>Ga0137380_10005825_pt1 | contig 10968 bp, 6 predicted proteins | sample SagtaG_17_FD_104809 | JGI IMG/M metagenome (GOLD analysis project Ga0137380, IMG submission 104809) | Vadose zone soil microbial communities from Sagehorn Ranch, Mendocino, California, USA - Sage2_L_100_16 metaG | ecosystem: Environmental > Terrestrial > Soil > Vadose zone | place: USA... | reverse complement strand
GGCGCGACGGGTTCGACCGGCGCCACAGGTACGAACGGGACGAACGGCACCAACGGGACAAACGGCGCGACCGGTGCAACGGGCGCGACCGGCGCGACCGGCAGCAACGGAACAAACGGAGCTGTCGGACCGACTGGTCCTCAGGGCCCGACCGGTGCGACAGGCGCGACCGGCGCCACCGGATCAACCGGTGCGACCGGTCAGAACGGCACGAACGGAACAAACGGAACAAATGGCGCAACCGGTGCAACCGGCGCGACCGGCACCAACGGAACGAACGGTACCAACGGGACGAACGGTGCGACCGGTGCAACGGGCGCGACCGGCACCAACGGAACGAACGGTACCAACGGCGCCGTCGGGCCAACCGGACCTCAGGGTCCGACCGGAGCTACAGGCGCGACCGGCGCCACGGGATCGACCGGTGCGAACGGCACCAACGGAACGAATGGCGCGACAGGTGCGACCGGCGCTACTGGAACGAACGGCACGAATGGAACGAACGGAACCAACGGTGCGACCGGCGCTACCGGGACGACCGGTACGAATGGAACCAATGGAACAAACGGCGCGACCGGTGCAACGGGCGCGACCGGCACCAACGGAACGAACGGTACCAACGGCGCTGTTGGCCCAACCGGTCCTCAGGGCCCGACCGGTGCAACTGGTGCCACCGGGGCGACCGGATCGACCGGTGCAACAGGTACCAACGGCACGAACGGCACGAACGGCACGAACGGCGTGACGGGCGCCACAGGCGCCACAGGTGCGACGGGAACGAACGGTACGAACGGCACCAACGGCGCAACCGGCGCAACCGGCGCAACCGGCGCAACCGGCACTAATGGAACGAACGGAACGAATGGCGCGGTCGGCCCAACCGGTCCGCAGGGTCCGACCGGGGCCACAGGTGCGACTGGTGCGACGGGATCGACCGGTGCGACTGGCACGAACGGCACCAACGGAACGAACGGTGCGACCGGCGCTACCGGTGCCACCGGCACGAACGGGACGAACGGCACGAACGGGACGAACGGCGCCACCGGTGCAACGGGCGCGACTGGCGCGACCGGCACCAACGGAACGAATGGAACGAATGGCGCCGTTGGTCCGACTGGGCCTCAAGGTCCGACGGGGGCGACTGGCGCGACTGGTGCAACCGGTGCCACGGGCACCAACGGCACCAACGGCACCAACGGCACCAACGGCGCGACCGGGGCAACGGGTGCGACCGGAACGACCGGTACCAACGGCACGAATGGAACGAACGGCGCGACGGGTGCAACTGGCGCAACCGGCGCGACGGGCACGAATGGAACGAACGGAACAAACGGCGCTGTCGGACCGACCGGTCCTCAGGGTCCGACCGGCGCGACTGGCGCGACAGGATCAACAGGCGCGACCGGCGCGACCGGAACCAATGGGACGAACGGAACCAATGGCGCGACTGGCGCGACGGGTTCCACCGGCGCAACGGGTGCGACCGGCACCAACGGCACCAACGGAACGAACGGTGCGACCGGCGCGACGGGTGCGACCGGCACCAACGGTACGAACGGAACGAACGGAGCTGTCGGTCCGACTGGTCCTCAGGGTCCGACCGGTGCAACAGGCGCGACCGGCGCCACCGGATCGACTGGCGCGACCGGCACCAACGGCACCAACGGAACGAACGGTGCGACCGGCGCCACCGGACCGACTGGTGCGACCGGCACCAACGGCACCAACGGGACGAACGGTGCGACCGGTGCGACGGGCGCCACCGGTACGAACGGGACCAACGGCACGAACGGAGCTGTCGGTCCGACTGGTCCGCAGGGTCCGACCGGTGCAACGGGGGCGACTGGCGCGACGGGATCGACCGGCGCGACGGGCGCAACCGGAACGAACGGCACCAACGGAACTAACGGCGCGACTGGCGCTACTGGCGCGACAGGCGCGACCGGTGCAACAGGAACGAACGGCACCAACGGAACTAACGGAGCCACGGGCGCGACCGGCGCTACCGGAACCAACGGCACCAACGGAACCAACGGCGCGACTGGCGCGACGGGCGCAACAGGTGCGACCGGCGCCTCCGGCACGAATGGGACGAACGGTGCCACCGGTGCTACTGGCGCAACCGGTCCGACCGAGACCTTCCTGCAAAACGGCACCACCGTCGGCACGCGTAGCACCGTCGATTTCATCAATGGGTTCACGGTGCTGGACACGGGAACCAAGATCACCGTCGACGGATCTGGCTTCGTGCACAACACCGGCGCGGTGAACGAGTCGATCGACGGCAACAAGACCTTCACCGGCCTTACGACCGAGACCAACGCTACGACGACCGGTACGGTCAGCACCATCAACGCCACCGGCCTGACGAGTGGCCAGGCCCTCGCGGTCAATGCCGGCGCAACCAACTTCACGACCGGCGCTGCCAGCGGCTTCTTCTACGGAGGCGCGACCGACTCGTACACGGGCGCGACCACCATCTCGAGCACCGGTATCTTCACCGGCACCCTCGTTGCGCTCACCGCCGACCACACCCAGACCGGCACCGTGCTCGGCATCAGCGCACAGGCCCTCACGAGCGGCAAGGCCATCGACGTGTCACTGGGCACGCTGTACTCGGGCACCACCGACGGTCAGGGCTCGATCGGCGCGGTGAACATCCGCGCGAAGTCCTTCACCGGCAACGTGTTCAATGTCTCGGCGGAAGGCGCGGCGGGCGCGACCGGCGCGAACCTCGCCAACTTCAAGAGCAACCAGATCAACGGAAACGTCATAAACATCACCGGCAACAGCATCACCACCGGCAACGGCGTGAACATCTCGGCGACCTCGCTGAGCGGCACCGGCGCAGCCGGCGGCAAGGCCATCGCGGTCGCGGTCGGAACTGCCGGCACGCCGATCTACGTGAGCACCGCCGGCGTGGGCTACACAGGCAACTTGATCGATCTCCAGGCGAACGGCGCTTCGAAGTTCTCGGTCAACGAGCTCGGGAAGATCACCGGGCCGACGACCGGCGCCTTTGCCATCGACAACGGTAACGCCTCGGCCATCAACATCGGCAACGCCTCCGGCGCCGCGCCGATCAACATCGGCACGGCCAACGCGAGCACGGTGACCATCGGCCGCGCGGCGACCACCACGACGATCGGTGGACCGCTCTCGATCCTGGGCGCGACGGTCACCGGTCCGACATCCGGCACGTTCTCGATCGATAACGGCAACGCCTCGGCCATCAACATCGGCAACGCCTCGGGTCTCGCGCCGATCAACATCGGCACAGCGAACGCGAGCACCGTCAGCATCGGCCGCGCGGCGACAACCACGACGATCGGTGGACCGCTCTCGATCCTGGGCGCGACCGTCACCGGCCCGACGAGCGGTACCTTCGCAATCGACAACGGCAATGCCTCGGCCATCAACATCGGCAACGCCTCCCCCCTCTCGCCGATCAACATCGGCACGGCGAACGCCCTCGCGGTGAGCATCGGCCGTTCGGCGACCACCACGACCATCGGCGGACCGCTCTCGATCCTCGGCGCGACCGTCACGGGTCCGACGAGCGGCACCTTCGCCATCGACAACGGCAACGCCTCGGCCATCAACATCGGCAACGCTTCCGGCGCCGCGCCGATCAACATCGGCACAGCGAACGCGGGGACCGTGACCATCGGCCGGAGCACTCAGAACACCCAGATCGCGGGCACCCTCGGTTCGACCGGGCTCATCACCGCTTCGAACGGGCTGACGGTCTCCGTCGGCTCGGTCACCGTCACTCCTTTCGGCGCGGGCGTCGTGCTGAGCAGCACAACCGGCGTCCTTAGCTCGACGGCCGGTACATCGGGGCAGGTACTCACTTCCAACGGCGCCGGCGTCGCGCCGACCTTCCAGGCGGTGGCCGGGACCGCGTCGAACGTCGTCATTCTTCCCGCCGGCACCACGACCTACACGCAGAGCGCCGGGACGCTTGCGATCGTCATCGAGTGCGTGGGCGCCGGTGGTGGTGGTGGCGGTGCCCAGGGCGGAAGCGGCACCGCCTCAGTTGGCGGCGGAGGGGGCGCGGGCGCCTATTCGCTCGCGTATCTGTCCCCGGTCAGCGGCCCGTACACGATCGCGATCGGCGCTGGCGGCGCCGGTGGCAACGCCACCAGCGGCGCGGCCGGCGGCAACACGACCTTTGGCACATCCCCGAACTTCAACTGCATCGCGAACGGTGGCTCGGGCGGGCTTGGCCCCCTGGTCGCCGGCACGACCGTGAGCTCAAACCTCGGCGGCGCGGGCGGGACCGTGGCAGCCTGCTCGCCTGCGTGCAAGCTCGGTGTGACTGGCACTCCGGGTGGCGCAGGCATTCGCTGGTCGGGAACGCTTGTGAACCCTGGCGTCGGCGGCAGCAGCGTCTTCGCCGGCGGCGGCCAGGTCATTTCTCAGGGCCAGACCGCCGGCGTCACGGGCGGCGGCTGCGGCGCCGGCGCGTCAGGCTCTGGATCGACGTCAGCCACCGCGACGACGGGCGGTACGGGCTCGGCCGGCTGCATACGCATCACCGAGTTCAAGTAACTCCCTACTTGTGCCACGGTCCGCTACCTGATCTGATGTGTCCGGTTTGACCCAGAACGCGATCGTCGTCCCGATCAGCGCACTCCGCCGCATTTTCCTCATGCTTCTCGTGCTTATCGTGCTGATCGTCCTCGTGCTCGTCGTGCGCACCCAGCTCTTCCGCGCGGGCATCGCGACGCTCTTCGCGCCTGACGCGGCGGAGGTGATCGACCGGAGCCTGTACCAGGCGGTCTTCCTCTCGAACGGGTCGACGTACTTCGGCAAGTTGCAGCCGCAAGGGGACCAGTGGTTCCTGCTGACCGACGTGTTCTACCTGTCGGTCTCTGAGCAGAGCGGCACGCAGCTCATCAAGCGCGGCAGCGAGTCCCAAGGCCCGAAGGAGCCGATGATCATCCCGCGCGAGCAGATCCTCTTCATCGAGAACCTGCGTGATGACGGCGACATCGTGACGCTGATAAAGAAGTTCAAGTCGGGCCAGCTCCCGGTCGCGACCCCTGCTCCCGCTACTCCCACGGTCGCGCCTTCCACGGCCCGTCCGAGCCCGACGCCGAGCCCGACGCGCTGACCCGCATCCGTCTCGCCTACCGTCGCGCGATCCGCTGGGTTGTCGAGAGCCGGCGGCTTCTTCGCAGTGTCGCGATCGCGGTTGCAATCTTCGTCGCGGCGCTGCTCTTCACGCAGTGGTGGGATTTCACGGTGCCCGCGGTCGGACGCGCCCAGTACCAGGCGGTCTTCCTCACGAACGGACAGACGTACTTCGGCCGCTATTACGACCGCATCGGCGCATACGCCAAGATCGAGGACGTCTATTACCTCCAGCAGGTCGCGAGCTCCGATCCGAACGCAGCGCCCGACACGCGAATACTCCGTCGAGGGCGTGAGCTCCACGAGCCCGCGCCGCGGATGCTGATCCCGAAGTCGGCGATTCTCTTTGTCGAGGATCTCACGGACGCGTCGCCGATCGCGCAGTTCATGCAGCGAGACGCGGGCCGATGAGCCTGTACGACCCCGAGCGCGACCGTGTGCGCATCGCCGGGGTCTGGCTGCGCTGGTCGCTCCGCTGGGTCGCTCTACCGGCGCTCCTTGGCATCTTCGTCTCCGCCAACATCGACGTACGCTCGCTGCCGGTCTTCGGGACGGAACGCATGTCCGCCGTCCTCTTCCTCGATGGCCAGGCCTATTTCGGTCACCTCGATGACTCCGGCGAGAGCGGAACGCTCACCCTCCGCGACGTCTACTACTTCAAGAACAGCGAGGGTGGGCCGACCGGTGTGGCGGTCGGCCTGGTGCGCCGCGGCACCGAGGCGCACGAGCCCGCCGACGGCATGCGCATCAACCGCGACCGGATCCTCGCGATCGAGCGAGTCGGCAACGGCTCCGCGGTCGCCCAGGCGGTCCAGGTCGAGCGCGAGCTCATGCATGTATCACCAGGCAACGTGTCCCTCAACCGGACGTCCGTCGGCACGCCAGCAGCTCTCGCCGCCCAGCGCGTCGCGGCTGAGCACGACATCGAGCGGGCATGGATTGCGGCCGCGGACCAGCTACGCAAGCTCAACGACCTCGTCCTGCCGGTCAGCAAGACCGAGGCGCAAACGATCACCGAAAAAGCGCTCGGCGACCTGCGTACGGTCCGCCGCGACGCGCTCACGAGGCTCGCGAACCAGCTCGGCATGTCGGCTGCGGATGCCGAGGCTTACGTGCGCGGTACGGATCCACTCCTCGAGGGTCAGACCTTCGCGAACGACCCCGGCGTCCTCCTCGCACCGGACATCGACGCGATCGTCTCGCGCGCATCACTGCTCTACACACAGGTCGGCGATGCCGCTGCCAAGCAGCTCACCGAACCGAAGGCGACACCCGCTCCCACGCCGAGCCCGCGCCCCTAGTTCACGGCCTCGCGCCGACCGCCGTCGAGCGGCGTGAGGTTGACGATCGCCGGCTGCTCGATCGGCTCTTGTTGCAGCGCGAGGGCGATGGCCTGCGCGCGGCTGTGCACACCGAGCTTGAGCAGGATGTGCTCGATGTGCTTCTCGACGGTCTTCGCGGTGATCACGAGGTCGCGCGCGATCTCCATGTGATCCATACCGCACGCGAGGAGCCGCAGGATCTCGAGCTCGCGCCGAGTCAGCCCGGCGACGACCGTACGAGCTATTGGACGTGATCGTTTCGCGAGGCGCTGGACACGCGCGAGAAGTTCATCGAGCACGAACGGTTTGAGGATGTAGTCGTCCGCGCCGAGGAGCAGTCCCGCGACGCGATCGAAAGACTCCTTGCGTTCCCCGGAGATCACGATGATGCCGATCGCGTCGCCGAAGTCATCTCGAAGGCGACGGCAGAGCTGATAGCCGGATATGTCGGGCAGATGAACGTCCAGGAGGATCACGTCGGGGGTCTCGCGCTGGATCAGATAGAGGGCCTCGCGGGCATCTGATGCCCGACGAGTGGGGAATCCGTGCTCGGTGAGCGTGCTCGCCACGAGATCGCAGATGACCGGGTCGTCGTCAACGACGAGCACTCGACCGCGTGGTCGCATGTTCGTTGCCATACCGATCATGCGCACGCCTGCAAGAAACGCACCGGTGTCGCTTCGACGACGAAGTCGTAACAAATATTGATTCGCATGATGAGGATCTTCGACCGCACCTCAGCTCGTACGCATTCCTCCGTACGCGCGACTGCGGTGAAGATGCGGTCGCCGCCGCTCACTCCGCTCGGCTTCGCGTTCATAGCGTCCGTGTTCGTCGGGATGCCGACGAGAAACCGCAAAAGGAGAACACGGACGTATGCCGTACCCACCACTTGAACGTATCGCGAGATCGCGCGTCGTTTCGACCCTCACCATCCTCGCCCTCTGCGCAGGGGCCGCGCTCTCAGGGAGCGTCGCGCAGGGACGGATGGATCCTCTGACCGGCTCGTCCCTCGTAAGCTCGCAGAGCCAGGACACGACCGCCAAAGTGACCGGCGGCGGTACCGTGCTGGCCGCAACGCTCTACCCGACGACAATCGCGAGCTTCGGGCTCAACGCACGCCGACCGCCGGGCTTCAGCGGTGGAGCCACCGCAGTGGGCCGGATCAACTACGACCGCCACCGGAATTCCGTCGGGCGCCACGTGAACGCCCCTGTCGTGCTGATGCAGGCATTCAATAGCGGCGGACAGAGCGGCGGCTCCGCAACGATCGCCGGCGACTGCACCGCGCCGGGCTCGGAGTGCCCGACCGGGGATATGTCTGTTCTCGTCTACGTGGAGGACAACGCCGACCCCGGAGCCGGATCTGACGTCTTCCGGATCTTCTTCTGTTCGCTGGGTCCAACCCTGCCGGGACCTGGGTTCAATGGCGGGACCGCTCCGACCGGCTGCGATGGACCTGAGGGCGGCAACCTTCGGACCGGGAATATCCAGGTACGAACCGATGCCGGCGTCCTCGGCGAGCAGACCGCCACCGCAGCCGCGGCAGGCATCTTTCCGACGACGCCGACTTTCAACGGCGTCGACCTCGCCGGTGGGATCTACGGTGTCGGCGTCCGAAGCGGAACCGATTCCACATACGGAGACATTCACGCCGAGTTCACTGGCATCAGCGCCATCGGCTTGTACCAGATCATCAGCGTCGACGGCTCGATCACGAGTGGGTCGATAGCGGGCGGCACGCTGACCTTCAGCGGCACCGCCACGCTCGATATGGGCGACGGTCCGCCTCCAGCGGGAGGTCTCTCGCTCACCGGGACACTCACCGCGACCGGGATCACGATGACCGTCGGCGGGTCGGCACTTCCGGCCCTACCGAAGACCGATGGATTCACCGTCATGGAGTAGGCCTTCCCTAGCCATGCCGGGACGCGTTTCGCGATGCCGTGGACCGCAAGGTCCACGGCATCCTCGTTTCGTTCCTGCGCGCTATTTCGTCGTGAAGGTGAAGTCCCCCGAGACCGCAAGCGTGCCGGCCGAGTTTCGGCTCAGGACCCGGTAGTGATAGATCGTTAGCCGGGTGAGCCCGCTCAGCTTGACGGAGTGGCTCGTCACGAGAGTTGAGTTGAGAGCACTCGCCTTGCCGTACGCCGCTGTCGTGCCGTACTGCACCTGACCGTCCGTGGGCACGTCCGTCGTCCAGGTCACGGTCGCCGTGGTCGGATTCGCGCTCGTCCGCACGTTGCTGATCATCGGCACCGCCATGTAGCTGTACGTGCACGTGCAGGACGCCGATTGCGTGTCAGGGTTCGTGACCACGACGCTCACGACGCCTGCCGCGTGCGCACCGGTGTCCCCGGTGATGGTGGTGCTCGTGACTGTCACGCCAGTGAGCGCGACGCCGCCGACCGTGGCGGTCGCCCCCGGTTGGAAGCTCGTGCCACTGATCGTCAGCGTGGTCGCGCCCGTGGCCGGCCCGCTGGACGGCGAGACGGAGCTCACGGTCGGCGCCGGCGATGCATCGTAGCCGTACGTGCACGCGCACGTCCCCGACTGCGTGTCAGGATTCGTGACGACGACGGTATTCGTCGCGTTGGGGGCGTGGGGTGCCGTAGTGCCCGTGATGGCGGTAGGGGTGATCGTGACTCCGCCGAGCCCTATCCCACCGATCGTCGCGTTCGCTCCTGGCTGGAAGTCGGTGCCCGTGATGGTCACCACTGTGCCGCCAGCAGACGGGCCGTTCGCTGGCGAGATGCTCGTGACGGTGGGCGTCGGCGCGGGATCGTACGTGTAGGTGCACGTGCACGTCGCGGATTGCGAGTCAGGATTGAACACCATCACGCTGTTGCCGGTGCTCGGCGCGTGCGCGCCGCTTGTCCCGGTCAGTGTGGTATCCCCGGTGACGATCACGCCGGTCAGCGCGACACCGCCGATCGTGGCCGTGGCCCCCGACTGGAACGCGGTACCCGTGATGATCACAGGCGTACCACCCGACGACGGTCCGTTCCCCGGAGCGATCCCAGTCACCGTCGGCGCCGGAAAGCTAGCGCAGTTCGCGAATTTGAATGTGCCGACGCGGGTGTGCCAGTTGAACGTGCCGCTTGCCGTGAGGTACTCGGTCGTGTACCAGAAGGTGCAGTCGTCGACGGGATCTATCGCCATCGAGCTGTAGTCGCCCCAGCGCTTGAGGCCACCGAGCTGAGATCCCGTGCCGTTAATGAGGGTCGTCTCGGCCTGGAGAGTGCTGAGCGGGTCTGTTGGCGTCCGGCCCGTGTACGCGATCGCCGGATTCATCGTGGCACTCGAAAGGCTATAGCCGACCGCGATGTCACCGACACGGTCCATCGCCGCGCTGCCCATCCAGCGGTAGCGCGTGTCGGGCGCGTACGTGCTCTGCTGGTAGACCGTCGGCGCTCCGCCTGGGCTCCGGATCTCGTACCAGCGGACACCGCCGCCGCCCGCGGTCGGGGCGACGCTGTGATTCACCACGAGCGCCTCGTGGTCGCCGAAGTTGCGATAGGCGAGCCGGTACATGACACGGTCGGCGAGTGAGTCGAGCTGCTGCGTCGTCCCGGCCTGCGGCACGCATGTGCCGCCGTTGCAGAGCTCGGTGTAGCCGGCGACCGGGATCGTGATCGGGCCGGTGAGCGTCGAGTTCGCGGAGTTCGCGAAGTCGACGTGGAACTTCCAGAGCGCGAGGCTCGACGAGTCATTGAGCGCAAGGAAATAGTTCGGCGCGCCTGCGGGCGGCAGGCTTCTTCCGTCAAGTGTCGAGGGCAGGAGTCCGCCGAAGAGGAGCGAGAGGTGGAAGAGCTGGAAGAGCTGCGCGGTGGCGGGCGCGCCGGCGAGCATCTTCGCGCGGTCGAATGCCCACGTCGTCGCGCCGGCGAAGCTGTTCCCGCTGAAGTCGTTCGTCGACATGTAGTACGCATCGGGCCAGAGCCCGAGCTTTGGATAATCGGGGAAGTAGCTTCGCGGGAACGAGTAGCGGTAGTAGGTTCCGGTGGGATCGCCCGACGTCGAGATTGCGATGCATTCGAGGTATGGAACCGAGCTGCCGTTCGCGCCGGAGACCGCGAACTGGGTGATGAGCCATCGATCGGCGAGCTGGTCGTAGACCACGCTCGGGTCGCCGTCGTTGTCCGTCTCACAGAGTCCACCAAAGCCTGTGAAGAGCGTGTTGATCTTGGCGGGTCCGTAGAGGAGCGAGCCCGTCTTGCCGAAGACCGCGAACGAGACGTTGACCGTCTGCACGAAATTGTTCGGTCCGACCGCGCCATTGGTGTCGGGCGGCGCGTACTGAACGGTGAAGCCGGCGAAGCCTTGGCCGATGCCTTCGAACGATGAGGAGGCCGCGGGTGCCGCCGTGCTCACCGTCGACTGCACCGCCGCATCCGGGGCGCCCGTCACGGCCCCAGGGAAGCCATGCAGCGGACGGTCTTTCTTCGGCTGCGCGGCGTCTTCGGTCTTCGGGGAAATCGTCGCGAGGCGCGGTGAGACGTCGTTC
>Ga0137380_10005822_pt1 | contig 10969 bp, 11 predicted proteins | sample SagtaG_17_FD_104809 | JGI IMG/M metagenome (GOLD analysis project Ga0137380, IMG submission 104809) | Vadose zone soil microbial communities from Sagehorn Ranch, Mendocino, California, USA - Sage2_L_100_16 metaG | ecosystem: Environmental > Terrestrial > Soil > Vadose zone | place: USA... | reverse complement strand
TTCACGCAGGTTGTAGAGCCACCCCCGCAGGGTAACGGTTGCGCCATCATGCTGGCCGATGTCAACGATGGAGGTGACCGGGGCTTCCATAAGAGTGCGTTTTTCCTGGGCGATTGATTTTTCCATCTTTAATTCCGAAGCTCAGCACTTTGTTGATGGCTGCGCTCTTGCGGCTACAGCTCTCGCTACCTACAGTGGTTCAGGCGCTAGTGGTTGCGGCCGCCTCCAGCTTGCGGAAGGCACTGGCCATCGCTTCCACGATGTTGGGCTGGCCTTCGCCGTCAATCTCCATGAGCAACGCCGGAGTACGCGGGGCAGAGCGCAGCAGAGACATGGATTCCTTCCAATCAATGCTTCCCTCTCCCGGCCAACGGTGGGAATCCCGGTCCTTGGAATTATCGTGGATATGGGTAGAGCGGATCTCGGGCTTAAGCTTGTCGAAGGCGCCGGCAACGCTTTCCATAATATGAGCGTGTCCAACATCGAAACAGACGCCGACATCCTCAAAATGCATGGTGGCCAGCAATTCCAGCAGCTTCTCCGGCGTGGAAAGCTCATTGGGAATGTTTTCCACCAGCATCTGCACTCCCAAGGGACGGGCGAACGCCCGCAAGTGCTCAATCGAACTCATGGCCGCTTCAAATTTGCGGGGATGAAAATCCTCGCCGCCGTTGCCGACATGCTGCACCAGGAAGCGGTAGGGCAACTGCTCGGCCACCTCGAGGGCGCGCTTGATTTCATCCATGGCCGCAATGCGAAGCTTCCTGTCCGTCTCGGCGATGTTGATAGGCGGGGCGCCGCTGCGTCCCCATTCGGTATCGCTGAACATGGGAGAGTGAACTGAGTTGAGGAGCACCCCTTTATCCTGGAACCAGTTGGCGATCTCGCGCACATGGGCGCGATCGGTGTAGTCGAAATGGCCGCGGGCGGCAAAGATCTCGATGCCTTCGGCGCCGGCGCGCACAAGTCCCTCGAGCAGGCCGGGATGCAACCGCTGCTTGACGTAGACGTACGTTGATACGGCTTTTTTCATTTTCTTAAACCGAAGACCCTAATATCCGACTGCCTTGCCGTTGCCGCGGCCATCGCTGGCACCCCAGCGCTCCCCGGTCTTGGGATCAATGGCGATGCATTCGCCGTCGCTCCAATAAGGGTGAACGCGAAGCTCATCTTGATCGCGAGATCCGAACTCGATCCTGTGGCCGCGCGATTCGAGTAGCTTAAGCGTGTCGGGTGAGAATCCCGTGTTCTCCAAGCGCAACACATCCGGCAACCACTGATGGTGGAAGCGCGGGGCATTCACTGCCTCCTGAATGTTCAGACCATAATCCACTACTCCCATCAGAATGTTAGCCACCGTGCTGATGATTCTGGGCCCGCCGGGGGAGCCCAGAACCAGAAAGGGCCTTCCATCACGCACCACGATGGTTGGCGTCATGGCAGAAAGGGGACGTTTGCCCGGCCCGACGGCGTTGGCCGGCCCCTGGATGAGGCCGAACATGTTTGGCACCCCGGGTTTGGCAGAAAAATCGTCCATTTCGTCATTGAGCAAAAACCCAAGGCCCTCGGCCGTGACCTTGGAACCGAACAAGGCGTTGAGCGTGGTGGTAACGGCGACCGCGTTCCCTTCACCATCAACTACAGAGTAGTGGGTTGTGTTTTCAGGCTCGCGTCCTGGCGGGGCCATCGGATGCGCCGCTGCGTAGCGCTCCAGTTGATTGAACTCCGGGGGACGCCGTAGCTCGGCACTGAGGCTGGCGCGATCGGGATTGAGCGACGCCCGCCAGGCACGGCCATAGCGCTTGTCGATGAGCTGGGCCACCGGAATTTTGGCAAAATCGGGGTCGCCGAGAAACTCGGCACGATCAAAAAACGCCCGCCGAAAGGCCTCCGTGGTCAGGTGAATACTCTCGGCAGAACGGTTACCCAGTTTTGCCAGATCGTAGCCTTCCAGAATGTTCAGAGTTTCGATGAGCGCAATTCCGCCCGAGGAGGGGGGCGGAGCACTGATGACTTCCAGTCCGCGATAGCTTCCCCGCACCGGCTCGCGCTCCTTTACCTCATACGCCGCCAAATCTTGCGCGGTAATAAGCCCGCCACCTTTTTGCACAGCCGCGGCCAGCTCGCGCGCCAGGGTGCCACGATAAAAATCATCGGGATTGGCAGCAATCCGCTCCAGAGTGCGGGCCAGCTCAGGCTGACGAAATACTTCTCCTTCGCGGTATTGGTTACCGTTGCGCTGAAAAATGCGGTGCGACTCCGCAAAGCTCGCCAACGATTGCTTGCGAAAATCCTGAGCATCTTCATAGCTGAGCGGAAAACCTTCGCGGGCCAGATGAATGGCAGGGGCGATGACTTTTTGCAGCGGCAGCTTGCCCCATTTTTTCTCTGCATATGCCATCCCGGCGACTGAGCCCGGCACCGCGATTGCTTTGTAACCAAGAATGCTGGACTGCGGAATTACATTGCCCTGAGCATCCAGATACATATTCGCCGTAGCGGCTGCGGGGGCCTTTTCACGGTAATCCAAAAACTGCGTCTTGCCATCGCCGAAACGGAGAAGCATGAATCCGCCACCGCCGATATTGCCGGCCTGGGGATGGACGACTGAAAGCGCAAACCCGGTTGCGACCGCTGCATCCACGGCATTGCCGCCGGCCTGCATAATTTCCACGCCGGCGCGTGAGGCTAGCTCGTGCACACTTACCACCATTGTTTTGGAGGCGTGCACCGGACGCATGGGAGCCGCGCCCAGGATTCTTACCGTGCTCAGCACCGTCAGGCCAAGAATCAGCAGAATCAATGTCTTACGCAGGATTGGCATAGGCGCAACGGAGCGTTGTTGCTCGCGAAAATTGGACAAAGGCTTGAGGCTAGCCCAGCGCCGTGAGCGGAGTCAAATAAGTGGTCGCGATGCGCAGGTTACCGTGAGCGTCTGTTTTTTCGTTTCTGCTTCCCGCGGCGCGGCTTTTGCGGCTGGGCACGGAGAGAGGTTTTGGTCTTCTGGGACAAGGTTGCGAACACCATCTCATAGGAATCGCGAATCAGCGACTTGAGTTCCGGAAAGCTGAGCGCATCGAAGCGCTCCAGCGCCACCCATTTATAGCGGCCCACATAGGGAGCAGGAGCGATTCCCTGACATTCAAGCAGTTCCGAAAATCTTTCGGGAGTGCACTTGAACGAAAGGCGGGCGGCGGAGGAAGGCTCCAGATTCAGGATGGCAAAGATCTTGCCGCCCACGCGAAAAAGTAAATCATCTTGCCATTGGATGTCCTCGGTGACGTGGGGAATGGAGAGACAGTAGCGACGGATGGTCTCAAGTCCATTCGCGGGGCTGGCTAGAACATGGCTGGAAGAGCGGTTCACGTGCGCTCGCGGGCCTCATCGAGGGTTACTCTGAAATCCATCTTGCGCTTGCCGCGATAAGCGGTGATGGTGACCGTGTCGCCGGCACGATGATTGTTCATGATGCGGTCGAGATCTTGCAAATCGGTGACCTCCTGACCATCAATGGCAATGATCAAATCGCCGCCGAGCATGATGGGCTGGTTGCCCAGGTAAGCGCGTTGGGTGCCGCCCCGCAGGCCCGCGCGCTCCGCCGCTCCGCCAGGTACGACTTGTTGAATCAGGACCCCATAGCCGGCGGGCAAACCGATTTCCGCAGCCAGTTCCGGACCAATGGGTAGCGAGCGAATGCCCAGTCCCGGCCGCCGCACCCGGCCGATGGTGACCAGATCGCTGAGTACAGCTTTGGCAGTATTGATAGGAATAGCAAAGCCGATGCCGGCGCTTTGTCCCACGGAGGTGGCGATTATGCTGTTGATGCCAATGACCTCGCCGCGGGAATTCAACAGCGGTCCTCCGGAATTGCCGGGATTGATGGCGGCGTCGGTCTGTATGGCTTCATCGATGCCGCCGCCGTCGGGTGTGGCCACGGAGCGGATAGAGCTGATGATGCCGCGCGTCATGGTGCCGTTAAGACCGAAGGGATTGCCGATGGCGAAAACTTTTTGACCCACCAGCAGGTTGCGGGAATCGCCAAGAGTGGCGACATTCAGGTTCCCGGCCTTGATCTGAATGACGGCCAGGTCATGGCGGCGGTCGGTCCCTATCACTTGGGCGCGATAGTTCTTGCGATTCGAGAGTGTGACCTCCACCTGGCGGGCGTTGGCAATCACGTGATAGTTGGTCAGAACGTGTCCTTCGCGATCGATGATAACTCCCGACCCCTGGCCTTCTTCCGGCACCAGGCCGTAGAAAAAATCAAAAGCCACAGCCGTGGACTTGATATTGACAACCGCCGGCAAGGCCTTGCGATAGACGTCTATGTTGACTTGTTCTTCGGGGTCGAGGGCTACCGGCCCGGCAGCTTCCGTCAGCTCGACTTTTTGCGAGCGCGTGACCCAGCGGGCAGGAGAGACGGCAGCGCGATGGCTGGTAAAGAAATAAAAGGCCGCGGTAACGACAATGGCGAGGAGAATCGGTCGAAGGACTTTCACAAGCAACTCATTGATTCAGCGAGTCAGTGATTCCTTTGAACTAACAGCTATTTCTTTTTTGCCGTGCGGCGCAAAGCGGCCATCACCTTCTCCACCTGCCTTTCGGTTTCGACCAGTGATTCGGAGTTGTCAATGACGAAATCGGCGGCGCGAACTTTTTCTGACTCGGGCAACTGCGCCGCGCTGCGCCGGGCCACCTCGAGAGCGGCATCCTCCAGGCTGATTCCGTGGCGCGCTGCAAAGCGCTCTACCTTCTGCTCCGGAGAGCAGGTCACAACCACAATGCGATCAAATCGGCTGCCCACGCCCGCCTCCAGAATAAGCGCCGCCTCGACGACGGCAATGGCATCGGAGTGCTCGCGGGCGATTTCATCCATCCATTGTTCCTGACGGGCAATGACCGCGGGATGAACGATACGATTCAGCTCCGCTATGCGGGTGCTTCCGTCCGCGGCAGGGAAAAAGGCAGCTGTGGCCAGTTTCTGCCGGTCGATGTGGCCATCATGGTCCAGCATTTCGCGTCCGAAGCAGCGCACGACCTCGTCAAAAACCGGCGAGCCGGGCTGCATTAGCTCGCGCGCGACCTTATCCGCCTGCAGCACGAGAGCGCCGTGACCCACCAGCATTTGGCTGACAGTTGATTTTCCGCAAGCCACGCCGCCAGTCAATCCCACGCGCAGCAAGCTAGGCGCGCTCCGCCATGGCAGGATGGAATTCACGCAACCGCGAGCCGCGACGCATTTTGGCCGCTTTAATGGTGTTGGCCATGAGCATGGCAATGGTCAGCGGCCCCACGCCGCCGGGGACAGGGGTGATGGCTCCGGCAATCTCAGCTACTTGGGGATGGACATCGCCTACCAAAGTGGATCCCTTGGCAGCGAACTCCTGCTCCCGCTTCTGGTTCCCCCGGAAATACTTCTCAAACTCTGCCCGATCGGTGATTTTACTCACGCCTACATCAATTACGGTGGCGCCCGGATGCACGTAATCACGCGTGATCAATCCAGGCTTGCCGATGGCGGCCACCAGGATATCGGCGCGCCGGCAGACACCCGGCAAATCGCGCGTCTTGGAGTGGCAGACGGTGACGGTGGCATGGTTGTTGAGCAGCAGCATGGCCACCGGTTTACCCACGATATCGCTGCGACCAACCACTACCGCTTCCTGGCCGGCGATTTGAATGCCGCTGCGTTTTAAGATCTCGATGATCCCGGCGGGCGTGCAGGGCACCATCCCCGGGCGCTGGGTAGAGAGATTGCCCACATTGACGGGGTGAAAGCCGTCAACATCCTTCTCGGGAGAAACCGCCAGCAGGACGGCTTTGGAATCTACTTGGGCGGGCAGCGGCAGTTGCACCAGGATGCCATCGATCTCGTCACGATGGTTGAGGCTATGAACCAGCTCCAACAACTGTTCGCTAGTTACCGAATCCGGCGGAGTGTGTTTCTCGCTGTAAATGCCCAAGGCTCCGCAAGCTTTGACTTTGTTGCGGACATAAATCTCCGAACCGGGATTGTGCCCGGTGAGGATGACGGCCAAGCCGGGTCGCACTCCGGCGGCCGACAGCACTTGGACCTCGGCGGCGACTTCGGCCTTGATATCATTCGCGATTTTTACGCCATCCAGAATCGTTGCTGGCATGATTGGTGAATGAGCTCAGCTTCGTAAGGAATTTTACTCTACGCTCATCGCCTCTTTCCCATGAGGCCCGATTGGAGCAGTTTAGGTTGTAGAATTCACGGGCGGTGATTTCCCCAGACCTTCTCGACATCCTGGTATGCCCCGCGTGTAAAAAGCCGCTGACGCTGAATGCGGAACAGCAGACTTTAAAATGCGCGGCTTGCCGCCGGGTTTATCCCATCCGCGACGATATCCCCATCCTTCTGATAGATGAAGCCACCATCGAAGAGTGAGCCATTGCGGCGACCAACCCAGTTCTGCTGAAAAGTTGCGAAAAATCCGAGCGTGGAAGCATGGATAGTACTTTGGTCACGTCGAAAAAGCGCGCTGAAGCTGCAACAAAGCTGGGCCTTGATGAGTCTAATAAACATAAAGAGGTACGAAGGGTCGGAGGTGACCAATGATGATGGCAGAGAAATTTTCGGCCGTCGAATTGGCGGCTCTACGGAACGAACTGTTACAGGGGGGTATCGATTCCAGGGAGGCCGCCGAACTACTCCAGGTCTTTCTCATGGGGCGTGGTTACGGAGTTTCCCAGGAGGCGGCCAGGGACGCGGCCAGCCGCGTGGAAGGAGCGGGCTGCGCGATTGATGTGATCGAGAAAGAACTGGAGCAACTGGCGCTTGTGATGTAACTGCAAAAGCAAAAACAAAATGACAGAGAAGCCGGGCCAAACAGCCCGGCTTTTTTGCTGCGAAACCTATTCGTAGCGCAGACTCTCTACGGGATCCAATTGGGCCGCCCGCGATGCCGGGACTGTGCCAAACAATACCCCCACCAGCGACGAGACTACGATGGCGACAATCACCGAGAGCCCAGAGATAGGAATGCGATAGCTGGTAAACCAGCGCACGGAGAAGGGCAGCGCCAAGCCAATGACCATCCCAATAAAGCCGCCGGAGAGCGAGATGAACATGGCCTCCGTCAGGAACTGCACCCGGATGGCGCGCCGTGTGGCCCCAACCGCTTTGCGGACCCCAATCTCACGAATGCGCGAGTTCACGGTGGCCAGCATAATATTCATGATCCCTACGCCGCTGACTAAAAGAGTAACGGTAGCGACCAGCATCAAAACGGCGGTAAGGGCATTGGCAGACTTGGCGGCAACGGACAGAAGCTGGGTCAGGTTTTCCACCCGGTAGACCGATTCTGGACGATGGCGGGACTTGAGAACGCGCTGAATATCCTGGGTGGCGCGGGGCACGTCGGCGGAATCGGCGACGGAAAAGAAGAGCTGCTTTACCGCATCGCTGCCGGTGAAGTACCGGCTGACGGAATAGGGTATCAATATGGTGTCAGAAGCCAGCTCCGACATTCCGAAAGTTTCTACTCGCTCTCGAAATGTGCCCACGATGGTGAAAGGCAGTCCGCTTAACTTTATGATGTGGCCAACGGCAATGTCCTGGCCTCCATAAAGCTCAATGGCCAGCCGTTCCGTGATCGTGGCCACTTTGCTGCGCGCCTGGTCGTCTTCGCCATCGAAAAAACGGCCGGCAAGAACCTGCAAATTTCGCACCCACAAATATTCTGGTGAAACCCCAAGCACCACAATGTCGCGCTCTCTGCCGCTGCCCACGGCAATGCGGTCGTGCAATTCGGCCATGGGAGAGGCATGCAAGATCCCTGGCACCTGTTGATCAACGGCGCGCATATCGTCCACGGTCAGGTAGTCCCCTTTGACGGTGCTGATGGCGGCATTGCCGCCGGCTTCGTAATCCGCATAGATCAGGTTGGCGCCGATGGCCTGGATTTGCCCCAGGATGTAGTGCTTGCCGGTGAGCCCGATGGTCACCACCAGAATGAGCGAGGCGGTACCTACCACCATGCCGAAGGAGGTGAGGGCGAAGCGCACTTTGTTGGCGCGGAATGTGTCCATGGCCTGGCGCACGATTTCGCTGAACACCATTTCCGCCTGATGGGCGGGCGAACTTGCCGGTGAAGCCATGTAAAGGCATCGTAAATCGCGCCCGGGATATGAGCAAATCTTGCGAATTCACGGAGAGCAGAATAGGTGGCGACTCGCGCACCTCAGTTGACGCTGGGCAGGACTCGGACCCGAACACCGGGGTGTCATCCGGGACATCACTTCCGGAACGGCGGGCAGCTTCAGCGCCGTTACGGGGTGGGACTTCGTGACCGGAGTGGGCAGCAATCAGGGACTGTCTGGAAAATAAATCAGCACGGCATCCTGAGACGAAAAAGGGCTTCGGCGACGAAGCCTTTTTTATTGCTTCATCGCGATCTAAAAATAAAGTAGGCGTTTTGTAGCCTAATTGCCTGAAATTCCAGCACCGACAAAGAAAGGCTCTCCCGAACCGGAGCCATTAGCGCATGGATTGGGAAGCCGACCACCTGTTGCTGCTAAACTATTGATGCGCTTGGCGCGGAGGGATGCGTGAGCGGTTGAAACGGGCGGTCTTGAAAACCGCTGTACCCGGAAGGGTACCGGGGGTTCGAATCCCTCTCCCTCCGCCAGACAGTCGGCAGGCGTGGTTTTTCTCTCCGCACCACTGCAGAAAATATGCGAATTGGCGGCACTTTCGCGGCTCAATTGTTGGAACCGGACCACGGAGAAAGCGGGCATGTGCCAAATCTGCCTAAATCTTAGGGATTTTCTCCGCCGGCAGGTTTCGCAGTCCGGTTTCGGGGTTTCAAGCACTGGAAGGCGGTAAATCAGCAATCCCATACGGCAAGGAAAGATTGGAATTCCGGGAATAACATCGCGAACGTGGAAGCGGCAAAACTCCCGCGCATTACGAGCACTTACCCAAGCATCCAGGCTGTCCACACTGCAAGCGGTATGACGGCAACATTCGTCCGCACCCCCATCCGCTCACGTAAATTCAAACTGCACCACTACCAAAAAAAAAGGCGGCCTGTAGGGCTACCTCCGAAGAGGGTCACACAATTCTGACGAGCCTCTGCTCCGCCTTTTCCATGTCACCCACACACACCGGCAGGAACTCGCATTGCCGGCGCCACTTGCCCGGCCGCTTGTAGAAGCGCTGGGCGTGGATCTGGTGTACCACGGTGTATACCTTGTCCGTATATTCGATCACCTGCTCCGCCGTTCTTTGGGTGAAGGGAAAAGGGCGCGCTATTGTAAGCGCGAGCTTACCATCATCAAATCTGACTACGAGATCGAAGTATGGATCGACCGTGTCGTCGGCGCTGATCTGTTCCCCTACGGCGTTCACGCGGGCCGGCTCCAGTTCGTGCAATTGGATCGCAATTACGACCGCGCGGCGGCCTTTGTACACCGCTGGAAGATCAGACATCGGGTCGGACTTGTAGCGGTCTCCATCCTGGTAGGCAAAACCCCAGTCCGACAGAGTGGGCCCCTTGTCGCGGTCAGTCGAGACATAGACATGACCTTTAATGACGACAGTCTTGTTGAGGTATTTCTGTTTAATCGAACGGAGCGTTTCAGTTTGGGCCGCAGCACACAGGGACGAAAGAAGGACCGCCACAGAGATCATTGATAGGGGCCGCATACCAGTCTCTTCCAGCAGGCTGAATGAAGTTGGTCAGAGAGTGTACCATCGGCGCAGTAGGCTAAGAGTCATGACGCTAGACCCGGTGGTATTGCCGCGTTGCTCTTGTGGGAGAGTGGAGGCCCTTCCAACTACCCTGCTGAGCCCACCATTTCCCCATCGCCCGGTTCGCGGCCTTCAACAGCTCCGGCGATTGGTGGTTTTGAACCAAGCCACCTGTTATCGTCGGGACGCTGATATCAATCTGCGCATACTCCAGCATGCTCGTCTCGTGCTCAACGTGACCATGATCCGGCTCGCCTAGTTCGACGGGATTCTGGGTGATCGAATCCAGCAGGGAACGCGGAGCAAAGACTTCACCGGGTGCAGCAGCGGGGGCAGTCAGCGTACAGATGAGCGCAACGGGGAATATGCGGACCATGTGAAAACCTCCCCTCATCCCCCAATGTCCGAATAATTCTTTCGAAAATGCACGCCCTTTTTCTTGGCTGCATCTTCAGACAAGCCTACCGAGGCCAGGGCCGGAACCGTGAAAACAACTGTAGGGATGGCGTCGTATTGCGCCTTTAGGTGATTGCCTTCAGATCGGCAAGCCGGAGGAATCGCTGGACGTAGCGGTGCGCCAGATCATTTCACGGGCGGTAGCCTCGGACGAGGTAATTGACATTTTCGCTGCCGCTGGGCTCAAGACACCGGACATCTCGATCCTGTCCGACGAGTTTTTGGCCGAGGTCCGCCGCCTCCCGCAGAAAAACCTGGCACTGGAGGTCCTGAGGAAGCTGCTGAATGACGAGATCAAGACGCGGTCGAAGAAGAACCTCGTTCAGTCTCGCTCATTTGCGGAGATGCTGGAGCGGTTCACCGAAACAATCGTCAAATGTGACTGACGATCAACTGCGTGCACTGGCAGCCAAGGGCGGAGTGGTGGGCATTTACGATCTTCCGTATCTGGCGGCCTCACCCAAGCAACCGACACTCGACGATTACATGGCACACATTGAACATGCGCTCAAGGTGCTAGGCGAAGAACACGTAGGCGTCGAAGGCGCGGAAGCAGCATAACTAAGTTTTATCCGGGTCGGAAAGAGCTGCCAATAGCCGGAATTCCCGCGAGGGGAACGCCGTGCCGAAAAAGCAACCGTTCCGGCACGACCTACAGCTGAGTACAGCACAGACTATTTCGTGCCGCCCGGTTTCGTTTTCGGTTTCTCAGGCCCGGGCGGCCTTTCTTAACAGTTCGCTGAGCTGTCGGATATATTCCGGACTGGCATCTCCAAAAACAAAGTAGCGCAATCC
>Ga0137380_10005821_pt1 | contig 10970 bp, 8 predicted proteins | sample SagtaG_17_FD_104809 | JGI IMG/M metagenome (GOLD analysis project Ga0137380, IMG submission 104809) | Vadose zone soil microbial communities from Sagehorn Ranch, Mendocino, California, USA - Sage2_L_100_16 metaG | ecosystem: Environmental > Terrestrial > Soil > Vadose zone | place: USA... | reverse complement strand
CCGACAAAACCACAGATCAAAATCATAGGACCGAACGGCCCGGCATCACGCCCCGGTCCCGGCCACTGCGCGGCCCTGGTCACGGCGCCCTCCTGGTCACTGCGCGGCCCTGGTCACGGCGCGGCCCTGGTCACGGCGCGGCCCTGGCGGGCGACGGCGGCGGCGAAGCTCGCCGCGTCGCGAGGCGCCGCGCCGCCCTGGTCGTTGTTGAAGTAGACGTACACGTCCAGGCCCTCGGCCCAGGTCGCCGCGATCCGGTCCGTCCAGGCGCGCAGCGACGACTCGCGGTAGCGCGGCCAGGGGTCGCCGTCGCCCTCGTGGCACCGCAGGTACCCCCAGTCGGCCGTGCGCCACAGCGGCGTGACCGCCGTCCCGGTCCGGTCCGCCCAGCACAGCGCCGCGTTCCTGGCCGCCAGGACGTCCCGTACCTCGCCGGTCCACCACGACTCGTGCCTGGGCTCGACCGCGACGCGGATCTCCGCCGGGAAACAGCCGAGGCACTCGTCCAGCAGCCGCGGGGCGGCCCGCAGGTCCGGCGGGAGTTGCAGGAGCAGCGGCCCGGCCCAGGGACGCCGGCCGCCGAGCCCGGCCGCCGCGTCGAGCAGCCTGCGCACCGGTTCGGCCGGGTCCCGCAGCCGCCGGACGTGAGTGAGGTAGCGGCTCGCCTTGACGGTCATCACGAAGTCCGCGCCGGTCCTGTCCCGCCAGCCGGCGAAGGTCTCCCGCGGCGGCAGCCGGTAGAAGGTCCCGTTGTTCTCGACCGTGGCGAACTGGCTCGCGTAGTACTCGAGCCAGCGCCGCTGCGGGACGCCCGGCGGGTAGAACGTGTCCCGCCAGTCCCGGTACTGCCAGCCGGAGGTACCGACCAGAACGCTCATGTGTTCTCCTCGGGGGGACGACCCCCCAGACCCTCCTTGGGAGGGACCCATCCCCCCAGACCCTCCTTGGGGGGCACGCCCCCCATACCCGCGCCCACTGCCCGCCGCTCCAGCCTGCGGGTCCCGGGCCTTCGCTCCAGCCTGCGGGTCCCGGGCCTTCGCTCCAGCCTGCGGGTCCCGGGCCTTCGCTCCAGCCTGCGGGTCCTGGGGCGCCGCTCCAGCGTGCCGGTCCCGGGCTACTGGCCCAGCGTGCCGGTTCCCGGCTGCCGCTCCGGCGTGCCGGTCCCGGGCTGCCGCTCCGGCGTGCCGGTCCCTGGGCGCCGGCCCAGCGTGCGGGTCCGGGCGGTCCGTTCCCGGGGGGCGCCGCGGGTACATCCCCCGGGACTCGCCGCGGACGATTTGAGTTTGATTTACCCGATTGCCGGAAAAGCTATCCCTGAACCGGTGTCGCGTAGCTGGTAAATGGGGGTAGCCTGCGTCCACGCAGAGTCAATCACATGGAACGATGGGGCCCATGAAAGGTCGTGTTCTTGTCGTCGATGACGACGCCGCCCTCGCCGAGATGCTCGGTATCGTGCTTCGCGGTGAGGGGTTCGAGCCGACTTTCGTCTCTGATGGCGACAAGGCGGTCGAGGTTTTCCGGGAATCCCGCCCCGACCTGGTCCTTCTTGACCTGATGTTGCCGGGCTCCGACGGAATCGACGTGTGCCGTCAGATCCGCGCCGAGTCCGGCGTGCCGATCGTGATGCTGACGGCGAAGACCGACACGGTGGATGTGGTCCTCGGCCTCGAATCCGGCGCCGACGACTACATCATGAAGCCGTTCAAGTCCAAGGAACTGGTCGCCCGGGTCCGGGCCCGGTTGCGCCGGACTGACGAGCCTGCGCCCGAGATGCTCCAGATCGGTGACATCGTCATCGATGTGGCCGGCCATTCGGTGAAACGCGAGGGGGAGACGCTCAACCTCACCCCGCTCGAGTTCGACCTGCTGGTCGCGCTGGCCCGCAAGCCGCGGCAGGTCTTCACCCGGGAGGTCCTGCTCGAGCAGGTCTGGGGTTACCGGCATGCCGCCGACACCCGGCTGGTCAACGTGCACGTGCAGCGGCTGCGCGCGAAGATCGAGAAGGACCCCGAGCATCCCGAGATCGTCGTGACGGTCCGCGGTGTCGGCTACAAGGCGGGACCTGGCTGAGTCCAGGTTGCTGAAGGTGACATCGGCACGCGCGGGCAGGCAGCGGAACTGGGTGCTCGCCTTCCGCCGGTCAGCCTTCGGCCGGGCCATCATCCGGCGGTTGCCCGGCCGGGTCAAGCGCTGGCTGCGGGTCGGCCGCCGCTGGCAGCGCCGCGCCGTCGCGCAGGTCCGGGTGCGCTGGCACCGTTCGCTGCAACTGCGGGTGGTCTCCACCACGCTGGTCCTTTCTGTCCTGGTCATCGCGGTGCTCGGCTTCTTCCTGGTCCAGTCGGTCGCCGCCGGGCTGCTCAGCAACGAGGAGACCACCGCGCTGTCCCTGGTCAAGAACGGCCGGACCAGCGCGATCGGGCAGTCCACCGTGAACGTGCTCGACCCGAGACAGGCCAACGACGCGGAGGCCCCGGTCAGCGTGGCCAGGACCACCGCGCGCGCCCTGCAGCAGGCGAGTGGCAGCACCGGCAGCTACCTGATCTTCATCCAGCTGACGAACCTCAACCCCGCCACCGTGCACTGGGTTGGCAATACCGACGTGGACATCCCGGTCACCATCCCGGCGACCCTGATCAGCCGCGTGAACGGTGACCAGCGGAACGAGCTCTTCGACAACCAGAACACCGTGCCGATCACCTACGAGCCGACCACGCTGGTCTACAACTCCGGGCCGGGCGTCTCGGTGCCCGCGCTCGCCGTCGGCGTGCCGCTCAGCACCTACTACCAGCTGTACTACGTGTTCCCGTTCACCCAGCAGCAGGCCACCCTGGCGCTGGTGCAGCGCATCCTGGTCGGCGTGGGCCTGGCCGTCGTCGTGCTGCTGGCCGCGATCGCGTCGCTGGTGACCCGGTGGGTGGTGCTGCCGGTCCGGCACGCCGCCCAGGCCGCCCAGCGCGTGTCGGACGGGCACCTGGGAGAGCGCATGCAGGTGCGCGGCGTGGATGATCTCGCGGCGCTGGCGACCTCCTTCAACGGGATGGCGGCCAGCCTGCAGGGCAAGCTCCGTGAGCTCGAGGAGCTCTCCAACGTGCAGCGGCAGTTCGTCTCGGACGTGTCGCACGAGCTCCGGACGCCGCTCTCGACCATCAAGATGGCCGCCGACCTGCTCTTCGAGGCACGCGCCGACCTCGACGCGGCGGCCGGCCGGTCCGCGGAGCTGCTGCAGAGCCAGCTGGAGCGGTTCGAGTCGCTGCTCGTCGACCTGCTCGAGATCAGCCGGTTCGACGCGGGCGCGGCCACCCTGGACACCGAACTCGTGGACGTCTGCGACCTAGTCCGGCGCTCGGCCGACGACGCGCAGCAGCTGGCCGAGCGCAAGGGCAGCCGGATCGAGTTCAGGCTGCCCGCGACCGGGTGCTTCGCCGAGGCGGACCGCCGCCGGGTGGAACGCATCCTGCGCAACATCCTGGTGAACGCGGTCGAGCACGGCGAGAGCAAGGACGTGGTGGTCACCACCGCCATGGACAGCGACGCGGTCGCCGTCTCGGTCAGGGACTACGGCGTGGGGCTGCGGCCGGGCGAGGAGCAGAAGGTCTTCGACCGGTTCTGGCGGGCCGACCCGGCGCGCGCCCGCACCACCGGTGGCACCGGCCTGGGCCTGGCCATCTCGCTCGAGGACGCGCGGCTGCACGGCGGCTGGCTGCAGGCCTGGGGCGAACGCGGCAAGGGCTCGGTGTTCCGGCTGACCCTGCCGCGGGTCGCCGGGCAGGAGATTCCGGGCTCGCCGCTGCCGCTCGGCCCGGACGAGGCGGAGATCACCACCCTGAGCACCGGCCCCTTTCCCGTGACCGAGATCACTGGGGTGACCTCGCATGGCTAGTGCCGGCCCGTGGCGGCGGCTGGCCAGGGTACGCCGGGCGTGCGTGCTGGCCGCCCTGGCCGCCTCGGTGACGGGCTGCGTGGGCATGCCCAACAGCGGCTCGCCCGGCACGTTCAGCGCCACCCCGCAGGACACCACGCCGGATTCCGACTTCATCGGGGCGCTGCCGGCCGGACCCGCGGCGAGCTGGACCCCGACCGAGATCGTGACGGGATTCCTGAACGCGAGCGCCAGCTATCCGGTCTATTCGGCGGTCGCCCGGGAGTACCTGGTCGGCGCGGCCAGCAAGGCATGGGACCCGAACTGGTCGGTCCAGGTGGTCGACCGGGTCAACGTGCCCCCGCGCGCTGACTACAGCCCGGCCGGGCGGCAGGCCACGGTGGACGTCACGGGGACGGTGCGGGCGTCGTTCAACGGGTCCGGCCAGTACGTCGGGGCGCAGCAGAACCACGGCGGGTCGGTGACCACGGACTGGCCGTTCAAGCTGGTCAAGGTGAACGGCCAGTGGCGGATCACCAACCCGCCCAAGTTCCGGATGCTGACCGAGCCCGATTTCTCCCAGGTATACAAGCCGCAGGACCTGTACTTCTTCGACTCCACCGGTCAGGTGCTCGTGCCCGACTCGGTGTTCGTCCCGGCCGGGACCTCGCCGACGGCACTGGTGAGCAACCTGGTCGGAGCGTTGCTCAAGAACCCGCAGACCCCCTGGCTGCAGAACGGGACCAACCCCACGCCCCCCGCGGTCACGGCGTTTCCCCGCGGAACCACGATGAGCCCGGTGGCTGTCGACGGCACCACCGCGACGATCAACCTCGGCGGGGCGGCGGCGAGCGCCACTCCCACCGCCCGCGAGCAGATCGCCGCGCAGCTGGTCTGGACCCTGACCGGGCCGCAGACCGGGCAGCAGACCGGGCCGCCGAACATCCAGGCGATCCAGCTGGAGATCAACGGCAAGCCGTGGGCACCACAGACTTCGCCGTGCCCGGGCGTCAGCGGTCAGAGCCCGGCCCAGAAGCTGGCCATGTACAGCTGCAAGAACCCGTATCCGCTCGCGACGTCGTCGGCGTTCTACTACGTCGGCAACGGGCAGGCCTGGTCACGGTGCGCTTCGGAGTCTCAGGTGAATACCGGCTTCATCGGCTCGGTCCTCCCCGTCTTCGGCCGGACCAGAGTGTCCGCGCTCGGCCAGACCTGCGGCTCGCCGGTACCGGCCAGCAGCTCTCCGGCCGTGCCGCCGGCTCAGCCGCACGGCGTGCCCCCGTTGTCCATGGTCGCGGTGTCACCTGACGGCAAGTACGCGGCCGGCGTCTCCGCGGACGGGCGCGCCGTGGACGTGTGGGCCGCCGGTGCCAGCAAGCCCTCGAGCACCCTGGCCACATCGGGCGTCACCGCGATCGGCTGGGATCGCCGGGACTACCTCTGGGTAACCCAGAACGACGACACCACGACGCTGGTCGTGCAGACCAATAACAACAGCGACCACGGCCAGATCCCCAACTCCTTCCAGGGGAAGATCACCGGCTTGAGCATCGCACCCGACGGGGTCCGGGTCGCCGCCATCGTGCAGACCCAGTCGGGTCCCCAGCTCCAGCTCGCCGCGATCGACAGCGGCGCGCCTGCTCCCGGCCAGCCGAGCAGCCCCTTCGTCCGCACGTCCATCGGGCCGACGGTGCAGCTGGGGCCCAACGTCCTCCGTCCGATCGCGCTTACCTGGTACGACGCCGACGACCTGCTCGTGCTCGCCGGCGCGGGTAGCCAGACCACGCTGTGGGAGGTCCCGGTGGACGGGCAGCCGGCCGCCAAGCTGCCGGGCGCGCTGCCTGGCGCGGTCTCCATCACCGCCAACAGCGCCCACAACGCCCTGGTGGTCGGGCTGACGGGCAACCGGATGGAGGTCTCGGCCAGCCTCGTGGGGCCCTGGCAGTCGCTCGGCGGCGGCGGCCAGAACCCAGCCTTCCCGATCCCCGTGGTCCCGGTCGCGGCGTCGTCCTGACCGTCGCCGTACACCAACTTCCACGTTATGCAGTCGTTATGTGACTATTTGTGTTTGATCGTCTACAAGTCCCACCTGACATTCACGCTCCGGCGAGCTAGCGTTCAGACATGGCACTCGCCCGGGCCCGTGGTTGCGCCGGGCGTGGTTCCCCTCCGGGGCGCCACGCCGGGCAAGCCGATGCCAGCCGCAGGCGAAACGGCCCACGTAAGGCGACTTCTCGTCGACTGATCACGGTGCGGCTTAGAAGTAAGTCCTGCCTCGACGGGAGATACCGAGTCTCCCGGATAGGGAGAAGGGCAGTAGTGGCACCAGAGTGGCCGCGAACCCCTCAGCAGGCGAATGTGGGGTCGAAGACCAGGTCGGCCGGGCGAGTGCCGCTCACCTCATGCAGGCATTGCTCAATCGGGTCAAGCTCCAATGGATTGAGCGACATCGGACTGGAAGGGGGATCAAGATGGAAGTCATAGTCAGGGGACGCCACATCACCGTCCCGGCACGATTCCGTCAGCACGCCGCCGCCAAGCTAGCCAAGCTGGAGAAGCTTGACCAGAAGGCGGTACGAATCGACGTGGAGGTCTCCGAAGAACGCAACCCTAGGCAGTCTGACCGCCGCGAGCGCGTCGAGCTGACGATACGATCCCGCGGCCCTGCGATCAGGGCCGAGGCGGCCGCGGACGACAGGTACACCGCGCTCGACCTCGCCTTCGCCAAGCTCGAGTCCCGGCTGCGCCGGGCCGCCGACCGGCGCAAGTTCAAGGACACCGTCTCGGTCCGCTCGCCAGGTGTGCTGACCGCCGCGGAGTCAGAGGCGGCGTCCGCGCCGCCGGCCCCGGCCCCGGCCGCCGCGCCGGCGCCGGTCGCCTCCGCCGTGAACGGCGAGCACCGGGCCGAGCCCGAGAGCGGCCTGATCCCGATCCAGATGGAGGGCGACGGCCCGCTGATCCTGCGCGAGAAGATGCACGCGGCGCGCCCGATGACGATCGACCAGGCCCTGCTCGAGATGGAACTCGTCGGTCACGACTTCTACCTGTTCCACGACCGTGAATGCGACCGCTTCAGCGTCGTCTACCGCCGTCGTGGCTACGACTACGGGGTGATCCGCCTGGTCGAGGAGTAATTCCCAGCCGTCCGGGGCTAGATTTCCCTGACGCGATCCCACGATGCACGCCGGGCCCGGTTTGATGGGAAGGGGCCCGGCTTGCATCATGGCCCAAGGTCGGTAAGAGTCAGATCACATGACGTTCGTGCCGATCGAGGTTTGCCTGGATGCCTGGTGCGGCGGGTGTGGGCGGTGTTCCCCTAGGGAGGCAACGAAGTGAGCGCCATGAGCGACAGGCCGGTGACTGCTGCTCTGCGGCCGGCGAAGGGGGGTGGGGAGGTGGGTAGGAGGCGCCCGGATCCCATCCGCGTGCTGATCGCGGATGATCATGCGTTGTTCCGCCGCGGCCTGGAAATGGTTCTCGCCGAAGAGGACGACATCGACATCGTCGGGCAGGCGAGCGACGGAACCGAGGCGGTGGCGGTGGCCGGCGAGTCCCTGCCCGATGTCGTGCTCATGGACATCCGGATGCCGAAGAGCAGCGGCATCGAGGCGTGCCGGGCGACCAAGGAGGTCGCGCCGAGCGCGAAGATCGTGATGCTGACGATCAGCGACGAGGAAGAGGACCTGTTCGAGGCGATCCGGGCCGGCGCCAGCGGTTACCTGCTGAAGGACATCCCGCTGGACGAGGTGGCCGACGCCGTCCGGGCGGTGCATGGCGGCCAGTCATTGATCAACCCCTCGATGGCGGGCAAGCTGCTCAGCGAGTTCGCGACGCTGGCCAAGCGCGACACCGAGGAAGAGGAGGCGCAGCACGTCGCCCCGCCCAAGCTCACCGACCGCGAGATGGAGGTACTCAAGCTGGTCGCGCGCGGCATGAACAACCGCGACATCGCCAAGGAGCTGTTCATCTCGGAGAACACGGTCAAGAACCACGTCAGGAACATCCTGGAGAAACTGCAGATCCACTCCCGGATGGAAGCCGTGATGATCGCCGTCCGGCAGAAGCTGATCGAGTTCAGTTAATCGCCCCGTCCGCACGCTTTGTCTGCGATTTTGGGTGCTATAACCCCCATGACTGCAGACAAAGCCGGGGGCGGCGGGGTGCGCCGCTCAGGTCACCTGGGCTAGGGCGGCGGCTAGGCGGGGGGCGTGCTGGGCGGGCTCGACCTGCTCTAGGCGGACGGCGTCGCAGCCGACCCAGGCTGCCGCTTCGCGCAGGGCCTCGGCCATCGGTTCGGCCGCGGCGGCGCGTTCCAGTGACACCTTGCGCGCGATCAGGGTGGTGCCCTGCCGGGCCGGGTCGGCCCGGCCGGCCAGCCGGCCGCCCGCGAGCAGCGGCATGGTGTAGTAGCCGTGGACCCGCTTGGGCTTGGGCACGTACGCCTCGAGGCTGTGCTCGAAGCCGAACATCTGCCGGGTCCGCTTGCGGTCCCAGATCAGTGAGTCGAACGGCGAGAGCAGCGTCACGCGGTGCCGCCCGCGGAGTCCGGCCGACGCCTCGGCCAGCGCCGCCGGATCAGCCCAGCCCCGAGAACTCCGGGAGCCCCGGGAGCTTGGCGTGACTGCGGGCCGGGCCGCGCGGGCGGGACCCGCGAGCGTCACCGGGATCAGGCCGGCTGCCAGCGCGGCGTCGGAAACCAGCTCTGTGTGCTGGGCCTTCTCGCTGGTCAGGTCGTTGAGGCGATGATATTCGACCAGGTCCGCCTGGGTGGCCACGCCGAGCGCCCGGGCGGTGACGCCGGCCAGGTAGGCGAGGCACTCGGAGTCGGACGGCTCGGCGCCGAGCAACTCGTCAGGCAGCACCCGCTCGGGCAGGTCGTAGACCCGCCGCCACCCGGACCGGCGCACGCAGATGACTTCGCCGGTATCGAGCAGCCATTCCACCGCGACCTTGACGTCCGACCAGTCCCACCACGGGCCGCCCGCCTTGGCCCCGCCCAATTGGGTCGCGGTCAGCGGGCCCTCGGCGCGCAGCCGGGCCAGCACCTTGTCGCAGGTCTCCTGGTGGACCCGATGCCAGCGGATGCCCCTGGCCCGCAGGGCGCGGCGGCGGAAGGCGAAGTACGGCCATTGCTCGATCGGCAGCACGCAGGCCGCGTGCGCCCAGTACTCGAAGGCGCCGGGCTGGCTGTCATGCCAGTAGGCCTGCTCGATCTGCTGCCGTGACACCGGCCCGAGCCGGGCGTAGGCGGCCAGCTCATGCGACCGCGCCAGCACGCTGATCGTGTCCAGTTGCACCGCGCCGACCTGGCGGAGCATGCCGGCGACCGCGGCACCCCGTGAACCCCGGGACCGAGGCCACGGCGTCGTGCCCAGGAACCCCTGCGCGCGCAGTGTCATCCGGCGGACCTCGTCGGGGGTGAGCGTCACCTCAGCCGCGGGCGCATCCATGATCCACAGCGTAGCCCGCGGCTACGACATTTCCCGCGGTGCGGAACCGCCCGGGCGGGACAGCGCGGAACCCTGGCTCCACGGTCTGGCCATAGGGGCGGGGATGGGTGAGCGAGAGGAAATACCCGGCCCGTTCGGGATAAATATCCCTTTTAGTACCAGTCGTCCAGGATGTGTGCGGACAGGGCGAAGATGCCGCCGATGACCACGACGGCGGCCGAGGTCCAGAACAGCCACCAGGACGGGCCGATGACCATCGCGATCCCGCCGACGACGAAGCCGACGATGATGATCGAGACCGCCACCCAGGAGGCCGGCCGGCCGTGGTGCGCCTCGTGCACGTGTGGCAGGCCGGTCTGCGCGTCCAGACCGTGGGCTCCGATATTTCCCGTGATCGTGCCTGATGCCGGCTGCTCGGCCACGCCTAGCTCCTCTCCTCGTTACCGCTCCTATTATTCTCCGGGAAGTGCGAGACTGATCACCAGCCGGCCCTGCCGTTGACCCTACGCGTTCGCGTCCGACTCGGTTTGGTGTCTCATCTCGCCTACGATGACATGTTGGGGCGATGGACGGGAACCGGTTGACGGTCACCGGCCATTTATGAGGTAAGACGATCCGCAAGGAGCGCGACGTACAGTGCCACCGATCATCGATAGCGTCCTTCGCGCCGGCGAAGGCAGGATCCTGCGCAAGCTGAAGCGGATCAGCGAGCAGATCAACTCCATCGAGGACGAGTTCGTCGCGATGAGCGACGCCGACCTTCGTGCTCTTACCGACGAGTTCCGGCAGCGGTACGCCGACGGGGAAACGCTCGACGACCTCCTGCCCGAAGCCTTCGCCGCCGTGCGCGAGGCGGCCAAGCGCACCCTCGGCCAGCGGGCGTTCGACGTCCAGCTGATGGGCAGCGCGGCGCTGCACCTGGGCAACATCGCGGAGATGAAGACCGGTGAGGGCAAGACGCTCACCGGCGTGTTCCCGGCCTACCTCAACGCGCTCACCGGCCAGGGCGTGCATGTCGTCACGGTCAACGACTACCTGGCCAAGCGCGACGCCGAGTGGATGGGGCGGGTGCACCGCTTCCTCGGCCTCGAGGTCGGCGTGATCCTCGGGGACATGGAGCCGACCGTACGCCGCAAGCAGTACGCCGCCGACATCACCTACGGCACCAACAACGAGTTCGGCTTCGACTACCTGCGTGACAACATGGCCTGGCAGCTCGAGGACTGCGTGCAGCGCGGCCACTACTACGCGATCGTCGACGAGGTCGACTCGATCCTGATCGACGAGGCGCGGACGCCGCTGATCATCAGCGGCCCGGCCGAGCAGAGCCCGCGCTGGTACCAGGAGTTCGCCAAGATCGCGCCCCGGCTGCGCCGCGGTGAGGACGGCGAGGGCGACTACGAGGTCGACGAGAAGAAGAAGACCGTCGGCATCCTCGAGCCCGGCGTCGAGAAGGTCGAGGACTGGCTCGGCATCGACAACCTCTACGACCCGGTCAACACGCCCCTGGTCAGCTTCCTGAACAACTCCATCAAGGCCAAGGAGCTGTACAAGAAGGACAAGGACTACGTCGTGATGAACGGCGAGATCCTGATCGTGGACGAGTTCACCGGCCGCATCCTGCACGGCAGGCGCTACAACGAGGGCATGCACCAGGCCAT
>Ga0137380_10005816_pt1 | contig 10975 bp, 10 predicted proteins | sample SagtaG_17_FD_104809 | JGI IMG/M metagenome (GOLD analysis project Ga0137380, IMG submission 104809) | Vadose zone soil microbial communities from Sagehorn Ranch, Mendocino, California, USA - Sage2_L_100_16 metaG | ecosystem: Environmental > Terrestrial > Soil > Vadose zone | place: USA... | reverse complement strand
TCATCCGCAGCACGAGCTGGCCCGGTGGCAGCAGCGGGGGCCCGGCGCAATGCTGTCCTTCGACGTGGGCTCGCTCGAAGCGGCTCGCCGGCTGCTGGACCGCGTGAAACTGTGTTCACTTGCAGAAAGTCTGGGCGGCGTCGAGACGCTGATCTCCCACCCGGCAACGATGACACACGCGTCAATGCCCGCCGATATTCGCCGCAGCATCGGCATCACAGACGGTTTGGTCCGCCTGTCGGTGGGGATTGAAGACGTCGAGGACATCCAGGCAGACCTCGACCAAGCGCTTCTCTACGTCTGATCGGTCCGACGCAAGCCAAAAAACGGAAACGCCCTCCCCCGCGGCTCCGGATCCGCCGCGGGAAGGGCGTGCCGTCTTCTTCAGGAGAGAAGATCGCTGAGCGAACTCGCCGCCGCTCAGAAATCCGGCGGAGGAGGGGGAGCAGGCACGGGTCTCTGGAACAGGTGGCCGCGCCTTCCCGGTCCCTCCTCTTGGATCGTGTAATCTGCGGGGACCTGGAAGAGAGACGCCGCCGGCTCCGAGCGCTGCAAATTCGTGAGCTGGTAAGTCGTCTCGCCGAAGCGCGGATCACTGCGCTTGCTCATCACCACGATCTGCAGGTCCGGGGAATACCAGCGCTCGGAAACGATGATAATTGGTTGCTCGTTGCCAATCTGGCCGGCCGGAATCGTCCGAGTGTAGCGGGTACCTTGCGCCGTGACGCCGTTGATGGTCTGGGTGCCGAGCGACTCGGTTTTCAGATCGCTGGAAGTTGCGGCTGTCATGCCTTTGGCAATGAATCCCTCTTTCCGAAAATTGATTTCCCCAGCCACCGGGGCGGGAAGCTTGCGTGCGACTTTCTGCTCCGGCTCCAGTATGTAGCTCACTCCTGAAACTGGGTCGTGAATCGACGTGAAGCTGCGCTTCAGGGCGTACTCGTTTCCTTCGAAGGCCAGAGGGCCGATGGCCGGGAGAGTTGCTTCCCGCCTGGTGCGTCCTTGGCTGTCACGAAAAAGGGCCGTTTGTGTTGTTCGATGGATGCGATTGCCGTCGGCGAGCGTTTGCGTCGTCTCGGAGACAGCTACGGCAGAAAACGGCGCGCCTTTCACCAGGTGATGACTGTCGCCCTCGAAACCGAGAAGTTCGATCCGCTCGCCGATAAACCCAGGCTCCGGGGCTTGCAGGTGCATGACGATCGGGGGAGGAGGCGGGGCGGGTTCCTGCGCGAGCGATGCGCCAGCGAGCAGGAGGATCGCGGCGGATGCAACCAGAAAGATTCCCGTGATTCGCAGCATTCTCGTTTCTCCTCTTCTCTCCAGAGACGTTCTTTCAAGCCCTCAGTAAATCTCAGCGCTACAAGTTATTTGTGACCCCGACGCGGTCGGGGTCAACGTCAGCGGGCCAGTCGAAAAGCCTCCGGCTGCCCGTCCGCACCGATCAACAGATCGACCATTACCCATTCGGCGGCACGCTCTTCATTCACGGGGAGGCCGAATGCGCCAAGAGCGGCGCGCTGCAGGCGCACGCGGATGACGGACGCATCGTCCGCGCTCGTAACCGGAAGGGCGTACGGAAGCGCGAGAAATTCGCCCGCGGAATCTTTTGCGGCAGGCGCGGACGGATTCCTGCGAGGTCCCTGCTTCTGCGCCCCAGATGCTTTCTGCGAAAGTTCTTCGCTGGCCGCAGGATCCACCTTGTTATTTGTGACCGCATAGCGGTCAACGGGCGGCTGAGCGGCAAGCGATGGTGAAGGGTTCGCCGGCTTCTGCGGCGCGTGCGGGGCATGCAAAACATACCAAACAGCGAAGAGAGCGACCGCGGCCGTGGCCGCGGGGCCCAAAACCCACACTGGAACCAGCCTGCCAGCACGGGGCTGTGGGCGCAGCCCGCCGACGGCTTCGCGGAGAGCAAGTTCCACGCGCAAAGGAGCAGCGGCGGAAGAGGTTTCGCGTGCGAGAGCGCGCAGCTCTCCATCGAGATCCTTCCACGAACCAAGCAAAGCAGCGCAGCGCGGGCAACTGCGAAGGTGCTCCTCCGCTGCCGCGCGGGAGACGGGATGGCGCTCGAAATCAGGTCCCAGGGATTCGAACTCTTGGCAAGTCATCATCGCTTTAACACCACCTGTTCATCGTCATTTGTGACCGCATAGCGCTCAGCGCGCCGTGGCGCGCCGGGGAACGCTGCGCCACATCTCGAGCTTGGCCAGTAGCAAGGCGCGGGCGCGGTGCAGCCGGGAGCGGATCGTGCCGATGGGACAATCGAGCAGGCGCGCGGCTTCTTCATAGCTGAGCTCTTCCAACTCGCACAGGACTACGGCTTCACGAAAATCGGGCGGGAGGCCCAAGACGGCTTCGTGCACGTGCTCGGTCAACTGCGAGCGCTCCGCCCAGGCGGCCGGCGTGTGCATATGCGCGAGTTTATCCGACTGCGCACCGTGAACCTCCGCGTTCGCCTCACTGTCCGGTTCGAGGGGCACTTCTCTTGGTGCGCGCTCGAGATGCTTGAGCACGCGATTGCGGGCAATGCCGAAGAGATACGCGCCCAGAAGCCCGCGGGCTGAGTCGAATTTGGATGGCGCGCGCAGCAAAGTCAAAAAGACCTCCTGGACAATCTCTTCGGCGGCCCAAGGACTGCCGGACATGCGCAGGGCGTAGCGGTACAGGCTCGCCTGGTGCGCCCGGTAGATTTCGAGGAATGCATCCTCGTCGCCTCGGACGGCCCGCCGCAGCAGCTCGTCCTCACCAAGATGCGGAGTTTTGGGCATCTCTCCTAATTAGACGTTCTGCGCGGCTTCCAATGGTACTTCCCCGCAAATTGGGAAAAAGTTCCCGGCGCGGGGCAACGGGACAAAGACGTTTATATCTGGGTGCTCGGCCGAGTGGATGACGTCATCAAAGTTGCGGGGCACCGACTGAGCACCATGGAAATCGAAAGCGCGCTGGTGAGCCACACGGCGGTTGCCGAGGCGGCGGTCGTGTCGCGGCCGGACGAGATCAAGGGCGAAGCGATCGTTGTGTTCCGTACGCTGCGCGCCGGGAGCACACCGACCGAAGAGCTGCGCATACAACTCTGCGAGCACGTGGCGCAAACGATCGGAACCATCGCAAGGCCTGCGGAAGTACGTTTTGCAGATCTGCTACCGAAAACGCGCAACGGAAAAATAATGCGGCGGCTGTTGCGGGAGTTGGCGCAGAAGGGTTCCGTCGCGGGAGACGTATCCACGCTGGAGGATTTCTCCGCAATCGAGAAGCTGGCTCAACAGCAAGCCCGCGACGAAGAATAAACCGACGGAAGCACCGACTGGCGGTTTTGCTACGCGCGGGGGCGAAACATGGAGGCAGCGACGCGCGTGACGAAACGGCGCGTAGCCAGACGCTGGCCGTGGACGCCGAGATAGTTTGCCAAGCCCGAAATTACGTAGCTTTTTCCCGCGGCGAGAGCGCGGAGGCCCGTGCGGGCGACCTTTGCCGCGGATTCCTGCCGGCGCCTCGTGTGGGCGGGCTGGCCGGCAACGTCGTGGAATTCCGTGGCCGTAGATCCGGGGCAAAGGCAGCAAACGCGCACGCCGAACGGCTTGACCTCCTCGGCGAGGCCGTCGGCGAACAGCAGATCGAAACTTTTCGTGGCGGCGTATGTAGAGATGAAGGGCACGGCCTGAAACGCTGCGGTGGAGGCCACGATGAGGACATCGCCGCGGCGGCGTTCGACCATCGCAGAAAGATAAAGCCGCGTGAGATGCACGACCGCAGTGCAGTTCACCTGGACCATGTCGAGGAGGCGCTGAGAATCGAGTTTGTAAAAGTCGCCGTAGACGCCAAAGCCGGCGTTATTGATGAGAAGATCGATCTGAATTGCCTTCTGCGTCGTGAAGGCGAAGATCGCCTCCGGGGCGCGGGAATTGGCGAGGTCGGCTGTGGTGATTTCCGTTTGAACGCGATTCCGAGCAGAGAGTGAGCGAGCGAGTTCCTCCAGGCGGTCGCCGCGCCGAGCGGTGAGAACGAGATTTGCGCCCCCGGCGGCGAGTTCCTCGGCGAATGCCTTGCCGATCCCGGCGCTTGCGCCGGTCACGAGAGCCCACTTGCCGCGCCAGCGATCAATTTCATGTGTGATCGCGGTGCGGTCAACCATGTTGCCCTCCGGCGGTGCGTCTCGCCGCGGCAGGGGCGCGCGTGGCGAGTCCCGCATCCTCCGCCGCCAGGCGCCCCAGTACGGCCCAGTCGCTCGCTTCGTTGCCGCGGGCGATGGCCGCCAAGAAACGGTCGCGCAGGACGCTGGCAAAAGGCATCGGCACGGTTTGAGCTTCGGCCGCGGCCATAACAAAGCGCATGTCCTTCAAGCCGAGCGGCGCGGCGAAACCCGCCGGCTCGTACTTGTCGCGCAGAATGAGCTCGCCGTAATTCTTATAAACCGGCGCGGGAAAAAGCGTGCTGGTGAGAAATTCGAGATAGGCTGCCGGGTCTACTTCCGACTTGCGAATCAGCGCCATGGCCTCCGCGAGCGATTCGATGACGCTGGCGAGGAGGAAGTTTCCGCTCAACTTCACGACGTTGGCGAGCGCCGGGACTTCGCCAACGATCCACTGTTTTGGCCCCAGAGCCTGGAAGAGAGGCTGGCAACGCTCAACGACGTCACTCAAGCCGGCAATAACAATGGCCAAACGCCCTGCTTCGGCGGCTTCGGGCCGGCCGAAGACCGGCGCGGCGACATATTCTTGCTGCGCGGTGGCGTGCGCGGCCGCGAGCTTTTCGGAGAGAGCCACGCTAATCGTGCTGACGGAAATGTGCGGCACGCCGCGCGGCAGTGAGGCGAGCAAACCTTCTTCGGCGAAGACAACCGCTTCGAGAGCGGCGTCGTCTGCGAGCATGGTCAGTACAGCTTCGGCTTTGCAGGCGTCCGCAATTGACTTCGCAACGATGGCGCCCTCCGGCTGCAGCGCGTAAGCGCGCTCGCGCGTGCGGTTGTAAACGGTGACGCGGTGGCCTGCGCGAAGCAGGCTGCGCGCGATGCCGGTTCCCATCCGGCCGAGTCCCAGTAAGCCAATGTTCATGGCCATGCCCTCCTTGAAGGAATGCAGCGTTCAGGCTGGGCGGCGATTTCCTAGTGCCGCTCCAATCTTTTGACCAAAGTATTATGAGCGCGTCCTCTCGGATTCGGCCCACTAACGCCAATCTAGCGGTCGGCCCAAATAGTTGGAGCGGCACTAGACTACATCAAGTGTTGGATGCTGTGGTGGGAAGACTCTCCGCAAGACGTGACGCGCAAAAAATCACGTGCGCGGGTGAATCTGCGGTGTGGCGGAGAGGGTGGGATTCGAACCCACGGTAGGATTTCTCCTACACACGCTTTCCAAGCGTGCTCCTTAAACCGCTCGGACACCTCTCCGTGATTCGGCCAAACCTCATCAGAGTAGCAGAATGCCCCGCAGGCCGCAGCTGACTTCATCGCTTTACTTTTTCGAGATTCGTCTCGGTGCAAGTGCAGGCTAGACCTGTTGTTAGCAAGTTGAAACGTCCGGTTCTCATAGCGCGTGGAGTGTTCAGTCTTGGTTGGGCGAAAGGCGAATAGTTTTGGTGGGTAGGGTGTGGGGAAGCAGCAAAATGATTCACAGCTTTGGCACTTTAGTGCTTATCTGTTCAAATCCCCTGAGGCAAACGCCGCATTCTAAGTCCTTTCAAGTCTTGGAATTATCCACTATCTGGTAGGACCGCGGAATTGGCCTCGGGCTTGCCCGCGTTTGTGCCGGGCGTTGGCATACGGAGCGCGACGTTCGCTCCTGTTCGTTATAGAGAGGAACAACTTCTCGTAGCATGGGAAACCTGTGCGCAGGCCAGTCTGACCGCGAGCCTCTCCCTGTCAAGGGCCTCTCTAATCAGTGCCCGAAGCCTATTCGCATTCTAATCGCCCACAAAGAACCTATCTTCCGCCGGGGTTTGCGAGCAGTGTTTGACACCCAGCCAGATCTAAGAGTGGTGGGAGAGGCGTCCGATGGCGCAGCCGCCGTAAAGCTGGCAGGCAAGCACGCGCCCGACATCCTGCTGGTAGATCTGGACATCCCCGGGCTGGCAGGACTGGAAGTCTTGCGTCAAGTTCAGCGTTGGGTGCCCCAGGTACATTCCATCATTCTGGCTCTCAAGATGGAAACGCCGGAGACTCTCGAGGCCCTCGAGCTCGGCGCTCGCGGAGTCATGCCGAATGACTGTACGGCGGAACTACTGCTCAAGGGCATACGGAACGTCGTGGCCGGGCAATACTGGATAGGTCGCAATACGGTCGCCGACCTTTTGGAGTCGCTCGCCAGCGGCACACCTGCGGCCCCAAATGGGCCACTTCAGAAGAATTCCCACCTGACACCGCGCGAAATTCAGATTATCTCCGGGATTCTTCGCGGCGAAAGCAACAAGGACATCGCAAAGAAATTCGGTCTCAGCGAGAATACGGTGAAGCACCACTTGACCCATGTTTTCGACAAGTTGGGCGTAGGCAATCGTCTGGAACTGGCGCTTTTCGCCATGGACCGTAACCTGCTGGGCAGGCGGTCGGCCGAGCCGGTGCCGGACGCCCCCGCTAGCTCACCTTCCAACTGAATGGCATGGAAAACCGGATAGCACCTTCGTGCTATTTACCGCACGACCGTGCCATTGCCAAGGCTGCAGCCTTGGGGTTAATACGTAGCCGCTCGCGGGAGGTTTGTCCCCATCGCGCGGGTGAAAGTCTAAGCTCACCTGTTTTTTTGGAGGGTTCACCAGCTTCTTCTTCCTGGTGAGAAAACGTATGCTGTCAGTGGTCTCCCAGCGACTACGGGGCCCCGGCTGCATTAGCGGCCAAGTCCCTCTTGTTTCCCAGCCGCGCCCTTTGGCTTTTCTTCCGCCCAATCGGCCCGCCCTGAGGCTCGTTCTTGCTCGATTCCCTCCCGCCTGCGGAATGTTGTCGGACGGCTCCGGCTTTTTTAGGCTCTTGGCAGTAGAAGCCATTCAAGGAACAAACTAAGGAGAAAAAAAGCAATGCGAACTAGGATCCTGCATTCCATTCGATGTATCTTTCCGGGGCGATTTTTGCCGCCTTCCAGCGTTGTGACTATGGCCCTGCTCAGCGTGTTCGCGGTCGCTGTGTGGGCTTTGACGGCGCCGACCACTATCTTCGAGATCGATGGCGACTCGGCAACCGGCACCACTTACGGCGTGCCCAACTCGATCAACTGCGATTGGGATACGCTGAACGGGGGAAAGACGACGAACAGTACCACCCCGACCGCACCATGTCAGTCAGGCGGTGCGACATTGGGCGCGTACGGGTTCATCGTAGGCGCCCCCGGCGAGCCCAACTTTACAACCGGCGGCTCCAAGGACGGCAATGACGTTTCGCAGTGGGCGTTTACGACCACCTCGACACCGGACAAGGACAGCCTCACACACGGCTACGCAGCCGCTTACACGGGTCCGGCCTCGGGTGGTTCCGATAACATCCTCGTGTTCGGCGCGGAACGTTTCGCTGTCAATGGCGACTCCAACATCGGCATCTGGTTCTTCCAGCAGAACATCTCGATTCCCTCCGGAGCTAGCAAGGGAACTTTCAGCGGGGTACACACTGTGGGCGACATTCTGATTGTCTCCGCGTTTACGGGGGGCGGCGGGACGTCCACCATCAGCGTGTACCAGTGGAATCCCCCAGCGTGCCCCAACTCCAATTATCCAAACATTTCCGGCTCTGGCGCTGTGAACGTCTGTGCGGCCCAAAACCTTTTCGCCCTGTTTGTTGACCTGAGCGTCGGGGCCACGGGGACCTGTACCTCGAGCAGCCCCGCGTGCGCGGTTGTCAACAACCAGTCAATTACCCTTGCCTGGCCCTACCTGGCCAAGTTCGGGATCGGCACCAACACTGTGCCTACCGGAGGCTTCTATGAGGGCGGGATCGATCTTACTAACCTGCTCGGCGGGGCGGCCGCTCCTTGTTTCGCCAGCTTCCTGTTCGAAACGCGCTCCTCGCAATCCACGACTGCCGTCCTGAAAGATTTTCTGGTCGGCAGCTTCCCAGAGTGCCATCTCTCTGCCAACAAAACGGTCACTTGCAGCACGTTCAACGCTAACGGGTCGTTCAATTACACCTATAGCGGCAATGTGATCAACGACGGCGGCGGCGACCTCTTCAACGTCAAAGTCGTGGACGTTAGGGGCCAGAGCTACTCCTGCGGTAACCTCGCGAGAGGTACGTCGAAGGTGTTTGGAGGCAGCCCGTTATCCGGGGATTGCAGCCTCACCGCCGGCACTAGCGCTACCTTCAGCACAACCGACCACCCAGCCTCGAACCAGGCAACCGCGACGGCGGATACCAGTTCGAATGGCGGCTCACCTCCCGTCAGCGCCGATACCGGCGCGGTTACGAGCACGGACGCGCCGGGGGGTGGTTGCACTGCCGCTCCGGGGCTTTCAGTGACCAAGCGTTGCGTGACGAACTTCCAAGTGAGCGGCGGCCAAGTTGTCGTCCGGGTGGATTACACGGGCGAGGTCACGAACACTGGCAACGACAACCTGAGTAACGTCAACGTAGCCGAGGCCGCTAACGGCACACCCTCGAGCGTAACGTTTGGCGCGTTCAGCCTGATCCCTGGCCAGTCGATATGCTATACGAACGGCCAGACGGTAGATCCTAGCGCTACGCCTCCTATGGGCTGCCCGGCTTTATCGGCAGTCGCAGGCCTAACAACCAACCCGCCAACAAACGCGGGGGCGGCGAGCTACACCCCGAGTGGCGTGAACATCCTGGCGACCCTTGCCGGCCGGATCGCGTTTTCGGACACGGTCACGGCGACAGGAACGGACGCCTTCAACCACCCCGTTCCAAAGGCCGGGGATCCTCCGGTGACGGCTACGGCCCAGTGCGTGATCTGCCCATTCGGACAGTGCGCAGCACAGTAAGAGTAGTATCCGCAAAGTAAACGAAAGGGGCGATGGGTTGCGACCCATCGCCCTTTTTTTGTGCTGAGAAAGTCGCAGTGGATCAGCGAACTCACGGGGTCATCCAGCAGTGCAGGCAGAGCAGACGGACTGAGATCGTTGACCGCTCAGCTGTCATTTTCCGATCAGGGGATCAGGGAGCGGTATGTTTCTCCTTGGGAGCAGCAAGCTCGGCCTGGATAACCTTTTCAAATGCATCCTGCGGCAGGTTGCCGCTGAGCAGGTTCCCGTTGACGAAGAATCCCGGCGTGCCGGCGACCCCGGCCCTCAGCCCCAATTGCCGGTCTTGCTCAATTTGCGCCGTGTACTTGCCGCTGGACAGGCAGGAACCAAATTGTTTCTCATCAAGCTTAAGACCATGGGCTAGGTCGAGCAAGCCCGGGCGGTCGAGCTTATTTTGGTTCGCGAAGAGGAGGTCATGATAGTCCCAAAATCTTCCCTGCTCCCCGGCACATCGGGCAGCCTCCGCGGCCAACTGAGCCTGTGGGTGGATGTCTCGCACCGGAAGGTCCCGATACGCCAGGCTCACCCGGCCTTCGTACTTGGCAAGCAAGGTTTTCAAGGTTGGCTGGACCGATTGGCAGTAGGGACACTGAAAATCAGAAAACTCCACGATTACAACCGGGGCCTCCGGATCTCCCCGAAGCCGGGCCGGATCATAGGCGACCTGGACTTTCGGCTTTTGCAGGAAGATGGATACTCCAGCTCGCTCCCGAAGATGTTTATAATAATCTTCGCGAGCCTCCTGGATTTTTGATTTCTTCAACAATTGCAGAAGCTGCGGCTTGATTTCATCGAAAGGCTTTCCTAGCTGCTGCTTTTGGACGATGTAGAGAGCCTGCAGTTCGGCTTCGGTGGGCTCAGCGACCTTGGCATCCACCTCTTGCTCGAGAACCTTTTCGGTGGAGATGCCTTTTTTCTTAGCCTCCGCTTCCAGCAGCTTTTGATTCACCAGGTTTTCGAGGGCCTTGCTTTTGACGTCGTATTCTTGCAGGCGAAGTTGAAACACTTGTGCCTGAACATACGGTAGCAAATCGTCGTCATAGATGGGCTGCCCGGCAACGACGGCAAGCGGTTCTTTCTGCTTGGCTTGGCCGGGAGTCTGGGCTACGGACCCAGCCGGGCCGAGGAGGAGAAAAACGAAAGGCAGCACAGCGAGCTTGGCGATGTTGGGTCGCATCTTTGTATACTGGCCTCCGCAGGGAAATTTGCGTCATTATGCCATCTTCCAAGGGGCAAATCGAGCGGCTAATGTTAACGCCGTGCGGCTTAAGGCGTGGCTTGCCGGAACGACGGGTAAGCGACAGCCGAGCGACACCCCTCCACGAAGAAGCAGAGGGCTGCTCTCTCTTTTAACGTGGCGGTGCTCACTTCGCGGTGACCGTAATTGCCTGTGCCGCGCTATTTCCAAGCGCGTCGTACGCCTTCGCCTGGACCTTATACGAGGCGTTATTCTTTGCCGGGACCTTCCAGGGATAGTTGTACGGTGCGATTGTGGCGATTCCTAGTAAATTGTTGTTGATGTAAAACTCCACTCGGGTCACTTTCGAGTTGTCCGTTGCGGAGGCACTCACGGTAGCGCGAAGGTGTGTATCTTCTGGTCCGGCGTCTGGAATGCAACCAGCGGCTGATCCGTCCGATAGATCAGGGCGCTGCCCAGTCCGCTGCTCTGGTTGTAGTTGTTGTAGTCGAGCCCGGTGAGCACGGGAGCGCTCCACGCGCCGCTTTGGTATTTGCTGGAATAGACTTCATTCCAAGTGAGCGACTGCGAGTTGATGGGCAGGTAGGCCAGCCAGATGGTTCCATCGGAAAGGACGGACATCCCGAACTGCGACGCTCGCTCCATGTAGGTTTGGAAGGGGATGAAAGTCTTAGAGCCGTCTACGCTGATCTGCGCAATCGTCGCATAGGCCTGTTTCAGAAAAATCGAATTCGAGATCCCATACAGCGGGTCGATGAATACAAATTGGTATTGGCGACTCTGGTAGGCCAGCAGAATGGCGTTGCGGGTAGGATCGGG
>Ga0137380_10005813_pt1 | contig 10976 bp, 19 predicted proteins | sample SagtaG_17_FD_104809 | JGI IMG/M metagenome (GOLD analysis project Ga0137380, IMG submission 104809) | Vadose zone soil microbial communities from Sagehorn Ranch, Mendocino, California, USA - Sage2_L_100_16 metaG | ecosystem: Environmental > Terrestrial > Soil > Vadose zone | place: USA... | reverse complement strand
CCGACTCCGAAGACGATGATCAAGGGCGAACTCTGGCTTGTGGTATAGGTGATCTCTTGCCAGGCATTCGAGACTGAGTATGCTGAGGTTGCGGCCGACTGTGTTACCTGTGTCGGCTGGATCCCCTTGAATCGTAATTGTAGGGTTCCGTTTCCATATGACTGTGCTGTGAAGCTGAATATACCCACAGGACCCTCCCATGAACGATAGTCGAAGAACATTGTCCCGTTCGCATAGAGGCTGAAGCTGCCGTACTGCTGGTTAGGCGGCTTGGTTGTGAGCTGCCCATACTGGTTGTGCAGAACCACATTCTGAGTGACAAGGACCGATGCTGAATGACCTTCTGGAATCAACAGAAATATGAGGCTTAGCAGAATTAGGGCTTTCCACACTAGTATCCCTCAAATATTCCTCGCAAAATCTTACCACTGATCCCCATACCATTGCCAAGCATACGGGATAAATGTTGCAAAGTAGATACGTTCTCCTGGGAAGAGGGCTATCTGGCTTGGGTTACCTACAAGTGCAATATCAGTTCCACTAATCGATATGACATGGATTCCCGTCTTCTGGACTACTCCGGCACTTGTTGTGATGTTCATGTTAATTATTTGGGGCCATGGCCAGAAATCATACTTGGCATTTGCAGATCCTGTTCCACCAGGAAGTGGCGGGGTACTTCCTGAGAATCCTACTGCTGTCTGGGCGAAGCCTGCCTGTTCTGGCGTGAAATAATAATTTGTTCCAAACGGTGTCGTCACAGCATCACCGGGCAAGATTCCGCTACTGTTTGACGACCGTTCCCATGAAAGGTTCCGTATCGAGACCAATCCACCATTCCAGTCCTTAACCCAGTAAGAGTTAGTCCCAGGATAGAGGCTGTTGAAGTTTGTGAAGATACAGCCACTGATGACTAGATTATAGATTGTTAGACTTGTTCCAGGCCCACTTGACATGAAAAGTGCTCCATTGTTTCCCATGGAGATTCCATCGTTGATAAGATATACTGTGTTGATTGTTACATTGTCGCCATATCCTGTATGGTTCAATATTCTGGAAGCGTTGCCTTTGTCATTGTTCGCATTCCGGTTTAGGAGATAGCTGTTCTCTATCACAAGCTGAGTTGATGCAAGATGTTTCGTATCCGGCCCGCCGCCGGGTGGTACTCCAAAGTCGTGTTCTTCGATGACACAGTTGATTATTGACTCTGTTATGACTGTCCAACCAAAGACTCTCATGCATGGTGCTAGTGTGAATCCTATCATGATGATGTGATCCCAGATTATCTCGCCCGCCCATACTTTGCCTGAGATGTCGCCTGTTCCTGACTGGTACAAGTACGATACTGTCGAGTCCTCTGCTCCGTCAAGAATCAGTGTGAACTGGAAGTTGCCGATAAAATGAATATGATCGTAATGGTTCTGGATTGAGTTTTCCGCTTGGCTCATGTTCATGTTGATGCCATTGATTCCGCTTTTCCCATTGGCATCTAGGCGAATATTCGAAATCCGTATATTCCCAGTCCCAACCTGAGTTCCATGAACACCAGGGCTCTCGATCAGGGCGATATTGTTCGCATTACCTTTGAGTGTTGGACCGTTATCAGTTAAGCCTCGCACAGTATCACCCTGTTGGAGTACCCAGGCTGTTGACATGAGAAAATTATCTGCGGTAGCGAAACAGTAGACTTGGTATGTGCTGGTAATACTGTTGAGGAAAGCTCCCCAGTCCTGTCCCGGCGTACCGATTAGGTTGTCGCCTGGCGTCCCAGCAACATCCGTCTGTAAATGTGCTACTGGGGTCGTGCCATCTTGCCAAATAACATAATCACATTGACCTTCAACTCCAGGAGTCACTATGATGCCTACAGAGGGTGCGGGTCCAGCTAGAACCTTTCCAAGATAGAATGATGTTGATCCGATAAGAAGAACGATTGAGACAGTTAGTAGTTTTGATTTTGAGATGGATATCAGTTCATGTTCAGTCTCAGCGTTGATTAGTCGCAGTCTTAAAAGCAGTCAGCATATAGCAGTTTCGCCTTGAGCCTCATACTCTATCTTGGTCACTACTTTTCGAGCAGTATTGTCGCTACAGTCGAGAAGGGCACTAATCTTCCGTGCTGAGAGTCTTCCAGGCTCCTGAGGATTTCTCGGGTCCTGGACAAGAAACTTTTCACGTGCTTCTTTGACTTGTGCATAGACCTTCCGCCATCCGCGAAGGTCTTCAATCGCATTCTGTGCTGGAGTATTGAATGCTTCCTCAGGAAAGTCGCTCTTGTGGAACTCGTCCTTCTTCAGCTCATAAGGACGGTAGAGGGCTACCGGAGGCATTCCTAGCTGGACTTCTCCCCGGAAATACTTGTAGAATTCATGATTCCCGAAATAATCCGGCTCGAGCTGGTGGACCCTTGCCAGTCCAGGACGCTTCATCATCGCCTCAAAGAGAAGAACGGCTCGTGCTGACTTGTCTAGGAGTCTAACATGAGGCAGTGCGAGCAGGAGGCTCTTCCGTTTGAACCTGAAAGTCTGGATGAAAGTAGTAACTGCCTTGTTCATCTCCTCATACCAGTCTCGATGACTCAATCCCTTGTTCGGCTCATCCCATAAAGCCCATGCTTCCGATGAGGACCCCTGCATCCTCTCCCAGAACTGGCGAGAGTTGAAGACAACACCCTCATCTGTGAAAGGTTCAAGCCCATAGCTCAGATGGAGCTGCCTACACAGTTCGAGACACCAGTAGCTCTTCCCAGCATTGTTAGGACCTGTCGCTACTGCGACAACATTGCCTCCAGTCTTGCGGCGCTCATCCAGTTCTTCCCAGAACCATGGATCTATCTCCCAGTAATCGTTAGTCATGAGATGGTGCTAGACTCCTAGGAGGCTTGAACCTTAACATCCTCCGTTTCTGTAGAAGCTGAACGAGCTGATGGAAATAGCGATCAGGCTCATCCTCAATATTGATGTCTTTCACCATGGCCTCATAATCGGCTACCTTATCGCCAATCTTCCACTCATCAATGAGTAGAGCATCAAGAATTCTAACATTCCAGATGAGCCTATCGACTGGGACTCTGACCTCTGATATCATCAGTCCTTGGGCTGATCTGGTTGTCACTTCTAGGCTTGAGAGCGAGTTGACGACATTGAGCAATGCCTGGTGTAGGAATACGTTCATCCATAGCTCGAACCGAGGCTTGTATCCTTGGCTACTTCTCGGGTCTGCTATGTTAGACAACGCATGGCCCCTCTCATCTTTCTAGTATTACTACTAGATAGTTAATTATATGCCTTGGACTTGACCCCACTTTTGAGAGATAGCTTCTCATGTTTGAGCGTGTATTCCGGTTTCTCAACCAAAACCAGAGGGTTGTTTTGTTGCTGGACAGCTTTCAGAAGAGGCTCGGATTATCCACCGAGAATCGTAGCCTTGCAGGCTCTAGCCAAGCCGAGACTTAATGGTATAGGGATACGAGCTCGTAGCCAGCTTCTCATCGGATTGAAACGGTTGTCAGCATTGACTCTCTCGTTGAAGTGGGAATGTCCCTTGCTCGGTACCTTCGTAGTTTTGAGAGGCAGATTCTCCTGTGGCATGAGAAACTGTGGAAACTCGCCCCATAGAATATAGGGGCGCTTGATCATCTTCGGCTTTCCGAGGAGTTTGCTAATGTGAGGGATAGAGCCATTGACATTTTCTATCAGCCACCATCGCGGTTGTGCCTCATCAATGACTCGTTTAGCTTCCCGGACCAGTTCCATTCCCTTTTCTGGGTCTCCAGGATGCCTTTGACCTTTGGCGACTGACAGGAATAGTAATTGGCTAAACTCTGTGCATGGCGGACTGGCTACAACGATGTCAGGCTTGGTTTCTCCATTGTAATGGTAGTCTCTAATGTCTTGCTGGTAGAAACGATAAGGGTATCCTACATCCGCAATGTCGATGCCGACACAGTCGAAGCCTTCACGATGGAATCCTATCGACCATCCACCCATGCCGCAGAACAGGTCTAGAACCTTCATGGCTCTGGTTTGTATGCCATAAACTCTGTCCTCTGAAGGTACAATCCTCCGAAGTCTTTCGATTTCTTTCTGTTCGCCCTTGATGTCGCGGTAAGGCCAGCCTCCGTCGCCTTCATGGGTACTTCCTCGACCTGTCATTCCGGTTTTGCCATCTAATCCGAATCTTTGAAACGATGAAAGGAACGAGTCCAACTGCTACACCACCGAAGAAGTAAGGTAGCCAGTAGATTAGAGGGATGCAGTGATAATGAACGATGGGAACCATCTTCGAATAGTCCCAATCGTACACTGGGCAGAAGTCACTCATGATTTCTCCGAAGATTTTGCATCGGAAATCTGATAGTATCTAACCTTCTTGCCACATTCAGGATGAGGACAACGGCAAGAGCACATATTCGACCAGTGTTTGCAGACTCTATGTTCTACTGTCATTTCTTCTCCGCAGATTGTTCGGTAAAAATCGGAAAGAACCGCTTCTCGCATCTGCACATAGATAGATGATCCTTCTCATTCTCATATTTGATTGCCGGAGGTAGATTATGAATCCCGTGATCAGACTTGTGTTTCTCACAATAGGGCCTTTTGACAATGATGAATCCATTGTCATAGTTTTCTAAGCAACCTGTCCAGACCGTCGATTCATCCCAACAATCTCCGAAATCACATGGGATTACGATTTTCAAACATGAATCACATCGAGATTAGTTCAGCTTGGTGTTCGATGATATCGCGCTTCTCCTCGTCTGGAATCTCAGCAACATAGCGGTTAGTCGTGCTGATGTTCTTGTGCCGAGCCACATCACGAGCCGCTAGGACCCCATGCTTGCGAGCTATCTGAGTAGTCGTGAAGTGACGGAAACGGTGAGGATGGACTAGTTTCCAGTCAATTAGCCCGGCCCTTTTGGCGTAAAACCTTGTCATCTGCTCAACTCTGCTCTCGGAGATCTCGAAGATACGGCCTTGTTTCCGGGTCCCAGAGAACTCTTTCAGGTCTTTGATTAGTTCCAGTGGAAGCGGAATGAAGGCCGGGGGGGCTGGGTTCCTGGCTTTCTTCCATCCCTTTCCCTCAACCCAGATTCCTTTCTCTTGGAGATCCTGAATCTGTAGGCCCCTCAGGTTGGGTTCAGCAGGTTCCCATTTCTTGGCTTCTTTGATCCAGCGCCGAGCTGCGGAGCCTACAACCTCACCGACCCGGAAGTCTCCGACCGTTAGGGTCCTGAGAAGGAGATAGTCGCGTAGGCTGTTCTTTTTCGCCTCTCCGAGTATGGCTTTGACTTGTTCAGGGGAGAGATTGATTTCCCGTTTCATTTCTCCTTGAAACCTCCACAGATGCAACGTGGAAACTGGCAACTGTCGTTGTCTCCTCTATGCCAGTTGACTGAATGGTTACAGGTGCACATTGGTGGAATCTTCATAGGCTCAGTTTTCATGCTTGATACAAGTCCTTGTAACAGAGCACTTCCAATCCGACATTCGGGGATTTGAATCCCAGTTTTCGGCTCTCTTCGAAGAGCCGCTTACCGATTTTATTGCTCTTACTAATACTCTTAGTGACTATGCTTTCAAGAGGCCAGTCCCATGTAGAATCCCAGCGGCTGACTACGAAGCGAGTCGCCGGTTTCCCGCATACGTCGCATTTCATTTTGGCTCTTCTCCGATAATCTGTGCCTCAAGTTCTCGGATTCTCTTTTCTGCCTCTTTGAGTTGGTCAATCTCTACATCTTCAAGAGGTAGCTTGATATGCGCTAGAAAAGTGTGGGATTGTCGAGAGCGATTGATGTTTCCTGACCAGCATCTTACAGCATATGTAACCTTCCCATCTACCCATTGAACAAACTGCATATCATTCGGAGGTCCTCCGCAGACTGGACACCAGATTCCCCAACGATTCTTGAGTTCGTCCTTCCTTTCTCTTTCAGCATTATACTGTTCTCTTGTTTTCATTCGAGTTTCTCCTTCGTAATCATAGCCTCGCTATCGACCGTCCATTCGCCTTCGTGGAAGGAGATTTTCAGCCTATCAGGACATTTGTCTTTGGCATTACAATTGAAATGCGGTTCGATCTCTGCCTTCTCGTCTGGCTGGACCCAAAAGACCTTCATTCTTTCGCTTCCGGTTTCCTGTTAACAATCGTCGCCTTAACGTCCATGAACCAGTTTGCGATATTCAGCATGTCTTTGATGGCTTCAGCCTGTGCGATGGTGAATTTGTCGGGCAGATAGTGTCGGCCTCGCCGTCTGTTTCCTTGAAATGCTTCCCTCTGCCAACTGATTCTGACTAAACGCGGTTTCATTCTTCGAGCTCATCCAGACAGCATGATTTTTCTCTGAAGCAGACATCGCAGCGACAGCCACAGCTCGGACAGACAGGCTTAGCCATGATCCTTCGTTCTCTCCTAGCCTCTTTCATCTGGACATAGGGACTCTGCCAGCTCATTCTTTCATGATCTCCAAGAGTTTGAATAACATAGGGAATGTTTCCGAGGGCAGACTATCTACTCCATGCGAGCCAATCCACTCCGCGAAGAGAACATCGATCTCCTGGACGATTTTAAGCCGCCTATCTTTCTCTCTCATTCGACTCTATTCTCCGGCAACGGCTTACCAGTTTCTTTCCATGCACAATGAACTCTCATTTCTTCTCCAACGCCTCCGCAATCAAGAGTCGCAGATAGTTCATCCGGTTCAACCCCCGCCTCTCCCCCTCTCTGACCATACGATCATGCAGCTCAGGCGGGAGAGATATGGCGAATTGGACGTAGCCTTTCTTGCTCGACTGGCTTCGAGTGTAGAGACCGTTTCCAAGCGTCATCTTCCTGAGGCCTCCTCCTGTTTCAGCCGATACCATGCTTCATAGAGAGTATCAAGCTCACGTTCCAGAATACTCCGAGCATGTTCACCTGTATTCAATGAGAGAATCAGGCCTTTGAGCGTATCATAGGATCGCCTCTCAGGACCATTACTCAGATCCAATGCCATACTCTTCTTCTCCTCACTACTATGTGTCACGCAAATGCCTCTGTGAAAGTGAAACTACTCCTTGAAGCGGAGTATGAACATGCTTGTGTAAATGTGGAATCTCATAGTCGCAATGTTGACAAATCCGCCCACACCATCTGCAAATAGGAACCTCTTCACTGCAGCCGCAAGAGAGGATGATCGTCTTCGTCTTAAGATCAAGAGACTCTGCTTTCACTTGAAAAACTCCCGGCAAGAATCGTTAGCAAACCAGCCCATGCCTAAGTCAGCATTAGCATCCTCAACCCTTCCACCCTTACCATCAGGCCGCCACCCGCCAAGTCTTTCTTGACGGATAAACTCGTAGCGGGCCAGCTCGTCAATATAGCCCCTAGCAGTCTTCCCAGACAAGCCGAACCATGCAACAAGCAACTTTACGAGAGCATCAGTTGCCAAACCAGGATTAGTCTGAATCCTAGTAACCAACCGCTTCAACCTGTCACGTCTTCTCTCAGCATTATCAGGAAAAAGATTACGAGACTCCCAAGTCTCACTCTCACGCGATTCACGTTCTCTACTCACAAGCTCGCATCCTGTAAATGTGTATGTATACATACATACATTTATCGCGGGTACTTTCTCTAGGGAGAAGAGTAAAAAAAGGGGAGAGGATAGTGGAACGCTTCAAGCGACTATCCTCAGACTATACCGGGTATCAGTCTTCGAATCCCCGGTCCGTATCACATCCAGCCAGACGGGAGCCTTAGGAAGAGCGACAAGCAGTTCACGGTAGAGTGGAGATCGTGGATTTATGCTCCAAGCAAACTTGTCGGTGCCATTGGGCAGCTTCACAGTGAACAGCTTCTTCATGTTCCCATTCGGATCAAGACTCTCCTTAGGCATCTCTGCCTCAAGATAGATCCGTGTCACGCCTACCTGTAGCTTCGGAAGAAATGGCAAGCCGCCCTTGGCCTTGATCGCCTCTTGGCGTTCATGCTCTAGTCTTTCAAGCTCTGTCCGGCTGTATTCTTCCAGTGCGGGCATTTCAACCCAACAGTATGTGTCACGCAAATGCTAGACAGAAAAGACTATTTGTCAAGATTTCTAATCGACTTAGACGAATTTTTCTCTGTCATGCAGTATTCGCAGTAGCACATGCACAGACAATATGATCATGCGGATGCTTCTCGAATAGGAGGTCGTGGCGGGAGGGGGGCAGATTGTGGTCGTCATCTCTCGGGGTACCCACTAGAAAGTGGCGAGTCAGACCGGATATAACACTATGGGTTAAGGCTTAAAAACTGTCCGATAGACTGGCTGGGGATAATGCTCCGGCAGCTTCACTATCTCATCGCTGGTAGCCTGATGACTATCTTGGTTGTCGTCCTCGTCGCCGGAGCAGTATCCTACACTGCCAACTCGAACACGAGCCATGTGAAATGGACTCTCGGATGCGGCGGCCCAACAGTCTGCGTCCTCTTCCAGGCAGGCGGAGGCAACGCCAGCTTCTTCGAATACTCAGTCAGGATTGTCAGCCTGAACGACGTTTCGAACCAGTTCATCAACACGACAGTCGTGGATGGAGTCTCAAGCGTAGTCTATAGTCTCAACGGGACGATAGGGTCAAACTGGCTGTTCGGACCCTACACGTGGAAGCATAACCACGGCTACAACTATGTCTTCGACCTCTCCTACAATGGGACCTTTGGAGTCTACCAGTTCGACGTGAACGTGCTGCAGGACTGATGAGAGTCTGTCCCAGATGCGGCTATTATGATCCAGCCTATCAGACACGGGAGGGTAGAGGCACACGCTATACTGTGGTGGCTCAGTGTAGACTCTGTCATGACTGGTTCACGGACAGGTATAGAAGCAGCAGTCTCCCAAGGAAGCTCAGGAAGCACTGGAAGAAACTACATCCCGCTTTATCGCTGTTATGTGAAGATTGATTCTTGACAGGTTGTTGAAGTAATAGAGGACCCGCAGGTCCCGAATATTGTGCTGGCATATCCTTCTAAGCTGTCTCTTCCAGAAGCCGTGATAAACATGGTACTTGTCCAGGTATGCTTTGACGTTGAACTTGCTCGGCTCCTCGCCTACTATGATATCCTTTGCGACCCGGACTATTTCGAGCCATGCTTGAAGGGGATTGTCGAGATGATGTAGTAGTCCGACGAAGTGGACGACTTCGAAACTATTATCGATAAACGGCAGGTTGTAGACGGAAGCATAGATGTTCGCTTTGCCAATGGGTCCGCTGTCGCTTGCCAGTATCCTCTTCCCAACGTCAAGGTTAACATCGCCATGGGGATGTTCTCCGCATCCAACATCAAGAATCATATGTTTCTGAGCAACAGCTTGAACGCGTGTATCCAGCCTATCCGTCGCATATGGATCCAGCCGCTTAGTCTCGACATGTGCCTGTGCTTCTCTAAGCGCCAGAGCTCAGCCGGACCCGCCCTACCCCGGCCTACTACTCCGACTGGCTTCCAGTAGGGCACGAAGTGTGTCTCAACGAGCATGTTCTTCTCGCCCCCCTCAATGTCCATCTTGACCATGTCGATATGCGCCTGGACGATTGTGACGCGGGGGTCCTGGGCAAAGTTGTGTTTGAGAAAATCGACAAAGTGGGTTTCTGATTCTATGGCTATCACATGCTTGGCGCCGTGTAACAGGTAGAACTGGGCGGTCTCGCCGCAGCCTGCGCCCATGTCCACTACTGTCTTGCCTTCTACGCCGTCGGGTGGGAGGTACGAGCGGTGCCACAGGTCCAGCTCATAGTTCTTGTCGTGCGGGTCCACATACCGGGCATGGTGAGTCGGTTCTAGCCAGAGATGCTTGTAGTTGTCAGGAGTGCACATTGAGGATTTGAATCCCATCTCGTCAAGGATTTAAAACTATTACTTCCATCACAACCATTATAAGAGTAACAGTATTAGTACTATTCACTATGAAAACTATCAGCGTATCAGACGAGACTCACGAACAGCTATTGAAAGTTCAAGGCGAACTACAACGACGCATCGGTAGACGAACAGATCTTGACGGTGTAATCAAGCATCTTCTCGAAGGGCGCAAACCATGAGCCGGAGAACAGAAGAAGAACTGCGACTTTCAGCACGAGGAATAGGGATTCTCATCTTTCTCGTCATAACACTCATCGCAGTCGCAATTATCGGAGTCACTACAACCTATAGCATTGGCATTTCTGAAGTCGGAATACTAGTCAACACATACAGTGGCGAAGTCAGCGGCCCAATCGCAGGACCCACTACACAGTTCTTCGCCAAGGCACCTTGGGTGAACCTGATAACTCTCTCAACCTCAGTCCAGACAGTGGTTCTAGAGGGCAATTCAACGGGCGTCTTCGTCCTATCCAAGGATAATCTTGAGATAGAGTTCGACGTCAACTTCCGCTACCAGCTCAACGCGAACCATGCCATCGATCTTTACAGGAAATATCCCTCTGTGAACTGGCAGGACAGCGCCATCATTCCACACATCCGGGCTGCCTTCCGGGATATTGTCGCAGGCTATCCGGCAGACCAGATACAGATAGTCCGGGACCAGATACAGGCGGGTGTAGAAACAGAGCTTGCCTTTCGATTGAACAATGACACATCACTCAAAGATTCTCTGACAGTTGTTTCAACCCAAATCACTGATATCACATTACCTAACAGTTTCCTCAACGCGATCCAAGCCAAGCTTAATGCTCAACAGGCACTTTTACAGTCACAGTTCGACGCCCAGAAACTAATCACGCTGGCACAGGGACAGGCGAACGCGACTATCGCTCAAGCCCAAGGACTCGCTGAAGCACAGATTATCCAGGCTATGGGTACACGGAATGCGACTATCATAGTCGCAAATGGTACAGCCACATCAATATTGAACATTGCCAGCCAGTTACATCTCAACTCGACCCAGACAGCCACACTTACACAGACCTATGTCTTCATGCAACAATTACAGGCTCTCTGCATACAGACGAACAACCCAT
>Ga0137380_10005802_pt1 | contig 10987 bp, 4 predicted proteins | sample SagtaG_17_FD_104809 | JGI IMG/M metagenome (GOLD analysis project Ga0137380, IMG submission 104809) | Vadose zone soil microbial communities from Sagehorn Ranch, Mendocino, California, USA - Sage2_L_100_16 metaG | ecosystem: Environmental > Terrestrial > Soil > Vadose zone | place: USA... | reverse complement strand
GTAGTGGAACTCGCGCCGCCCGGCGCCTGAGGTGACGCGCACCGAGACGGGGATCGTCGGCGCGGGGCGACCCACCTCTCCGACGATGGCCGTGAGCCCGTCCTGGAAGATGCTGCCGACGGGGGGCGTGGCGTTGGCGATCTTGAACGACGCGGCGGTGGACGGGAAGGTGAGCAGGACCTGCGCCTGCGTCATCGGCATCTCCATCGCTCCCGTCCCCAGGAGGGGGTGGCCGAAGGCGAACACCCGGTTATGGTCGATGTGGGTCAGCGTGCCGATTCCGACCACGCTGATGTCCCCGGTCGCGAGCGCCGCCCCGATCGGCGTCCCGGGCGCCAGCGGTCGCGGGACCGCCCCCTGGACCACGCCGCCTCCGGCGGTCGGCTCGAGACCGAACGACTCGAAGATTGGAGCGTAATAGCGCAGCACGCCGGCGTCGCAGCCCGAGCAGACCAGGGGGATCCCGATCGGCTGGAATCCCGCACCTCCGCCGGCCGCCATCGTCAGCCCCTCGGGCGCCGGGCGCGCCGCCGGCCCGCCACCCGGCCCCTGGATGGCGCTGTCTCCTCCCCCCTGCGCCGCCAGGAAGCGGCCGAGCAGGTCGGGGGCGCGGGACCGGCCCCCGGCGCTCCGCGAGGGGCCCGCCAGCTTCATCATGTCGGCGATCGGCGTGATGCCGGCGATCGCCTCTTTCGCGAACGGGCCGAGTCGATAGGAGAGCGCGCCGATCAGCTTGCCGTCGACGTAGACCGGGCTGCCGCTCATGCCCGAGACGACGCCCGTGTACTCCACCTTCTCGCCGTGCAGCCGGGCGATGATCATGTCCTGCTGGGGTCCGATGGCGTTCTTCAGGACACCGAGGATCTCGACCTTGAACTCCTCGAGAGCGTCCCCCTCGAACACCGTCCGGGCCGTGCCCAGCATCCCCGGATGGATCTCGTCGATCGGCAGGAAGGCGGTCGGTCCCGCGGCCGGCGGCGGCGGACCCGGAGCGGGCGATGCCGCTGCGACCAGGGCGGGCAGCAGGACGGCGGCGAGCGCGACCCGCCGCCGCGCGCGCTCCTCCACCCGGACCCGCGCGCGGGCCGGCGTCGCCGCCACGGCCCGGCTCATTCCTCGTCCTTGCTGTTCTTGCCTTTCAGGGCCGCCTTGATCGCCTCGACGATATAGTTCTGCATCGAAGGCTTCTGATGATTGACGCTCTCGTAGACCAGGCAGGGAAGCTTGAGCGAGATCTGAATGCCGTCGGCGTCGAGCGAATCCAGCCAGCGGCAGAATTTGTCCCACGATTCCCAGGTCTGCTTCTTGATCGCGCCCTTGCTGTAGAGCTCGATGAGCGTCACGTCGTCCTTCAGCCTGAACAGGACGGACCGCTCATCGTAATCCTTGAAGTCGCTGTAGGCGAAAAATTTCACCTCGCCGGCGATCTGGTCCTTCCCCTTGATGCTGATCTCGGGCGCCTTGTTGCAGCGCATCAGGATGTAGTCGTCCTTCCCTTTGAAATGAAACGCGACGATCGGATCGGTGGTGCGATCGCTGTCGCTCGGGGTCTTCAGGGCCCGGTAGAGCCGCCGGGCGATCTGTTCGTTCGTAGTATACGTCCCGCCCTCTCTGGCTACTCGTTTCATTTCGTGTCGAATATACCACACGACAACTTCGCCCATGTGAGGGCCGGCCCTGTCCGTTCTTTGACGTTGAACCTGCCGGCCTCTCGAAGTACATGGAAGGGCCTGATGTGCTCCCGACGGAACAGGCCGCAGCCACGACTTTCCCGGGTGGCTCTTTTCGCAGCGGTGATCTCGGCCGGCCTGGCGCCGGCCGCGCTCGCGGCCGATGACGCCGATGGTCCCCGTCTCCGTCCGCCCGCCCTCATCCACGCGCTCGCGCAGATCCATCCGGACTACCGGCTCTATATCTCCGACGTGAGGCCTCTGGCCCCGTGGGTCGGCCGCCGTCTTTACATGGCGCTGGTGCGCCCGGGGGCGGGCGATCCGGCGGGCCGCGACAGCGCCCCGTACTCCGGCCCGGGCGCGAGAAACGACATCGTGTACGACGCGGAGGCGATCCTGGCCGGGCACAGCCCGGCGTTCCAGTGCCTGCTCCTGGACCACGAGTACTTTCACGCGCGTCACCTGGCCGGCGGGACTCTCCTTCCCCTGGCGAGCGGGGCGGGTGCGGAGATCGAGAGGCATTACAACGAAGCGGCGGCCTGGGGGTTCAACGTCGCCGAAGCGCGCGCCGGCCGCTACCCCGGGCTGCGGCCCGGCGAGTTCCGCGAGGCGCTCGACCGCCAGGGCGAGCACTATGCGGCGCTGAAGGCCCTGATGAAGCAGAAGGACCCCGGGCGATGGAGCCGGATGGCCGATCTGCTGCGGCGGCCCGATCGGCTCGTCACGACCGGCGGCTCACGGCTTTCAGCAGATCGTTGGCGTCTTTTTGATTGGGGTCGATCGCCAGCGACTCCTTGAGGTACTGCACGGCCTTGTCGCGCTGGTGGTCCTGCAGGTAGGCCAGCGCCAGGGCGTTGAACAGTGTCGTCGTGCGCACCCCCTTGCCGCGCGCCGTCTCCAGGGCCCGGATCGCCTCGCGTGACCTCCCGAGCCTCCCCTGCGCCGCGCCCAGGTTGACCCACGACTCGATGTTGTCCGGATCCTTCACGACCGCCCTGCTCAGGACGTCCACCGCCTCCTGCAATCGGCCGCAGCGCCCGTAGAACGCGCCCAGGTTCGCCATGGTGGCGGCATAGTCCGGGTCGAGCTCCATCGCCTTGCGGAAGGCGGCCTCGGCCCGGGGCAGGTCCTTCTTCCACTCCTCGATCAACCCCAGCCAGTTCAGGTGGACGACTGATTTGCCGTTGATCTCCAGCCCCTTGCGGACGATCGGCTCGAGCGTCAGGACGCGCGGCGAGTCCCGGTAGATCAGGTGCAGATCGGTGAGCGGCTCGGACAACGCCGGGTTGATCCTCAGCGCCTCCAGCAGCTCCCTCTCGGCGGCCGGTTCCTGACCGTCCTTGAGCAGAAGCGAGCCGAGCGCGGCCCGGATCTCCGGGACCTCGGGACGCTCCCGGGCCATCTGCTGGTAATAGGCGATGCCGTCCCGGACCCGGTTTCCGTCCTTGTAGATGCGGCCCAGCTCGACGTAAACGCCGCGCTCGTCGTCCGGGTGCTTCGCGATGATCTGCCGCCCCATCTCGATGGCGCGGTCGTAGTGATTCTCACCCTGCTCGATCTCCATCGACAGCAGGAGACCGGAGACCAGATCGGGACTGATCTTGAGCGCCTCCGCGACCGCGGCCCGGGCGCGGACGTAGTCCTTCTTCTTCAGGTACAGGCCGCCCTCGTTGAGATGCGCGGTCACGAGCGCCTGATCCTCCCCCCCGGACCCGGCCTCCTCCCCCGGCCCGCCGCCCGCTCCCGCCGCGCCCTGGCTCCCCGCACCCTCCGGAACGCCCTCCTGCCCGCCGCCCACGTAGCCCAGCGATCTCAGCCTCGCGACGACCTCGTCGTCGACGCCGCTCGAGACGACCGCTTGCCGATCCTCTTCCAGCGGCCGGCCGACCGTCTCGTAGGAGGGAAGGGTCCGCATGGGATAACGGGCCAGGAAGGCGTCGTCGATCGCTTCCTTCAGGACGCGTCCCTGCATGTCGGCCGCCACCGGCAGGCCCGCCAGGTACAGGACGGTCGGCGCGATGTCCAGGAGGCTGGTGGTGTCGAGCCGCCCCGGCTTGATGGATGGGCCGGAGGCGATCAGGATGCCGTAACGCCGGTGCCAGAGACCCGGCTTCCCCTCGATGTAGGGCGGGTCCTTCGCCGGCCGGCTGCTGCCGTTCTGGAAGCCGTGGTCCGACAGCACGAAGACCACCGTGTCGGGCGACAGCTTCGCCAGGAGGTCGCCCAGAAGGCGGTCCTGATAGCGGTAGTAGGCGAAGACCGTGTCGCGGTATTTCGCGTACTCACGGTCCGTCACCATGTCCATCTTCGGCGGCATGTAGTGCGCGAAGCGGTGGCAGACCTCGTCGATCCCCTGGTAGTAGATGGAGAACAGATCGGGCTGCCCGCGCGCCAGGATGTCGAGGGCGATCGCCTGGTACGAGCGCGCGCTCGCCAGGATCTTCCCCAGGTGGTTGATCGGCTCGCGGTACGCCTCCTTGGGGTCCTCCTGAACCCGCCGTCGCAGGGCGGCGAATTCGGCGGGCGAGACGTCGGCGAACCTTTGGATCTCCTCGAGCGTGATGGCGCTGTCGTCCACCAGCTTCGGGCGGATCTCGCGGAAGTACTCCTCGGGATAGGTCGCGCCCTGGCGTCCGGGACTGTCCGGCACGAACCCGAAGAGGCTGTAAGCGACCCGGTCGGAGACCATCCAGCCCTTGACGGGCTCCGCCGGCCAGGTGGCCCACCAGGCGATGAAGGCCGAGGAGCGGCCCGCGTCCGAGAAGATGTTCCACAGCGCCTTGACCTTCCTGCGGCGGCTCGGCACCGGGACCGGCCGCCCGGTCTTCGAGTCCTTCACCAGGAAGTCGACGATGCCGTGCTCCTCGGGGGGCTTGCCGGTGGCGACGCTGGTCCACAGGAGCGGCGACAGGGCCGGGACCATCGTCTTGATGTTCCCCCAGGCGCCGCGCGCCTTCAGCCGGGCGAGGTTCGGCAGCTGCCCCTTCGCCATCAAGGGATCGATGATCTCCCAGTCGGCCGCGTCGAGCCCCAGGATGGCGATCTTGATCTTCGTGTCCGCCGTGCGGTCGCGCAGGGCGCGCTCGGTGATCGCCGCCAGGGCGCCGGGCCCGCTCCGCGGCCTGCCCAGGTGCAGGGCGACGGAGGTGAATCCCAGCCCCTCCAGGCGGCCCCGGACCGTCTCCTCGAGATCTTTCCCGCCTTCGAGGAGCGCCAGCGATTCGGCGGAGGAACGGCCGCTCCATCCCGCAATGACCTCGGTCACCGCCGCTCCCATGACCGACTCGGGAGGGCCGGCGCGCCCCGGGGCGGCGAGCAGCCTGGCCAGCGCGGCATCGCCGATCTGCGCCTCCATCTCGAACGGGATCTCGATGTCGATCCCCTCCGTCGAGCGCACCCGGGTGGATGACGCGGCGTGCAGCGAGCCTTCCGGAACGCGGTCGATGCGCTGCAGGAACGGGAGCGCCAGGTGCGTGCCCGGCGTCAGGCGCGCCGGGGCTCCGCCGCCGAGGCTGCGGCGGAAGACGCGCTCCCGTTCGCCCACGCGCAGGACCGAAGCCCAGAGCAGCCCGGAGGCGACCGCGACCAGCACGAGCGCGAGGGCGGCGCGCGCCGCGTGCCCGGCGCTCCGGGTCGCCGCCGGGAGGGGTGCGCCGCCTCGCTGTCCCTGGCCGGATCGTGAGACCATGCTGGGTAACCCTCGTGGAGCGCGCCATCGCGTGCCCGGAATGGCTCCGGAAACGGCCGCCAGACACGTGTTTTGAGTATAGCATCCGCCCCACGCGGCGGGCCGGAAGGGGACCCCCGCCCCTCCGATCTCCAAAATGAAATGGACGCAACCCGGGGCGCGCGCAATCTTTCGACCTGTGTCCACTTAATCGCGCCGGCGCGCCTTTCGTGCACGCCGGCGCCGAGCCCGGGGCGGGCCCGTGTCGAGCATGAACAGGGTGGCGCGGACGTACGTTCTGGCCGCCTACGCCATGGGTGTCTTCGCGCTGGCGGGCTCCTGGCTGTTCGGCGGCCGACCCTCCGCCGTCCCCCTGCTGATCGCCGTCGGCGCCGCGATCCTGGCGTCGCCCTTCAGGATCCCGCTGCCGGTCCTGGGCGACGTTTCGATCGCCTTCACTTTCGTCTTCGCGACCCTGATCGTTCTCGGGACGCCCGCCGCCGTCTTGACGGCGGCGATCGCCGGCATCACCGCTTCGCTCCTGCGGCGCCCACCCCGCCCTCCCCCGCATCGCATCGCCTTCAACGCCGCGGAACTCTCGGTGTCGGCCGCCATCGGCGGCTCCGTCTTCCACCTCGCCGGCGGCACTCCGGGCCCGCTCGAACCGGGCCATGAGTGGCTCGCGGTCGTGCTGGCGGCCGGGGCCTTCTTCGTGGCGAACTCCTGTCTCGTGGCCGGCGCCATCAGCCTGACGGATGACATCCCGTTCTTCCGGAACTGGAAGACCAACTTCCTGTGGACCGGGCCGGCCTACCTGGCGGGCGCCTTCCTCGGCGCGGCGCTCAGCGTCGGCATCAAGCGCTTCGGGGTGCTGGCGCTGGGCATGTCGGTGCCGCTCCTGTACGTCCTGTATTTCTCGCTGAAGCTGTACGCGGAGAGGGTCCTGCAGGAGCGCCAGCACGGGGAGCAGATGGCCGATCTCTATCTGTCGGTGATCGAGGCGCTGGCGCTGGCGATCGACGCCAAGGACCGCACCACCCAGAGACACATCCGGAGAGTGCAGATGTACGCCGTGCAGCTCGGCAAGGCGCTGCGGATCTCGGAAGCCGAGCTCGAAGCGCTGAAGGCCGGCTCGCTCCTGCACGACATCGGCAAGCTCGCGGTCCCGGAGCACATCCTGTGCAAGCCCGGGCCTCTGACGCCCGAAGAGACCGAGAAGATGCGCATCCACCCCCGCATCGGGGTCGAGATCCTCGAGACGATCAACTTCCCATTCCCCTTGACGGAGGTGGTGCGATCGCACCACGAGAAGTGGGACGGCAGCGGCTATCCCGATCGCCTCAAGGGCGAGGAGATCCCGATGACGGCGCGCATCCTGGCGGTGGTCGACTGCTACGACGCCCTGACGTCGGACCGTCCGTACCGCAAGCCGCTCAGCGCCGAGGAGGCGCTCACGTACGTGCAGAGCGAGGCCGGCACCGCCTATGACCCCAGGGTGGTCGACGCCCTGGTCGGCAACCTCGACCGCCTGCAGGCGCTGGCCGGAGAGATCAACCGCACGCGGGAGACTTCGGCCGCCCCGGACAAGCGGAGGCTGCCGAAGGGCTCCGACCCGCTGACCCGGGACGCCAACCAGATGCGGACCTCGATCGTGGAGCACATCCAGTCGGCGCAGCGCGAGCTTTACGCCCTGTACGAGATCGCCCAGAGCACCGCCCGCAGCCTGAATCTCGACGAGGCCATGGGATTCATCGCCGGCAAGATCGCCCACCTGCTGCACTACCGCTGCCTGGTCCTCTACCTGCACGACAAGGAGCGCAAGGTCCTGGCATCGCACTTCGTCCACGGGGTCCACTCCCAGCGCCTCAGCGCTCACGCCATCCCCCTGGGGGAGAAGATGAGCGGCTGGGCCGCCGTCCACCGCATGCCGATCCACGGCGTCACGCATAAGGAACCGGTGCTGCGCGAGGGGGGCCGCTCCGACCTCGAGGAGCTGATGGAGGAGAAGGCCCTGGGGAAGCTCGAGAGCGCCATCGTCGCCCCGCTCCTCGACGGCGACGAGCTCCTGGGCGTTCTGGCGCTCTACGATCTGCGCGACCGGCCCTACGAGGATGACCACCTGAGGGTCATCTCGATCGTCGCCAAGCACGTCGCCACCGCGGTGACCAACGCGCTCCGCTACGGCGCCAGCCAGGGCCACGCCCTGATCGACCCGCTCACCCGGCTGCCCAACGCCCGCTACCTGTTCGTCAGCTTCGAGGAGGAGATCAGCCGGGCGACCCGGCAGCAGGTCCCTCTCAGCATCATCGAGCTGGACGTCGACAACTTCAACGACGTGAACGACCAGCACGGACACGCCGCCGGCGACCGTATCCTGCGCCAGCTGGCGCGCGTCATCCGCGGTCAGCTGCGCGGCTGTGACACCTGCGTGCGATACGCCGCGGATGAGTTCATCGTGACACTCCCGGGCGTCGGCAAACAGGAGGTGGCCCGGCTGCAGGCGCGCATCCAGGAGGCGGTCGAGAGCCAGCAGTTCGTCGTGCACGGGGGAAAGCCGGCACGCCTGTCGGTCAGCATGGGGTCGGCCTCCTTCCCCGAGGACGGCAAGAGCTTCGACGCCCTCATCGCCATCGCCGACGCACGTATGTACGACGCGAAGGTCTCCCACCGCAAGGATCAGTCCGACGGCTCCGGCTACCAGCGGTTCACCGGACGGCGCAGCCTCCCGGTCAACTGAGTCCGCCGGTTTTATGACGTCGGTTCTCCGAAGAAAACCTTTGCGCTGTCAATAGATTAGTAGTATTTTCCCGCCATCGGCCCGGGGGGGACCGGCCTGCAACTCCGGTTTACAGTTGAGGAAACTGCTCGCCCGGGGAACCGGGGCGCGTGCCCCGACTCGAGCGCGACGACGAAACGGCCCCCATGCCCCTGAGTCCTGACCGGCTGATCAACCAGCGCTACGCGATCGTGCGCCTGCTCGGCGAGGGCGGCATGGGGACGGTGTACCTGGTTCGGGACACCGGCCTGGGGAACCGGCCGATCGCCCTCAAGTTCCTGCGGCCGGGAGGGATCAACAGCGAGACCGTCGAGCTGTTCAAGAACGAATTCCGCTCGATGACGCGCCTGCGCCATCCGAACCTCGCCGAGGTCTACGACTTCGGCATCGCCGACGAGGACCAGCGCTGTTTCCTGACGATGGAGTACGTGGACGGCAGCGAGCTCCCCCGGCTCCCCCGTTCCGAGGTGAGGCGGCGCTTCGAGAGCCTGGCGGTGCAGTGCCTGCGGGCCCTTGACTACATCCACTCCAGGGACCTTCTGCACAACGACATCAAGCCGCACAACATCATGGTGCAGCCGCCGTTCCAGGTGAAGCTGCTCGACTTCGGCCTGGCGCGCGCCCAGGCCGAGTCGGCGCAGACCGGGCTGAGCGGCACCATCCACTTCATCGCCCCCGAGCGCCTGAGGGGAGGCGCCGTCGACGGACGCTCCGACCTTTACTCCCTCGGCGTCGTCCTGTACGAAGTGCTGACCGGCTCCCTGCCCCATGAGGGCGAGGACACCGGCAAGGTCGTGAGCTCGATCCTGCAGGGAGTCGTGCGGGCCCCGCGAACTTTCGACGCCACGATCCCGGGGTGGCACGAGGCCTTCGTCATGGCTTTGCTCGCCCTCGACCCCGACCATCGTCCGGAGAACCCCGCCGCCGCGCTCGAGCTCCTGAACGGCGGCGCCGGCGGACCGCTGAAGCTCGACACGGCGGAAACGTACGCCAGCTTCGTGACCTCCGGCCGCTTCGTCGGGCGGGACCGGGAGCTCGAGACGCTGGTCGACCTGGCGACGGCGCACGTCGAGTCGGCCGGTCGCGACGATCGCCTGCCTCGGTTCGTGGCCCTGAGCGGACCGAGCGGCATCGGCAAGAGCCGGCTGCTGCGGGAGCTGAAGCACCGCCTGCAGCTGGCCGGCGTCCGCAACCTCACCGGCCGCTGCTACGAGGACGGCGGCGTGCCGTTCCAGCCGTTCGTCGAAGTCCTGCGCCAGCTCCCGCGACCGTCGCAGGTGCCGACGGCCGTGCGTCCCGTGCTCGACCAGCTCGTGCCGCCCGAGGGCGGCGAGGCGCGCCCGGAATCCCCCTCGACATCGGGCGCCGCGCGTCCACCGGCCGAGGCGATCGGGAAGGAGGAGTTCATCGCCGGCGTGGCCGAGTCGCTGGCGCACTATGCCCAGGGAGCGCCCGGAGTCGTATTCATCGAGGACCTGCAGTGGAGCGACGCGCCGGGCGTCGATCTGCTGGAGCATCTGCTGCTCCGTCCCGGTCCCGGCCCGTGGCTCTATGTCGGCAGTCTGCGTGACACGGCGGCCCGATCGGCGCCGATCGGATCGCTCCTGGAGCGCCACGGCGGTCACCCGCGCCTGCGCCAGATCCGGCTCAATCCCCTGGATGCCGCGCAGGTGACCGAGCTGATCGCCTCGATGGTGCCGTTCGAGGACCGTCCCGAGGACCTCGCGCGCCTGCTCGCAGACCGCACCGACGGCAATCCTCTCTACCTCGAAGAGCTCATGAAGGCGCTGGCCGAGGACGGCACTCTCAGGCGGAGCGGCCGGACCTGGATCGCCGAGAGCAGGTCGCTCGAAGCCATCCGCCTCCCGCCGAGCCTGGCCAGCGCGGTGGCGCAGCGGGTCTCGTGCCTGGCGGACGAGGAGCGGGCGGCGGCCGAGGTCCTGTCGGTGTTCAAGCGGCCCGTCGCACCCGAGATCCTGTCCCGGGCGGCCGGGATCGGGCCCGGCCCGCTCGTGGCGGCGATCGAGGCGTTGGACCGCCTCAGGCTGGTCGTCCGCGAGACGACCGCCGACGGACGCGCGGTCGTGGGTCTCGTGCACAGCCGGATCCGCGATGCCATTTACGAGGGAATGTCCGACGACCGCCGCAGGGCCCTGCACCTGGCGGTCGCCCGGGCGATCGAGACGGCGCACGCGGGCTCGATCGAGGCGGTCGTCGAGGAGCTGGCGCACCATTTCACCGCCGCAGGCGAGCCCGGGCCCTCCGCCGACTACTGCCTGCGCGCCGCCCGCAAGGCCGGGGGGCTCTACTATCCGCAGCGGCAGGTGCAGTTCCTGGAGCAGGCGCTCGTGTTCCTTGACCCGGAGGACCACGCGCGCCGCATACCAGCGCTGGCCGAAATCTCCAAGACCCGCTCGAACGATCTCGCGGACCCGGAGGGAGGCCTGAGCGCCGCCCGAACGCTCTACGAGGAGGCGCGCAAGTCCGGGGACGTCATCCACGAGTCGACCGCGCTGCGCGCGATCGGCTGGTGCATGGGGTTCCTGGGCGATGACCGCGGCGGGCTCGATTACACTCGCCGCGCCCTGGCGCTGGCCCGCACCACCGGGGACCGGACTAACGAGCTCTGGTGCCTCAACACCCTCGGGACAACCCTGGCGCGATCCGGCGCAAACCGCGAAGCCGTCGGTCTGTTCGACGAAGCGCGGACCCTGAGCGCCGACCTCGGTGACCTTCCGGCGCAATTGACCGTCACCAACAACGCGACCCTGAATTACCTCGGTCTCGGCGAGGCCGACAAGGCCCTGGGATTGATCGAGGAGACCCTCGCGACCGCGCGCAGTCACGGTCAGACCTACTTCCTCTACCGCTACC
>Ga0137380_10005798_pt1 | contig 10990 bp, 13 predicted proteins | sample SagtaG_17_FD_104809 | JGI IMG/M metagenome (GOLD analysis project Ga0137380, IMG submission 104809) | Vadose zone soil microbial communities from Sagehorn Ranch, Mendocino, California, USA - Sage2_L_100_16 metaG | ecosystem: Environmental > Terrestrial > Soil > Vadose zone | place: USA... | reverse complement strand
CGAGATTAAAGAGTGGTTGAAAGGGAATGCAATCCGAAAGTTTACCCGTTCTTGACTCTCCATTCCTTGAACAGGTAGACGAGGTCCTCAGAGAAGAGAGGGCATTCCTTTTAGAAATAGGCAACTTGTAGCTTTCTCGAACCGACAGCCCACGCGACAAAGGCTATCGCTAGACTAGGAAGTCTCGAAGCAGTCAGGTAGTTAACCCGAGAACCAATAGGTCATACCGAGACAGGTTCGAATCCAAAACGAGAGTCTGTGATCCTCAAACTAGAAAGTTGCTACTCCCGCGTCCCAAGGCCCCGCCTTCTGCCAGCCATGCCAGAAACCCACCCAGCACCAGATCCGATACCGATCAGACCCCGACTTCGTCGGCAGAGTCTTAACGTGCGAGAACTGTGGACAGAGAAAACTCGAGCCACTGGGTCTAGGAACCTGCTGCCAAGACTGTTGACAAAAATACAAGGGATGTGGTTGGCATCAGGGCGAGAATAATCAAAGACCCCCTATAGGGTCAGCTTTTCTGGATCTTGTTGCTTGAAGGTCGGTCATAACACATGCGCTACAGTACGCCTACTCTTTGCCCACAGTTCGGACAAAGATATGAACGGTACATCCCTGAAACAGAATCTAATGTCATACGCCCGATCACATTTCTGGCATACCAGCGCCTTTTCTCGTGGAGTCTTTCTTGACCGTGCCAACTGCCGAATCTTCTTCGCTTTACTAATCAACAATTCTTGGGCGGGTTTTTCGCTCGGATAAACACCGTTCGCTATCTCCTCGATTTCGACTGCAAGCTTCTCGATTCCGCCCGACACAGGCAATACCTTACTTCACAGGCTTACTCAATCAATCGATCGAGTCTGGATTACCCACACTAATATCTTCTTGATTAGAAAGAACGTTCTGATGCTCAGGTTATTTAGAGCCAAGTTTGAAAGTGGTTGGCTGCTCACTCGATCCGGAATCAACAGCTTTCTAGTACAGCTCATCAATTTCCTCTTCGGCTAGGGCATCAATTTGCGTTTGTTAGTCCCGACTTCCTCACCCACTAGAGTGTTGGAGGGGACTTTTCCATTGCGAGCTGCAGATCCAGCGCTCGTTCTAAGACATCCGAAGGAGGAGCGCCGTCAAACTGATGAAGAACAACTTCCTTCACCGTAAGCTTGTAGTAGTAATCAAGAACCTCGAATTCATTTTTCGATTTTTGGACTTTCTTTGCGAAGTCTGGGTGCACTCTGTTTATGTATACAGTCCCGAATTTTGCATCAAACCGACTTCTCTGTTTGGGGTGTTCCAAGAACGTCTCTTCTTGGAAATTGATTCCGTACATGGACCTAACAGACCTTTTCTGACTTCCACTTGCGACAGGAGGCTTTCCCATTCTTCTATGGGCGGTCCCACTATCTCTGCTGAACCCTGCCCCCTTCCCTTCCCGTGCCTCTACCTCTCGCTCGGCTTTCTTTCCCGCTTCCATGAGCCCTCTTACTCTGTCAAAGTTCAACTGCTTCAGAACCTCGTCAATTCTTGAGGCTAGGTACCGGTAGAGCCGCTCCTTAGACTTCTGACTCTCAGTTTCCTCCATCTCCTTAACCCATTTCTCGATTTCAGGCTCCAGTTCCTTTATTTTTCCAAGCAACGCCTTGAAGGTATCATCTCTAATAGGGCTCTTCTTATCTGCAGAAACATTTAGCGAATCGAAACTGATGGAGCCGCTTATCTTACCCAATTTCCATAAGTCGGTCTCCATCTCAGGAAGACTGGAGATATTGTTGACAACCGTGCTGCCCCTCCTCGTGAGGGCTACTCCGCCTTTGCCACCGTAATAGATTCTAACGACAACCTCCCCGAATGGTGTGGAAATTTTTCTCTCGTCTACTATCGCGGTTCCCGTCGCCATTCGCTCGCGCGTGACAGGTATTTTCCGTCCGTCTTGATGCACTTCAAGTTTGAACTTGCCCTCTAAAAGATCACTCTCGAACTCTTCCGAGAGATACTCTACGAGACGCTGTGCGTTGAGTAGCCCTTTTTCCCTATCGATTCCGTAGATGTATACTTCCGTTCCTTGTTCGTCAAGAGGACGCTCGACGGGAATTTCTTTGTACCGCTTGAGCCCGTCGAACTCCAGAGCATTCGTATCTGCTGACCCTTTTGCTCTAGTAACGATTCGGAGTTTGTCTCCGATCGTCTTGAAGCCTAGGAGCCCTATGGCGTGGACACCCCTCGTGCCCTCCTTCATTTTTCTCTTTATTGAGTTAGCGATATTCTGCGGAAGCTTGTGGAGAGCGTCGCGGCGCATCCCATTGCCATTATCTCGACACATTATGTATGGGTCGGTCGCCCGCTTGTTAACGACTACAACAATCGACGTGGCGCCCGCGTCAGCACTGTTCTCAACCAACTCCTTTACCGGTCGCCTTGGGTCCCCGGCGTGAACTTTGGACAATAGCTCAATAGCATAATCTTCGTCACCTATTTTCAGCGAGCCCTCAATCATCTTTCGTCTTCCTCATGTAGTCGGTTGCTAGCATCCATCTTTGGAAACCGTCCTCGTCAAATAGTGCCTTCAGAATCGAAGTAACGTACCCTACTTCGACGGGGTCCACCGTTTCACGGAACTTTTTCCTATCACTGTCATTACCTTTCTTGAAATAGTCAAGTTGGGCAACGAGTTTCCTTAGAGTGGCTCTCACTGCCCGTGCAGCTGCAGAGTTGTCAGTAATCTCTCTCGGTGCTTGCTCTGTCGAAAACGATTGAATCAGCGATTCAAGCTTTCGGGTGGTCCGTGCCAACTCTTCCTTCAACGAACGAATGTCATCGACTTCAACTTTCTGTAGATTTTCGGCCTTTGTCATTTCGATAATTCCTGATACTGCGAGAGGAGTAAGTCTTCCCTTCCAAGATTTCTTGGCGGTGGCGGCGTCCTCGGCAGGCAGTTTTACATGGAATGACCGACTGTCTTTCTTATTCCATCTATAATTTGCGGGCACAAGGCTCTTTGAAAGCGCGAGCTGGACGGCTTCTCGAATGAGCGCGTGTTTGTCCTTCCCCGTTTTCTTTTGCAGTCGGTCAAGTAGTTCGTCATGCTCATTGTTAAGAATGAAGTGATAACTAATCGTTCCCTCGGCACTCAACTGAGATTTTCCTCTCCTTCACTGGTTTCGACCCGACCGAACAAGTGGACCATGGCATTCTGAATGTTCGATTGCTGGACCTCTTCAGGAGTGCCCCACTTCTTCCTTCCATACTCGTCTGTGTATCTCCCCAGACCCTTTGCTTTCATCGTAGCACCTTCAGATCCAAACATCTCCACCCATTGCAAGTCCTTTGTTTCATTTGAATCTGCATTGAACAGGATGGCATTGACTATCGTATGCATCGTATTTCGAACAGTGACCTCTGTCACATCAGCAGCCTTGGATATTCTGTCTTGAGTACATTCGATTAATCCTAGCCTGCAAGCGACCATGTAGAGAGCTGCTGCGGCTAGGCTCTCGGACCGCTTTCCAAAGAATAATTCCCTTGGGAGCTTGGAAAGGAAATTGGCTGTTTCCTCCAAGAGTTCTCCTCTTCGGGTGAGACCATCTGAACTGACGATTGATTCCGTGAGCTTCATCTTAGCAACAATCTTCTCAAGGTAGTCGGTTGGACGCGAATAGAGGTCAGGGGCACTCAACTCCAAGAAATCGTTCGCGTCTTTGGCTACGTTCAAAAGGGCCGTCGTTTTTCTTTGCCAGCCTCGTTTTGGAGTGTTGGGTAAAGGAGTCTTCCCAAGCTTCGCATAAGACTCTAAGTCGCCAGGGGTGATGCCCTGTCTGAGAATCTTGCTGGCGAGGAAGTATGCGCTCCAAGCAACGACCGCAGCAGCCCGCCCTCTGACGAATCCAGATTTCAGCAATTTTTCGAAGTAGGAGCCAGCCAGGTCTGCAAGTGATTCATCTGCCTTGAGGCGGGCATTCGCAGCTCTGAACTTGGAAACGTAATCTTCTACAAGATGGTCCCGTTTTCTTTGGACAAGTCTCGCTTGAACGAGTTGGCGATATCTTGCGACTGCTTTTGCCTCACATCCTTCCTTGCAATAGGCGAAGATGGGAACGTTCCGCAGATAATTCCAGGCGACCTTGAATCTGGTTATCTTGCCGTCATATGCAAGCTTTGCAAGCAAGGTGTAAGCAAGAGAGCGTGAGATTTTCAGCAATTCGCTGAGGTCTTGTGCGAATGCAAAACCGTTGTTGCTAACGTACTGCAAAGCGTGTAACTCTAGGTTTTGCAGGTCATTCGTTTCCGGAAGATGGTAGATTGTTTTCGATATTCCGTCATTGAACGTATGCTGAATGACTCGACCACTAACGACGGCAGCCTTGAGCGCTAGATACCCGATTTGATGATAGGCCGGATGTTTTTCCCTAAAATATTGTCTAAGCTCTCCAGGCGTTGAAGGTGACTCGACTAGGCGGGCAACTACTTCCTGCACTAGTTCCTCGATCTTGTCATTGGCATCATCCTCGTACCATGGTAGGAACCAAACATATCGTTCGTTTTTCCCGGCTCGGAATACTCTTCGCTTGACCTGTTCCCTGGCTTCCATGTCCCATAGTGCTTTCTTGTACGAGTCAACGGTGTAGGTTCGGTCAAACCATCTCACGGAATCGTAGGTAGCGATTTTTAGCTCCTGGAGAGCTCGGACTAATGAGTAGCTATTTCTGATTCCATCCCTCATTAGCACCACAGCTGGCGCTGTGACCGGAGTCAATTTTCCTCCACATCGGGTGCGCATAATGGGGCCTATTGATAATGGACAGGTGCAAGCGTTGAGACTTAGGTGGGCCGAGTTCTATACCTCCATTCCTTTCAGTTTCTCCAGGTATTTCTTGCCCGGCCCGCTCAGAAAGTAGGTCACTTTCACGCCGTCCTTACGCCTCTCCAAGAGCCCAAGCTCAGACGCTATGCTAACTATGCCGGACCTCATCGCTATCGCTTCGTTCTCGTTCCACTCCGAGTGGTGGGATCTAACCAGTTCGTTCAGCTGCTCCGGCGTAGAGATACCTCGTTTCACACCATCAAGAACCAGCTGGACCAACTTCGCTTCAGCGGGCACCTCTGAAGTGATATGATCCAAGAGAAATTCGATTTCTTCAGGAGAGAAGGCCGCAGAGTAGTCATCTCTGTCGATTATGGGATTAGGAAGAGACGCGAATCTAAGCCCGAAGTCGGTGACTCCAACTTGAACTACATCCTTTTCGTTTCGCATTATATCGAGAAATTTCAGAGTTGGAGCTGCACCTTCGACCCTGGTCCTGGCCAAGAAACCAACAAACTGATGCTTGAACCTGCTCTTTGCTTTGTCTTGGTCCCTTCCAATAGGAAGGGCCGCCGAGATTATGGTTCCCCTTTTCCGACCCATTAGTCGGTCCTTCCGAAGGATTGTGCGACCGATCTCACGGGCAATGTCTGCTGTCCTTTCCTGGAGTTCGCCCAGCGGGACGAATCCGAAACCATTTTGCCTGGAAAGATTTGCAGCTACCCTCACGACAATTTTGACCGGAAAGAGTCTGTTGTACTGACCCCAGAGATAGGGCGGGCGAGGAATGTTTCCCAAGGGGACAGTCTTGACGTTCCAAGCCTCAGGTTTCAGAAGGAGTTGTGATTCAGCAGTTTTCGCTGACGGACTTAGAGTAGAACCACTTCCCACATTGACAAGCCCCGACGCTATGGAAGTCTCGGAATCGTTGTCAATGTTTTCACTGGTCTCAACATAGACCTGATTCTGAAGCGCGGCTAGGATGAAATCTTGCACCGACTTGTATTTCCCCGTCTTCACCTGCTTGTTGATGTCATCAGCAAGTTCGGGAGAGACATCAACCAAATACCGCAAGGATAATTTCACTACTAAAGGACACTAGTTACTTGCTGCTATTTAACTATAGGTTATTGGTAGATATATAACAGGAATATAGGAAGCCCTCCGGAACGCGTGTCCGGCTATCATGGCGACTGCTTCGTGAGCCTCTCCTCCTCTATCCCAACGATGGCATGTATTGAGTTGAACGTCGAAAGGAATTTCCACCCGAGTAGACTTGCGATGTTTGGACGCTTTTCTTCGAAAGTCGTCCAACCCATTCGTGAACTTTAGGGTTCGCTGCGACCCAGTCAGAAAGCATTAGTCCAGCACCTCCTCGAAGGTCTTTGCCAAACACCCGCGAGAACCTGCCAGTATAGGCGTGTCGTATCCGTCTAAAATGGAGTCAAGGAAGAACTCCGTGCAAAGGTAAATCTTGACTCGAGTCTAGTAAGCCAACTTGGCAAGGCTATGTCGGATTTCTTCGTAAAGTAGGTCTCTCTTGTTGTCTGAATAATTGTTGTAGCGGAGTTCGAGGACCTTGTATCCTCTCTTGCGTAGGAGTGATCGCAGTTCTTCATCCTTTACCATTTGTGCATTTCCAAGATGGACCCGACCGTCGACAAACACGAGCAATGGTCGAGACTCCAACGGGAAGTAGAAGTCGGCTATGGTTACTGGTATCTCGACTTGTGTCTGGTAGTGTATTCCGTTGTCTTGTAGTTTGATTGCCAGTTCTTGTTCCATCCGTGAGGGGTTGGCGTTTAGTCGTTCGCGCCAGCCGCTCCGCTGACCCGACATCTTTGACCTTGAGTTATTCTTCGGCTATTGATCAGACACGAGAGCGAAACTGCCTGAGGTGTGGGAAAGCTTGTTCATCACCTAATGAGTGGGAAGCATTAACATGATCACGAGCAAGTTTCCAAATCAAGGCGTTTCCAAGGCGTTTTGCAGGATTGTCAGGTTTCAATCTCGCACCCGACGAGTTAGGCAGGGGATCGGAAATCTACTTCTCTTGTCGCACGCTTTTTTTTCCTTACAAACTTCAAGGGCTCACAATAAACGCGGCCACTGTGCCGCCTATGTCGCCTATTATAGATGCGGGAAGACCTTGGAAATAGGCAACTAGCCAATCAGTAGTGGCTGTGACTGATTGTGAAATCGATAGGAATGGAGCAATCAAGATAACATAAACCAAGGGCAAGACCAAGAGAACTGTAGCCAAATCGCCAGCCAATGTGACTACGTTCACCTTCCAGATGGAATACGTCGCAAAGCCTAGAATCTCTGACCCCAATCCAAAAAATAAGAATTGTAGCGGATCTGCAATCACTTGTGAGATGAGAAACAAGAATGCCACAATGACCGTCAGGCCAATAATGATTCGGATTCCTGCGAACATCCTGAATGAGGATCGACCTCTGCAATAAACGTCTATCCTCCATAAAGGACGGTCGATGGATCGTACGTTATTGAAGACCTCCCGAAGGCATGCCTTGCCGAGGGCGATCTAACGGGTCATACACCGACCCACAGCACGCATCTTCGAGCAATCGAGCGATTAGCTTGGACTATAAGCTCGTGAGCACGCGTGTCAACCCGGATGTGGATGCTATGCGCAAATAGATGGATACGTGCGTGTCTCAATGCCTTAGGTAACTGTCACGCCTTTAGAACCAAGTTCGCTTGATGCGTTTACGAGAACTCATTGGCCAGTTCATCCACGTCAGATTTTCGCAGACCCACGTAATCGAGTGCACGTAAGAATGCTTCCGCCTTTCTCCGAGCCCTCTCCTCAGGGGAGACCCGAAGAGGTACTGGACGTGCATAACTTTTACCCGCCGCCCAATCCCGGAGTTGAGGCCGAGTTGCTCTTTCCCCCTCAGTGGGTGGAAGCTTCTCAAGATGGGAAAGAATCATCCGCTTGGTCAACGGGTCTGCCCCTTTGGTTAGTTGCCTGAATAGGACCTTTGCCACGTCTTTCACGAAATTCTGCATCTCTCTTACAGCGCGGGAGAGATTCGTTCTCTCGCCTTTGGGGTCTGCATTAAATGCGGAAAGCGTGTTGCTGAACGAAGTTAGAAATCCGAGGCCTACTATCCGGACTCGGATTAGCTCCTCTCGAAGTGGGTGGTGCTTCTCCAGCTCATGCGCTATTTTGCACATCTGAAATTGATACATGTCCAGATTCCTTGCAACTTGGGTCGCGTGTTCGAGTTTCTGTATTCCGACCTTGATCTTGGCTAGAGATACAGTCAATCCCGGAGCATCTGTACCCATGCCGACAAATTTGAAGACCCTGCCCTGATACAATATTAGTTGTTGACAATCAGGGGAACGTCTGAAAAACTCTCTTAGGGCATTCCGGATTTCCAAGGCCGCCCTCCCAGCTTACGTTTCTTGTACAATATTACCTAAGTGTTCTTGGGGCATATCCCCTCTCTTGGACCGTCTCGAATAATAATAATAATAATCGGTGATTTGCAAGAATTCTTGGGGGCAATAGCATGACGACCCGGGCGTTCACGAGTCGTGGGTGGGTTCGAATCCCATCGGGTCGCTGGCCATTAGGGAAGTGGACGCAGTAACCTTGGTGGCCACCGAGTTGGGTGTAAAGCCGAGGTCCGATGAATCCTTTGGAAAGAGGAGGGCAACAGGTCATGCCCATGCCAGCGAGTGCCCAAGCCCTCAGATCGATCTATCCCAGCAGATTTCCGACTAGCTGCTGGGCGAAACCAATCGCTAAGAGGCTCATGCCCCATCGGGCGGTAAATGTATCCTGTTCCTCGCTAAACCTAACCATACCTCTAAGCGCTCTCGGGGCGAGGGCGATAATTGATCCCGCAATGTTGAGAGACAGACCAAGAACTTTGAAAGCTCGGGCTGGGCTGGGTGCCGCGAGTACTGCTACGGCGATCCACAGGGTTACAATGATGATGTAGAGCAACCCGCCCCATGACACTAGAAACTGGAACAGGGGACGATTACGGCGATTTGCAGTCGAGTTTGAAGCACACACAGGGACTCGTCATGGAAGCTTGACCAGTATTACTTGAGTGCTTTCGTGACAGCTTTCGCGGATAATCCTGATTGGTCTGACCGTTACTGTTCGGCGTATCATTTTGCGAACAAGCGGACGGCTGAGAATCGTCGGGAGGTCTCAAGCCAGATCGAGGCGGACCGCTTTCACATGAAAAAGGCATCCTAAGATATTCAAAGACTGAGAGGGCGTACCCTCGATTCAACACTGTTAAATAATCTGGAATAGGATATCTTGAATTGGTACCAATAGACATCAGAATCGCTTGGAACCACGGCATGGGAGCCCCCCACCAAGAGGATGCCCCCAACGCATAACTGAAGACCAGTCACACGGCTTTTTAGGGCACCGTGGCTCAAACCGAACATCTGTGGAAAACACAATAAAAGATATCGGAGCATGAATACCTAAATTTCCCTATATGAAGAAAGCCAACCCCATTGGTTTCTTGCGTCTTTCGCCTCAATACGTTTTTGCAGTGGAATCTGTAGGAAGAATACTTTCATTCATCTTCCGCAAGAAAATGGTCTCGAGTCACGAGCCTAACAACTTCCCGGATGCTAAGTTTCCCAAACCCTCATTCGAAGGTTTCGAAACGTTGACGAAACGAAACCAAGCCTACTCTAAGCTGTTTGGCAAGGGCGGTTAGCAAAGCGATCCCTAACTCATGATCCTTCGTACGTCACCGTCGGAGTCTATCTCAAGAATGGCTTCGTACAGTGACGCGATAATTAATGGATCTCGTAGTAGGAAAGAATCTACAGCGTAGGTATGTTAAGAGGACCCTAGTGTCCTACTCCTCAAGTTGGTGCCAACAGACGAGTTCACCGTTCGGGGAAGTGGACCTACTGGTCCTTACTGGGCGCCTATACCGTACTCTTGGCCCAATACCCCTACAAGACGCGGTGTCCGACGAAAACGAAAGCCAAGACACTGGAAGCTACTTTCTTCCGTCACTGGAAAAGTGGATGTCTATCTAAAGCAAGGACGAACAGAAACACCCGGCCGTGGGGCTGCGGCTTGGCTCGCTGACAGCTTAGGGCTGTTCACGAAACAAATAGAAAGGTACACTGTTAGGGAGTTTTCCAAGAGATACGCCAGATTTCTCGAGAGCATTCGTCACAAACATGTCCTCTTGGTTGAGATAGACTATGAGGACGTATCTGCAGGAGAAGCCAATCAAGGTCCTGATAATCTAGATGAATTTGTGGCGAGAGTTTACGATTTTCTTGATTCCCGAGGAGAGGGCAACAAGGTGTTGTTTTCAACGTTTGGAAGAACAAACCATGGTTTGAAAGACGATCTGGACATCGCAATGGAGGCTCAGTATAATAGAAAGCATGGCCACGGTAAACCCTCGATGGAGATTCGGATCCTTGCGATTCCATCGATACTCATTAAGAAACCACGTGAAGCTGACAAAGATTACCAGGCTCGGACAAAAAAGCTCTTTCTTGGGTTAAGCGATGTCGGGAAGGCAAAGTTCGCGATGAGATACGAAAATACAGCAAAAGTTCTCTTCAGAGTGTATGAACATCAGCTGTACAAGTTTTTCGAAATTGCCAAATCAACTCGATGGCTTCACATTGAGTGGGGGAAGACGGCAGAGGACTTGAAGCCTCGAGTCAATTTCTGAAATCAGGGCGCTTGAATCTGTTCCGGAACTAACTGTCGGCGGTTGCGGCTAGGGCCTCAAGCGCTTCTAGGAAAGCTTCCTCACGGCCGACTGGAAAGACGCCTGATGCGGCTACTGTGTGGCCGTCGCCGAATCCACCTACCTTCTCACAGGAGTCTGGCAGTATCCTGGATAGTGGTCGCCGCTTCCCTGCCTCTATCATCTTCGCGAGGGGTTGAGGTGCCCGTCCCGAGACCTTCACCAACGGCGAGGGGAGTTTGCCCCATCCTGGTACTTCGGGTGGTATGTTCATCATTCCTATCAGGTAGTTGACAGGATTGACGAGTCTCTGGTAGCTGAGATAGGAACAGAAGCTTCCCACAACCTTACCGCTCATTCCCTTGTAATTCTCCTTGGCATGGAACCATTGGACATTCTTCATCTGGGTTAGTCCGCCATTCCGGATCTTTTCCATCATTCGCTGGTTCGCATT
>Ga0137380_10005796_pt1 | contig 10992 bp, 11 predicted proteins | sample SagtaG_17_FD_104809 | JGI IMG/M metagenome (GOLD analysis project Ga0137380, IMG submission 104809) | Vadose zone soil microbial communities from Sagehorn Ranch, Mendocino, California, USA - Sage2_L_100_16 metaG | ecosystem: Environmental > Terrestrial > Soil > Vadose zone | place: USA... | reverse complement strand
GGCCATCCCCTGGCCGCCGGCGACGCACATCGTCTCGAGGCCGATCGTCTTGTCGGACGACTCGAGGCCGTTGAGCAGGGTGCACATGATGCGCGCGCCCGTCATGCCGAACGGGTGGCCAACCGCGATCGCGCCGCCATTGACGTTCAGCTTGTCGATATCGATGCCGATGTCCCGGTAGGAGGGGATCACCTGGGCGGCGAACGCCTCGTTGATCTCGACCAGGTCGATGTCCTCGATGCTCATCCCGGCCCGGTCCAGCGCGCGGCGGGACGCCTCAACCGGGCCGAGGCCCATGATCTCCGGCGACAGCGCGGTCACGCCGGTGGCGACGATCCTGGCCAGCGGGGTGATGCCGAACTCGGCCGCCTTACGGTCGCTCATCACCACGACTGCCGCGGCACCGTCGTTGAGCGGGCAGCAGTTGCCGGCCGTCACGGTGCCGTCCGGCCGGAACACCGGCTGCAGCGCCGCCACCTTCTCTATCGTGGTGCCGGCCCGCGGCCCGTCGTCCTTGGACACCACCGTGCCGTCCGGCAGCGTCACCGGGGTGATGTCGCGCTGCCAGAACCCGTCGGCCAGCGCCTTCTCCGCCAGGTTCTGCGACCGCACGCCGAACTCGTCCTGCTCGGCGCGGGTGATGCCGCGCAGCCCGGCGACGTTCTCGGCGGTCTGGCCCATCGCCAGGTAGATGTCGGGGATCGCGCCATCGCGCCGCGGGTCGTGCCAGACGTCACCGCCGCCCTTGGCCTGCTCGGCCGTCCGCTCCTCGGCGTCGGCGAACAGCGGGTTCCTGGTGTCCGGCCAGCTATCGCTGCTGCCCTTGGCGAACCGGCTCACGCACTCCACGCCCGCGGAGATGAACGCGTCGCCCTCGCCGGCCTTGATCGCGTGGTAGGCCATCCGGGTGGTCTGCAGCGATGAGGAGCAGTACCGGGTGATCGTCGTTCCCGGCAGGTTGTCGTAGCCGAGCATGATGGCGACGACGCGGGCCATGTTGAAGCCCTGCTCGCCGCCGGGCAGGCCGCAGCCGAGCATCAGGTCGTCGAGGCCGGCCGGGTCGAGCTGGGGCACCTTCGCCAGCGCGGCACGGATCATCGCCGCGGTCAGGTCATCGGGGCGGATGGTCGTCAGGGAGCCCTTGAAAGCCCTGCCGATGGGCGAGCGGGCGGTAGCGACGACGACGGCCTCGGGCATGGCGGACTCCCTCGGAACTGGTAGTTAACCGCAGACTACCCCTGGACGCCAGGACGACTGTTCGCCTGACCCGCCGCTTCTACACAACAGCCCACTTCAGGAGGCAATTTCCGAGTGCACTTACCACGGCTCAATACTGGACCTTACGGGCCAGTTCTGAGCATTCCTGTGAGGTGAAGTCACACAGGTGATCATGGTATGGCGCCCCGCTGGCTAGAGCCAGCCGGGGCGCTCGTGCCATCTAGTCATGCCGCGGCCCAAGCGGTGACGCGAGTACCCTGCGGCCTTATGCCTGACCATCGCCAGGCCCCGGAGCAGGGCACGAGCATCGACCGGAGTATGCGGGGCACGCTCGTGGTTTTCTTCGTGTTCTATGCAGTCGTGATCGCCCTCGTACTGGGGCTGGGCTGGAAGGGCCTGCTGCACTGGACCGGCGAACTACTCCTGATCATCGGCATCTCGCTGGCAGCGAAGGGCATCAGCGACGTCCGCCGCGAGTGGACGGGACGTCCCGGTGTTTGGCGCCGCACTCAGCAGATCATCCAGTTTGCCCGTGTCGGAGCGGCTTACTTCCTATGGCTGCGTTGGAATCGTGCGGTAGAGAACTCCGCAACGTAGAAGCAGCGTGTACATTACGTACAACATCGGTCACTCTATGTGCAAAGCTGATACTGCCCACTAAGCTGATCTCAAGATCAAAAAGCGGCCCCCGGACAGGTTGCAGCCCAGCCGAGGGCCTCGAACCGACCTACGCAGGAGGTCAGCCCGTGAACGCCAGCATGCCAGTTTCGCCTCTCGCCCGGTACCTCGTTCTCGACCGGGCGAGAGCCCGCGGTGGCTCATCGCCTCGGTGATGATGCCCAGCGACATCCGGTCGGTCGAGGTCCGGCCCGATAGTGGTTACCTGGGCTGGAGCACCGGCCCGATAGCGTCGCGCACTGGGCGGCGCACCAGACAGGCGGCAGCGAGCCTGTCTCGCTGGTGCCGGTCACCCGCCCGCTTGTCTGGATCGCCAGCCAGGGAGGCTCGCGATGACCCGCAATGCCCGGATCAAGGAGGAGCAAGTGACGACGATGACTTGCCCGGCCTGGTGCCAGAACCACGCTCAGGGCGAGCCAGCCGACGCACCGTGTGTCGGTGAGATCGACTTCGGCGGCGGGTACCGGCTACTGGTCTCCCTGCTGCCCGGCCAGCGGCCGGAGATCGAGCTGTCAGGCCCGGAGCGGAGGGCGTGACCCAGGACGCGGGCTGCGTCAGCCTCGGCCGCGCCCGCTGGGCTCCCGGCGAAGCTGGCCGAGCTGTTGGCAGTCTGAGCATCCGGCCGAAGGCCCGGTTACCCGCGAGGGTCCGGGCCTTCGGCATGTCCAGGCCCGAGCAGCTCAGGGGCCAGCGGGCTCCTGGGTCTGGGCGTCCTTGTGGTCGATCCACTCGGCAAGCTCGTCCAGCGTCTTGCCCTTGATCGGGCTGCCGGTCGGCCGGCCGACCTCGTTCCGCCGCCAGCACACGAAGCCGAAGCCGTCGAAGCCGCCTTGCAGTACGTACCGGGGTCCGTATACCTGCATCCAGGCGCCGACGTCGAGCCCGAGCCTCGGGCCGCCCCGCTGCTTGTCTTCTAACTGGTCGGGGTCCAGCGACTGGCCGGAGATCCACCCGCCGACGTCACCGAACACCAGGCCGTCACTGCCCACCGCACTCCCCTATCTCGCAAGTTGTGTAGAAAGCATAGCTTCTATATGCAGAAGCTAGAAGCTTCTAGCACCTTCCTAGACCGTTTGCGCAGGTCAGGGCTGGCTACAGTCACGCTTGTGAGCGATCTTGCAGCGCCGGGCGGCAAGGGCTCCGAGCTTCGCTACATGCGCGTCGCCAACGACATCGCCGCCCGGATCAAGTCCGGCGAGCTGGAACCTGGCACGCGTCTGCTGTCCGAGCCGGACCTGGCCGCTTACTACGAGGTCGCCTACCACACGATCCGCGGGGCCATGCGCGTGCTGCGCGAGCGCGGTCTCATCGAGACCATCCACGGCCGCGGCACCTTCGTGCGTGACCCGCTGCCGCCGGATCAAGAGTCCTGATGCAGCACGCCTGGTCCCGGTGGCGAGCTGTGATCTCGTCCCACTTCACGCACCGCGCCAGCTAACCCCCTCTTATGTAGCAGGCGGTCAACCTCATCCAACGTCACAGCGCGGCACCGCTGATCCGCAGTCGGCATGCGCTGCCGAGTCGTCCGTTTACGCAGGCTGATCCCGATATGATTCCGCAGCGAACATGCGACTTGCCTCAACGTGATCTCCGCAGGTCGAGGGGAAGGAGGCCTCGGTGCCAACGACGCTGGCCGGCCTGCTGATCTTCGTGGTCTTGCTGATGCCTGGCTTCGCCTATCTGGTCGGCAAGGAGCGCCACGGCACCGAGCGGCGAGCTTCTCCGTTCCGCGAGACGGTGGCGATCGTGGCCGCCAGCGTCGCGTCGGAGATCTTCGTACTGGCACTGTTCGGTGTTGTGCGCTGGCAGTGGCCTTCAATTACGCTCGATGTCGGCGCGCTGGTCCGCAGCCCTGATGGTTACTTCGTCGGCACCGGAACGACGCATGGCCATTACGGCGAGGTCAGCGCCTGGGCGCTGGGCATGCTAGTCCTGGCAGTGCTCATCGCTTACGCGGCAACCTGGCCGCCAATCCGAAGGCTTGGCAGGAGACTGCCGCTGGTCGGCCAGTATCCCCATGACTCGACCGTCTCGGCATGGTGGATCTTGTTCGAGAAGTGGAGGAAAGGACGCTCGGTACAGGTTGGCTGCACCCTAGACGACGGCTCCTATGTGAGCGGCTTCCTCGCCTCGTTCAACAATTCTGCGGACGACACACTGGATCGTGATCTGATTCTGACAGGTCCGATCAAGGTCCGGCCTCCTGATGCCCGTGAGATTCTGCCGCATCCGTCCGCCGGCGCTGTGACGATCGCAGCCAACCGGATAGTCAGCATGTTTGTGGGATACATAGGACCGGAAGTCGAGCGGAAATCACTCTTTGGTCGGCTTCGCGGTTTCTGGCGCCAGAGGCGCGACAGGCGGAGGAAGCAGCTCACTGACTGACGGCGGCGGGCCTCCGGGCTGCGAGACCTGACCGTTCTTCTGGCCCTTCACCACGTCTGGGACAATGATCTTGTGGGAGCGCTGCGCCTCTGTAGGGGCGCGCTGGCCGGCCGCAGTGCCTTTGTCTCTCTCTGTCATGCTCAGCCCTCAGTGGTCGGATCAGATTCAGCACAGCACAGTCTAGAACTACACGGCTGTAACCGGCGAACGTATGTGCGAAGACTGGCCATCTGACCGCGCTCCTGGCGCACGGGACGCCGGGGGGAATCCGCAGCCCTGAGGCTGCCACCGGCCGGACGCGCTGGGTTCATGCAAACAGAAGAGTTGTCGGCCGAGCTGGCTGGACTTCCGCTGATGCCCACGCTGCCTGTCGCGGGCAAGCTACTCGGAATCTCGCGGAGCACCGCGATGCTCAGGCCCGACGGCCGTCCCGCCTCGTTCCGGCGCCGGCACCGGAACCCGCGGCCGTCCTGGCTGCCCTGCAGCACGAAATCGGGGTAGGCGGTCATCCAGGCGCCGACGTTCAGGCCGAACCTCGGGCCGCCCAGCCGCCCGGCGTCCAGGCACGGCCCCGAGATCCACCCGCCCACGTCACCGAACACCAGGCCGTTCTGGTCCTTGCCGTCGTCGTTGCTCACCCGTACTCCCTGCAGCCTGCACGCCAGATTCCCGGCTGGCCCAAACTCTACAGTGCTATACATGGCGATGTATAGCATTGCGAGTCTTTCTGTAGGTCAGCGCTGCCTTACAGTGATCAACATGGCTGAGCCGCCGATCTTCGACCCGGACTCGCCGACACCTCTCTACGTGCAGGCTGCCGACTACATCGCGGCCAGGGTCGCCGCTGGCGATCTGACGCCAGGCGACCGGCTGCCGGCGGAGCGGGATCTGGCGGATCAGTGGGGCATTGCCTACCAGACGGTGCGCCGGGCCATGCGGGAGCTCCGCGAGCGCGGGCTGATCACTAGCGTGGTGGGCAAAGGAACCTTCGTCGTCAAGCGGAAATAGGGCCTGGCTGCGATAACGTCGGCTGTACCGCGGCAAGGGGGGTTCCCTATGCAGGTTCACGATTCCCTGATCGAGCTGATGGGGAACACCCCGCTGATCAGGCTGCGCAAGGTCACGCGCGGACTCGGTGACCGCGGACGGGCTCCTGACCTGCTGGCCAAGGTCGAGTACTTCAATCCCGGCGGCTCGGTGAAGGACCGGATCGCGCTGCGCATGGTGGAGGCGGCCGAGGCCTCGGGCGAGCTGCGTCCCGGCGGCACCATCATCGAGCCGACCAGCGGTAACACCGGCATCGGGCTGGCGATCGTGGCCGCCGAGAAGGGCTACCGGTGCCTGTTCGTCTGCCCGGACAAGGTGGGCCAGGACAAGATCAGCGTGCTGCGCGCCTACGGGGCCGACGTCGTGGTGTGCCCCACCACAGTCTCGCCCGAGCACCCGGACTCCTACTACTCCGTGTCCGACCGGCTGGCGGCCGAGACCCCCGGCGGGTGGAAGCCCGACCAGTACGCCAACCCGGAGAACCCGGCGTCGCACTACCACTCCACCGGCCCGGAGATCTGGGCGCAGACCGACGGCAGGGTCACCCACTTCGTGGCCGGAATCGGCACCGGCGGGACGATCTCCGGCGCCGGCCGGTACCTCAAGGACACTTCCGGCGGCCGGGTCCAGGTGATCGGCGCCGACCCGGAGGGGTCGGTGTATTCCGGCGGATCCGGACGCCCTTACCTGGTCGAGGGCGTCGGCGAGGACATCTGGCCGGCAACTTATGACAAGACCATCTGCGACCATGTGATCGCGGTCAGCGACGCCCAGTCCTTCCAGATGGCGCGCCGGCTGGCCCGCGAGGAGGCCCTGCTGACCGGCGGCTCGTGCGGGCTCGCGGTGGTCGCCGCGCTGCGGGTGGCCGAAACCGCGGCACCGGACGACGTGATCGTGGTGCTGCTGCCGGACGGCGGCCGTGGCTACCTGTCGAAGATCTTCAACGACGAGTGGATGGCCGACTACGGCTTCCTGACCGCGGAGACCGCGGAGCCGAGGATCGCCGACGTGCTGGCCGGGAAGCACAACACGCTGCCCGAGTTCGTGCACGCGCACCCGGACGAGACCGTCCGGGCGGCGATCGAGACGCTGCGCGAGTACAACGTGTCGCAGCTCCCGGTGATGAAGCAGGAGCCGCCGGTGATGGCGGCCGAGGTGGTCGGCTCGATCGTCGAGCGTGACCTGCTCGACGCGCTGCTGTCCGGCCGGGCCCGGCCGGGCGATCCGCTCGGCGAGCACATGTCCGCGCCGCTGCCGATGGTGGGCTCCGGCGAGCCGGTCAGCTCCGCGGTGACCGCGATGGAGCGGGCCGGCGCGGCCGTGGTCCTGGTGGACGGCAAGCCGGCGGGAATGATCACCCGGCAGGATGTGCTGACATTCTTGTCCGCAGGCACCGGCTGACGGCCTAGGGTTAGCGGCCTCGGCCCGGCGCCGGCGCCCGGGGACGGCGGGGGAGAGCGCGCCGCCGGCATCGCGGCGCGGCATGACCGGGACGCTGGGGGTACCAGGGTCCGTGCACACCTACTGAGTCCGGGCACGCTAACTGAGTCCGGTCACCATTACCGAGGCAGAGTGGCAGCGCTATGCAGATGCAGCACACCGACGGTTTCGAGACCCTGGCGATCCACGCCGGGCAGCAGCCCGACCCGGTGACCGGGGCAGTGGTCCCGCCGATCTACCAGGTTTCCACCTACAAGCAGGACGGCGTCGGCGGGCTGCGCGGCGGCGCCCTCGGCGCGGCCGGGGGCAGCGGGCCCGCCCGCTGGGTCGAGGGTTACGAGTATTCCAGGACGGCGAACCCGACCCGGGGCGCGCTGGAGGAGTGCCTGGCCGCGCTGGAGGGCGGCACCCGGGCGCTGGCGTTCGCCTCCGGGATGGCCGCCGAGGACTGCCTGATCCGCGCCGTCACCAGGCCGGGCGATCACGTGCTGATCCCGCATGACGCCTACGGCGGCACGTACCGCCTGCTCGACAAGGTCTTCCAGCCGTGGGGGCTGAGTTACCAGCCCGTGCCGGTTTCCGACGCAGGTTCCGTTAAGCGCGCCCTGCAGGACAAGCCCGCCCGGGTTGTCTGGATCGAGACGCCGACCAACCCGCTGCTGTCCATCGCCGACATCACCGCGATCGCCGAGATCGCGCATGCCGCGGGCGCGCTGCTCGTGGTGGACAGCACGTTCGCGTCGCCTTACCTGCAGCAGCCGCTGGCGCTGGGCGCCGACGCGGTCGTGCACTCGACCACCAAGTACATCGGCGGGCACTCGGACGTCGTGGGCGGCGCGCTCGTGGTGGCCGACGCCGAGCTCGGCGAGCGGCTCGCGTTCTGGCAGAACGCGACCGGCTCGGCGGGCGGGCCGTTCGACGCCTGGCTGACGCTGCGCGGGATCCGGACCCTCGGCGTCCGGATGGACCGGCACTGCCAGAACGCGGCCAGGATCGCGGACATGCTGGCCGGCCATCCCGCGGTCGCCGAGGTGTTCTACCCGGGCCTGCCCGCGCACCCCGGCCACGAGACCGCGGCCAAGCAGATGCGCGGGTTCGGCGGGATCGTGTCGCTGCGGGTCCGCGGCGGCGAGGAGGCCGCTGTCGCCGTCTGCGGCCGGACCCGGCTGTTCACGCTCGGCGAGTCACTCGGCGGGGTGGAGTCGCTGATCGAGCACCCGGGGCGGATGACGCACGCGTCGGTGGCCGGCTCGGAGCTTGAGGTTCCTGACGACCTGGTGCGGCTCTCGGTCGGCATCGAGAGCTGTGACGACCTGCTCGAGGATCTCCGCTCGGCACTCGGCTGAGCGGCGGCCCGGCCCGCCGCCCGGCACTGGGCTGAGCGGCGGCCCGGCCCGCCGCCCCGGCCCCGCGGCGCCGGCGGTCAGCCGTTCCAGACCATCAGGACGAGGATCACCAGGTAGATCAGGACGACCACGCCGCCCATGGTCGTGATCCGCCCGCGCTCGACCGTCGCCACCTGCGCGGCTGGCGCGCCCGGGCTGCCCGGCAGGTTCGCCTTGACCGGCTCGGCGTCCCCGGCCGCCTCCGCGTCGGCCGCCTGGTCCTCGGCGGAGCGCGGCACGACCTGCGCCGCGGCCGGTGCACTGCCCGCGGCCGGGGCCTCCGCCGCCGCGGCGAGCTCCAGCGCCGAGACAGCCCGGCGCTGATCGCGCATGATCAGCACGAGCAGGACGAGCACCACCACGAACAGGGTCATCGACACGGTCAGCCACGGCTTGGAGAAGTCGTGCTTGAGCTGCGCCAGCACCAGCCCGAAGACCAGCACGCCCAGCGACACCACCGCGAAGATCCGGGTGGTCCGCAACAGGTAGCCGACCACGGTCTGGTTGCGGGCCCTGATGTACCGGGGCGTGGCCATGATCGCCGCAGTGACCGGGCCGATCGCGAAGATCGCAAACGCGATGTGCAGCCAGAGCACCAGCCGGTCAGTGAACGACATGGCCCGATCCTAGAGGCAGCCCGCCGCCTGCCCGCGCGGCCAGCCGCGAAATGTCCGGCGATTTCGCCGGGGGCTATCTGCGGCTCTCCCGGCGAGCCCGGAGGAAGTCCCTGACCACGTACTCGCCGAGGCTGTCGGCCATCGCCCGCAGCACCCGGCCGCCGTTGCGCCTGGCCACCTCCTCGACGAACGCGGTCAGCCGCTCGTCCTCGGCCAGCATGAAGACGTTGAGCGTGGCCCGCCGCCTGGTCATCTTGTCGACCTCGGCCAGGGTCAGCTCGATCGTCTCCGGCGACGGCGGCCAGTCGAACCAGGACTGCCCGTCCCGCCGCAGGTGCGCGGTCGGCTCGCCGTCCGTCACGATCAGCACCACCGGATTGTGCTCAGGGCGCCGGTCCAGGTACCGCCCGGCCAGCACCAGCGCGTGATGCAGGTTGGTGCCCTGCACCATGTCCCAGCCCAGCCCGGCGAGATCGGTCTCGCGCAGTTCGCGCGCGTAGTTCGAGAAGCCGATGACCTGGATCGAGTCCTGCGGGTACCGGGTGCGGACCAGGGCGTGCAGGGCCAGCGCCGTCTGCTTGGCCGCGCTCCAGGTGCCGCGCAGCGCCATCGAGTAAGACAAGTCCACCAGCAGGCAGACGGCGGCCGCCGCGCGCCGCTCGGTCTCGCCGACCTCGAAGTCGCCGACGGACAGCCGCACCAGCGGCCGGCCCGCTGCCCCCGGGGCCCGCCCGGCCTCGCGCGGGCTGGCGGACGGGCCGGGCATCCCGGCGGGGGCGGTCATGCCGCCGCGCAGCAGCGCGTTGCGCACCGTCGCCGCCGCGTCGATCGCCTGCTCGTCGCCGAAATGCCACGGCCGGGTGCTGCCGGTGTACTCCCCGGCCTGCCCGGCGTCATGCTGGTCGTGATCGCCGTGCCCGCCCTCGGGCAGGTCGGCGAACACGCGGCGGAGCGCGGTCTCGCCCAGCCGCCGCACCGCCTTCGGCGTCAGCTCGAGCTTGCCGTCGGACCGCTCCAGGTAGCCCTGCCGCTCAAGCTCCCGCTCGATCTGCCGGAGCGCCTCCATGTCATCGACGGCCTGCCGGCCGAGCGCGCGCCGGACCGCCTCCTCGTCGACGTCATCCAGCCGCGCACCGGGGTAGTCCTGCCGCAGGGCGTCCTCAAGCTCGGCCAGGTCGGCGAGCTCGGCCAGCGCGGTGGTCGCGTCGCCGAGGCCGAGCGGCTGATCGCCGCTCATCTGCTCGCCCGGCCAGCCGTCGGCGTCCATGTCCGGTCGGCGGGCCCGCAGCGCGTCGGCCAGCCTGGCCATCTCGGCCGCAAGGCCGGCGTCCTCCAGGGCCTGCGACATCAGCCCGGACAGCTCGGCGCGCTGCTGCTCCGTCAGCGAGCCGAGCAGCCGCTGCGCCGCCGACATCCGGCGCACAAGCGAGTCGACGAGCTGCTCCAGGTTCTGCGGCCGCTCGGGGAACAGATCGCCGAACTCGGCCATGAAGTCGTCGAAGTCCTGCTGCGTGTGGGTGCCCTGGGCGTCGGCTTCCAGCATCGCGTTGAGCCTGGCCATCATGTCCTTGACCCGCTGCATGGCCTCGGGGTCAGGCTGGCGCAGCGTCTGCTTCATGCCGCGGAACTGGCTGTCGAGTACCTCCCGCCTGAGCAGGTCCTTCAGCCGCTCGAACGTCTCCCTGGCCGCGGCCGAGCGCCAGTCGTAGCTGGCGAGCTGCCGGATGGCCTGGGCGGTGTCGGCCGGCAGGGCGTCGAGCTCGTCCTCGCGCAGCCGGGCATCGTCGGACGGATCCGGGAACAGCTCGGCCCGCTCCTGGCCGATCGCGGTGTCCAGCAGGGCGCGCGCCTGCTCCAGGATGCCGTCCAGGCGGCCGCGGTCGCGGATCTCGCGCCGCCGCTCGCGCACTTTGCGGAGCAGGTCGTCAAGGCCGCGGCGGCCGGGGAGCCCGCGCCGCAGCAGGTCACGCAGCGCGCTGGGGACGTCGGACCCCTCCAGCACCGACTCGCCGAGCGTGTCCGCGGCGCCGCGGACGTCATAAGGCGGCTCCAGCGGGTCAGGCCCGTCGTGATACTTGCCGTACCGGTAACCGCTCACCGCTGCACTGCCTCTCCCGCCCGGGCCGCCCGGCCCAGCTCTCCAGCCCGGCCCGCTAGGTGCGGTAGACGGCGCCGCCGTCAACCGCGTCCTTGGACAGCCGCCGCATCAGGTACAGGCCCTC
>Ga0137380_10005793_pt1 | contig 10996 bp, 10 predicted proteins | sample SagtaG_17_FD_104809 | JGI IMG/M metagenome (GOLD analysis project Ga0137380, IMG submission 104809) | Vadose zone soil microbial communities from Sagehorn Ranch, Mendocino, California, USA - Sage2_L_100_16 metaG | ecosystem: Environmental > Terrestrial > Soil > Vadose zone | place: USA... | reverse complement strand
ACGGCCGCGGACCGCAGCGTGCCGCGCAGATTGTTGACGACCAGGGTGGCCAGCGCCTCGCCCTCGACGTCCTCGGCGATGATGAGCAACGGCTTGCCCGCCCGGGCGACCTGCTCCAGCAGCGGTAGCATGTCCTTCATCACGCTGAGCTTCTTCTCGTGGATGAGGACGAGCGCGTCCTCTAGCACCACTTCCATGCGCTCCGGATTGGTCACGAAGTAGGGAGAGAGGTAGCCGCGGTCGAACTGCATTCCCTCGACCACGTCGAGGGTGGTCTCCATTGCCTTGGCTTCTTCGACGGTGATGACTCCGTCCTTACCGACCTTCTCCATGGCCTCGGCGATCAGGCTGCCGATCGTCTTGTCGTTGTTCGACGCGATCGTCGCGACCTGCGCGATCTCCTTCTTGTCCTTGGTGGCCTTGGACATGTCCTTCAGCTCCTGGACCACCGCGGTGACCGCTTGCTCGATTCCGCGCTGCAGGGCCATCGGGTTCGCGCCGGCCGTCACGTTCTTGAGGCCGCCGCGGAAGATGGCCTGGGCGAGGACCGTCGCGGTCGTCGTGCCGTCGCCGGCGATGTCGGAGGTCTTGGACGCCACTTCCTTCAGCATCTGGGCGCCCATGTTCTCGCAGGAATCCTTGAGCTCGATCTCCTTGGCGACGGTGACGCCGTCCTTGGTCAGGGTCGGGCTGCCGAACTTCTTGGCGATGACGACGTTGCGGCCTTTCGGTCCGAGCGTGACCTTGACCGCGTGCGACATGATGTTGACGCCGCGCAAGAGCGCGGCGCGGGCTTCCTCGTTGAACAGAAGCTGCTTAGGCATCGCTACTTTCCTCCCGAGTGCGCAAGGACGCCGAGGATGTCCTCTTCCTTCATGATGAGGAATTCCTCGCCGTCCAGCTTGATCTCGCTGCCGGAGTACTTGCCGAAGAGGATCCGGTCGCCTTGTTTCACCGCGAGCGGCTGGTTCTTGCCCTCGTCGGTGACCCGGCCCGTCCCCACCGCGACCACCTTGCCCTCCTGCGGCTTCTCCTTGGCGGTGTCGGGGATGATGATGCTACCGTGCTTCTCGCCGCCCTCGGCGAGGCGCTTGATGAGCACGCGGTCGTGGAGCGGACGCAACGTCGTGTGGATCTTCTGAGCCATGGGGGGTCCCTCTCTTCCGGCGCTACTGTACCACTAAACTAGTACACAGATACAACATCAGATTTAGTGTACTATTTAGGTCATACAGTATGCCGATCACCATGAACCTGCACGTCGACGCGCGCAGCCCCATCCCGATCCGACGGCAGCTCACGGAGCAGCTCAAGCACGCCATCGAGAGCGGCGGGGTACCCCGGGACCAGACGCTGCCGAGCATCCGGGAGCTGGCCGGCTTTCTCGGCATCAATACGAACACGGTGGCGCGCGTCATCGAAGATCTCAAGCAAAGTGGCTACGTCGAGGCGCGGCGGGGACGAGGCGTGTTCGTGGCCGCGGCACCGCCGGTCCGCCCGTCGCCCGGACTGCGCGAGGGTTTCCTGAAAGACGTGGTGATCCGGGCGGCCGCCCTCGGAATGACCGCCGACGAACTGGCGGTGGGCGTCCTGAGCCTGGCGGGCGTGCGGCCCGCCGCCATCGACAGGGCGGTCGAAGTCCTGCTCGTGGAATGTAGCCCGGCCGAGCTCGACTTCTTCGCCCGGCAGCTCGAGGCCCACCTTCCGATCCGCGTCGACAAGGTGCTCCTCGGCGAATTGATGGGGGCCACGCGGCGTCGCACGCCGGCCCGACGCTGGCGGGCCGCGGTCACGAGCTTCTGCCATCTTCCCGAGGTCGAGCGCGTCCTGGGCGGCCGGGGAGTCCCGGTGATCGCGCTTCTCGCCGAGGCCCATCTCGAGACCCTCCACCGTCTCGCTCAGCTGCCGACAGGGACGCGAGTGGGCGTGGCGTCGGACGCCGTCGAGACGGCGCACAACCTGGAGCACTCGATCGCGAACGCTGCCCTGCCGAACATCGTGCTGGTCGGAGCGTGCCCTGCCGAGGGGGCGGGTCTGGGTCGTCTGGTGCGACGGGTGGATGTCGTCGTCTGCTCTAGCTTGGCGGCCGAGCGAGTCCGCCAGCTCGCCGCTCCAAGCGTGCAGGTCATGATCGATGATCGGGCGCTGGACCCCCGGGCGATCGAAATGCTCGCGGCCGTCCTGGTCCGACAGAATGGTGACAGCGCGCCGGCCGCGCCGCCTGCCGGCCGGGAGCGCCCGAACGCCCGACCATCCGACGCGCGGACACCGCGCCACAGCACCTCACGCTCGACGACGCGGGGCATCGGCGCTCGGTAGCGCCCGTGACCGCGCCGCCGGCACCTCCGCGTCCAGCGCGCTGGTTTGACGTGTCGAGGGCGGCGCTTGCGGGCTTTGCCGCCGGTGGGCTGATCGGCGGCTTGCTTTGTGGCTTTGGCCACGGCCTGGTGAGCATGGACCTGGTGCTTGCCGGCGGAATCGTCCTGCTGATGCTCCTTCGCCGGCGCCGAGCGGCGACCGCGGCGCCGCCGTGCGCGCCCGTTGAGCTTCCGAGCGGTGTCGAGACGCCGTCCGGTGGACCGGCGGCCGAGCATCCGGGCGGTGACTCGAGCCTCGCTCGGGGAGTCCGGGCGATCCGCCAGACGGATCCGGGATTCGATCCGAGCAGATTCGTCGGGTATGCGGCCATGATGTTCCGCGACACACAGCGCGCGTGGACGACTCGGCACCTCGGTTCGCTGCGTGATCGAGTCACGTCGGAGATGTATGGCAGGCTGCAGGCGCAGCGTGACCGACTCCGGAGCGCCGGTCAGGCAAACCGTGTCGAACAGATCGAGATCGTGGCCGAGATCACAGAGGCGTGGCAGAAGAGTCGTCGCGACTACGTGACGGCGCACATCAGCGGCTCGCTCGTCGATTACACCATCGACGAGACGGGCGATCGCCTCGTGGCCGGCTCGAGGACCCACCCCAGGCGCGTCGAAGAATTCTGGACGTTCATGCGCCCGGCCGGCCTCAACTTCTGGATGCTGTCGGCCATTCAACGCCTCGCAACGAGTCCGGTAGAGGAGCCCTCGCCATGAAGCTGCTGCTCATCCGCCACGCGGCGGCCGTGCCGGGGGGAACGCCGGGTGTTCCCGACGGTGAGCGCCAGCTGACGGCCGACGGCGAGGCCGAGTTCCGCAGCGCCGCCGGAGGTCTCGCCTGGATCGTCGATCCGCCCGACGTGCTGCTCAGCAGCCCGCTCGCGCGGGCGCGCGCGACCGCTGGCATCGCCGCGCGGACCTTCGGGCGCCTCGAGCCCAGGATCGAGCCGGCCCTCGCGCACGGAACCCTCGAGACGATCCTGGCCGCGCTGGCCTCACATGGCTCGACCGCGACGATGGCGCTGGTCGGCCACGAGCCGCTGCTTTCCGCCCTCCTCGCGTGGCTCCTGGGCGTCTCCGACAGCGATCGGCTCGGGTTCGAGAAGGGCGGCCCCGCGCTGGTGGACCTCCCCGACGGTCTTGCGAGCGCGGGACGGCTCGTCTGGTTCCTCGACCCGAGGATCCTGAGGACCCTTGCAGGCCGACGCGAGAGCGCGACGGAGGAGCGGATTCGGGCGCGACGGGTGCCGGCTACCGCGTGCTTGTGCAGGAGCGCGTGGAACGCGATTGGGCGATGGGGCGCCCGGCACGCTGTCCCGCGACGCGATCGACGAAACGCTCCGGGCTGTGCGCCGCTTCGTCTCGCGCCACGCCTCCGACGGCCGCGCCCCGCGCATCGTCGCGGTCGCGACGGCGGCGGTGCGCGACGCCACGGGCTCGTGGCGCGTATCCGGCGCGAGACCGACCACGCGCGGGCCGGGCGACCGGCGCGAATCATCGCGAGGATGAACGGCCTCGTGGACCACCGTCTCATCGAGGAGCTGTACGGTGTCAGCGATGCTGGCCGCGCGCTGCGCTCTCAGCAGCGTCTCTACGAGATCACGGCAGCAGGTGGAGGGCTCCGCGTCGCCGGCTGGACCAAGGTCCAATACCCCGCCCGGACGACATCGCCTAGCGTCGAGGTGCCGGCGGTCCGCCGTGAACGTAGCGCAGGGGCTGACGACGACATGGCGGAGCGCCTCTTCGATCGCACAGCTGGCCGGGAGGACACCACGCAGGTGGATGAGATCAAGCGGACGACAGGGCCCCAGACGACAAATGGACGGCGGTGGGAGGTGCAGCTCAGCGCAACGCCACCCGGCGAGTGGCTGGACCTCTTCAAGGTTTCGGGGGAGTCCTCCGCAAAGGCGCTCCCAAAACGCGTGGAATTCGACCGCGCCTCCGCCATCTTCACGAGCGATGAGGACCAGGTGGAGCATTGGATCGAATCGATCGACAAGTGGATCGCCTCGACGAACGCGCGATACCTGATGACCCTGGAACGGGTGCGGCGCGAGCGCTTCGACCGAATCGATGCCGAGACGAAGGAAAAGGAACGAGTCCAACGATTGAACGACCGGTTCAAGGACCTGTAAGGATGGATCTGGCAAGGGAGGCCGAGCAGTGGCATGCGCGGCCGACCCCGCCGGTCGGTTCGATCGGCTACACCGGAAGCTATCGCGAGCCCTCCGCGGACATCGTCGAAGTATCCGTGGTCTCGGTGCTGGAGGCGCGCGGTCCGGACTAGGCCCCTTCTACGCCGTCGTGAGGGTGATCGCGCGGTTCTGGATCTGGTTCTTTTTCGAGCGCGTCGAGGTCCGGCACCGCGAGCGCGTACCGCGCATGGGTCCTGTTCTCCTCTGCATCAACCACCCGAACAACCTGATCGACTCGCTGCTCGTGGGGTCGGTGCTCCCGCGGAAGGTGCACTACCTCGCCACCGCTGCGCTCTTCCGCAACCCGTTCGTCGCCCGGTTTCTCCTCGCCTTGGGGGTGATTCCCGTCTACCGGAAGGCGGACGACCCCGACAAGATGGACCGCAACATCGAGACGTTCGCGGCGTGTGACGAGACGTTCGACCGCGGGCGGGTCATCGCCATCTATCCCGAAGGCGCCACCCGCGCGGAGCCGCGCGTGCAGCGGATCAAGACGGGCGCGGCGCGGATCACGCTCGGCTACGAGGCGCATGCTCCGGGGCGCCTCACGGTCGTGCCGGTAGGGCTCAGTTTCGAGGCCCGCAGGAGGTTCCGCGGGCGCGTCCTCGTGTCTTTCGGCGAGCCGGTCGACGTCTCGTCGTTCCTCGCCGTCTACCGCGGGGACCCGGCGAAGGCGCTGCATTCGCTCACGGCGGCGATTCAGTGGGCGATGGAGCGCGAGGTCGTCCACGTCGAGCGCATCGACACAGCGGCGCTCGCGCGCGCCGTGGAGACTCTCTATCGCGGCGAGCTCGAGCGTGAGCTGTGGGAGGAGCGCGGGCTCTCGGGACGGAGGATCGAGCTGTTGCCGCTCTCGGGGTCGATGGCGGACGCGGTCGAGCACTTCCGCGAACAGGACCCCGAGCGCATCGAGCGGCTCTGGCAGCGGATACTTGGTTACCGCGCCGGACTTGCCGCCTACCGGCTCCGTGACGAGGCGGGTCGGACTCGCCTCGAGCCGACGGCGGAGCGCCAACGGGTTGCACGGCCATGGCAGACCATCGTAGGTCTCCCGCTCTTCGCGTACGGCGGGGCCGTGAACTTCCTTCCTTACTACCTCCCGGGATGGCTCGCGGGGCGGACGTCGCGCCGGCAGACGGACTACGCGACGACTCGGCTTCTCGCGAGCATCGTCGCATTCCCGCTCTTCTGGGCGCTCGAGACGTCGCTCGTCGGATGGGCCGCCGGTGTCGCCTGGGCGGTGGCCTTCTTCCTCTCGCTTCCGCTCGGGGGTCTGATCGCGTATCGGTATCTGGTCGGCACGGGGCGCTTGCGCCACCAGCTGAGGTTCGGCGCGCTCCTCCTCACGCGCGCTCAGGAAGCGAGGCGCTTCCTCGCTGAGCGCCGCGAGATCGTCGAGGAGCTCGCGCGCGCCGATCGCGACTACCTGAAGGGGCGCGAAAGGACCGAGATGTTGAAGTAGACGCCGGCCGCCACCTAGCCTCCCAGCGCCCGCCTCACCGCCGGCAGGATCTCACGCGCCACCCGCGCCGTGTAGCCGCGGTCGGGATCGTCGGGCCACGACGGGTTCGGGATCGGATGCAGGACGACGTAGTCGAACGCCGCCGGCGACGCGCGCAGCACGTCGACCAGCTGCTTCACGATGTCCGCCGGCCCGCCGCGCAGGGCGAACGCGTCGGCCGCCTCCGATGGCAGGAAGTCCACGACGCGGCCGCTCGCGTCCAGGTCCGGCGCGTGATGGAAGTCGGGCCACACGTGCCGGTCGCGCTTGAGCGCCTCCGGGTCGGGGCCGGTCCACTTGAGGCCGGGCCGGTCGAAGAGCATCGGCGAATACTCGTAATAGCCGGCCGCCATCGACTTGGCCATCGTCAGCGCTCGCGCCGCGTCGTCGACGAGCACCGTGTGGAAGACGGCGCCCAGACGCACGCTCGCCGGGTCGCGCCCCGCCTCGGCCGCGCCGGCGCGAATCGCCTCGATCGACCCCGCGAGGTTCGCGCGATGCGTCCCGACCCTGATGAAGACGCCGTCGGCGACACCGCCCGCCATGCGCAGCGTGCGCGGGCCGCCGGCGGCGATCCAGATCGGGACGCGCCGCGCGTGCGGCAGCCGCGCGGGGCGCTCGGCCCCGACCTCGACCGCCTCGCCGTCCAGCAGCGCGCGCATCAGCCGCGTGGAGTCCTCCAGTTCTTTCACGCGCGCCGGGCGCAGGCCCGCCAGTCGCACGGCCGTGTCGCCGACGCCCCAGCCCAGCAGCACGCGGCCGGGCGCCAGCTCGTCGATCGTCGCGATCGACGAGGCGGTGACGCTGGGGTGGCGGTTGACGGGATTCGCGAGCAGCGTGCCGAGCGTGATGCGCTCGGTGGCGCGCGCCGCCGCGGCGAGGAAGACGTACGTGTCGCGCCGGCGCAGTTGGGAGTCGGGCTGGAAGGCCGCGTCCCAGCCGAGCGCCTCCGCGCGCTTGACGTCGGCGGCGAAGGCGTCGACAGAGCGCGGGTCGAACCGGTTGAGGCCGAATCGTGGAATGGTCATTGCGCTTGGCGAGCGCCTCCGGTGCCGAATCTGCGGCACTCTAGCACGATCGGCGTACCATAAGGGCCCGTGATCCAGCGACGACCGTTCGGCCGCACCGGCCACGCCAGCAGCGTCACGCTCTTCGGCGCCGCCGCCCTCGCGCGCGCCAGCCAGGACGAGGCCGACCGCGCGCTCGACATCCTGCTGCGTCACGGCGTGAACCACATCGACACGGCGGCGCGCTACGGTGACTCCGAGCTGCGCATCGGGCCGTGGATGGCGCGCCACCGGAAGGACTTCTTTCTCGCCACCAAGACGGGCAGCCGCGGCGGCCGCGAGGCGCGCGACGACATCCATCGCTCGCTCGAGCGGCTCCGCGTGGATCACGTGGACCTGATCCAGCTCCACTCGCTCGGCCACCCCGACGACTGGGAGCAGGCGATGGGGCCGGGCGGCGCCCTCGAGGCCGCGGTGCGCGCGAAAGAAGAAGGGCTGGCGCGGTTCATCGGCGTGACCGGCCACGGCTGGACGATCGCGGCCATGCACCGGCGCAGCCTCGCGCGCTTCGACTTCGATTCCGTCCTGCTGCCCTACAACTTCTTCATGGCCCAGGACGCGCGCTACCGGCAGAGCTTCGAGGAGGTGCTCGCCATCTGCCGCGAGCGCAACGTCGCGGTGCAGGTGATCAAGTCCATCGCGCGCGGGCCGTGGGCGACGACGGGGCGGAGCCACACGACGTGGTACCAGCCGCTCGAGTCGCAGGCGGACATCGACCGGGCGGTGCACTGGGCGCTCGGCGTGCCTTCCGTTCACCTCAACACCGCCGGCGACCTCACGCTGCTGCCCAAGGTCCTCGACGCGGCCGAGCGCTTCGAGCGCCGCCCGTCCGACGCCGACATGGCGGCCATGGTCCAGTCCGAGCGGATGACGTCGCTGTTCGGTCTCCCCGCCTGAGCGTCGCGATGGGCCGCCTCGATGGACGCGTGGCGCTGGTGACGGGCGGGGGCCGCGGCTTCGGGCGCGCCATCGCGCTGGCCTTCGGACAGGAAGGCGCGGACGTCGTCGTGAACTACCACGCGAACGCGACGGCGGCGGCCGAGGTGGTGGCCGCGCTCGAGAAGCTCGGCCGCCGGGCCCTCGCCGTGAAGGCCGACGTCGGCAGCGAACGCGACGTGCGCGCGATGGTGGACGCGACGCTCAAGCGCTTCGGCTGTCTCGACGTCCTCGTCAACAACGCGGGCATCATGGACCGCGGCCGCTTCGCCGAGACGCCGGTGGGTCACTACGCGCGCATGTTCGAGACCAACGTCACCGGGACCATGCTCTGCACGCGCGCCGTGCTGCCCGCGATGATCGAGCGCACGTACGGGCGCATCATCAACCTCAGCTCGCAGCTCGCGCGCGCCGGCGTGGGCACCGGCGGCTTCGCCGCCTACGCGGCGAGCAAGGGCGCGATCGAGGCCCTCACGCGCGCGCTGGCCCACGAGGTCGGCGAGCACGGCATCACCGTCAACGCCATCGCCCCCGGCGGCATCGACACCGACATGAGCCGCGCGGTCATGACGCCGGAGTATCGCGCGCGGCGCACGAAGGAGCTGCCCGTGCGCCACCTCGGCGGCCTCGACGACGTGGCGTACTGCGCGCTCTTTCTCGCCGACGAGGCGGGCGGCTACCTGACCGGCCAGGTGCTCCAGCCCAACGGCGGCTGGGTGATGCCCTAGCCGGCCGGCACCGGCTCGGCCATCGGCCGGCGCGCGGCCGTCAGCGCCAGCACGCCGACGCCGAGCGCCGCGAACCCCGCGCCGACCGCGAAGCCCGCGCCGTACGAGACGCGGTCGGCGACGGCGCCGATCAGCACCGAGCCCACGACGACGCCGAGGTCCCATGCCCCCGACAGGGTGCCCAACGCCAGCCCGCGCTCGGCTTCGGGCGCGCGCTCGACGACCAGCGCGGCGAGCGTGGGATAGAGCAGCGCGTTGCCGCTGGCCAGGACGAGGGCGGCGAGCGCCAGCGAGAGCGGTGTGGGCGGCAGCGCGAGCAGCAGGTAGGCGACCGCCAGCACCGACATCGCGAACACGCTCACGCGCAGGTGTCCGAGGCGGTCCGACACGCCGCGCAGCAGCGCGCGCCACGTAATCAGCCACGCGGGATAGATGACGAAGAACCACGCGAGGGCCGCCGTCTGTCCCTGGCCGACGGCATAGAGCGGCAGGAACGCAAACACCGAGCTGTGACCGATCGTGGAGAGCACGAGCGCGAAGGACACCGCGAGCGCCGAGCGGCTGATCAGCCGCAGCCGAGGCGGCCCGGCCGCGGCCGGGCCGGCGACGTTGGCCGGCAGGCGCGCCACGATGACCGCGAGCAGGACGGCGAAGGCCACCACCACGGCAAGGGCCAGGCGCATGCCGCCGAGGGCGCGCAGGCCGAACGCCAGCGGCGGACCGACGGCGATGCCGAGCGAGCCGGCGAGGTAGTAGGTCCCGAGCGCCTCGCCCCGGTGCGCGGCCGGGCTGCTCAGCGCGGTCAGCACGCTCGCGGGTGTGGTGATGAGCCCGTTGGCGATGCCGAGGCCGACCATGAGCACGATGATCGCGACCGGCGTCGTCGCGAGCTGGAGCGCCAGCGATGTCAGCGCGAGGGCGGCGATGCCCGGAGCGATGACGGGACGCGCGCCGAAGCGATCCACCCAGCCGCCCACCGTCGGCCGCAGGAACATCGACACGATGGTCATGACGGAGAACAGCAGGCCGACCTGGGTCTTGGTGCCGCCGAGATCGACGACGTGGAACGGCAGCAGCGTGTTGAGGACGATCGAGGCCACGTGGACGGCGGCCGTGATCCCGTAGCAGGCGAGCAGCGTCGGCGTGAAGACGGTCCGCGAGCCGAGCAGGGGCATCCGGCGCTATCCGCGCCGGTCGATCGACAGCTCGTGCGTGCGCGTGTTGCGGGCGACGACGCGTCCGGCCTTCACGACGTAGAGCTTCTCGGCCTGCTCGGTGATGGCCTGCGCCGCGTCGCGCGCGTCGAGCACGACGAGGTCGGCGCGGCAGCCCGCCGCGAGGCCGTAACCCTCCAGGCCCAGCGCGCGCGCCGGATTCGTCGTGATCAATTCCGGCAGCCACGCGAGCTGGTCGAGGTTGCCGAGGTGCGCGGCCATGGCCGTGACGAGCGCCTGGCGCAGGAGGTCGGGATGGCCGTACGGCGTGAAGGGGTTGACGATGTTGTTGGTCGAGATCGAGACGTTGACGCCGGCCTCACGGAGCTCGCCGATGCGCGTGACGCCGCGCCACGTCCGTCTGGCGTCGGTGCGGGCCTTCACGTGCAGCTCGGTGGCCGGCAGGCTGATGACGTGGATCCCCGCCTCGCGGATCCGGTCGATCACGCGCGCGCGGTGCTCCGGCTCGAGCACGTCGAGCAGGCAGAGGTGGCCGAGCGTCACGCGGCCCTGCATGCCGCGCGCGAGCGTCTGGTCGGCGATGTAGCTCGTGGTCAGCTGCGCCGGGTCGTCGCCGGAGTCGGCGTGGAAGTCCAGCGGCACGCCGAAGGCCTGCGCGGTCTCGAAGAACCAGTCGATGTGGGCGCGCTGATCGCGGTCCATGTAGGGACAGCCGCCGAGCGTCTTCAGCCCCGCCTTGAGCGCCTCGCGCAGCAGATCCCTGGTCACCGAGTCGTGGAAGATGCCCTCCTGGGCGAACGCGATCAGCTCGAGGTCGAGCACCCCCGCGAAGTCGGCCTGCAGCCGCCGCAGCGCCTCCACGCCGCGCAGCTCGACGAACGCGTCGATCTCGACGTGCGCGCGCATGGACGTGCACCCGTGCCGCACGGCCAGCTCGAGCACTCTGCGCGCGCGCTGGTAGATATCGTCGACGGTGAACTGTTTCTTCAGCTCGGCGACGAGCGTCTGCGCGGTGGGCCCGCCGGCTT
>Ga0137380_10005789_pt1 | contig 11003 bp, 10 predicted proteins | sample SagtaG_17_FD_104809 | JGI IMG/M metagenome (GOLD analysis project Ga0137380, IMG submission 104809) | Vadose zone soil microbial communities from Sagehorn Ranch, Mendocino, California, USA - Sage2_L_100_16 metaG | ecosystem: Environmental > Terrestrial > Soil > Vadose zone | place: USA... | reverse complement strand
TCTAACACGCAGCGTCGTTGCTGCCGGGGCGGGGCGAGCGAGGGCCGGCACCGAAATCCGCGAGTAGACCACGCAAAGCGGCGAGACGCGCAACGGTCGCCTTCGACCACGGTAGGGCCAACGGATTTTCGTGCCGGCCCGCTGCGCGGCGATCCGGAGTCAGCGGGGGAGGCGGGTGTGGTCGGGGACGATGGCGCCGGACTCGAGGACGACGCCCGGGCCGATCTCGGCGTGCGCGCCGATGCGCGCGTCGGCGCCGACGAGGCAGTCGCGCAGCACGGCGTCCGGCCCGATCTCGACTCGCTCCCAGAGCACGGCGCCCTCGACGCGGGCGCGGGGGCCGATGCGCGCGTGGGCGCCGACGACGCTGAACGGGCCCACCCGCGCGCCCGCCATGACCCGGACGCCGGACGCGAGCACGGCCGGCGGATCGAGCACCGCGTCCGGCGCGAGCGTCACGTCGCGCTCGAGCCACGCGCCGTTTCGCCGATCGCCGGCCGGTTCCAGCGAGGTCCGCACGCGGCCCGCCAGGAGATCGAGTTGCGCGTCGCGGTAGGCGGCCGGGCTGCCGATGTCGCGCCAGTACGCCTCCGTGGTCCAGCCATAACAGGGCTCGGCGTCGGCGATGAGGCCGGGGAAGACCTCGCGCTCGATCGAGACGGCGCGTCCGGCCGGGATGCGTTTCAACAGCGCCGCGTCCATCAAGTAGATCCCCGCGTTGATCGTGTCGGTCGTGATGATCTCGTCGGCCGACGGCTTCTCGCGGAACCTGAGCAGCCGGCCGTCGGCGTCGGTCTCGACGAGGCCGTACTGCCGGGGGTCCGGCACGGGCTGGAGGAAGATCGTCGTGCGCGAGCGCCGGGCCTCGTGAAACCGCCGCATGGCCGTGAGGTCGGCGTCCGTGAGCACGTCACCGTTGAGGACGAAGACGCTGCCGGCGGTGAGGTCCGCGGCGTTGCGGACGCCGCCGCCGGTGCCGAGGGGCTCGGCCTCGACGACGTAGCGCAGCCGCACGCCGAGCTCCGCCCCCTCGCCGAGCGCCCGCCGGACGTCGTCCACGCGGTAGGAGCACGCGAGCACGACGTCGCGGACGCCGTGCGCCGCGAGGAGCGCCAGCTGGTAGGCGAGGAACGGGCGGTTGAGCAGCGGGACCACGGGCTTCGCACGCGCGACCGTCAGCGGCCGGAGTCGCGTCCCCTGGCCGCCGGCGAGGATGACCGCCTGTGTGGCTACTTCGGCGCCCAGGGCTCCGCCTCGTTGATGAGCATCACCGGGATTCCGTCGCGGATCGGATAGGCCTTCCGACATGCGGGGCAGATGATGCGCGTCTCCTCGAACACGAGATCGCCCTTGCACGCGGGACAGACCAGGATGGCCTTCAGCTCGTCGTCGATCATGGCGCCACCTCCTTTCGCTCGTCGCGGACCCTGCCGCGAAACCACTCCAGCGTGAGCCTGAGCCCTTCGTCGGTGTCGACGCGCGGCTCCCAGCCGAGCCGCGCGCGCGCGCGCGCGATGTCGGGCTGGCGGACTTTGGGGTCGTCCTCCGGGAGCGGCCGGAACGCGACCTCGCTGCGGGAAGCCGCGAGCCGGATGATGCGCTTGGCGAGTTCGAGCAGCGTCATCTCGTGAGGATTGCCGATGTTGACCGGGTCGGCCGTGCCCCGCTCCATCAGGCGCCAGATGCCGTCGACGAGGTCGGAGACGTACATGAACGAGCGCGTCTGTGAGCCGTCGCCGAAGACCGTGAGCGGCGCTCCCGTGAGGGCCTGCGTCATGAACGCCGGGATCGCGCGGCCGTCGTTGAGCCTCATCCGCGGCCCGTGACAGTTGAAAATGCGGGCGATCCGCGTGTCGACGCCGTGAACACGGTGGTAGGCCATCGTCATCGCCTCGGCGAAGCGCTTGGCCTCGTCGTAGACGCCGCGCGGCCCGACGGGGTTGACGTTGCCCCAGTACTCCTCGCGCTGCGGATGGACCAGCGGGTCGCCGTACACCTCGGACGTGGACGCGAGCAGGAACCGCGCGCGCTTGGCGCGGGCGACGCCGAGCGCGTTGTGGGTGCCGAGGGCGCCGACCTTGAGGGTCTGGATGGGGAGCTCGAGGTAGTCGAGTGGCGAGGCGGGACTCGCGAAGTGCAGCACCCAATCGACCGCGCCGTCGACGTGGAGGTACTCGGTGACGTTGTGCTCGAGGAACTCGAAGCCCGACACCCCGGAGAAGGGCGTGAGGTTCTCGCGCCGGCCGGTGAGGAAGTTGTCGACGGCGACGACCTCGGCGCCGCGGCCCAGCAGGAACTCGCAGAGATGGGAGCCGATGAACCCCGCCGCGCCCGTCACCAGCACCCGCACGGCGCGCTCCGGGCCCTCGCTCAGGCCGGGAGCACGGGCTTGCGGCCGATCGAGTGGTACTCGAAGCCGAGGCGCCGCATCCGCTCGGGCTCCCAGAGGTTGCGGCCGTCGAAGACGACGGGCCGCCGCATCACGGAGCGCAGGCGTTCGAGGTCCAGGAACTTGAACTCGTTCCATTCGGTGACGAGCGCGAGGCCGTCGGCGCCCGTCGCCGCGTCGTAGGACGAGTCACAGTAGACGATCGAGGCGGGCAGGGTCGCGCGCGCGTTCGCGGTCGCGACGGGGTCGTAGGCGCGCACGGCCGCCCCGGCCGCCAGGAGAGTCCGGATCACCTCGACGGACTTGGCCTCGCGGATATCGTCGGTGTTGGGCTTGAATGCCAGCCCGAGCACCGCGATGACGCGGTTGTCGAGCGGGCCGAGCGCCTTCTCGATCATCTCGACGAAGTGGCCCGCGCGCTCGCGGTTGATCTCGACGACGGTCTTGAGGAGCGCGAAGTCGTACCCGAGGCTCGCCGCGGTCTGGACCAGCGAATCGGTGTCCTTCGGGAAGCAGCTGCCGCCGTAGCCGAGGCCGGCGTTGAGGAACGCCGGGCCGATGCGCGGATCGAGGCCCATGCCCTTCATCACCTGGGTGATGTCGGCGCCCGCCAGCTCGCACATGTTGGCGATCGCGTTGATGAACGAGATCTTCGTCGAGAGGAACGCGTTGGAGGCGTACTTGATCATCTCGGCCGATGGCACGTCGGTGATGATCATCGGCCGCTCGAGCGGCGCGTAGAGCTCGAGGAGCGTCATCGCCACCTGCTGGGTCGGCGCGCCGATGACGATCCGGTCCGGTCGCAGCGTGTCCTCGATCGCCGAGCCCTCGCGCAGGAACTCGGGATTGGAGACGACGTCGAACGCCACGGGCACGCGCTGGTGCCGCGCGATCACGTCGCGCACGAAGTCGCCCGTGCCGACGGGCACCGTGGACTTGTTGACGACGACCGTGTAGCGCTCCATCGCCTGCGCGATCCCCCGCGCGACCGCCTCGACGGCCGAGAGGTCGGTGCGGCCGTCGTCGCGTGACGGCGTGCCGACGGTGAGGAACACGATCACCGAGCGCTTCACCGCCGGCCCGAGATCCGTCGTGAACGCCAGCCGTCGGTCGGCGACGTTCCGCGCGACCATTTCCTCGAGGCCCGGCTCGTAGAGCGGCATGCGGCCCGCGCGCAGGGCGTCGATCTTCTCCGCCTGGTTGTCGACGCAGACCACGTCGTTGCCGAGGTCGGCGAAGACCGCGCCGGTGACGAGGCCCACGTAACCCGTGCCGACGACGCAGATGTTCATGGACGCACCATCATAGCAGGACTACGCAGCCGGACCCTCGGCCTCCGCGGCGGCCCAGCGAAAGTAGACGACCGTGAACGCGAGGAGCGGGATCACGCCCGCCGGCACCCACATGATGACGCCGCCCAGCCGCTGGTCGTCGAGCGCGCCGAGACCGAAGAGGCGCGGCGCCGCCGCGTAGAACGGGTAGAGGACGCGCTCGGCGCCCGTGACGAACGCGGCGACCACCGTCATCGGCATGCCGAAGGCGAAGATGTAGAGGAGCTGCGCCGCGTACGGGAGCGGGGGCGCCAGCGTCGACCGCGACAGGATCGGCCACCAGCCGAGCGTCGCCGCGCCGAGGAGCGTGAGGTGCTGAACGATGTGCCACGGGTGGACCTCCAGCGCCAGCGAGTGCGGCCCGGGCAGGTGCCAGACGATGAGCGCCACGGACCACGCGGCGAACGCCGGCAGCGGCCGCGTCAGCGTCCACGCCACCGCCCGCGCGGCCGGCCTCCTCCACAGCGGCCCGAGCAGCGCGTCGAGCATCCAGGGCGGCGTTCCCGCGAGGAGGCACGGCGGCACGATGAGCGTGAGGACGAGGTGCTGGGTCATGTGCGCGCTGAAAAGGTACAGGTCGCTCAGGTCGTGGAGCGGGCCGTTGAGCGCGACGAGGAGCGCGGCGAGCCCCGCGCCGAACCACGCGCCGTCCCCGAGCCGCCCCCGGCCCGGGTGGGCGACCCAGGCGCCCGCGTAGAGCCCGGCGAGCAGCGCGACACCCGTGAGCACCTCGAGGTGGACGCTGATCGAGGTCCAGGCGAACGGGGGAGCGTCCATGTGGCCTCAGCGGCCGAAGACGAGGAAGGCGCCCGGGAGCGTCATGAGCGCGACGATGAGGGCCGTCGCCAGCACGAGCGGGGCGACGAAGAGCAGCGTGAGCACCCGCGAGTCGTAGCGGAGATGCATGAAGAAGAGCGCGACGAGGGCGAACTTCGCCGCCGACATCACCAGCAGCAGCGGCACCAGGATCGGCGCGACCTGCCGGATGTAGATGATCGTGAACTCGAGCGCCGTGACGGCGCAGAGGATCGCCGCGACCTTGAGGTACGTCGCGGTCGAGGCGTGGTCCGGCTTCGCGTGATCCGGCTTCACGGCACCAGATAGATGAGGGTGAAGATCGCGATCCAGACGACGTCGACGAAGTGCCAGTAGAGACCGAGGACTTCCACCTTGATCGCGTCGCGCGCGGCGAGGCGGCCCCGGAGATCCAGGATCCAGAGGGTCAGGAGCCAGATCACACCGACCGTCACGTGGGCGCCGTGGAAGCCCGTCAGCACGAAGAAGGTCGAGCCGAACAGGTTTTGCTGCAGCGTGAGTCCCTCGCCCACGAACTCGGTGAACTCCCAGACCTGGCAGCCGAGGAAGATCGCGCCGAAGAAGGCCGTCCCGAACAGCCACAGGCGCGACTGCCGCCTGTCGTTGCGCTGCACGGCGCCGAGCGCCAGCACCATGAGGAGGCTCGACATCAGCAGCACGAAGGTGCTGAAGGTCGTCAGCGGGATGTTCAGGATCTCGTGGGGCTCGGGGCCGACGACGGAGCGACCCTTGTACGCGAGGTACGTCGCGATGAGGGTGCCGAAGAAGAAGCACTCGGAGCCGAGGAAGGTCCACATGGCGACCTTGCGGTGGTCCACGCCGAGAACGCCCGTCTGGTGCTCGTGCGCCGGCGTCCCGTGATGCTCCAGCGCGAAGGCGAAGATCCCGACGATCGCCACGAGCACGCCCGCGAGCACGAGGGCCGGGTGCAGCAGCGCGCCCGCGGCGGCGACGCCGATGCCGAGGGCCGCGACGATGGGCCAGTACGACGGCGCCGGCAGGTGGATCGGCACGCGCGACGACGCCGGCGCGGCGCGCCGCGGCTCGTGCTTCTCGCGCCAGAAGGTGTCGCGACCGTAGACGGGCGGGATGTCGTCGAAGTCGTGCAGCGGCGGCGGCGACGACGTCCTCCACTCGAGCGTGCGGCCGTCCCACGGGTCGGCGGGCGCGGGCGGGCCGGCGCGGAGCGAGCGGCACGCGTTGACCAGGAAGATCAGCACGCCGAGGGCGATCCCGAAGGCGCCGAGCGTGGACACGAGATTCCAGAGGCTCCAGCCCGTGGCCGCGCCGTACGTGTAGATGCGGCGGGGCATCCCGACGGCGCCGAGGTAGTGCTGCGGGAAGAAGGTGACGTTGAAGCCGATCAGCAGCACCCAGAAGCCGAGCTTGCCGAGCCGTTCGTCGAGCATGCGCCCGGTGATCTTCGGCCACCAGTAGTACGCGCCGGCGAAGAGACCGAAGAGGCTGCCGCCGATGAGCACGTAATGGAAGTGGGCGACCACGAAGTAGGTGTCGGTCTGCTGGAGATCCACCGGCGGAGAGGCGTGCATGACGCCGCTGAGCCCGCCGACGGTGAACAGGCCGACGAGCCCCGCCGCGAAGTGGAAGGCGGTGGTCGGCCGGATCGCCCCGCCCCAGAGCGTCGCGATCCAGTTGAAGATCTTGATCCCGGTCGGGATCGCGATCAGCATCGTGGCGATCGAGAACGCGGCGTCGGCGACCGGACCCATGCCCGTGGCGAACATGTGGTGGCTCCACACGCCGAAGCCGAAGAACCCGATCAGCACGCCCGAGTAGATGACGACCGGCGCGCCGAAGAGCGGCTTGCGCGCGAAGGTCGGCAGCACCTCCGAGACGATCCCGAAGGCCGGCAGGACCAGGATGTAGACCTCGGGGTGGCCGAAGATCCAGAAGAGGTGCTGCCAGAGGTGCAGGTCGCCGCCCGCCATCACGTCATAGAAGTGCGTGCCGAAGAACCGGTCGAACATGAGGAAGATGAGACCGACCGTGATCGGCGGGAACGCCAGCACGATCAGGAACTGCACGACGAGACTCATCCAGATGAAGACCGGCATGCGCATGAGCGTCATGCCCGGCGCGCGCATGTTGAGGATCGTCACGATGAAGTTGATCGCGGCGATCATCGACGACACGCCGAGGATCTGGAGGCTCAGCAGCCAGAAGTCCGTGTTGAGCCCGGGCGAGTACTGCCGCGACGTGAGGTTCGCGTAGCCGAACCACCCCGCGTCCGGCGGCGCGCCGGCGAGCCACGCCGCGTTCAGGAACAGGCCGCCCGCCAGGAAGATCCAGAACGACAGCGCGTTCAGGCGCGGGAACGCGACGTCGCGGGCGCCGATCATGAGCGGGATCATGTAGTTGAAGAGCGCCGCGTTGAAGGGCATGACCGCGAGAAAGACCATCGTCGTGCCGTGCATCGTGAAGAGCGCGTTGAACGTGTCCGCGGAAACCAGCGTGCTCTCCGGGCGCGCGAGCTGGACGCGGATCAGCAGCGCCTCGAGCCCGCCGATCAGGAAGAAGGCGAAGGCCGAGACGCCGTAGAGGATCCCGATGCGCTTGTGGTCGACGGTCGTGATCCAGCCCCAGACGCCCGCGCCCTCGTGGGCGTGCGCGTGGGGCAGGGCGGTCGCGCGGATCGCCATCACCGGAGCCCGCTGAGGTAGGCGGCCACGGCGCGGGCCTGCGCGTCGGTGAGGCGGACCGCCGGCATCTTCGCGCCGGGCTTGAGCGCCGTCGGATCCTTGATCCAGGCGACGAGGTTGTCGGGCGTGTTGGGCCGCAGCCCTGCCATCATCATCTTGCGACCGCCGAAGTGGGTGAGGTCGGGGCCGAGGACGCCCGCCGAGACGCCGCGGATCGTGTGGCAGCCGACGCACGCGTTCGCGGCAAAGACGGCCTTGCCCTCCGCGGCGACGCCGTCGGGCTCGGCGGGCGGCGCCTTCTGCGCCGCGGTCCAGCGCTCGAAATCCTGGGGCGTGTCCACGACGACGCGGAAGCGCATGTTGGCGTGCGACGTGCCGCAGAACTCCGCGCACTGCCCCCAGTACTCGCCCGGCGCGTTCGGCGTCATCACCATCACGTTGTGGCGCCCCGGCACGACGTCGCGCTTGCCCCCGAGCTGCGGCACCCAGAAGCTGTGGAGCACGTCCGGCCCCTCGAGCCGCAGCACGACCGTGCGGCCCGAGGGGATGTGCAGCTCGTTGGCGGTGACCACGTCGAGCGCCGGGTAGCGGAACTCCCACCACCACTGCCAGCCGCGCACGGTGACCTCGAGCGCCTCTCTCGGCGCCGCCGTGCCCGCGGTGCGGAAGATCACCTGGATGGTCGGGATCGCGATGACCAGCAGCACGATCGCGGGCGCGACGGTCCACGCGATCTCCAGCAGCGTGTGGCCGCGCGTCTGCGGCGGCAGCCCCGGAGCCCCACGGTCGCGATAGCGCCAGAGGACCCACGCGAGCACGACGAAGACGATGAGCCCGATGATCCCCACGGCCCAGGTGATGAGCGCGTACAAGGACAGCTGCGCGCGCGCGACGTCGGACTTGCCCGCGAGCGTGGACATCGGGCCGTCCCACGCGCACCCCCCGAGGGCGAGGAGGGGCGCTGCGCGCGCGACGACACCCCGGAGGATCACGCGCAGAACCTACCCTTGCTCCCGGCGCTCCGCAAGGGTCGCCGGGCTCAGGACGCCAGCGCGAGCAGCGTCCTGACCAGGACGTTGGCGCCGCGCTCGATCGCCGCCGGGTCGCTCATCTCGTCCACGCGGTGGCTCCGGCCTCCGCGCGACGGGATGAAGATCATGCCCGCGTCGGTGACGGCGGCGAGGTTCTGGGCGTCGTGGCCGGCGGCGGAGTAGAGCCGGCGCGAGCGGAGCCGGAGGCCCTTGGCGGCGGCCTCGACCGCGCGCTGCACGCGCTCGGCGCAGGGCGCCGGCGGCGTCGCCGACATCGGGACGACCTCGACGGCGATCCGGCGCGCGCGAGCCACGGCGCGGGCGAGCGCGGCGCACCGACGCGCGAGCCGCTCGAGCCCGCGCGCGTCCGGTCCTCGCATCTCGTGGACCAGCTCCGCGCGGCCCGGAACGATGTTGCTCACGCCCGGGTGCACGCGGACCACGCCGACGTTGGTCACGGCCCGCGCACCGCCGTCGGCGACGACGAGGGCGCGCGCGCGGAGCGCGTAGTCGGCGGCGGCGAGGAAGGCGTCGCGGCGTCGCGGCATGGGCGTCGTGCCCGCGTGGTCGGCCTGGCCGATGAAGGCGAGGCGCGTGCGTCGGATGCCGACGATCGAGTCCACGACCCCGATAGGGATCCGGGCTTCCTCGAGCTTCGGCCCCTGCTCGATGTGCAGCTCGACGTACGCGGCCACGGCGCCGGGCGCCGCCCGCGCCTCGGACGCGCGCGCGGCGTCGAAGCCGGCGCGGGCCATCGCGTCCGCGAGCCGCTCGCCGTCGACGGCGGCCATCTCGAGGATCCGCGCGACGTCGAGGCGCCCGGTGAAGGCGCGCGAGCCGAAGAGGCTCCCGTAGCGCCCCTCCTCGTCGCTCCACGCGGCGACGGCGAGGGGGCGACGGTGCGCGCCGTCGCCCTCCCGGATCGCCTGGAGCGCCTCGAGTCCGGCGAGCACGCCGAGCGCGCCGTCGAGTATGCCGCCCTCCGGCACCGTGTCGATGTGCGAGCCCGTGAGGACGACGGGGGCGTCGGGGAGGATCGCTTCGACGCCGAGCGCGCCGAAGACGTTGCCGGCCGGGTCCACCCACGCGGCCAGCCCGGCACCGCGCATCTCGTCCAGCAGCCACGCGCGCGCCGCCTCGTGCGACGGCGACCAGCACGGACGCGTCACGCCCCCGCCGGGCAGGGCGCCGAAGCGCGCGAGCGCGGCGATGCGCGCCATCAGGCGCGGACGCGAGATGCGGATCGTGGCCGCCGTCATGGGCCGGGAGTATAGCCTTGACTTCCCGGACGGCCGCTCCCTAAAATGAACCGCCGTTCAGTCAGGCGGCCGACCCGTCCGCAGGGAGACTAATTTGGACTTTTCACTGACCCCCGAACAGGAAACCTTTCGCGCGCGCTTCCGCGCGTGGGTCGCCGACAACATCCCCGCGGAGTGGCGGCTCACCGCCTCCGGGGGGGACCTGCCCCGGCCCGACGCCTACGAGCTCTTGCGCAAGTGGCAGCGCAAGCTCTACGACAACGGCTTCATCGGGCTCACGTGGCCGAAGGAGTCCGGTGGCGCCGGGCTCACGTTCATGGAGGAGATGATCCTCCAGCAGGAGATGGCGCTCGCGAAGGCGCCGCCCATCCTGAACGTCCTCGGCGTCGGCATGGCGGGCCCGACGATCATCGCCTGGGGCACGGACGAGCAAAAGCGGCGGTACCCGCCGAAGATCCTCTCGTGCGAGGAGATCTGGTGTCAGGGCTACTCCGAGCCGAACTCGGGGAGCGACCTCGCGTCGCTGCAGACGCGCGCGGTGAAGGACGGCGACCATTTCGTCGTCAACGGCCAGAAGGTGTGGACCTCCGTCGCGCACGTTGCCGACTGGATGATGCTGCTCGCGCGCACGGATCCCGACGCGCCCAAGCACAAGGGCATCACGTACTTCCTCCTCGACATGCACGCGCCCGGGGTGACGGTGAAGCCGCTCAAGCAGATCACCGGCGACGACGAGTTCAACGAGGTCTTCTTCGACAACGTGCGCGTGCACGAGTCGCAGATCCTCGGCGGGCTCAACAACGGCTGGCAGGTCGGGCTCACCACGCTCATGTACGAGCGGTTGGCGCTCGGCTTCGGCCTTCAAGTGAGGCTCCGGATCGCGCTGGACAACGTCATCGACATGGCGCGGCGGATGGAGAAGGACGGGCGCGTCATCACCAAGAGCCCGGTCATGCGCCAGAAGCTCGCGCAGCTCTGGATCGACACGGAGTGCCTGCGGCTCACCGGCGCGCGCGCGATCACGCGCCTCCTGCGCGGGGAGCTGCCCGGTCCGGAGGCGTCCGCGGGCAAGATGGGCTGGGTGGAGACGCATCAGAAGCTCCAGGAGCTCGCGATGGAGATCCAGGGGCCCTACGCGCAGCTCGCGAAGGGCTCGGACCGCGCGGTGGACGGCGGGCTCTGGCACTACACGTTCCTCCGCTCGCGCGCGAACTCGATCGAGGGCGGCACGACGGAGATCCAGAAGAACATCATCGGCGAGCGCGTGCTCGGCCTCCCGAAAGGGTAGTGCGGGCCTGTAAAGGGGTAAGGCGATGGACTTCGGCTTCAACGAAGAGCAAGAGCTGCTCCGCTCCACGGCGCGGAAGTTCCTCGAGAACGAGTGCCCGTCGGAGTTCGTCCGCAAGCGTATGGAGGAGCCGGCCGGCGTGACCGACGACTTCTGGAAGAAGCTGGCCGAGCAGGGCTGGCTCGGGCTCGTCTTCCCCGAGGAGCACGGCGGCAGCGGGCTGGGCTTC
>Ga0137380_10005780_pt1 | contig 11008 bp, 5 predicted proteins | sample SagtaG_17_FD_104809 | JGI IMG/M metagenome (GOLD analysis project Ga0137380, IMG submission 104809) | Vadose zone soil microbial communities from Sagehorn Ranch, Mendocino, California, USA - Sage2_L_100_16 metaG | ecosystem: Environmental > Terrestrial > Soil > Vadose zone | place: USA... | reverse complement strand
TCGGATTGATGGCGGTGTAGTCGGCGCCGCTGGCGGTCTTCTGGGCCTTGGTATCGACGGCCTCCAGGTCGAAGGGCAGGCCGAGCTCGCGGAGCACGATGTGGGGAGAGAGGGAGCAGGCGCCGGGCTTGAAGTAGAGCTTCACGTGGACCTCCAGGGGGCCGCGCGTCGCGCGCGCTGGCCGGTCTGTAGCACACGGAGCCGAAGCGGCGCGTGAGACCTCCGTTCAGCCCTGGCGCCGCGCCGCGTCGGCGCGGGCGCGCCGCAGGCCGGCGGCGTAGAGGCAAGCGAGCGCGAACAGGCACACGCAGCCGAGCGCCACGTACCGGTGCACGAGCAGGGATGCGCTCCAGCCGTACTGGTCGCTCAACACGCTCGGGTCGCTGGGGCCAACACCCTCGTTCATCCCGAAGGGGATCCGGTCGGGGTCGGTCCGCGCGCTCCACCACTGCTCGAACGCGTCTGCGAAGGCGCCCGCGCCGATGGCGAGGAACCCCCAGCGCAGCCACCCGCGCCGGATCGCCCCTTCCGCCGGAGCGTACAGGCTCGCCATGAGAAGAGCGCCCAGCACCAGGCAGCCGCCGTCGCCCGCGAAGACGATCAGCGCGGTCGCGGCGCGCGCGCCGGGCAGCAGCGTGCAAGAGAGCTGCAGCAGGAGCGCCGCGGCCGCGCAGAACGCGGCCCTCCTCCGGCCGGTCAGCCAGCTCCGGACGATCGCGTAGATCAGCGCCGCCGAGAGGAGCGCCGCGAAGACCGGCGAGCGCCCCGAGGCGGTCAGCGTGCGCCAGGGTCCAGGCACGGCGAGAAAGCCGCACAGCCACGCCGCCGCCGCGTGCCCCAGCTCGTGGACCCACATGCTGAGGAAGATGCGGACCACGGCGCGCCCGGGTCCGGTGGAGACCAGGACCCACGCGCAGAGCAGCGCCACCGGGATGGCCCAGGTGCGGATCCGGATCTCGAGGGCTGGACCGCCCTCGAGCTCCGGGACGCCCTCCAGTGCGGAGGGTCCCGAAGGCTCCAGGACGGCGGCGCGCGCCTCCGCCTTGGCGTAGATGACTCCGCAGCGCGGGCACTCGACGAGCGCGGCCGGCCGGGGCGCGCCGCAGCGCGGGCAGGTCTCCATTGTGCAGACTGTACCGCGGCATACATGTCGGAGAGGGTAGGGGCGGCGGAGGAAATGGACGAGCCCGGCAGGCGTATCCTCCGGCGTGAGCGGCTCCGATGTCCGGCGGTCGCTCGCAGGGCTGGACGAATCCGGGCCCGGCCGACGGTTGAGGAGTGGATGGAACGCGCGGAGCTTCGCCGTCGCATTCTGCACGGGCTGTGGATCGGGGCGCTGGCCACCGCCGCGTGCCTCCTCATCGCGCTCGCGCTCCTCTGGCCGCGGTGCCAGGGCGGCGCCTGCCCATCGGTCCAGGCGCTGGAGACGTACCGTCCGCCGCAGGCGAGCGAGGTCCTGGACCGCGACGGCCGCCTGGTTGCGCGCCTCGCGCCGGAGCAGCGGATCTTCGTGCCGATCAGCGCCATCCCGCAGCGCGTCACCGGCGCCTTCCTCGCCGTCGAGGACCGGCGCTTCTACCAGCACCGCGGCATCGACTTCCACCGGATGCTCGGCGCGCTCTGGCGCGACGTGCGCACCTTGAGCCTCCGCGAGGGGTCCAGCACCATCACCATGCAGCTCGCGCGCAACATGTTCCCGCAGAAGATCGGACCGGCGCGCACGCTGCGGCGCAAGCTGTGGGAGCTGGTGCTCGCCCGGGAGATCGAGCAGAAGCTGCCCAAGGACCGCATCCTCGAGCTGTACCTGAACCAGATCTACCTGGGGAACGGCCTGTACGGAGTCGAGGCGGCGGCGCGCGGGTACTTCGGCAAGCCGGTGGGCGAGCTGAGCGCGGCGCAGGCGGCGATGCTCGCGGCGTTGCCGAAGGCGCCCACCACCTACGATCCGCGCCGCTACCCGGACGCGGCCCGGCGCCGCCGCGACCTGGTGCTGCGGCTGATGGCCGGGACGGGCGCGATCTCTCCCGAGGAGCTGCGCAAGGCGCAGCGCGACAAGCTGCGCCTCTCGCCGCCCGAGGAGACCGCCGGTGCGCCCTGGTACGTGGCGGCGGTGCGGCGCGAGCTGCACGATCGGTTCGGCGCCGAGGCGGACACCATGGGGCTGCGCGTGCACACCGGGCTGGACGCGGCGCTGCAGCGGGCGGGCGAGCGCGAGCTGCTGCGTCAGATCGCCGCCCTGGAGAAGCGCCGGAAGAAAGCGTGCGACAACGATCACGCCGATTGCCTGGAGGGGCTGTTCGTCGCGCTCGATCCATTGACCGGAGACGTCCGGGCGCTGGTCGGCGGGCGCGACTACGCGATGTCGGAGTTCGATCGCGCCACGCAGGCGCGCCGCCAGCCGGGGTCGGCGTTCAAGCCGATCGTCTGGGCGGCGGCGCTCGACTCCGGCATCCCGCTGACGACGCTCCTGGCCCAGGACGGCGGCGACTACCAGCCCGCGGACCGCATCACGCTGCCGGTCGGACCGCTCAACCTGCGCGAGGCGCTGCGCGTCTCGTCCAACCGCGCGGCCGTCGCGCTCGGCACCCGGGTCGGCGTGCCGCGCGTCATCGAGCAGGCCCACGCGCTCGGCATCACCACGCCGATCCCGGAATTCCCCTCGACGCTGCTCGGGGCCGGCGAGGTGGCGCCGATCGAGCTGGCTGCCGCGTACGCCGCCTTCGCGAACGGCGGGATGCGCATCGCGCCGCGATTCGTCACCGCGGTCGAAGGTCCGGCGGGCAACGTGCTGTGGGTCCCTTCGGTGGAGATGAAGACCGCGGTGCAGCCCGGCGTGGCTTATCTGATGACCAGCGTCCTGACCGACGTGGTGGAGCGCGGCACCGGCGCCGCGGCCCGCGCGGAAGGACCCCCCGGCGTGCCGCTCGCCGGAAAGACGGGCACCACCAACGACGCGCAGGACGTCTGGTTCGTGGGCGGCACGCCGGAGCTCTCCGGCGCGGTGTGGCTGGGTTACGACCGCCCGCGCTCGCTCGGGCCGTCGGCGTCGGGAGGGCGGCTCGCCGCGCCGGTCTTCGGGCGCATCCTGCGCGAGTACTACCGCAAGCGGCCCGCGCCGGCGCCGTGGGACCGGCCCGGAGACCTCGAGGAGCGCGACGTCGACGTGGTCTCGGGCGGGCTGGCCATCGCGGGGTGCCCCTCGGATCGCGTGGCGCGCGAGCTGTTCCTGCCCGGCACGGCTCCCCCGGACTGCACGGAGCACCACGGCGGCGTGATCGGATTCTTCGATCGGGTGAGCCGCTGGATGTCCAATCATTAGAAGGCCACGACGTCCGCTGGGAAAAGCACACCGCCGCCGGATACGGAGGCGAGTGGCAACAAACCGAAACATCGCGAGCGCTTGACCGGCGACCTGCCGGGGACTAGTTGCAACCCGCAAATGTTGTATTCGCAAGAGTACGTTGGCTTGCTGATCGCGGCCGCACGCAGGTCCTTGCGGCGGAGCGTGCAGGCACGCGTCGCTCCCCTGCGCCTCAACCCCCCGCAATTCTGGACGCTGCTCGCGATCGCGGAGATGTCCGGCTCCTCGCTGGGAGAGCTCGCGCGCCGCCAGCGGATCGATCCTCCGGCCGCCTCGCGGGTGGTCGCCGCGCTGGTGCGGCGCGGTCTGGTGCGCTTCGAGCTGGATCCCGGCGACCGCCGCCGATCGCGCCTGAGCCTTACCCGACGCGGTTCGGAGCTGGTCCGCAAGCTGCGGCCGATCGCCGGCGACCTTCGCGCGCGGGTGGTCTCGGGCATGGAGGCGGCCGAGGAGGAGGCGCTGCGCGCTTCGCTGCGCAAGGTGATCCGGAACCTCGAGGGAGCGCCGGTGGCTCCAGTGGAAGCATTCGAGCGCCCGAGGCCTGCTGCTCCAGCTGCCGGCGTGAGAGGGAGGCGACGATGAGGCGGTGGATCATTGCGGCGCTCGGCGTCGTCCTCGTCGCGGGGACGATCTGGTTCGTGCGCCGGTCCGGCCAGAAGCAGCCCCCGTCCGCCGGCGCGGCCCAGGCGCAGCAGCGTCCCGTCCCGGTGGTCACCGCGCAAGTGCAGCAGCGGGACCTGCCCATCTACCTCGACGGCCTCGGCACGGTCGTGGCCGCGAAGACCATCACCGTGCGGCCGCAGGTCGACGGCCGGCTGGACTCGGTGGTGTTCCGCGAAGGACAGGTGGTCCGCCGGGGAGAGGTGCTCGCGCAGATCGATCCGCGGCCATTCCAGGTACAGCTCGAGCAGGGAAAGGGGGCGCTGACGCGCGACGCCGCGCAGCTCCGCACCGCGCGGCTGGCGCTCGCGCGCAACCTGGAGCTTCTGCGCGAGAAGCTGGTCTCGCAGCAGGACGTGGACAACCAGGAGGCCGCGGTCGGCCAGTTCGAGGGCGCGGTGCGCATCGACCAGGCGCAGATCGGCAGCGCCCGGCTCAACCTCGACTATGCGCGCATCACCTCGCCGATCGACGGGGTCACCGGCGTGCGGCTGGTCGACCCCGGCAACCTGGTGCACGCGAACGACGCGAACGGGATCGTGGTCGTCACCCAGCTCGATCCGGTCGCGGTGCTCTTCACGCTTCCGCAGGATTACCTCCCGCAGGTGGCCCAGCAGATGGAGCTGGGCACCTTGACCGTGGAGGCCTTCAGCCGCGACGGCAGCGTGAAGCTGGGCAGCGGCGAGCTCCTCGTCATCGACAACCAGATCAACCAGAACACCGCGACCATGCGGCTGAAGGCCACCTTCGCAAATCCCCAGCGGGTTCTGTGGCCCAACCAGTTCGTCAAGGCCCGTCTCTTGCTCACCGTCCGCAAGGGAGCGATCGTGGTCCCCTCCACCGCGGTGCAGCGCGGGCCCGAGGGTACCTTCGCGTATGTGGTCGGACCGGACCAGACGGTCCAGCCACGCCCCATCGAGGTGGAGATGACCCAGGGGGACGTCGCGGCCATCGCCCGCGGCCTGTCGCCGGGCGAGGTGGTGGTCGCGGACGGCGCCGCCGCGCTCCGGCCGGGCGCGAAGGTCGCGCCGCGCCCGGCGGCGCCCCGGCCGGCGCAGCCGCCCAGCGGCCGCGCGATCGGAGCTGACCGGTGAGCATCTCCGAGCCCTTCATCCGGCGGCCGGTCGCCACCTCCTTGCTGACCGCGGGGCTGCTCCTCGCCGGCTTCATCGGCTACAAGCAGCTGCCGGTCGCCGCGCTGCCCCAGGTGGATTACCCGACCATCCTGGTCTCCACCCTGCTGCCGGGCGCGAGCGCGGAGACCATGGCCTCGGCGGTGACCACGCCTCTCGAGCGGCAGTTCGGGCAGATGCCGGGCCTGTCGCAGATGACCTCGGTCTCGGGCTTCGGCAGCTCCCAGATCACGCTGCAGTTCGAGCTCTCCCGTCCGATCGACGCCGCCGAGCAGGACGTCCAGGCGGCGATCAACGCCGCCTCGAATCTGCTGCCGCGCACGTTGCCGGCGCCCCCGACGTACAGCAAGAGCAACCCGGCCGACACGCCCGTCCTCACCGTGTCGGTCAGCTCGGACACCATGCCGGTCTCGCAGGTGGACGACGCGGCCGACTCGATCCTGGCGCAGAAGATCTCGCAGGTGTCCGGAGTGGGGTTGGTCACCATCGGCGGCGGGCAGAAGCCCGCCGTGCGGGTGCAGGCGGATCCGTCCGCGCTGGCGGGGACCGGGCTGACCCTCGAGGACGTGCGCGCCGCCCTGCTGGCGGCCAACGTCAACCAGCCGAAGGGAAACCTGGACGGCCCACGCCAGGATTTCGCGCTGGCCACCAACGACCAGTTGTCCGACGCCGGATCGTTCCGGCCGCTGATCGTCGCCTACCGGAGCGGCGCGCCGATCCGGCTGCGCGAGGTGGCGCAGGTGGTGGACGGGGTGGAGAACGCGCAGCTCGCAGGCTGGGCGAACGGCAAGCGGGCGATCATCGTCAACGTGCAGCGCCAGCCGGGCGCGAACGTGATCCAGGTCGCCGACCGCGTCAAGGCCCTGCTCCCGCAGCTCCAGTCGAGCCTGCCGCAAGGCCTCGACGTGAGCATCTTGAGCGATCGCACGGAGACGGTCCGGGCATCGGTGGACGACGTGCAGTTCACCCTCATCCTCACCGTGCTGCTGGTGGTGGCGGTGATCTACGTCTTCCTGCGCTCGGTGCGGGCGACGATCATCCCGGGCATCGCGGTGCCCCTCTCGCTCATCGGCACCTTCGCGATCATGTACCTGTGCGGCTACAGCCTGAACAACCTCTCCCTCATGGCGCTCACCATCTCGACCGGATTCGTGGTCGACGACGCGATCGTCATGATCGAGAACATCGCCCGGTTCATCGAGCACGGCGACCGGCCCTTCGAGGCGGCCCTCAAGGGTTCCAAGCAGATCGGGTTCACCATCGTGTCCCTTACCGTCTCGCTGGTGGCGGTCTTGATCCCGCTCCTGTTCATGGGCGGGATCATCGGGCGCCTCTTCCGCGAGTTCGCGGTCACCCTGGCCATCGCCATCTGCGTCTCCGCGGTGCTCTCCCTGACGCTGACCGCGATGATGTGCGCGCACCTCCTCAAGCCTCGAGCCGAGGAACGGGAAGGCCGGATGGCCCGCGCCTTCGAAAAGGGCTTCGCCTGGATGCTGGGCGTCTACGAGCGCACCCTGAAGTGGGTGCTGGCGCACCAGCCCGGCACGCTGGTGGTCACGGTCGGGACGCTGCTCCTCACCGCACTGCTCGCGGTGACCATCCCGAAGGGCTTTTTTCCCCTGCAGGACACCGGGCTCATCGTCGGCGTCTCGGTCGCCCCGCCCGACGCGTCCTTCGCCCGCATGATGGGCCTCCAGCGCGCGGCGGACGAGGCGATCCTCTCCGACCCGGACGTCGCCTCGGTGGCCTCCTCGATCGGCGCCGACGGCGTCAACCCCACGAGCAACAGCGGCCGGGTCTCCATCACGCTCAAGCCGCGCTCGGAGCGGCAGTCCGACGTGAGCGAGATCATCGCCCGGCTGCAGCCGAAGCTGGCCGAGGTGCCGGGGCTCACCCTCTATCTGCAGCCGGTGCAGGACCTGACCATCGAGACGCGCACCAGCCGTACCCAGTTCCAGTACACGCTCGAGGATGCCGACCCGAGCGAGCTGCAGGAATGGGCCCCGCGCATGCTGGAGAAGATGCGCCAGCTTCCCGAGCTCGCCGACGTCGCCAGCGACGAAGAGTCGGACGGGCTGCAGCTCAAGATCACCATCGACCGCGATACCGCCTCGCGGATGGGGATCTCCCTGCAGGTCGTCGACGACACGCTCTACGACGCGTTCGGGCAGCGGCAGGTCACGACCATCTTCACCCAGCTGAACCAGTACCGGGTGATCCTGGAGCTGGAGCCGGAGGAGGCGCAGCACCCCGAAGCGCTCGACCGGCTCTACGTGCGCACCCAGACCGGCGAGCAGGTGCCGTTCTCGGCGTTCGCGCAGGCGTCGGAGACGCTCGCTCCGCTGGCCATCAACCACCAGGGCCAGTTCCCCGCGGTGACCATCTCCTTCAACCTGGCGAAGGGCGCCGCGCTGGGACAAGCGGTGGACGCGATCAACGCGCTCCGGGCGGAGCTGGGCCTGCCGCCCGGCGTGCGCTCCGATTTCGCCGGCACCGCCCAGGCCTTCCGGGAGTCGCTCGCCAGCGAGCCCGCGCTGATCGTGGCCGCGCTCCTCACCGTCTACATCGTGCTGGGCGTGCTCTACGAGAGCTACATCCACCCGGTCACCATCCTCTCGACGCTGCCCTCCGCGGGGGTGGGGGCTCTGCTCGCGTTGATGGTCTGCCGGAAGGAATTCAGCGTCATCGCCCTCATCGGCATCATCCTGCTCATCGGCATCGTGAAGAAGAACGCGATCATGATGATCGACTTCGCGCTCGAGGCCGAGCGCGACCAGGGCCTCTCGCCCGCCGAGGCCATCACCCAGGCCTGCCTGTTGCGATTCCGGCCGATCATGATGACCACCATGGCCGCGCTCCTGGGCGGCCTGCCGCTGGCGCTGGGCCAGGGGACCGGTTCCGAGCTGCGCCGTCCGCTCGGCATCAGCATCGTGGGCGGCCTGCTCGTCTCGCAGGTGCTCACGCTCTACACCACTCCCGTCATCTACCTCTACATGGGCCGCCTGGGACGCCTGCTGCGCGGGCGGACGAAGGCGGAACCCCAGCCGCAGCTCTCGCCATGAACGTCTCCGCGCCGTTCATCCAGCGGCCCGTCGCCACCTCGCTGCTCGCCGCGGCGATCCTGCTCGCCGGCGCGGCCGCCTACACGCAACTGCCGGTGGCGCCTCTCCCGCGCGTCGACTTCCCCACCATCTCGGTGAATGCCGCGCTGCCCGGAGCGAGCCCGGAGACGATGGCCTCCACCGTGGCCGCCCCCCTCGAGCGTCGCTTCGGGCGCATCGCCGGGCTGCGCGAGGTCACGTCCATCAGCTATCTCGGCTCGACCAGCATCACTCTGCAGTTCGAGCTGGACCGCGACGTCGACGCAGCCGCGCGCGACGTGCAGGCCGCGATCAACGCGGCGGGTGGCGATCTGCCTGCGAACCTTCCTACCCGCCCGAACTACCGCAAGGTGAACCCGGCCGACGCGCCCATCCTCATCCTCTCGCTGACCTCGGCCACCATCCCGCTCGGGCAGGTGTTCGACCAGGCGAACACGGTGCTGGCGCAGAAGATCTCCCAGGTGCCGGGCGTGGGTCAGGTCTTCGTCGGCGGCGGCCAGCAGCCCGCGGTACGGGTCCAGGCCGACCCGCAAGCGCTCGCCGGGCTTTCGCTCTCGCTGGAAGACGTGCGCGCGGCGCTGGCCAACTCCACCGTGGACCAGCCCAAGGGCGCGGTGAGCGGCTCGTCGCAGATGCGCACGCTCGCCGCCAACGACCAGCTGCTCAAGGCGAAGGACTTCGCGCCGCTGGTCATCGCCTACCGGAACGGGGCGCCGGTGCGGCTCTCGGACGTCGCCCGGGTGATCGACAGCGTGGAGAACGAGCGGGTCGCCGCCTGGGCCGATACACAGCGCGCGGTGCTGATCATCATCCGCCGGCAGCCGGGCGCGAACATCATCGACGTCATCGAGCGGGTCAAGGCGCTGCTCCCGCAGCTCTCGGGCTCGATCTCTCCGGCCATCGACGTCCAGGTCTCGCAGGACCGCAGCCAGACCATCCGCGCCTCGGTGGCCGACGTGCAGTTCACCCTGGTGATCAGCGTCTGCCTGGTGGTGCTGGTGGTGTTCGCCTTCCTCCGCAGCATCCGGGCGACGGTCGTCCCCAGCGTGGCGGTGCCTCTCTCGCTGGTCGGCACCTTCGGCGCCATGTACCTGCTCTCGTACAGCCTGGACAACCTGTCGCTGATGGCCCTCACCATCGCCACCGGATTCGTGGTGGACGACGCGATCGTGGTCACGGAGAACATCGCCCGCTACGTCGAGCAGGGCATGCCGGCGCGGCAGGCGGCGCTCACCGGCGCCAAGCAGATCGGCTTCACCATCATCTCCATCACCTGCTCGTTGCTCGCGGTGTTCATCCCCCTGCTCCTGATGGGCGGCATCGTGGGCCGCCTCTTCCGCGAGTTCGCGGTGACGCTCTCGGTCGCCATCGCGATGAGCGCCGTGGTCTCGCTCACCCTGACGCCGTCGATGGCCTCGCGGCTGCTCAAGCCGCCGCAGGAGAGCGAGCAGGGGCGCATCGCGCGCGAGGCCGAGCGCGTCTTCGAGCGCCTGCTGCGAGGCTACGACCGTTCCCTGCAATGGGTGCTCGGTCACCACCGGCTCATGCTCGTGGTCACCCTGGTCACCCTCGGCGTCTCGGTCTGGCTGTACGTGGTCGTTCCCAAGGGGCTGTTCCCGCAGCAGGACACCGGCGCCCTGGCCGGCTTCTCCGAGGCGCCGCAGGACGTCTCCTTCCCGACCATGAAGCAGCGGCAGGAGGCGGTGAACGCCGTCGTGCTCTCCGACCGGGCGGTCGACCACATGGTCTCCTTCATCGGGGGGAACGGCCCGCTGAACAACGGCTTCACGTTCGTTCAGCTCAAGCCGCTCGGGCAGCGCAAGCGGTCGGCGGACCAGGTCATCGCGGACCTGCGGCCCAAGCTCGCGCGCCTGGAGGGAATCACCCTTTATCTACAATCGGTGCAGGACGTGCGCATCGGCGGCCGCACCTCGCGCACCCAGTACCAATACACCCTTCAGGATTTGAACCTGGACGAGCTGCTCACCTGGTCCCCGCGCCTCCTGGAAAAGCTGCGCACGCTGCCCCAGCTGCGTGACGTGAACACGGATCAGCAGACCGCGGGTCTCCAGCTGTTCGTGGAGATCGATCGGGACACCGCCTCCCGGATGGGCATCTCGCCCTCGGTGGTCGATTCCACGCTCTACGACGCGTACGGCCAGCGCCAGGTGACCACCACGTACACGCAGGTGAACCAGTACCGCGTGGTCCTGGAGGCGAAGCCGGAGCTGGCCACCCACCCCGAGTCGCTCCGCGGAATCTACGTGCGCGGCCAGGGCCCGGATCCCGTCCCACTCACCGCCTTCGCGCGCTTCGAGCCGCGCGCCACCTCGCTCTCGGTGAACCACCAGGGCCAGTTCCCCGCGGTGACCTTGTCCTTCAACCTGGCCCCGGAGGTCTCGCTCGGGCAGGCGGTGACCGCCATCAACCGCGCCGAGCAGGAGATCCGGATGCCGCCCGGGTTGCGCGCGAGCTTCCAGGGCACCGCCCAGGCCTTCCAGGACTCGCTGGCCAGCGAGCCCCTGCTGGTGCTCACCGCGCTGCTCGCCGTCTACATCGTGCTCGGCGTCCTCTACGAGAGCCTCATCCACCCGGTGACGATCCTCTCCACGCTGCCCTCGGCGGGAGTGGGGGCGCTGCTCGCGCTGATGCTGTTCAAGACGGAGCTGAGCATCATCGCGCTGATCGGGATCATCCTCCTCATCGGCATCGTGAAGAAGAACGCGATCATGATGATCGATTTCGCCCTCGAG
>Ga0137380_10005761_pt1 | contig 11028 bp, 9 predicted proteins | sample SagtaG_17_FD_104809 | JGI IMG/M metagenome (GOLD analysis project Ga0137380, IMG submission 104809) | Vadose zone soil microbial communities from Sagehorn Ranch, Mendocino, California, USA - Sage2_L_100_16 metaG | ecosystem: Environmental > Terrestrial > Soil > Vadose zone | place: USA... | reverse complement strand
GAGGCCGTGCTCGACGAGGCGCTCGAGGCGCTGGCCGCGGGTCTCGCGATCATCGTGAACGGCCTCAACCCTGAGCGGCTGCTCGTGACGGGCAGCATCGGCCGCGCCTTCGCCGCGCGCGAGCCCGACCTCCGCGCGCGCCTCGCGCGCCGCGCCTACGCGGGCGCCGTGGCGACGACGCACCTCGCCTTCATCGATCTGGACAAGGACACCACGGTGCGCGGCGGCGCGGCGCTCGTTGCCTACGGCCGGATGGGGGGCCCCGAGATGGCCCCCCAAACCCCCCAGCGCTCGGGAGCGCCCCGGCGGAGCCGTGGCGCTCCTCGACAACCCGACGGCCGCTAAGGACGTTCGGTCAGCATGGGCCAGAGATCGTCGGCGCCGCGACCGACGACCGCGCGGCCCAGATCCCGCGCCCACGCGCTCTCGCTGCCGAACTCCGCGCGCCACGACCAGAGCCGGCGCGTCGCGAAGTGGAGCGAGTGCTCGTAGGTGAAACCGATGGCACCGTGGCTCTGATGCGCGATCCCGGCGCCGATGCCCGCCGCCTCGCCGACCCGCACCTTCGCGGCGGCCACCTCGAAGCGCGCGTCGCCACGATCCGCGGCGCGGAACGCCGACTCCGCCGCGATGCCGGACGCCGCCACGTGGCCCGCGAGGACCGCGAGGCTCTGCTGAATCGCCTGGAAGGAGCCGATCGGCCGGCCGAACTGCTTCCGCTCCGTGGCGTAGCGCACGGCCTGCTCCAGACACGACTCCAGCGCTCCCGCCATCTGGGCGGCGCGCGCCATCGCGCCGTAGAGGCGAATCGCGTCGGCAGGCACGCCCGCGGCGGGCGCCGCGGCGAGCACGGGCGCCTTGTCGAAGACGAGCGTGTCGCGCGGCTCGCGCGCGAGGTTCGTGTCCTCCGTGATCCTCGCGCGACCGCCCGGGATCAGCGCGATGGTCGCGCGACCATCCGCCTCCGACAGCGTCACGACGTGGCCGGCGTGACGGCCCCACGGCACCCGCGTCGCCGTCCCGCTCACCGCGAAGCCGCCGCCGCCCCGCGCGAGCGTCAGCCGCTCGTCCTCGTGCACGGGCGCCAGGGTGAGGGGGCCGAGCGGCACCTCGAGCCCGGCCCGCGAGAGCAGCCAGCCCGCGATGATCGTCTCGGCGAGCGGCACCGGCGCCGTGTGGCGGCCCGACGCACGCACGACGACGTGAGCGTCGAGCCACGTGCCCGCCGCCCCGCCCGCGCTCTCGGGGACGAGCGGCAGCGTGAGGCCGCCTTCTTCCAGCGCCCGCCACAGCTTGTCCGGCCACGCGCCCTTCTCGGCGGACTCGATCAGCTCCTTGGTCGCGAGGTCGTTGAAGAGTCGCGTGACGGTGTCGGCGAGGAGGGAGCCGAGCTCGCTGGTCATCGCAGCCCCAGCCCGCGCGCGATGATGCCGCGCAGGATCTCGCGCGTCCCGCCGCGCAACGAGAACGACGGCGCCGTCTGCGTGATGTAGCCGAGGACCTGCTGGAACGGGGAGCCCGTCTCGTTGGTCGGCTCGGTCCCGATCAGGGCGTGCACCAGCTCGGGAACGGACTGCTCGAAGGTCGTGCCGACGTCCTTCACCGTCGCCGCTTCGAGGTTCGGATTCTCCCCCGCCTGGAGCATCCCGGCGACGGACGTCGACATCTGGCGGAGCGTCGCGAGGCCCGCGACGAGGCGGCCCACCTGCTCGAGGGAGCGCTCGTCGGGCCGCGCCGAGACTTCGCGGATCAGCTCCCGGATGAGCGAGATGCTCGAGAGGTAGCGCTCCGGCCCGCTCCGCTCGAAGGCGAGCTCCGTCGTCACCTGCTTCCAGCCGTCCCCCTCGTTCCCGACCCGGGCCGCCTCGGGCACGAAGGCGTCGGTGAAGTTGACCTCGTTGAAGTGGTGCCGGCCCGCCAGATCGATGATGGGGCGGATCGTGATGCCCTTCGTGCTCTTCAAGTCCACGAGGAACTGCGTCAACCCCTCGTGCTTCTTGTCGGGCACGATCTGCGTCCGGAAGAGCGCGATCAAGTAGTCGGAGATGTGCGCGTTGCTCGTCCAGACCTTGGTGCCGTTGACGACGTAGCCGCCGTCGGCGCGCGCCGCCCGGGTGCGGATCGACGCGAGGTCGGAGCCGGAGTCGGGCTCGCTCATGCCGATCGCGAAGGCGAGCTCGCCGCGCACGATGCCGGGCAGGATCCTCTCCCGCTGCTCTTCCGTGCCGAAGCGCAGCAACAGCGGGCCGCTCTGGCGGTCGGCCACCCAATGGGCGCTCACCGGTGCGCCCGCCGCGAGCATCTCCTCGAGGACCACGTAGCGCTCGAGGAAGCTCCGCTCGTGGCCGCCGTACCTCTTGGGCCACGTCATGCCGATCCAGCCGCGCGCGCCGACGCGGCGCGAGAACTCGCGGTCGAAGCCGCCCCAGGACCTGGCCCGGGTCACCGGCTTGGCGCCGCTGAACTGCTCGCGCAGGAACGCCCGCACCTCGCCTCGAAGGGCCTCCGCCTCGGGCGGCAGGTCGCGCAGGGCGAAGCGGAACGTCGTCGGCATGGCGGGAGTTCAGCACACGCCGAGGGGCGACGCAACCGCCCTTGACCTCGCCGCCCCGTCGCCCTAACGTCCCGGCGATGGACGCGCAGAGCCTCCAGGGCCTGACGGCGGCGGTCGGGCCGATCGTCCTGGTCTCGGCGGCGGGGCTCCTCTTCAACGGCATTCAAACGAAGAACCTTCACATCTCCGACCGGATCCGGGGCCTCAACGCCGAGCTCCGGAGCTCGGCGACCACGGACGACCGCCGCCGTCAGGTCATGGCCCAGATCCCGCTCTTCGACCGGCGCATCCGGCTGAGCCAGCGCGCCCTCGAGCTGCTCTACCTCTCGATCCTCTGCTTCGTCCTGACCTCGCTCGTGCTGGCCGCGGCGCTCTGGGTCGCCCCGATGATGCTCACGCTGATCGTCACGCCCCTCTTTGCCGGCGGCGTTATCCTACTGGCCATCGCCCTCGTGCTCGAGTTCGTCGAGATGCGGCTGGGCCTCCGGACGATCGAGATCGAGGTGGATCGAGCGATGGGAGGAAAGCTATGAGAGGCGCGCGCCGTGGCATCGTCGCAATCGCGATCGCCGTGCTGGCCCTCGGAACGGTGCCGGCGGCCAGCGGCCAGATCCCCGCCGACACGGTGGTGATGGCCTGGCACGTGACGCTCGCTCCGAGCTGGTTCGATCCCTCCACCGCGCCGCCGCAGATCACCCCGTTCGGCCTCCTGTACGCGATCCACGACGCGCTGGTCCGCCCCTATCCGCCACACAAGATGGGCCCCAGCCTCGCGGAATCCTGGAAGGAGAGCCCGGACGGGCTCGTGTACGAGTTCAAGCTGCGCCGCGGCCTGAAGTTCCACAACGGCGATCCCGTGACGTCCGAGGACGTGAAGTTCTCCTACGAGCGCTACAAGGGCGCCGGCTCGAGCGAGATCCGGGCGCACGTCGAGGCGGTCGAGATCGTCGATCCGCTCACGGTGCGCTTCCGTCTGAAGACGCCCTGGCCCGACTTCATGACCTTCTACGGCACCACGGCCACCGCCGCGGGCATCGTCGTGCCGAAAAAGTACATGATGCAGGTGGGCGATGACGGCTTCAAGAAGCACCCGATCGGCGCGGGCCCGTACAAGTTCGTCAGCCACACGCCGGGCATCGAGGTGGTGCTCGAGGCGAACCCCGGCTACTGGCGACGGGCGCCCAGTGTCAAGCGTCTGGTCATGAAGAGCGTCCCTGACGCCAACACTCGCGCGGTCATGCTGCGTAGCGGCGACGCCGACTTCGCCTTCGCGCTCGACGGCCCGGACGCCGAGAGCATCATGCGCGACTCGCGCATGCAGATCGTACCCTCGAAGCACGCGTCGATCTTCTGGATCGAGTTCGCCGACCAGTGGGATCCGAAGTCGCGCTGGCACGACAAGCGGCTGCGCCTCGCGGTGAACCACGCGCTGAACCGGCAGCAGCTCAACGACGCCGCGTGCCTCGGCCTCTGCCCGCCGGCAGGCGTCGTCGTGCCCCGGGTGATGGACTTCGCGCTCCAGGTCGAGCCGCCGGCCTACGATCCGGCGAAGGTCAAGCAGCTCCTCACCGAAGCCGGCTATCCGAACGGGCTCGACGCCGGCGACTTCGTCGCGATCCCCGGCTTCCCGACCCTGGCCGAGTCGATCCTCAACTATCTGAACGCGGCCGGCATCCGCATGAGGATGCGCCCGATCGAACGCGCGACGTTCTACGCCGACTGGAAGGACAAGAAGCTGCGCGGCCTCTTCCTCACCGCCGTCGGCAACTCCGGCAACGCCGCGAGCCGGGTGGAGGCGTACATTCAGTCCAAGGGCTCGCATGCCTACGGCGGCTATCCGGACATCGACGACATGTTCCTGCAGCAGGCGCGCGAGCGCGATCCCAAGAAGCGCGAGGCACTGCTCTTCAAGATCCAGCAGCTCACCATCGACCGGGTGATGTTCGCGCCGGTCTACGATCTCCGCGTGCTCCAGGGTGTCGGCCCGCGCATCGCCAAGCACACGATCACGGATGTCTGGATGAGCCCGTGGCCCTCCTACGAGGACATGACGCTGAAAGGGCAATGACCATGGGCATCACCGACGCGCGCCACACCTGGCCCGGGGCGACGCTCGCCCGGGTGCCGTACTGGGTCTACCAGGACGAAGCGAACTACCAGGCGGAGCTGCGCCGCATCTTCGAGGGGCCGGCGTGGAGCTACGTGTGCCTGGAGTCCGACGTCGCCCTTCCCGGCGACTACCGGACGACGTTCGTCGGCGAGATGCCCGTCATCGTCGTGCGTGACGCCGACGGCGCGATCCGGGCCTTCGAGAACCGCTGCGCCCACCGGGGCGCGCTGATCGCGCTCGACGACGCCGGCAACACGGCCAAGCGCTTCCAGTGCATCTATCACTCCTGGAGCTACGACCTCGAGGGCAATCTCGTCGGGATCGCGTTCGAGAAGGGCTCCCACGGACGGGGCGGGATGCCCGCGGACTTCTGCAAGACCGAGCACGGGCCGCGCAAGCTCCGCACGACAACCCTCTGTGGTCTGGTCTTCGCGAGCCTGTCGCCCGGGGCGCCGCCGATCGGCGAATACCTCGGCGACGAGGTGCGTGGGCGGGTCGAGCGCGTTCTGCGCGAGCCCGTCGAAGTGCTCGGCCGCTTCGTTCAGGTACTGCCGAACAACTGGAAACTCTACGTCGAGAACGTGAAGGACACCTATCACGCGAGCTTGCTGCACGCCTTCTTCACCACCTTCCGCGTGACCACGCTCACGCAGGGAGGCGGCGTGCTCGTGAGCCCCGACGGCGGGCACCACGCGTCCACCACGCGCGACCGCGCCGACGACCGCGAGAGCGCGGCGTACCGCGAGCAGGGTCTGCGCGCCGACCACGACCGCCTGCGCCTGTCCGATCCGAGCGTGCTCGACGCGGTCGACGAGTTCGGCGACGGCATCAAGCTGCAGATCCTCACCGTCTTCCCCGGATTCGTCCTGCAGCAGATCGGCAACTCTCTCGCCGTGCGTCAGGTCCTGCCCAAGGGCCCGGGCTCGATGGAGCTGCACTGGACGTATCTCGGCTTCGTCGACGACACGCCCGAGATGCGACGCCGCCGCCTCCGGCAGGCGAACCTCGTCGGGCCGGCCGGCTACGTGTCCATGGAGGACGGCTGCGTCGGCGGCTTCGTCCAGCGTGGCGCCGCCACGGCGGCCGACGCACTGTCGGTGGTCAACATGGGCGGCGACGGCGCCGAGTCGCAGGACACGCGCGCGACCGAGGCCTCGGTCCGCGGCTTCTGGAAGGCGTACCGGCGCTACATGGACTATTGAGGTGGGCGACCTCAAGGTCGCGGACCTGCTCCCGCTCGTGTCGCAGCTCAACGCCGACTACGCGCGCGCCATCGACGACGACCGGCTCGAGGACTGGCCCGACTTCTTCGTCGAGCGCTGCGTCTACAAGATCACGTCGGCCGAGAACCTCCGGCGCGGCCACGAGGTCGGGGTCGTCTATGCCGACTCCAAGGGCATGCTGCGCGACCGCGTGACGGCCCTGCGCGAGGCGAACGTCTACGAGCGTCAGACCTATCGGCACCTGGTCGGCCTGCCGGCGATCCTCGGCGAGGCCCACGGCGCGGTCCGCGCCGAGACGCCGTTTCTCGTGGTCCGCGTCATGCGCGCCGGCGCGATGGACATCTTCGCGACGGGCCGCTACCTGGACGCGCTGGTCGAAGAGGACGGCGCGCTCCGATTCCGCGAGCGCATCGTCGTCTGCGACAGCAGCCGCTTCGACACGCTGCTGGCGATCCCGCTGTAGCCCCTGGCCCCATGCGCGAGCACACGGGCCGCGCGCGGAGGCTGGCGATCTCGCTGGTGTTGCTCGGCTCGCTCGTCACCGCCCCCGCTCTCGCGGACGTCGTGAGGCTCGCCCCGAGCCGGGATACCACGATCTATTCCGAGAGCGGCGACCTGGGCAACGGCGCGGGCGAGTACCTGTTCTCGGGCCACACGGCCCGCTCCACTACCCGCCGGGCGTTGCTCGCCTTCGATGTCGCGAGGCACGTTCCGGCCGGCTCGAAGATCACGAGCGCCACCTTGACCTTGCACGTTTCGCAAAGCCCGGGTCTCGCTGAGGGTGCCCCCTCACAGCCTTCAGCACTGCCAGCGCCGTTTGTCCTCCATGGAGTCACCGCGGCCTGGGGGGAGGGAACCTCCAACGCAGGGCCGCCCGGGGGATTCGGCGCGGGCGCGACGGTCAACGACGCGACGTGGACGCATCGCTTCTGGAATGCCGGCATCTGGACGACGCCCGGAGGAGATTTCAACGCCGTCGGAAGCGCGAGCACCGTGATCCCGGTGACGAGCGATGCGCTTGTCACCTGGGGCTCCACCGCCGCGATGGTCGCCGACGTACAGGCCTGGCTCGACAACCCGGCGACCAATTTCGGCTGGGTGCTGATCGGCAATGAAGCGGCGGACAGGACCGCGAGACGCTTCGACTCGCGCGAAAATCGAAACCCGGCCTATCGGCCGGTGCTGACGATCGAGTTCATCCCGCCCGTAGGCGGCAGATCGCGCTGAGCCGAACGACGGGATCCGAGAAGGAGCGCTCGGCGCCGTGGCCGTCGCCGCCGGAACGACGGCGGCCACCGCCCGAGGGTCAGTACGAGACTTACGGAGCGACGGCCACGAGCTCGGTGATCATGCCGATCGCGGCGTGGAAGAAGATGTGGCAGTGCATCGCCCAGCGCCCGATGGCGCCACCGGTCGGCGTGCTGAAGTCGAAGGGTCTGTCATCGAGCCGTACCCTGTACACCAGCTTCGTATGGGACGGAATGTCGACGACGTCGACGAACTCGTTGTAGTCGTGCGTGAAAACCGTCGTGTTCGTAGCGGCGTCGATGAATCGAACCGGCTGGATCGAGAAGCCGTGCGGGTGCCAGGGGTGATGTCCGTTCGAGTCGTTGAAGATCGTCAGCTCGAGGACGTCCCCCACGACGGCCCAGCGACTCTCTGAGACGTGAGCAAGGGTCGTGAAGGAATCGGGCGGGGTCGCCCCTTCGTCGAGGATGGGGTTGGACGTGCCGTTGATCCCCTGGTGTCCGCCGACGGACAGCCTGATGGTTGGATCGTTCGATCCCGGTTGAGGAGGCGTGAAGAGAGTCGAGTCGAGCAGCGCGTTGACGGATAGTAATTTCAAACTCTCGATCGGGTTGGCGACTGCGGGGTGGGTGCGCAGGGGGTCGTCCGCGGCGATCGTGAAGCGATCTTTCTTGTTTGCGGCGCCGACGATCTTGAAATGGGCCACGGGCACCGTGGGGAGGTTGCAGAAGCCTGGGCTCCCCGCTCCACAACGCTTGAAGTCCAGCGTCCAGAGCGTCAAGACGTCGCCCTGCGCTCCATCCGGGACGACGAAAACGACGTCTTCGCGAGAGGCCACCGGGAGGAGGATCTCTCCCGGCTGGTACAGTGTGTCCAGCGTACCTTGTGTTCCGCCTTCCACGCGGACGTTGTCGAGCAGACCGCCCTGCCCCCCGACCCGGAAGAGCGTGACCTGTCCGCCATTCTGGTTGGTCAGCCTGAGGCGGAGGTAACGAATGGTCGCCGCGCTGCCGAGCTGCAACCGTATGCCTTCTCCGGCCTTCACATTGATGACGGACGCGTCCGCTGCCAGCGCGCCCGGCGCATCGGGAGTGCCCGCCCGGGCTGCAGCCACTCGGCCGTTCGTCAAAACCAGCTGTCCTTCACTCGTTGGACATCCGGGCTCCGTCCCTGTTCCGCAATCGGGGGTCGGCTGGATGTTCGGGATCGCCCCCGCGGGGAGCGCAACCGCCGGCGTGACGAAGTGTCCATGCTCGTCGAGCGGCGCCTCGCACTCGTCTACTGGCTTGCGACCTTGAGGATCCGCGGGCAGTGGCGGTGCGCCGCCGACGTTACCGACCCATGGGAGACTCGCCTTGTTCGGGAACGTTTCGGTGTCGTTCGATCCAGGCTGCTTGCATACGGTTGTGTCACCGATGATGAGGGTCCTCGTGTTTCCCTTGTTCGGGAGCACTTTTTTAGCGATCAGCGCCTGCTCGGCGGGGTCCTCCACGACGATCGGGCCGTAGAACCCCTTGAACTCGGGGTTCGTGGGCATGATGTGTGAGTGATAGAAGAAGATTCCCTGCCGGGGAACGATGAAATCGTAGATGAACGTCCCGCCCGGCTGCACCGCGTCCTGCGTGATGCCGGTACCGTCACTGCGGTTGGTCAGCTCGACACCGTGCCAGTGAATGCTCAGCGGAATCGACGCATTGTTGGTGAAATGGACGATCACCTTGTTGCCGACCTGCAACCGGAACAACGGACCCGGGACGATCCCGTTGAACGTGATGGCGGTCGCCACCACACCGTTGCCCAGATCCACCGGGGCGTCCATCGCGACGAGGAACGTCTCGAGGGTGTTCGGATCGGAGCTGACGTTGACGGCCTCGGGGAGAATGCCCTGGCCCTGGTCGCTCGCCATGGGAGGCGGTCCGTTCTGCGGCAGGGTTGCGGCCAGAACCAGGCTGATCGTCAGGACGAGCGGCCACGCGTATGCCGAAGCTCGGGAACGTATCCACGTCATCGCCTTCCTCCCTCCATGTACAAGGCTGGACAAACACGGCATGTCGTCATATCAGAAAGCGCCCGGGCACGCGGGCGGGCGGTCTCCCTTTCGCGGGAGTGCGGGTCGCGAAGCGCGAGTGGCGCATCGTGTGGCCACACTGATGGATTGTCAAGCACGAATTCGAAAACTCGAGCGTGAGAACGTGAACAAAAGCACACGGACGCTGCGGTAAGATTTCGGCGTGGTCACGCGTACGCGGCGCGTCGCGAGCATCGTTGTCCTGGCCCTCTTCGACGTGGCCGTGTGGTCTTCGCCTGCCGGCGCGCACTCGGTGCCCCTTCGATTCGAGCCCCGTCGCGACGCCGTCCTGCGCTCAGCCCCCGCGGAGGTGCGTATCGTCTTCGACGGCGACATCGAGCCCGCGTTCAGCACCATCCAGGTGACCGACTCAGCCGGGAGACGCGTGGACAAGGGCGATGCGCGGGTGGACGCGCGCAACCCGCGCCTGCTGCGCGTCCGGCTCGGTGTGCTGCCACCGGGTGTCTACCGGGTCACGTGGCAGATCCTCGCCATCGACGGGCACCGGAGCGAGGGCACGTACGTGTTCACGCTCAGGTCGTCCGAATGACCGGGCGCCGGTAGTACATGCCGGGCGCTGGCGACGTCGTCGCGGTCCTCGCGCGTTTCGTCCAGGTCGGCAGTGCGTGTCTCGTGACCGGCATCTTCGCGTTCCTCGTCTTCGTCGCGCGCCCCGCCATCCGTGCCGCCGGGCCCGCCACCCGCGACCGCTTCGACACGCTGGATCGCCGCCTGCTCGCGCTCGCCGTCGTCGCGGTCACCGCGACGATGGGCGCGGGGCTGGTCGACCTCGCCCGCCAGGCGCTCGTCGCGATCGGGAGCGGCGCCGGAGAGCGGCTCGCGTCGCAGACCGTCGGGACCCTGCTCGCCGAAACCCGCTTCGGCGACATATGGCTGGTGCGGCACGCGATCTGGCTCCTGCTGCTGACCCTCCTCCTCCTGCGCGGGCCCGAGCGTGATCTCCCGGACTGGCTCGCCCTCAGGCTCGCCGGGCTGATGCTCGCCGCGGTGAGTCTCGCGGCCGGCGCCGCCTCGGGGCACGCCGCCACTGCAGCCGAGCGCTCGGACCTCACCATTGCAGCGGACGCGCTCCATCTCCTCGCCGCGGGCACGTGGGCGGGCGCGCTCGTGCCGTTCATCCTCTTTCTCCGCCGGGCCCGGCCCGGGAGTCCCGACGCTCCGCCGCCGATCGCGGCCGTGGTGGCCGTCCGCCACTTCTCCGCGCTGGGGCTATCGGCGGTCGCCGTCCTGGTCGCCAGCGGCGTCTACGCAGTCCTCCAGCAGGTCGGAAGCGTTCCCGCGCTCGTCGGCACGACCTATGGGCGCTGGCTCTTGCTCAAGCTCGCGCTGCTCCTGCCGCTCTTGGGCTTGGCCTACCTGAACCGCACGCGGCTCAGGCCGCGTCTGGAGAAGGCCGGCGCCGAGTCGGGAGGAGGGAGCGCCATGGAGGCCGGCGTGCTCGTCACGCGCCTCAGCCGGTTCGTCCTGCTCGAGGCGCTGCTCGTCGCGGCGATTCTGGGAGCCGTCGCGGTCCTCGGCCTGACAACGCCGGCGCGCCACGATCCGATCGCCTGGCCGTTGCCCTTCCGCCTCGCGTGGGAGGCGACCAAGGACCTCCCGGGAGTCTGGATCCGCGTCGCCATCGGCGGCCAGCTCGCGACCTTCGGGCTGGTCGCGGCGCTCGTCGTTGTCGTCGTTCGCCGCCGCTGGTGGCGACCAGCACTCGCGGGCGCTTCGGCCGCCGTGGGGCTCGGGCTCGCCGCCGCGCTTCCGCCGCTGGCCGTCGACGCCTACCCGACGACATACGTCCGCCCGTCCGTGCCGT
>Ga0137380_10005760_pt1 | contig 11029 bp, 10 predicted proteins | sample SagtaG_17_FD_104809 | JGI IMG/M metagenome (GOLD analysis project Ga0137380, IMG submission 104809) | Vadose zone soil microbial communities from Sagehorn Ranch, Mendocino, California, USA - Sage2_L_100_16 metaG | ecosystem: Environmental > Terrestrial > Soil > Vadose zone | place: USA... | reverse complement strand
GTGCTCAACGTCTTCCAGGTCACTGGCCTCACCGCCGACGGCCGCTACTGGGTCAAGCCGAGCCCGGCGAAGGCGGGGGACTTCATCGAGTTCTTCGCGGAGATCGACGTCCTCTGCGCCATCTCGGTGTGCCCCCACGGCGACCTTTCGGTGCAGGTGTGGGGGCCCGACGCGGGCGATCCCCTCGCGACCTGCCGCCCCCTCACCGTGGAGATCTGGGAGCCGAGCCCGCAACTCCGCACTGGCTGGGTCCCGCCGCAGCCCTCGGACTACCGCGGGGGGCACGGGTTCACTTCGAAGGGGGCCTAGATGGCCCCCTCCGAGCCACCCCCAGAATCGGGTTGCGCCGGCAAAGCCGGCGCTCGAACGCCGAAAAAAGGGAGGGCCGGTGAACGCTGAGCTCGTGACGATCCCCGCCCGGCGGGGCAAGGCGGCGCGCGTCGCCGCCGGGCAGCGCATCAGGGTCGTGAACACCCACGGCACCCAGGTGGTCGACGCCTGGGCGTTCAACGCGCGCGACCTGACCGAGTGGATGTCGATGGAGGCGAGCCGCGCGTGGTTCATGAAGCTGGCGGCCGCCGTCGGCGACACGTTCGTCACGAACCGGCGGCGCCCGATCCTGACGCTGGTCGAGGACACGTCGGGGTGCGCTCACGACACGCTGATGGCGCCCTGTGACGTGCAGCGCTACGGCCTGCTGGGCGTCGAAGGCCATCACGACAACTGCCAGGACAACCTGCACGCCGCGCTCGCCGCTCTCGGCCTCGCGATCCCGACGACGCCGCCGTCGCTCAACCTGTTCATGAACATTCCGTGGACGCCGGACGGGCGCCTGGCGTGGGGCGAACCGGTGTCCCCGCCCGGCAGCTACGCGGTGCTTCACGCGGAGATGGACCTCGTGATCGCCTTCTCCGCCTGCCCGCAAGATATTCTGCCGATCAACGGCCGCCTGGGCCGGACAACCGAAGCGCACTTCACTATCGACGTTCCAGCGTCTCGGAGTGGCCCGAAGGGGAACTGAAGCGGGATCAGTCCCGGATTACGATCGCGAAGCCGAAAGCCCGCAGCTCGGCGTCGAGCCCGGGCCGAGCCCGCCGGTTCTGGCGCCGGCGGTCGGGCGGCGGCGTGGTCGCGGGCGTGCGCCGGTCGGCCGCGCGCCGCTCGCGTACGACCTCGATGCCAGCGGCGCGGCCCAACTTCCGCTTGAAGTACTCGTAGAGCTCCTGACGGTCTGGGGCGGCGATGACCAGGTACCGCTCGCCGGCGGGTACGGCGGACGCATGGGGGCCGGCCATTGCCCCTCTCTCCTCGCGACTCCCCCCAGGGGAATCGGCCGGGAGCAGGGCCGGAGAAGACGATGTGGAGCGCAAGCTCAGTCCACAGTGCGGGCAGGTCCCGGTGCTGTCCCGGAGCAAGGCACGGCACCCCGGGCAGCGTCGATATCCTGACCCAGGCACCCTCAGCCGCCTCACGAACTCGTAGAGCGCGCTCTTGCCGCCGCGATAGCCGGCGCGCCGGATACGCTGCAGGATCTTGGCGCCCGAGAGGGTGGGATCCTCGCGGAGCCACTCTGCAACCTGAGGCGCGTACGGCACCATCTTAGACGGACGCCCGACATCGCGGGGCGCGGAGCCATCCATGGCAAGACGCTGGGGCAAATCTGATACCGGAATGGGATTTCCAGAAAGATCAATGACTTCTATGATTCGAGCCAGGAGGGAGCCTGGTGAGTTTCTGGCCGGACGATCATTTTCAACCCAGCGTTTCTGACCAAGGATCGTTCGCGCCTACCGCCTCACGAGCGCCCAGCCGAGTTCCTTGAGATCCCTGGTGATGTCTCGTTGGCGCCGCTCCCCGCGGCGCTTCTCGACTACGATTGACTCCTGGTTCCGGCGCCGGTCCGCAACGCGCCGGTCGAAGACCACGTCGATGACGTCGTTGGCGAATGCATGCTTGAGGTAAGTGTATCGGGTAGGCTCCATGCGCGAGACGATGAGGACCAGCCAGGTCACCTACTGCCTCCGTCGGAGTCAGATGACGCAAGGCTAGGCCCGCTCCAGCGTTCCGGAAATTAGGAGAACCATCTAATTCGAAACGTAAAAAGTCCTGGTGTAGGACCGGGCAGTTACCGGAACGAGGTGACTAGGAGGCCCGCGGTATGATCTCCGGGATGGTCAAGGCCGTTTCGTTCTTCAAGCGCAAGGCGGGGATGTCCGTCGACGCCTTCCAGGCCCACTGGCGGACCGCCCATCCTGAGGTCGTCGTCAAGCTGCCGGGCATTCGCCGGTACGTCCAGTCGCACACCTTGCCCTCCGCGTATCGCAAGGGCGAGCCCGTCTACGACGGGATCGCGGAACTCTGGTTCGACGACACCGGCGCGATGCGTGCCCTGGCCGGGACCGCGGCGTACGCGGCGGTCCAGGCGGACGAGGCGCGGTTCATCGAACGCTTGACCATGGGCCTGATCATCACCGAGGAGCACGTCGTCAAGGACGGCGCCGTGCCGGCGGACGGCGTGAAGAACGTCGAATTCGTGACCCGCAAGCCCGGGATGGAGGTCGACCGCTTCCAGCAGTACTGGTACCGGGTCCACGGGCCCCTGGCGGCGCGCATCCCCGTGGTGCGGCGCTACGTGCAGAGCCACACACGGCGCGCGGCCTACGAGGCGGGGCGGGCGCCCGGCTACGACGGCGTCGCCATCACGTGGTTCGACGACACCCAGGCGATGCGCGTGTCGGCCGCCACGCCGGAGTACGCGCGCGTGCGGGCAGACGAGGCCAACTTCATCACGCCCGATCCGCCGTTCATCATCACGAAGGAGCATCCGATCATCGCGTGAGCCTGGGTTCGCAGACTCGTACAACTCGGTCTTCACCGAGCCGGCGGGCACCGAACCCCAGGAGCGTGGCGACCCGCCCCGGCAGCGCCGCGGCCTGTTACTATGCCCGCTCAGTACGATCGATGCGGCGGCCCGTCCCGCCGGCTCGGAGGAGGACATGCCCGAACGGCCATTACCGACAGAGAAGGACGTGCGCGCGTACATCCGTGACCGCCGGAACTGGGGGCGGTGGGGCAAGGACGACCAGGTGGGCGCGCTCAATCTCGTCACGCCCGCCAAGCGCGCGGCGGCGGCGCGCCTGGTCCGGAGCGGCCGCGCGGTCTCGCTGAGCCGGCCGTTCCCCAAGGAGCCGGGCCCCAACAACGCGTTTCCCGCACAGCACTACATGCGGACGCTCCCGCGCGGCAGGGGCGGCTTCGCGGCGGACTACTACGGCATCTTTTATCACGGCGTCGCCTCGACGCACATCGACGCGCTCTGCCACACCTGGGACGATGAGGCGATGTGGAACGGGCGCGACCCCCGGAAGGAGATCACGTTCGACGGCGCGACCTTCGGCGCGATCGAGCACTGGGCCGATGGCATCCTCACGCGGGGGGTGATGCTCGACGTGCCGCGCCATCGCGGGGTTCCGTGCGTGACGCAGGAGACGCCCGTGCACGGGTGGGAGCTGGAGGACATCCTGACCAAGCGCGGGATCACGCTCGAGCCCGGGGACGCGGTCTGCGTCTCCTGCGGGCGGGAGGCGTGGCAGGCGGAGAACCCCGACCGACCCTACAGCCGTCCCTTCGGGCCCGGACCGATCGAGCGGCCGGGGCTGCACGTCTCGTGTCTACCGTTCCTGCGCGACCACGACGTGAGCGTGCTCGTCTGGGACATGCTCGATCACCTGCCGATCGGCTACGACATCCCGTGGGCCGTGCACGCGGCGCTCTTCGCCTACGGGGTGGCCCTGCTCGACAACGCGCTCCTCGAGCCTCTCGCGCGGGCGTGCGCCGACGAGCGGCGTGACGAGTTCATGCTGGTCATCGCGCCCCTCCCGGTCGTGGGCGGCACGGGCTCGCCGGCCAACCCGATCGCGGTGTTCTGATGGACGGCTGGATCGGCCAGCCCCTCAAGCGACGTGAAGACCCCCGGCTCCTCACCGGGGCGGGACGCTTCGTGGACGACCTGAGGCCGCCGGGGTGCGTGCACGTGGTCCTGCTGCGCTCGCCGCACGCCCACGCGCGTATCACGCGGCTCGACGTCGAGCGCGCGCGGCGCGCGCCGGGCGTGGTGGCCGTCGTCACCGGCGCCGAGGTGCGCCACCTCGGGCCGATGCCGGTGAACCGGCTCGTGCCGGACATGCGGGTGCCGCCCCATCCGATCATCGCGGACACCCACGTTCGGACCGCGGGCACCCCCGTCGCGGCGATCGTCGCCGAGGACCCGTACCGCGCACGCGACGCCGTCGAGCTCGTCGACCTGGCGTACGAGCCCCTCGCGGCGCTGCCGGAGCCCGAGGCCGCGGTCGCCGCCGACGCGCCCGTCCTGTTCGCCGACATCGAGCGGAACCGGTCCTTCACGCGCACGCTGCGTGAGGGCGATGCGGCGGCAGCGATGGGGACGGCCGCGCGCGTCGTCTCGCTGCGCGTGGTCCAGCAGCGCCTGGCCGGCGTGCCGCTCGAGCCCCGCGCCGTCCTCGCCGTGTTCGATCCCTCCACCGAGGAGCTGACGCTCTGGGTCTCCTGCCAGGCGCCGTTCCGCATCCGCGCCGAGGTCGCGCGGCTCCTCGGGCTTCCCGAGTCGCGTGTCCGCGTGATCGCGCCCGACGTCGGCGGCGGCTTCGGCGTGAAGAGCGGCCCGTATCGCGAGGAGGTCCTGCTGGCCTGGCTCGCTCTGCGGCTCGCGCGGCCGCTCAAGTGGGTGGCGACGCGGAGCGAGGATCAGATCACCACGAACCACTCGCGCGGCGCGGTCTCGGAGGGCGAGCTCGGGCTCGACGCCGAGGGGCGCATCACCGCGCTCCGCGCGCGCATCGTCGCGCCGCTCGGCGCCTGCCTGATGAACGCGGCCGCGGGACCGCCGTGGAACCACGCCCGCCTCCTGCCGGGCGCGTACGTCGTGCCGGCGTGCGACATCACCGTGACCGGCGCCCTGACGACGACCACGCCGGTGGCGGCCTATCGCGGCGCGGGCCGCCCGGAGGCGTGCTTCTTCATCGAACGGCTGATGGACACGGCGGCGCGGGCGCTCGGCCTCGAGCCCGCCGAGATCCGCCGGCGCAACTTCGTCCCGCCCGACCGCTTCCCGTTCCGGACGGTGACGGGCCAGGTCTACGACTCGGGCGACTACGGCAAGGCGCTCGAGCTCGCGCTCGCCGCGGCCGACTACACACGGCTCAAACGGGAGCAGGCGGAGCGCCGCGCCCAGGGCGAGATCGTCGGGATCGGCGTCGCCTCGTACATCGAGCCCGCCGCGCTCGGCTGGGAGAGCGGCAGCATCAAGGTCGAGCGCTCCGGGCGCGTGACGGCGATCACCGGGTCGAGCGCCCACGGCCAGGGGCACGAGACGACCTTCGCGCAAATCGTGGCCGACCACCTGGGCGTCTCGCCGGAAGAGGTGGTCGTGGTCCACGGCGACACGCGCTCGGGGCCCGAGGGCTTCGGCACCTTCGGCAGCCGGAGCGTCGCGCTGGGCGGCGGTGCCCTCGCGCGCGTGGCCGTCGACGTGCGCGAGAAGGGGCGGCGGATCGCCGCGAAGCTGCTCGAGGCGGCGGCCCAAGACGTGGTCAACGTGCCCGGCGGCTTCCACGTGGTCGGCGTGCCGCAACGGCGCGTGACGTGGAAGGACGTCGCCGGCGCCGCCTACGCAGGAGGCCACGCGTTGCCCGCCGGCGAGACGCCCGGGCTCGAGTCGAGCACGTACTTCCAGCCGGAGGGCGAGGTGTGGAGCTTCGGCGCCGTCGTCTCGGCGGTGAGGATCGACCGCGAATCCGGCGTGCTCGTCATCGAGCGGCTCGTGTGGGTGGATGACGCCGGCACGGTGATCAACCCGCTCCTCGCCGAGGGCCAGCTCCACGGCGCGCTCGCGCAGGGGCTCGGCCAAACCCTGCTCGAGGCGATCGTCTACGATCGCGACGGGCAGCTCCTCACCGGCACCTTGATGGACTACGCGATCCCGCGCGCCGACGACGTGCCGCCCGTCACGCTCGAGAAGATGCACACGCCCTCGCCCCGCAATCCGCTGGGCGCCAAGGGGCTGGGCGAGGCCGGGTGCATCGCCATTCCGCCGGCCGTCGTGAACGCCGCCGTGGACGCGCTGGCGCCCCTCGGCGTCACGCATCTGGACATGCCGCTCACGCCCGGGCGACTCTGGGCGGCGCTCGGGAGGCCGCGATGAACTACCGGATCATCTCCGCCGACGATCACATCGACCTCCAGTGGCTGCCGAAGGATCTCTGGCAGAAGAGGGTCTCCGCGTCCTGGCGCGCGCGCGCGCCGAAGGTCGTCGAGACTCCCGAGGGGCCGTACTGGGTCTGCGGCGATGATCGCTGGGACTCCTGGGGCGGCCGCAGGGGCGCCGCCGGCGCGCAGGGCGGCCGGCGCACGGCGCTCGAGCGGGGCGGCGTGCTCGAGCCCGGCGTCCTGCGGCCCACGACGACCGAGCTCCGGCTCGAGGACATGGACCGTGACGGGATCGACGCGACGGTCATGTACGGGCCGATCGTGCCGCTCTTGATCCAGGACCCGGAGCTGCGGCGGGTCTGCTACCGCGCCTACAACGAGTGGCTGGCCGAGTTCTGCGCGAGCGCGCCGGATCGGCTCGTCGGCGCCGGGCTGATTCCGATCGACGACCCCAAGACCGCGGCCGACGAGGTTCGCTACCTCGAGCAGATCGGTCTCCGGACGGGGATGTTCCTGGCCGCCCGAGTCGAGCTCCCGCTCTGGGACGAGGCGTGGGAGCCCTTGTGGGAAGCCGCCGCCGAGACGGGGCTACCCATCGGCTTTCATCTGGGCGGAGGCCTGCGGACGGTGGCGTTCAGCGGTCCGAAGGCGACCCAGGCCGGGAACATGGGCGTCCGGGTCGCCTGCTCCACGCTCCAGATGGACGAGCCGCTCGTCGCCGTGATCTTCGCCGGGGCGCTGGAGCGTCACCGGCGGGTGAAGATCGTCCTCGCGGAGACCGGGATCGGCTGGCTGCCCTACATGCTCGAGCGGATGGACGACACCTATCGGAAGTTCCTCGACGCCGAGGAGTTCTGGCGGACGCACGGCGGGCTCCAGCTGACCATGCCGCCCAGCGAGTATTTTCGCCGGCAAGTCTGGGCGACCTTCCAGACGGATCACCTCGGTCTGCGGGTCGTGGACGCTCTCGGCGACGATCGGGTCATGTGGGCGTCCGACTACCCGCACGCCGACAGCACGTGGCCCGAGTCCGCGCGGGCGATCGAGGAGAATTTCAAGAGCGTCACCGCCGCGACGCGCCGGCGCATCCTGTGCGACAACGCGCGGGGACTCTACGGGCTCTGACTACTCCGCCTTCGGCGGCCAGGGGATCCCGAGCGCGTCCAGCCGGCGCAGTCGTTCCTGACCGAGCGCCTGGTCGTAGACCTCGGCCAGCGCCTCGGGCGTCCAGCCCTCGCGGCTCGTGATCGCGCGGAGCGGGGCCGGATGCGACCAGAGGGAGACCTGGTGGCCGCGCACGTGGATGACCTGGCCCGTGACGTGGGCCGCGCGATCGCTCGCGAGGAACGTCACGACGGGCGCAACCGCCTCGGGCGGCGCCGCCGCCTGCGCCCGGCGGCCGTCGGGGAGTCGCTCGGTCATCCGCGTCTCGGCCGACGGTGAGATGCAGTTCACGGTGACGCCGTACCTGGCCATCGCCAGCGCCGTCGAGCGCGTCAGGCCGACGATGCCTTCCTTCGCCGCCGAGTAGTTCGGCTGCCCCGGGCTCCCCTCGAGCCCCGCCGTCGAGGTGAACGTGACGATGCGGCCGCGCCGCTTCTCGCGCATGTGGCGTGTCGCGGGGCGCATGACGGTGAAGTGGCCCTTCAGGTGCACGGCGACGACCGCGTCCCACTCCTCCTCGGTCATGTTGAAGATCATGCGCTCGCGCAGGATGCCGGCGCAGCAGACCACGATGTGGAGGTCGCCGAAGCGGGCGAGCGCCGCATCGACGATTGACTGGCCACCGGCCATCGTCGCGACGCTCTCGGCGTTCGCGATCGCCTCGCCCCCGAGGGCCTCGATCTCCTTGACCACGGCCTGTGCGGCCGCGCTCGACGGGTCACGCCCGTCGACCGTCACGCCGAAATCGTTGACGACGACCCGGGCGCCCGCGTGGGCGAGCCCGAGGGCGACCCCGCGCCCGATGCCGTTGCCGGCGCCGGTCACGACCGCGACCTTCCCGTCGAGCAATCCCATGCGTGGCTCCTTATTTGATCGCGAGCGGGTTCACCGGTGAGCCGACCGCGCCCGTGATCGGCAGCGGCGGCGCGACGAACAGGAACTCGTAGACCCTGTCCCTCGCGCAGTCGGCGGCGAGAGCGTCGAGGTCGAAGATCTCGCCCACGAGGAGCCCCATGTTCGGGATGAGCACCTGGTGGAGCGGCTGGTAGGTGTCGGGGATCTCGTTGGGCCGGACCTCCATCCCCCACGTGTCGGTCGCCAGCGCGGCGAGCTCCCGCCGGTGGATCCACTCCGCGGTCCAGAAGGAGAGCCCGGGCGCGTCGCCGCCCGCATAGTCCCCCCACCCCCCGCGGGCGCGGCACATCGCCATCTGCCCCGTGCGGACCAGCAGCGCGTCGCCCCTCCCGATCGCGACGGAGTGCGCGCTCGTCGCCGCCTCCAGATCGTCCACCGTGATCGCGTAGCCCGGCTCGAGCCAGTCGACGCCCTTCACGCGCGGCAGGTCGAGCAGCACGCCGCGCGTCGCGACGAAGCGCGCCATCTTCTCCATACCGTTCTTCTTGGCGCCCTCGCTCGAGACGAGGTTGGCGTCGTAGCCGTTGTAGAGCCGGCCGTCGAGGAAGCAGTGCGAGAGCGCGTCCCACTGGGTCCCGCACTGGAGCGCCATGATCACCATGTCGTCGGCGAAGCCGACGCCGCCGGGGCGCTTGAAGGCGCCCGTCGTGAAGTCGGGGCCGGTGAGGATCATGCGGTGGATGGGGTTGAAGCGGCGCGGCTGGTTGATCTGCGGGCCCGTGTTGTCGAACGGGATCGCCAGGGAGAAGGTCACCCCGCGTCGCACCGCGCGCGTCGCCCTCACGATCGTCTCGGGCGCGATGTAGTTCAGCGTCCCGAGCTCGTCGGTCGGCCCCCACCTGGACCAGTTGCGGCACTTCGCGCCCATCTCGCGCACGGTGTCGGCCATGGATCGCTCTCCTCTCTACGCCCGCCGGAAGCCGGCGGGCGGCGGGCTCTCGAAGACGACCCGCCGGCCGCTCGGGTGGACGAAGCCGAGTCGCGTGGCATGCAGGCAGACGCGTCGCAACGGGTCGCGCCGGCTCCCGTACGCGCGGTCGCCGACGATCGGATGCCCGAACGCCGCGAGCTGGGCGCGGAGCTGACCCCGCCGCCCCGTCACGAGCACAAGCTCGAGCACCGTCGCGCCCCGGGCGCGCTCGAGCACGCGGTAGCGGGTGATCGCTTCCTTGCCGCGGCCTCCGTCGCGCGCGAGCCGAACGCGCAGGGCGCGGTCCTCGACGAGGGACCCGGTCAGCGTGCCCTCCGGGCCGCGGACGACGCCCTCCACGCGGGCCACGTAGACACGCTCGGGCGTGCGCCCGCGAAACTGCGCCTGGAGCGCCTGCTTCACCGCGAGCGACCTGGCGAAGACGAGCAGACCGGAGGTCTCACGGTCGAGCCGATGAACGACGAAGATCCGCCCGCCTCCCCGTGCCCGCACCCAGTCGCCGAGCAGGCGGTACGCGGTGCGCTCACGCTCGGTTTCGGTCGCGATCGTCAGGAGCCCTGCGGGCTTGTCGACGACGACGAGGTGGTCGTCCTCGTGCACGAGGCGGAGCGGCGCGGGGAAGCCGGCGGGCGGCGGTGAACCGAGCTCGACGCGGTCGTCCGGTCCCACCGTGACGTCGCCGCGGAACACGACGGCGCCGTTGACGCGAACGCGTGCGCCCGCGAGCCACTGCTTGAGCCGGCGGCCGGGCGTGCCCGGGTAGATGGCGCGCAGCCGCTCCCGGAGCGTCACGTACGGTTCGCGGGACGATGCGCTCAGTGACTGGGCGGCGGAGGCGGTGGGGGCGGGTTGGGGACCCACACCCAGCGATAGGCCACCGTCACACCGTCACCCTGCAAGAGGTAACGGCCGTGGGGAAAGACGACCTCCCGCTGGATAGCGGGCGCGACTGGCGCGTAGACGACCTGGGGCTGGGCATAAACCACGGGCGGAGCCGCGTAGACCACCGGGTACGGCGCGTAGTACGAGGGCTGAACGTAGATCACGCGATCGCGGTGCCAGCCGACGAGCTGGTTGAAGACGGCGAATGCGCCGAGGCCCAGGGCGGCGTCTGTCGCCGCGCCCGCGAGGGCGGGCATCGGGAGCAAGCCAACGAGGACCCCTCCGAGCGTCGCGATCGCCAGCAGCTTCTTCATAGCCCCCTCCAGGGGCGATGATACACCCCGACGTCGTCGTTCGCGTGTGCCGCTTGGCGGTCCGCCCGAAGGGTGGGATGATGATCGACATCCCGCTGGGCGACCCCGCAGACACGCGAGCGACATGAGACGGGAGGAGACACATGGGCGGTTGGAATCTCTGGAAGCTGACAGCCATTGCGATGGTCCTGGTGACGGCGACGGCCGTGGTGACCGGCCTCGTCGTCGCGTACTGGTCGGGAAGCGCGCCGGAGCGCGGGCTCAAGCAAGCCGCCGTGTCCTCACCGCCGGCGCCCCCGCAAGCCCCGAGCCGACAGCCGACCGCACCCGCGCCCCAGAGCCGCGCGTCAACAGTGCCCCGACAGGTCACGGCCAAGCCGCAGCCGGCCGTGAGTCCCCAGCCCGCGGCGACTCCGCAGCCCGCGCCGCGCGTGCCGACGCAAGAGGCGATCGACGCCTGCAACCGGTACGCGGCCGAGCAGGCGGGGCAGCAGGACAAGGCGATGCAGGTCGCGAAGGACGCCGTGATCGGCGCGGTGGCGGGCGCGGCCGTCGGCGCCGCCGGCGGCGCGATCGCGGGCGGTGGCAAGGGCGCGGG
>Ga0137380_10005756_pt1 | contig 11033 bp, 11 predicted proteins | sample SagtaG_17_FD_104809 | JGI IMG/M metagenome (GOLD analysis project Ga0137380, IMG submission 104809) | Vadose zone soil microbial communities from Sagehorn Ranch, Mendocino, California, USA - Sage2_L_100_16 metaG | ecosystem: Environmental > Terrestrial > Soil > Vadose zone | place: USA... | reverse complement strand
TCAAGCATCAGAGTTCATGCTTGGCTTCAATCAAGCAACGTGGACGTATTCCCTTGTCAGTGAGAACCTTGATCTCCGGCTCGTCGGAAACGTCCAAGGCGAGGACCCAAACTCGAAAAGGAAGTTTGTAGGTTTCATGTTCGGAGGAGGCGTCAGACAAATCTCCGTTGTTGAATATCAGGGAGTATACATGATAAAAAACGGCTATCATCGCGCGTATGCCCTCGCTAAAAAGGGACATGAATACATGCCATGCATCGTGGTAAAGACTGACTCGTGGCAGTTTACTGGGGCGAATGCCGCGGGGTTCTTCCCGGTTGACCTAATGACTTCCGACAAGTCACCAATAGTGGGAGACTTCTTTTCTAAAGCAGCAGTTGACGTTCCCCGGCGTCGAATGAGGGTGATTTTGACTGTTCATGGAGAGGCTCAGGTCCTACCCACTTGACCCCAGAGCAACAATTCCAATCGATCACAAGCCATCTCAACCCAGCCCAAGTAGACGCGGAGTTAGCGTCAAAAGTCTCTGAGACGCTCAAGATAGGAACGAAAGACGGTAAGATCACGGACCTTGTTTTTGAAGTGATGAGCAAACACGTAGAAATTCGACTTCGGAAAATCTACGAACAATTCACGGATGAAACATTGGCTAAAGGCGCGAACTATGGCCAGCGGCTGATTGACGCAATGAAGGAAGTGGGACTCATTCAAGCAGAAGATGGAAATCCTGAACCTATCTTCTTCTTTCTCAAGTGGTGTTTTGGTGAGAGAAATACTCCACATCACAATTACGGGGAATATGAGGTCGAGACGTTCGTTTCTTATTGGGCAATTGGAAATTACATACTCCTTGAATTTCAAGCACGCAAAATCAAGCTGCCCCGAGCCATTCCGATGGATATTCACCTCGACCCAACGGATTGTAAACTTGGCGATGCATTCAAAGTCACGACTGAAATCAGACGACCCGATGATGGTTCTCCCGTTGTAAGAGGGAAAGTGATGGCGGAGGCCACATTTGCCAACAAGTCCCAACGTAAAGTAGACATGAACTTTGCAGTGTTGGAGAACGTTTGGCAAGCGGCGATTGCAGCCAGCGCACCTTCGGGGGAATATTCCGTCAAAGTGTTCTCACTCGACCCGAGCGCATACTTCGTATCGAAGAACGCCGCCAAAGGTAAATTGCTTCCCTTAGTAGAACTTACCACATTATGATCAGATCTTAACGGTTGCCGTTGTCACTCTGGTTGTCGGAAAAGAGGGGGAAGTCAAGGGCTCTACGGCAAAACGTGGCGGTTGGCGCTGTGCAAAGAGTGCTCAGAACAGCATGAGCCACGAAAATTGAGATGAGTCACTTTCCTTAGAGCTTATTCATATCGACGGGCAATCCTGCCGCTTTCAACTCTTTTGCCAAACTATACTGCCACGCTCCACTTTTGTCAAACTCGATATAGACAACGCCCTTGATATCTGAAGGCAGTTCAACATCTGGCCGGTATAGGATCGCGACCTTCTCACGTCCAAGTTTACTCATGAACTGTCCAAGTTCCAAGATTACGTTTTGTCGAGCGCGGGTCCCCGAAATATCATCGGGGGTTAGTATCGCAACGGCATAGGCAACATCTGAATTTCGTTCCAGCTTCTCGATGATAGTCCTACCTCGGTTTGGCTGTTCGCCCAATATGACGGGTACGAGGTCCAGCTTCTGTAGAAGTCGGGCGACTTGGCTCTTGGAAGCCTCGTCGTGACCATGAATGATGAATACCCTCTCCCCTCCTGAGGACGATGGGATCAGCTCCTCGCCGCCTTCCGGGATGATTTTGAGGCGTTGTACAATCGCTTCGAGAAAAGTAATCCTCTTACGTACTCGATTCTCGTGGGTCCGCAACCTATCTTCCCAGTCACCATAATATTTCGTGAGTTGGATAGCTTTGTATTCGTTCAGAATCGATTCGTCGCTGAACGCCCGTCTGAGAACCTCAGTATTATAGAGGTCCCACTTCGTTTCGCGATTGATGGCGTCATCAATCTCGTCGTCATTATACTCGGTTTCAGCTATGTTTCGACCCTTCGTGATTTGCTTTCTTATGTCTTTGAGAACATCTGCCTTGGGACGAATCAAGCGAAATGCTGGCAGTTATTTCCACTCGAAAACTGGCTAGTCAATCCAAAAAGGTATGAACATTTCTACATCCACACCTTGCCTTTTCCCTTGCAGGTCGGGCATCGTTTCGTGTTAAGCATCCCAGAGTTGGGGTCTACCCCAGAGCCTTTGCAGAAAGCACATTTAACCAAGCGGGTCTTACCCGACTTCTTAGCTTTCGCCATGAACATGCGTCATTTCCAATTATGCTTAAGAGAGTTATGATTCTCTAACTTGCTGAGATCAGTGACTCCATAACTTCGATGGCTTACTGGAATAATAGTTACGGTTGGTGTGGCGCGGACCGTCTCAGCCTGTCCCTGGTTACCTTGTTAGCATACTGCAATATTCGCCCGCATTGAGGACAAACATACGTGTCTATCGGGACTGGTTCTTCGCCAAGCTCGGCCCAAGCGCCAATTAACAATCTCGTCCCTGGGCCTGTTCCGCCGACACGGAAGGGCACGCCAAAAAACCCTTCCATGCCGCTTTGGCAGTCAGGGCACTTCATTTCTGTTGGTTCAAGCGCAGGTCCAGCGGGTTCGTCCAGGTGCGTGTTCAGGTGTTGGTCTATCTCTTCATCTTCGAACCAATTGCTCACAGGTTTCGCAACGTGCCTTAGCCAAGGCGTCTGCCTGGGGAGTTGATGTCAGTATTGCTTCGAACGGAAAGCAAAATTTAGGATGGACAACTGCCGCTCCTTTGACCCGTTACGTTGACAGTAAATGTTACGTTCCCTGTGAATACTGCGCTCGTCCCTATGATCGTGAATGTCCGGCTTGGAGTGGACGAGCAAATGGAAACAGAGACGACTACATTGACTGTCTGACCTAAAGCCATATTGAAGCTCGTTTGAGAATAGGCTAACAGTGGGCCGCTGATCGCGGTTTCGTAGTTCGGGTTGTTCGACAGGGTTATCTGTCCGCTAAAAGCGAGACTGGTCAAAGTTAGAGTAGCACTTGCAGTCCTCATTCCACCGGGTGCTGGGGCCGTCATGTTCAGGGATGCTGGGCTGATAGACATGGAGAAGGACTGAACGCTGATGCTGGCTACGAAAGTGGCCCAACAGGGCACGTTAAGCTGAGAGTCCTCGTTGATGCACAGGTTAGGTTCACCGTTTGGAATATATTCTCCCGCAACCCACACAACACGAGGATCTGTAGGATCGACTCCTGCACCGAAATAGTCTCCCCACCTCCCGAGGAGTCCGGGCGACTTACCAGTCTTAATGATAACTGGCTGTCTTAGAGTGTTCACAGGATCGTTGGCGTTCTGTCCAGTGATGGCGATAGCTGATGAAAATCCAAAAATAACGTTAAGATTGCCATATTCATCGATCCGAAGAGCTGGGTAGTAGAGGTTTTGATTATTTACGCCGTAGTCGAAATCTTGCACAACACGCGTATTGTTCGTGTTTATCTCCGTCAGCCGAATGCAAGCCAGGGTCAGAGTTGCGCTGGGAGGCCTACAACCGTCATTTAGCGCGTACCAGAGGTTTCCTTTGAACCAAGTAGCGTCTTGGACGCGGGAATCAAATGCGTCGAACGGTGAATTTGAAGGTTGAGTGATTGGAGCGGTTGTGAGATTAGTCTCTTGGATTCTGTAATGGCCGAGAATGCTTGGGCTTATTGAATAGAGTCTGGTAACGTTTGTTGGACTCAATCCTGTGCTGACCATGTACTCTGTTCCAGTGAAGCTAAGTGACTGCACAGGATGAACGGAAGGGTAGGGTAAATTGAGGGCTGTGAAATCGATCGTTAAAGCCCCGGTGACCAGCTCGCTCTTGTCAAATATGCAAACACGAGAATACGCCTGACTACTCAGATTCGAGCTTGTGACGACCTTGTCATCGTTGACGCCAAGGCTTGGTTGGTCGCCAGCACATGGGAGAGTGAAGTTGTACAACCTCCAACTCGCTGTCGGATCTATGGATGTTGAGACGGCAAGTATCAAGACGTTTAAGGTGGCAAACCACCTCGCCGAAAGTGCATCATAGAGCACTCTGGGATCTCCTGGATCCTTGGACAAACTCACATTGAAGAATGAAGTGAATGTAGAGTTTTTCAGGGAAACTCCCTGTTTGGAGAAGACCTCGACGTTAGTATTGGCCATTTCGACAATGCTCGTGGGCCCCGTTGCCACTTGGGGATCTGGGGCGAGATCGTGTGCTCCTGACGGTTCTCGAATCCCGTCAATCGTTGTCAATATGCTCGGAGGAGGTGCAATTAACGAAGTCGAGTTGGCAACTGTTATGAAAGGAGGCGGGCCGCGATGGTCTTGTGTCGTTGTGCGGATGGGCGCGATTATCTGCAAGGGACTGGCGGATAGAGTAAGGCCGAGAATTGCTACCAAGAAGACTCGGAATTTGAGAGACACGGTTCTTCACTCGGCGAACAGGCACTCCTGAATGCATATAGCATCTACGTGTACAGCTGGACCCCCTTTGTTCCCTGCCTTCTTGGAGGGTCGGTCAACATTGATGATACCGGCGAAATGACCTAATCATAAGCGTCAGAGTAGTATCTTTTTCCAAACGGCGCGATTCTACCGTGTTAGACGCCCTATTTTTCCAGGGATCTCGGAGTCCTCGAACCATTCCCCGCATGTGGCGCATTGAGACTTTGCCATAGCCGTATCTCTGTGATTGTGTCATTTTGTTCCTTTGTCGCACGTTGGTTCGTGTTTTTTTTTCTGGGGATCTAAGACCCTGATGGGTCCGGGTGGTCGTATCTCTGTCATGCTGTCATGCTGTCGCAACGAGAGAACGGGGCATTTTGTGTTTTTCGAGCGGGCATATTATCCCACGAAATAATTCGATACATGTAGTGTGGTCAAATTTCTGCAACACGCAAAGTCGAACGTGGCTTTCGGCCGATAAAGAGAAAAAGAGAAAAGGGAGAGGTGTCTCGTGTCTCTTGCCGATTATTCTGTTATGACCCGGCCTTTATTGTCGTGGTGCCGGAGCTTGGTGTGTGGATCATGTCACCGTTATAGAATGCGGTTATCGTAACCGTGATAGGTTTCCCGGCCATCGCTGTGAAAGTGGTTGTGCAGCTCGACATATTGGCTGGATCCGCGATTGTCGGTGAGAGAAGGCAACTCGGTGGGGTAAAGCTGCCACATGGAGAGGGGCTGCAAGTCCAGGAAACAGTTCCTCCTGGTGGTAACGGGAACGATGGAGGAACGGGCGTAGCGTTTCTGACTGTCGCCGTGCATGTTGTGGACTTGTGATCGGGGAGCTTGCTTGCGTTGCATACTGCGGTGGTAATGGTTGCTAGAGGCCCTGATAGCACCAGAATGTCGGTGAAGCCGCTGCTTGGCGAATTATTGGGATCGCCACTGTAGTCGGCTGTTATTGTCTCCACGGTGGCAGGACCTATGAGGTCTGGCATCCAGGTAACAGAACAGGCGGATTGATTGGGCATGAGGCCCGGTCCCGGGCCAAGTATGCAGCCAGATGGTGGGCTAAATGAGGAGCCAGGAGCTGGGCTAAACGTGCCAGGAGCTGAAGCCATGAAATTCACCGTGCCGGTTGGGGGAAGGGGACCGCCACCACCCGTACCAGTGACAGTGGCTGTGCATACGGTGTGGTCCATCATCCCGGTGCCCGGTCCAAAGATAGTCGGATTACAGTTCACAGTAGTGCTGGTTGGGGGCTGTGCGTGAACACTTGGGGTCGCATACACCGACAAACTCAGCATGAGAGTGCCGATTAGGATTGCTAGTGTTCGCTTGCTGATAGAACTAACTATTGACATTTTCGCTGAAAGCTCGCTCGAATATCTTAAATGCTTAACGTTTACAACTGAATACATACAACTGAAATAGATTTACTGCCATCGTGAAAATATATTATGTTTCGAGCCTATCGAGGGATAATATATCCTAGCGCTTCGTCGGTCGGCCTCACTTCCTCATGGTTTCGGGAACCGTTGGTTGGGGCGAATAAAACGTCCACTCTGCGAAGGGATTGAATGCTCTGAAAGCACAGTCATTTTGTCACTCTAATGAACAAGAATCCGCAGAACATTCGTGAGCCATTGAAGATAGACACTATCTAGAAGAATGACTTGGGATATGAGCCCTGTTTGCAGTAAACAAGAATCTCCTAAACACCAAGGGATAGGCAAACCAAGACAGGTGCGTCAATGAGAATGCGGTACTGTCGCGCTCAACTGACACGTAAACTGTCGCCTTGTTAAAACAGAATCCCCAAAACATTCGTAAGTCACTTGTAGATGAGCCCGGCATATTGCTTAGACATTGTGCCGGGCATAATGTCGGTTCGGGGGAATGTGCGGCGTTATCGCGTTCACTCGTCATCGTGTTCTACGTCTACCCGTAGACTGCTCTCATGGCCGTGGACTTTCGCCGTCTCGCTTCGCGGACCCGCGGGTCGGTCGGTAGGAACATATGACGCCGATTTTGCCAGTATCGTCTGTATCGGGCGATAGAGTCAAAATCTAGGGTTGTCAGTGTCTTGAAATCGACCCAAGGCAAGTCAATCTTGTGGAAGGTCCGCGTGTACAGCCAACACAAGACCCCATCATTGTTCCGCGCGTCTGGATGCTCTTTGAGAATCTGCCGAACGTTGGCTCTGATTGTTTTCTGTCTCTGCTCGGGAGTTCTACGTGCCATCTTACAGTTCATTTTGCTTCTTGATCGCGGCTCTCTGTTCTGGTGTTAGTCCGAGTTGGTCGCCGGGGACGCTAAGCGCGTCGCGTGAATCGGGAACCCTGTTCTGCGCGAAAAATCCTACGCGTGATGCCTTCGGATCCGCGTCTTGAAGAATCGAAGGGGGATTTCTCTTGAAATCCTCATGTTCGTGGCTCGGATCATGTGGGGTTCCGATTTCGTTTTGGTCCAATTTCCATCTGTCGGGTCCATGTTTTCCGTCTGCCGCCATGATCAAAATCTTGTGTTTTGAGTCCTCGAAGTTGTACGAATATTGCGTATTGGCACCGCTTGGATAGTTCGGCATTGGAGGCTCTTTGGGCGCGTTGTCTAAGTCGTCAGGGCGACATTTCTTCAACACCTTGTAGGCGTCAGGGTTTACTTTGTCGTCTGTCATTCCGTTTCTCCCTCGGCGGATTGGGCGATGATCGAAAATTTGCAACGCGGATCGGAAGCGTAGTTGTGAACAATGTCGAGCTTTCGTTTCTGTGAGGCTTTCGAGATGGTGCGTTTCAATACAGTGAACAGGGTCGCGTTGTGGACTTCCAGCTCAACTGAGAGCGAAATTTTCCCGTTCAATTCTCCGGGTCCTCTTTCTCGGGCTCGTCGCTTCTTCTGGTTGCCGAGCCCACGTACTCGCGGAAATGTTCGACCCGATCATCTTTCTCAATTGCTTCTTTTCGCTCCTCGGGCTTCGGTTTTGCTGGCTCATCGCGCACTTGATGACCCGCCAAGATATCCAAAAGTTTGACACGCCGAACGATCTTTTCCATTTTCGCGGCTTGTCTCATCGCCCCGTATCTGACAGACTTCTGCGCCTTCTTCGTCTGACGGACAGCCAAGAACGTCGTGTTGTTTGTGACCGAACCGGGGCGTCTGGCGAGCTGTAATTGTCCCACTCGCGTCTGGGTTGAAGCCATCGCAAGCACAGACGATGCAACGGGATTTGAGGTAGAGCGTCGAGCGCCAAGAACAACTTTAACACGAAAGCCTTCGTTTTCCGCCACGTCTCCGCTCATTCCGCAACTACCTGTTGTTTGGATTCGCCGATTAGAAGGGCCCTTAAGCGTTGGAACCATGATTTTTCCTCAGGGGTCAAGTGAATCCGCTCGGTCAAAGTATGGTCCCCCATGTCGGTGACGAGAATGACAAAATCATCGGGTCTCATTGAGTGATTCCAGCAGTTCCAGGGCGTGTTCGATTCCGTTTCGGAACCCCTCGCGCCAAGTTTCCAGTTCGGAACCGCGAAGCTCGTACTGTGTGCCGTTCTGCCGTCTCCGGCTATGCTCCTTAGGTAAGTACAACTTAGTAATGCGAAGATCGTCTCGGTATTGCTGAAGAGTTGCAGGTGGGTTAGCGGCTTCGAGAACGGTTTCCATTATCGACCGCCCTCGACGAAAACAGGATTCCTGATCAAGGCGATGCAATCAGACATCGCCTTTTGGTAGCCCTTCTTGTAGACCGCCGGTGCGGCGACCGCGTTCGGATCGGCGTTCAGACGCGTTGTATTCAGTCGGTCTTGAAGCTCGCGAATCAGAGTCTGCCTAAAACCATCAAGCCCAGAACCTTTTTGGATTCTGAGAATTTGGCGTGGGCCGGAATCATCTTCGTTAGCTTCCTTAGTCGAAGTTTGCTGAGTGGGTGGAGATTCGATTGGCGCGCTATGACGTAGCATAAGTTCGTTGTAGGCGCGTTGTAGCGCGTCCTTTTGCCGCCAGTCCCCTGTAGCGCACGCGTGTAGGTAGGCGGCAGATACCTTGTTATCTTGATCCTTTTGTCTCTCCATGTCGGCAATCGTGACGGTCGCAACCCTTCGGTCCGTCTTTGCGTCAGGGACCCAGGATTCGCGGTCGTCAGCATCAACCACCATCTCCCCATGGGAAGTATCCAGTATGAAAGATTCGGGGTCGCTCATTTTGACCCCGTTCGCTCGAGTTTCTCTAATATTGGAAGGGATTTCTCCATCAATAGTGCCAAACGGGCATATGCCCCCATGAGTTCGGCGGCGCGGCTCGGAACTGCCTGCTCGCGTTTGATTTCCTCAACCAGATAACGAATATCCTCAGCGAGACTCATGCATGCCCATTACCGACGGTACGGCAAAGGCGTAACGGTTTGGTTTTAGATGACTGATTTTACATCATTTGGTAGCTGGCTTTCGAGAAATGTTACGAGAAAACGATAAGGTATGGGAAAGGGACAAACTCTGGATCGAGGTTCTTAGACAGCGCTCAAGCAACAAAGGAAAGAACGCTTCAGCACAGAAGGATCGCAGAATCCGGGAGAAGGGAAAAATGTGGTTGGAAAGACTTGGCTACTTAGCGACGAAATTATCTGAAGATCAGACTTGGCAGATATTCACCAAGGAACGATTGGAACCCATTGTTGCGGCGCTGTTGGTCCAAGGAAAAAACTTCGACCAACAACTTGCTCTGGCAGAGATGTTCATACAGAATGGCGCCAAGCTATACGGACGCCCCGAAATTGATGATGGAACCAAGTTAATCCGTAACGGCGCCGATGTTCCAGCAGAAAATGCCAAAACCGTCCTTATTGCCGCGGCACTCAACAGAGTCAAGTTTGGCGGAAAGAATTCGACCCCAGCAAGGTTTAGTCCTCACGGATGAGCCGGGGACGAGGTTCATGTTATGGGCTTATGCCACCAAGAGTTGAGCCGTCGCTTGTCCGTGCAGGGATCGTGTAAATAACCCACAGTCCCAGCACAATTGTGAACGTTCGCGGTTCGATACTCCGCGGTTTCCCTCATGGCAGTACCGTACGCTGGAAACGAATCAATCGAACTGAAAGCCCCATATTGAGTGCTCGATGAAGCAAGGTTAGGCATGCGTACACACGTGCCCCTCAGGAGGATCGTCCTCATACGTTTGCGTAGAGGATTCCAGAAGCAAGGTTACGAGCGTTTGAATGCTACCCCAACCTAACTTATGTTGAAGAAACGTATAATCGCCACGATAAACCCGACAACAATTGCGAGCGATCCAGTCGCGTAGGAAATCTGTTGCCACGGAAGTTCACTCATCTTGTCGCTTATTGTTGGAGCTGCTCTGAATCCTACCTTTTCAGCGTCACGGGCTTCCTCTAAGAAGTGCACCACTGAAGGAAGTATCATAGGATCAAGTTCATTTCCCGGCTGTCCCACCCAAGCACTCAGCGCTTTGATATCTGCCTCAACTTCGTGTTTCCTCATAAGTGCGTAGCTTGCTCCGAGAAAGAGACTGCTTTTCGCACAGGTCAATCCTACCCGATTCAGCCTTTTCTCGACTGATTGGACCCCTCTTCGTAGCCAGGGGAAGTTCGGGTTTCCTTGGCCGAGTTGAAACAGAAATTGTTCAATGGACAGTTTGCCTATAGCTCGCGGGTTCATGAACATGTTCCACTCCCCTGAAACCGAAGAAAGAGCGAATCCCAGAATCAGGGGGACGTACCCCGTATGACCCTTGGGTGAAAGTAAGAGAAGAATCGCGCCTGAAAACAGAATAATCGAGCTTGCGTAAAAGATAGCCCCGACGAATCTACCGAACGTGAAAGCAACGACGAATCCTTTGCGAACTATTCTCGTTAGGATTCTGTTCCGATAGACGGCGAATAAGACCATTGGAACAGAAACTGCCACGGACAATAATGTCGACAGATAACCCAAGCTTGCAGAAAATACGGCATAAGTTAGGAAACCAGCAATACCGCTGTCGCCAATCCGCCTAACAACATCCGGCGTCGAATAATATCTTAAGTCGCTAAGGTCTATGTTCACCGAATTCATGTCTTGGATAACGACCTTGCGCTATATTTGGGATGATATCTATCATAGTCCTCACCTCGTTCATCAGTCGATTAGTTTTCGAACCTCAGGCAGGCTTGATCGAACTTTTTCCAAGTCGTCTTTGTAGTTCGGTCGGTTGTAGAACTTGGCGAAGATGCCTGTTGGTACACGTCCCTGCAAGAGATCTATTAGTTCAACGTCTATCCGCTTTCGCATGAACGTGGCGTATATTTTTCGACAATACGCCATGTGGAACGCGAGTTTGCGGCGTCGAAACTCGGACCTGATGCCTTGGTAGTCGAGGCTTCTTGTGTTCTTGGCGATTTCGAGTGTTTCTTGATCCACGACGGAGATGAACGCTTTCTTTGTGTTACGAATGAACTGATTCGGAAACTTGTAGTGTTCGAGAACCAGAAGATCCCGGTTGACATAGTT
>Ga0137380_10005752_pt1 | contig 11040 bp, 10 predicted proteins | sample SagtaG_17_FD_104809 | JGI IMG/M metagenome (GOLD analysis project Ga0137380, IMG submission 104809) | Vadose zone soil microbial communities from Sagehorn Ranch, Mendocino, California, USA - Sage2_L_100_16 metaG | ecosystem: Environmental > Terrestrial > Soil > Vadose zone | place: USA... | reverse complement strand
TGCGTTCTGCTCGGCTTCGATGATCGCGGCGAGCTCGGGTTCGTCGCGTTCCATGTTCGCGGCGAGCATCCCAAGTGGGTCGCGCCGCGGCGTTTCGTTGACGGTACCGGTGGGTGCGTCCTCGGCGACGGCTTGGGTGTTGACGAAGGCGGTGTTCTCGTCGCGGGCGCGGCTCATGCCGACGTAGAGTGCGGCCAGCCCGGTCCGCGGGGTGACCACGGTCTGGGTGGTGTCGACCGTGAGCCCTTCCGAGGCGTGCACCGTGGAGGCGTAGCTGAGCGCCAGGTCGGTGTTGACGTAGCTGCCAAGCAAGGTGATGCGCTCGCCGAGCTGCTCAGCATCCGGGGTGCGGCCGATGATGGTCGCGACGACGAGGCCGCCGTCCTCGCGTGTCTTGAGGACGCGGTATTGCTCGCGGTTGACCGGGCCGCGGCGGTTCCCCGCGACGCCGCGGAGTTCCCAGCCGTTGCGGCGGCCTTGCACAATGTCGCCGACGCCGGCGATGGTGTCCTGCAACCCGAGCGGCACCCCGGCTTCGTGGACGCGACCGAGGCGGACGAGTTTGGCGCGGATCTGCGCGGAAAGCTGGGCAGCTTGCTCGTTGGTGTCCACGATCAGCAGGCCGCGTTTGCCGGCGATGTAGTCGGCCAGCCACGCGTCGGCGGCCAGCTGTTCAGTGCGCTCGATCGGGCCGCCGTCGATAATCCGGCCGTGCCTGCGGTAGTCCTGCAGCGCGGTCTCGTCACCCTCGCGCAACCGGAGTGACGCGTCGCGTTCCCACGGGTGGGTGAAGCGGCGCGCCTCGGCGAGCTCGTAGGCCGGCCTGACCCGGGCGATCATGTCCATCCCACCGGCCGCACCGACCGCGGCCAGCTGCCGATGATCACCGACCAGGAGCAGCTTCGCCTGCGCGTTAGAGACGATGTCGTGCACCGCGACCAGGTCGGCGGTGTCGGTCATCGCCGACTCGTCGACCACGACAAGATCCCCTCCGGCCAGGCGCCACGCGTGGTCGTCACCGAACGGCCGCCCTTCGGCCAAGCGCTGCTGCACGCCGAGCCAGTGGCTGATGTTGCGCGCGGCCAAGCCTTCCCCGGTCAGGACCTGTGTGGCGATCTGCGAGGTCGCCAGCCCGACCACCCGGCGCCGCTCACCACCCCACAGCGTCGGGTCCTGCCAAGCGCGGGCGATCGTGCCGACCACGAACGACTTTCCGGTGCCGGCCGGGCCGACCAGTGACTCCACGCCGGCGCCGGACGTCAACACGCCACGCACGGCGGCGGCCTGGTCCACGCCGAGCTCGATCCCCGACTCGCAAAGCTCGTCGAGGAACGCGACCGCGAGCTCCGGCGGGAGTGCGGCGGCGGTGCGCTCGACGGCGGCCGCGCGCAGCGCGCGTTCGCTGCGAACATGCTCGTGCGTGGCGTAGAGGCGCTCGCCAGGGCGCTGGTAGGCAGAGGCGCCATTGTCCAGGCGCAGCTCATCCGGCAGGGTGGCGCTGCCTGGCCCGTCAGCGGTGAGCGCCACGCAGTGCTCGTCGATGGCCTGCCGGGTAAGCCCACGGATCAGGTCGGCGACGTCGGTGGCATCGAGGCCGCCGAGATAGTCCGGCAGTGCGTCGTTGATCGCGCCGGCCAGATCCGCCTCGGTCCACGAGGCTTTGGTCGCTTGCACGTCGGCGAGCGCGGTCTCGATCACCGCGGATGGGCTGAACGCCTGCGCCGGCAGGTCGTGGCCGGCCTTCTCGAGGACCCGCGCCGCGATGCCCTCGAAGGTCAGGTTGAGCTCAGCACGCAGCTGCGCCGCCACACGGTCCAGCCGCTGTTCGAGGGTCTCCCCGTCGTGGGACTTGCGCGGGCGAGTGATCGCCCACGCCTTACGGTGGAGCCGGTCTCGTTCCAGGGCGTTGGGTTCGCGGCCGTAGCGCTGCTCGAACGCGGCAACCAGCTCGGCGGTCTTCGGCGTGATCGCCCGGTCACGGGCCGAGAGCAGCTTGTTCGCCTCGGCGGGCACGTCGAGAATCTCCCGCGCCTTGCCGTCCGGGCGCATCACCGCCAACACGCGCAAGCTGCGCGCGACATGCTCGGTGGCGGTGCGCTCGCCGACGGCGGCCGCGGCCGGCTTATGCACGTACAGCGCGCGCCCGTCCAGGGTGCGCCACATCCCGTCGGCACCTTGCACCCGGTTGAGCACCGCGCCGTGGATGTGCAGGTGCGGATCATTCGTGCGGCTGGTGTGCTGGAAGAACGACGCGACGATCAGCCCGTGCGAATCGGTGAACCGGCCACCGGCGCCGCCGTGATGCCCGACCCGGGAGTAGCCGGCGTGCTCGGCCAGGTAGTCCATCGCGGCATGGTGCCCGGCCCAGATCGCATCCTCGACCGCCTGCTTGTGCGCCGCCCACGCCGCGGCCGCCTCCTCGTCACCGGCCCGGCGGGCCTGCACCTCCTGGTGTTCAAACGCGGCGTGCAACACCGTGATCGACTTTTGGATGCTGAACGTCACGTCGTAGAACGCGACGTTCTTGCGTTCACGCTTGAACGCCTCGGCCCGCAGTTGTACACGCCGTTCAGCATCCGCGTACGGCTCAGCGTTCAACGCCTCGGCGTACAAATCATCAGCCGTCTTGTACCTCCGGCCCTTGTGCCCAACGGTCGCGCACTCGCCCCACTGGTCGCGGTCGCGGAACCGGTCGTCGCGGGGGTCGATGAAGTGCTCGTAGAGCGCCTCCATGTCCTGGTGGTCGACCAGGCCGGTGAGGCCGAGCGCGTCGGCGCCGGCGCCGTACCAGCGCCCGGGCGGCTCGCCCTCGGTCACGGCGCCGGTGTAGTAGTTCTCCCGCCCGGTCGCGACCTCGCGGGTCAGGTACTTCACGGAGTGCCCCCGGTGAATGGTCAGCACGCCCGCGTACCCCTTTCAAGATCGAATTTGATCGATCCCAAGATCAACACTGTGGTGCCTGGTTTGCGGCTTGTGCCGGGCCGTCTGATCGTGATGCATGGGTCCGCAGTGCTGTTCTTGATCTGAGGCGTGGGCTGGTAGCTGGTCTGTGCGGTGATGTCGTGGTGGTGCTGGGTTTGTTGGTGGACTCGCTTGGTGGGTTGGCTGGTTGGTCGTCTTGCTGGCTGGAAGGTCACTTGGGGTTCCTGTTCTCGGGTTGGTTGTTGACGACGTGCAGCGCTGGGCGGTCGTTGCGCAGGGTCTTGAGGGCGTTGCCAGCGGTGCCGCGCGCGACCTCGGCCAGGCGCATCAGTTCGGTCACCGTCGGGAGAGCGCCGTGCCGGTCGCGGTGTGCCTCGGCGGTAGCCCGGGCCCGCTGTACCGCCGAACGGCGCCCGTCCGATCTGGCCGCGGCGTTCAATCCGTCCGCGCGGCTGTACACATCGGCAGCGGGTTGTACAGCGGATGGACGCTCTGGCGTTGTACGCGATTGAACGCTCGGCTGCGACCTCGACGGGCTCGCCCGAGTCGGTGCCGATCAGGTGGAGGAGGTGGGCGGTGAGGGCGGCGGCGATCGCGGGCCAGGCACCGACCCCGAACCGCCGCCCGACCGGCGCGGCCGTGGTGTGGTCGAGGCCGCCGGCGAGGTAGACCGCCTGGGCGAGCCCGGACAGTCCGGCGGCGAGGATGACGATGCCGGCGGCGTAGCGGCGCCCGCCGTGGTGCAAGCGTGCGGTGGCGGCGTAGGCGACGAGGGCGAGCCCGTCGGTGATCAGCGGATACAGCCAGGCGATCGGCGCGGCGACCCGCGCGGCGGCGGCGACTTGGTACAGGCCGTGCGCGGTGGCCACGCCGGCGCCGGTGGCGACGAGGAGCCCGGCGGCCCACGTGGTGCGCCGCGCCCGCGGCGAGTCGGTGGAAGTCATCGGCGCCCTCTGGTGATGGCGTGCCGGTGTGCGGCGTCGAGCTGCTCCTGGGCCGGTGCCGGCGCAGGTTGGTCGCGAGTGACCGCCCACCACCCCGCGATCACTGGCGCGGCGTCGGAGGTCGGCGCGACCGGCGCGGGCGTGTGGCGCTCGCCGCCGGGCCGGTGCGCTTCGAGCGAGCACAGCCTGGCGTAGGCGTGGATGCGGCGGGCGACGCCGGGGCGTTGCCGGTCGTGCCAGTCCCCGACCGCGCTCGCCGGCGCGCCGGGTTGGTAGGCGGCGAGCCAGGCGGCGTGCAGCCAGAGCAGTTCTTCGACGACGTCGGGGTGCCACAGCCAGCAGTCCGGCAACTGGCGGGCGTCGCTGTAGCGGAGGTACACGCCGCCGATCCAGGCGGCGAGCGTGGTCAGCAGCTGTTCGGCGTCACGCGCGGCGCGGCTCGACTCCGGTGCTCGGCTTGGGTCGGTGGGGTGGTCCATCCAGGCTGGCGCGGCGGACCCGGTCGGCTTGCCGCGGCCGCTGGCGGTGGTGTCGGCGAGGCGGGCGAACAAGTGCGCGAGATCGTCCACGCGACGCGGCAGCGCGGCCAGGTGGTCGACGCGGCGGCGCAGCGTCTCGAGTTCGCGGGCCAGCCCCGCCACCACGGCGTCCGGGTCCGGGTGGGCAGTCACTGCGTGGCCTCGCCGAACAGGTTCAGCTGCGCAGCGACCGGCCCGCCATGCCCGTCCGGCGCGGGCCCGGTAGTCGGGTTCTTGCGGACACCGGCGCGTGCGGTGGGGTCGAAGCTCAGCGACCGTTGCAGCGCGGCGTAGTCGGCGTAGCCGTCTCGGGAGAGGTAGAGCGCGATCGCGTCGAGGACCGGGATGCCGTCGGCGGTGACCATGCGCGCGATGGCGGGCACGTTCTCGAGCACGAACGTCTTCGGCGCGACGTCGAGCACGATCCGGCAGAAGTCGAAGACCAGGCTGTTGCGCGGGTCCATGACGTCCTGCCGTCCGGCGGTGGAGAAGCCTTGACAGGGTGGGCCGCCGATGACCGCGCCGACGTCGCCCGGGTGGAGGCCGAGGTCGTCGAGGATTACCCGGCCGTGGAGGGTGCGGATGTCGCCGAGGTAGACGTGCTCGACCGGGTACTGGTCGGGGTGGTGGGAGATCCAGCCGGTGCCGGCCAGGCCCGGGCTGGCCTCGGCGGCGGTGTGCGCGGTCCACGCGCCGTCGATGAGCTGATGCACGATCGTGGCCGGTGAGCCGAGGTTGGCGAGGTAGGTCATCATCGCCGGCAGGTCGGCCTCGACCGCTGCCGCGACGTGCCAGCCAGCCTGATGGAAGCCGACGGAGAAGCCGCCCGCGCCGGCGAACAGGTCGATCGCGACCGGCCGCGTCGCCGGGACGTGCTCGGCTGGCAGGTACAGCCCGGACCGGGCCGGCAGGTAGCCGGCGCCGAGCTCGACGGTGCGCTCGCGCATCACGGCGCCGCCGTCTGGTCGGCACTGTCTACTGTGGACAGTGCCGGCTCATCGGGGGTGAGCCGGCCGATGTGGCGGCGGCCGTCGCTGGTCTCGATCTCGACCCAGCGACGGCCGTGCCAGCAGCGGATCTCGCCGTGGATGCGTTCCCCCCACGGGGTATCGACGGTCGCTGTCATCCGCGGCCCACCTCTTCGCAGAGGGGGGTGTCGTGGAGCAGGTCGATGGCCTCGTAGCCCAGGTCGAGCAGCACGTAGCGCTCGCCGGTGACCGACTGCAGCCCGATCAGCCGACGCTGTCCGTCAGGCGGGCTGGCCGGGTGTGTGGCGTCGGAGAACGGCTCGACGGCGGCGGCGGTCAAGGCCCAGCGGCGCAGGTAGAACAGGCCGGCGACGTAGTGGCGCACCGGCGCCGACTCGAGCACGTCGGACAGCTGGGCGGGGTCGACCCACATCATCGCCTCGACGGCGGCCCGGATCGCGGCGCGCTTGGGCTCGGTGTTGGTGTAGCCCATGCCGGCGCCGAGACGGGTCCAGCGGACCTGCCGCGCCGGCAGCACGGGCCTTGGGTGAGTAGTGGTGGTCATAGGGCTTGCACCGCCTGGCACCAGTCGGCGAGCAGCGCCTGCCCGGACGGGTCGAAGCGGGCGATGTCGCCGATGCGGATCGCGACCGGCGCAGTGGCGAACATGGCCAGCAGCCGCAGCCGGGTCTGCTCGGTGCTGGACAGCTGCCCGAACACGGTGGCCTCGACGGTCGTGCGCGGCCCGCGCGCGACCCACCGGTCATGCGCGGCGTCATCGGCGAGCGCAGGGCGGTGGTGCGTGTAGTCGTGCCAGGCCTCGGTGAACTGGTCGTGCTCGTCGATCGCCGTGGCCAGCGCCTCGACGTCCAGCCACGGCCCGTCGTCGTCGACGACGACCATGTCCGGAACCCGGGCCACCAGCTCGGCCAGGCGCGGGTGGCGGCCCAGCAGCCAGGGCGCGGACCGGTACGGGGGCTCACCGCTGGGTGGGGGTTGGCCGCTGGTGTCCGGCCAGGCAACGAACGTGCTGCTCATAAGAGGTTCTCCAGGTGTCTAGGGCTGAAGGGAGCGGCGACAACGAGGCCGGGCCGCTCCCTCCGCCGTCTCGGTGGTCAGCCGACCTCGGCCGGCTCGGACTGCGTGGACTTGGTGGTGGTGCGGGTGAGGGTGGCGGTGGCGTAGCGCAGGCTGGCGCCGAGTGCGGTGACCTGCAGGACGTGCTTGACCCGGGTGTGCCCGTCGCGGTCGGTCCACTCCTCGTCGTAGGTGCTGCCGTGGACCATGGCCCGGTCACCCTTGTGGAAGGTGTCGGCGGCGTTCTCGGCGAGCGCGCCCCACACGGTGGCTTCGTAGAAGACGGGCGGGGTGTCCTCGTACTCGCCGTCCATGTTCTTGCGTCGTGCGGAGACCGCGAGGCGGATGGTGGCGACGGCTTGGCCGGTAACCTTGGTGAACCGCAGTTCGGGGTCGGCGGTCAGATTGGCTTCGGTGGTGATCGTGGTGGACATGGCGGTTTCCCTTTCTGGGGTTGGTGAAACGGGGCACGCGACGCTGCGTGGTGGTGCGCTGGTGGGGCCGGTTACGGGGCGGGCTGGCGTGTGTTCTTCGCTGCCTGCCCGCAGGGCGTCAGGTTCCGGGCCCGCGGGGTGCCCCGGGTCAAGCCGGGACCGCAAGATGGTTCCCGGCGTCGCGCTTCTCAGCGGAGCCGCCTGGGAACGATCTTGCGCAGGACGGCTTGATGCGGGGCTGCGGGTCTGGTACCGCCCCGGCCCCTGCCAGGAGTCAGTCCGCCGCAGGCGGTCAGGTGGGCTTGTCGCCGGCGCGACCGGCCCAGCCGGCAGCACCGGCACGCCTGGTCGGGTCGTCGAAGCGGGCGGGTGGCGGCTCACCGCGACCAGCGCCGCCGCAGTGGTCAGGGTCGGGATCGACCACGCTTCGTCGTCGGCTCGCGAAGCGTTCCGTACTCCGGCATAGGGCGCGACGACGGGGGGGACGGCGAGCTGGTCCAAGCGCGGGTCGCGGTAGCGGCGGCAACCGCGGGGCAGGACCTCGACCGTCAGGTCGGCCGCGCGGGCTTCGGTGTCGGCCCGCTGGGTGATCCGGTCGGCGTAGCCGCGCAGCGGGTGCAGGAGTGCCGCGATCGCGCGGCGGTCAGGTGTCATCGGGCTCACCGCCGTCGGTCTCGTCGTTGTGCGGTGCAGCGTCCGGGTCGGGACCTGCGGCGGGTTGTGGGTCGATGTGCTCGTGCCGGGCGCGTTCGGCCTCGATCTGCCGTGCGCGCTGTTCGTCGCGCTGCGCGCGGGCTTGTTGGCGTTGCTCGTTCCAGTCGGCAACGGCTTGGGCGGCGTCCTCGACGAGCTCGATGACGGCGGTCTTGACCTCGGTCCAGTGGTGGCGGGCGAGTTGGCGGCGGTGGTTCCAGGTCGCGGCCCGCTTCTGCGCCCGGGCCTTGCGGCGGTTCGCCCGCAACACAGCGCGGACGTCGTGGCGGCGCCAGGCCATCTCGACCCGCCCGACGACCGGTGCCATGTCCCGGCGGATCAGCAGCACCCGGCCACGTCGCAGCTGCGCGATCTGCGCCGGCGTCAACACCGGGACGCGCTGGGTGGTCTCGGAGATGACCTTGCCGGTGTGGTCGCGGGTGACGACGCGTTCCTCGCGTTCCCCGGCCAGCGTCGAGTACGCCTGCAGGTCTTCCGCGTCGCGGGTACCGCCGTAGATCACCAGCGACGCGGCATTGTTGAGAATCGCGGCCGCGCCGTCATGCCCCCAGCGCTGCCGCAGCTGCGGCCGCGACTGCGCGGCGATGTGGATGGTCACGTTCCGCCCACCCATGTCAGACGTCCATCGGTCGAGCGGGATCGGGCAGATCAACGCCGCCTCGTCCAACGCCAACGTCAACGGCGGGTCCAGCCGACCCGAAGGTTGCCGCCCGGCAACCGCCCGGGCCGTGCGCGCGATGTGCCCGGTCAGCGCGGCGACCAGCGGCGCGACCTGGGCATCCTCCGCACCCAGCAGATACACCGTCCCGGACAGCGCCAGCAGCGCCTCCACATCCAGCCCAGGTGGCAGATCCTCGTCCGGGACGGTGACGCCGGATGCGTCGATCACCGGCGCCGTCACGCTCTGCCCGGCCGCGCGGGCGGCGACCGGGTCGTGCAGCCACATCAACGCCGGGCGGATCGACTGGGTGATCGAGGAGCGGGTGCGGTCATTCGTGGATACGAAATGGGTCAGCTCGGCCTCGAACCCCGGCTCGGGCGAGTTCCGCACCAGCGGCCGGATCGCCTCGTAGTGCCGGTCCGGGTCGCTGACCCAGGCATGCACGTCGCGCATCGAGCGCCCACCCCGCGCCGCAGCGTGCATCAACACGGCCAGCACGTCACGGGCCTGCCCCGCCCAATGCTCCCGATCACCATCCGACGAATGGGAGCTGCCACCGCCCGCGCCGGGGCTGCCGCCGGCGATCAAATCCCCGGCCCGTTCCACCGCGCTCTTCGGGTCCCCGCAGCCGATCAGCGGGTCGAACGTCACCGTCGACGCCAACCCGCCGACCCCGGACGGGTTGAACACCAACACCGGGCCCCGACCGGCGCGCAGCTGCCCGGTGAGCGTGACCAGGTCGGTGCGCGTCGAGGTCGCGATCACCGCCCCCGGCGCGTCGATGATCCGCCCGGCCAACTCCCCCGACTTACCCGTCCGCGGCCCGCCGAAGCACAGCTTCGCGTCCTCACACGTCGCCCACACCGTGAACCGGCCAACCCGGGCCAGCTTGTACGCGAACTGCGTCGTCGGCACCCGCAACCGCGCCCACAACGACAACGCCTCATAGCTGGGCCGCAGCATTCGCATCCGGCGCCGCACCGCCCACCGCGACCCGGTCCGCAGAATCTGCCACCGCGACGCCAACCCGTGATTGCGACGCGAGCGCCGCCACGACCGCTGCACCGACCCCGCCGGGCCGAACCAACGCCGCCACACCACCCAGCCGCAGACGCTCAACAGCACGATGCCAAGCAGCAGCACCCGCAAACCGAACACCGAGTCCACCGACGCCGAGCCGACGAGCGTCAGCCCGAGGCCAACACCCGCCACCCGGCGCAGCGCCCGACTCCCCCGGGCCATCACCGCACACCCCCGGCAACGGCCTCGTCGCGCCGGGCGGCCCCGGCAGCGGCATTGAGAAGGTCCTCAACCGCGGCGGCCGGCACCACGTACCGACCACGGCCCCGCCCATCACGCATCGGCACTGCGGGGAAAACCCCAGCGCGGATGAGCCTGTACAGATGCTCTTGCGAAACACTCATCAGCGCGGCCGCCTCTGGGACCGAATACGTCGGTACGCCAACCGCGCGCTTCCTCAAGGCGCTCCGTAGCGTCCGCTCCTTCGCAGCGCGCCGCATCTGCCCGGGATCGAGTTCAGCGACCGCCTGCGCCCGGGCGCCATCGGCCGTCGTAGCCTGTTCTTGCATCTGGGACTCCGCTCTCGATGCGTTGCCCGGACGGGGAATCCCCCGTCCGGACGCTTCAGATGCGGTGTGTGCAGGTGGTCCCGGTGAAGACAGCCACTCAGTCCCCTGACACCACAGCCACACATCTAGGAGACGGCCGACAATGAACAAGGACCCGGACAAACTGTCCGGGTCCGTTGTGCGCTTGCAGAGGGTTCAGCTAGCGGGTCGCCTCGACGGCACTCCTGATCGCATCGATGATCGCCAGCCACGGCAGCTGACGACCTGGCGCGCTTCTCGGTCGATGTAGCGGCCAGACGTCCTCGCCATAGACCAGGCGAACGCCGGCGCTCTGCAAGGCGGCAATGTGACGCTCCCATGCCGGCTGGCCGGCGTGCGCAGCGTTGATGCGAGGAAACACAATCACCGGGACCGTCCGCCCGCCGATTGCCTCGCAGACCTGTGTCAGTGCTTGATTGTCCGCAATGCCAAGAGCAAGTTTGGCGACCGTGTTCGCGCTCGCCGGTACCACGGCATAGCAGTCGACCTCAGGGTGCGGGCTCACGTCGCTCGGGAGCCGCGGCTCGTGCCGGACGACATATCCCGTGGTGTCCTCGATCTTGGCAAGCTCGCCGATCGCGTCGAGCCACGTCGTCGCGGTTGGTGTCAGCGTCACGGCGACCCGCCACCCGAGCGACTGCAGCGGCTCAATCAATTGCTCGCGGACCTCTTCAACGCCGCCGGCACTAGACCCAACGAGGCCGACGACCGGAGCGCTGCCGTCGTTGCTCATGCGACTGCGCGGCAGCGCTCAGCCAACGCGAGCAGCTGGGAGGAGCGTCGGCCGCCAGTCACCGGCGCCCGGCGGTGGAGTGTCTTGATCGTCTCTCGGGCGCTCGTGTTCTGCCGAAGAAGGGTGGGCGCTTCGTACTCGGCCGCGAGAAGGCGCTGTAGGGCATCCTCATCATGGCCGGCGTATGTGAGCGCGCGGGCGGTGTCGATCAGATGCACGACGCGACGCTCGACCGGCATGTGGGCCACGTCGACGTCCTGGTGCGCGAGCACGTAGCTCACGTCGCCGAGATCCAGCGCCGCTGACAGCCGATGCAGCTGGACATTGGTCGGCCCAAAACTCGTCTGCCAGTAGTTCGCATCAACACCGAGCCGTTCAGCGGCCTCGCCTGCCTGAACGAGGAGCTCTGTTGCCGTCCGACGGTCGTGATCGCGCGCGGCG
>Ga0137380_10005751_pt1 | contig 11042 bp, 10 predicted proteins | sample SagtaG_17_FD_104809 | JGI IMG/M metagenome (GOLD analysis project Ga0137380, IMG submission 104809) | Vadose zone soil microbial communities from Sagehorn Ranch, Mendocino, California, USA - Sage2_L_100_16 metaG | ecosystem: Environmental > Terrestrial > Soil > Vadose zone | place: USA... | reverse complement strand
CGAACATCGATGTAGCAACGATGGTCATGTGCGACTCGACGCACGACCTGAGACCCGAGCCATTGCCAGAAGGCGGCTTCTGGCAGGTCCATCAGGTCGGTTGTCGTGGTCTCGACGATCTCGCGCTCGGCGGCGAGCCGCGGCAGCACCGTCTCGGCGAAGAACCGCGCGGCCGCGATCTTGCCCTGGTAGAACGCGGTGTCCGCGTCGCCGGCGGCGGCGTCGAGCGCGCCGGTGGCGATCTCGGACTGCCGCACGAGGTACAGCTCCTTGGCGAATGCGGCGCCGCTCGCGTACATCCAGATCGCCGGGTTCGCGCCGAGCACGAGTTCGGCGACGCTCCAGCACAGCGACCGCGGCGCGGCCGTGCCGCCGAGTTCGGGCGGCAGCTCCAGCTAGAGCCTGGAGGCGCCGCGTTCCGGAGCCCGGTCAGGACCGGGAAGGGAACCCATAGCGCCCGCGCAGCCAGCCCGGCGGGTGGTCACGCCGGACCAGCGACTCCAGCGTTGCTCGCGCCCCCCGCTGGTGCAGCGATGCCAGGGCGGACCGGTAGGCGGCAACAAACCGCTCGTCATCGGCCAGCGCGCCGAACAGGTCGCGGTTGGCGATGAACGCGCCGGGATCCTCGCGCTGGCGCCGCGCGAGCCGGATGAGAGTGTCCCTGAGCCGGTCGACTACCTCGATCGGCTCGCCATGCTCGTCAACACCCTCCGCGTAGCGCGCCCAGCTCGCCACCACCGCGGCAGAACGCCTGATCTCGCCGCCGGCGGCGAGCTGCTGGCGAATCACCGGCAGCAGAAACTTCGGGATCCGGTCCGAGCTTTGCTCGCACAATCGGGCGATGGTGTCGCCGACCTGCGGGTTGGAGAACCGCTCGATGAGCGTGCGCTTGTAGGCGTCGAGGTTCACTCCGGGCACTGGTGGCAGAGTCGGGGTGCCTTCCTCGTCCATGTAACCGAGAACGAAGGCCCGGAACAAGGAGTCCTGAGCGGCCTCGTGCACGAGCCGGTAGCCGGCCAGGTAGGCGAAGTAGCACAGAGCCTGGTGTCCCGCGTTGAGCAGGCGCAGCTTCATCAGCTCGTAGGGTTCCACCTGGTCCACGAGCTGCACGCCGACCCGCTCGTATGGCGGCCGTCCCGCGGTGAAGGCGTCTTCGAGCACCCACTGCGTGTAGGGCTCGCAGACGACCGGCCATCGGTCGTCGATCCCGAACCGTTCCCGGACCTCAGCACGGTCGGCGTCACTGGTCGCGGGAGTGATGCGGTCGACCATGGAATTCGGGAACCGCACCTCGCGCTCGACCCAGTTGGCGAGCTCCGGGTCCCGCAGCCGGGCGAATGTGGTGAGAGCGAGCCTCGTCAGGCGGCCGTTGCCCGGAAGGTTGTCGCAGGACAAGACGGTGAACGGCCTGAGGCCGCGGCTCCGGCGGCGCCGTAGCGCCTCGATAATCAGGCCGAATGTGGTCCGCGGGACCGCACCCGGTTTGAGGTCGTCGATCACGCCCGGGTTGGTCACGTCAAACGCGCCGGTGATGTCGCTGACGTTGTACCCGCCCTCGGTGATCGTCAGCGACACGATCCTGGTCGACTCCGCGGTCATCTGCTCGATCACCGCCTTTGGGTCATCGGGCGCGAACAGGTACTTCACGACGGATCCGATCACCCGCGGTTCGTAGGTTCCGTCGGCGTGCTTGAGTACCAGCGTGTAGAGACCGTCCTGCGCGCTCAGGGCCTGCTGCATGCTCCGGTCGGCCGGCATCACGCCGACACCGCAGATGCCCCAGTCCAGCGCCGCGCCCGCGTTCATGAGGCGGTCGTGGTACATCGCCTGGTGCGCGCGGTGGAAGCCGCCGACACCGAAATGGACGACTCCCGGCCTGACGCGGTCCCGGTCGTAGGCCGGTACCGGCAGCCGGTCTCTCCAGTACCCCAGGGTCTGCGAGTTGAGCGTCTGCGGCGTGGCCGGTCCGGACATGTCATGCCTCCCGATGCCCGACGTTGCGATCTTTCAGGCTGGCTGCCGGCGTAGCCGAGCCCTGGGGCCAGCTGGAGCCGGGGCGGCCGCCGGGGTTTCCGCTGAGTTCCGCGAGCCATGGCGGTTCGGCTCCGGCGCGGGTACAGGTCAGGGATGCGACCTCGGCGGCCGCCTGGAGCGCTTCGCGGACCGGCTCGGTCCGGAGAAGATCGGACTTGGTGAGCTCGTTGGCTGCCCACCAGGCCAGGAACGCGCCGCCGAAGGCGTCTCCGGCGCCGATCGTGTCCACGACCTGCACGCGGGGGACTTCGGCGCTCACCTGTTGTCCTGCCAGGAAGGCCCGGGCTGGGCGCGGACCGTCGGTGATGAGGATGAGCTTGGCCCCCTGGCCGAGCATCGCGGTGGCCGCATGGCGGGCTGTGGCACCCGGATAGAGGTAGGCGAGGTCCTCCAGGCTGGCCTTGACCACATCGGCGCGGCGCTGGATGCGGGAGAGCCGGGCCCGGTACGCATGCTGGTCGGTGATGGCTTCCGGGCGGCAGTTGGGATCGATCATCACGAGCGTGTCTGACGGCAGGTCGATTGTGATCAGGCGCTCGATGCTGGTGGCGATCGGCTCGGCCACCAGGGCGAGACTGCCGGAGTGCAGAGCGGTGAGGCCGGCCGGGAGCGCGGCGGAGAGCAGCGGATAGCCCAGGGCGCAGGAGGAGGTGCCGGACAGGTAGAACCGGTAGCGGGGTGCTCCCCTCGCGTCGACATCCACGGCGGCCAGGGTGGTGGGAGCGTCGGCCAGTTGCGGTATCGCCAGCCTCACGCCGTCCCGGTCAAGGCTGGCCGCGAGCAGATGGCCGAACCTGTCCTGCGACAGCCGGCCGAGGAACGCGGGCGCCAGGCCCAGCCGGCCGATGGTCCTGGCCGTGTTGAACGGCCCGCCACCCGGCCGCGCGCGGACGCCGCCGTTGTTCTCGACGAGGAGGTCGATGAGCGCCTCGCCAGCGACAGTGATCATCCGCGGGTGCCCTGACGGCCGGCGGTGGCCGGCGTGCCCGTGGCACCACGGCCGTCTCCACGGGCTGGCCTAACCGGCAATGCGGGCACCGGTGACGGGGTGGAAGGCGAAAATGTCATCCGGCTCGACGCGGAAGGTTACCCGCTGGCCCTGGGCCGGGGGTTTGCGGCCCTCGGCGCGCGCCACAACCGGGTCCCCGCCTCCGGCCAGCCGAACGTGGAGCAGGGCATCGGCTCCCAGCTCTTCTACCAGCAGCACCTCGCCGGCGAGTTCCCCGGCACCATCAGCCAGGTGCAGGTGTTCTGGCCGGATGCCGATGACGAGCTCGCTGAGGCCCGCCTGCCTGGCGGCGGTGCGTGCCGCGGCCGGGAGCGGGATCTTCGTGCCTCCGAGCTGGGCGCCTCCGTCGGCGAGCGGGACGGTCTGCAGGTTCATCGCGGGCGAGCCGATGAACCCGGCGACGAACTGGTTCACCGGGTTGTCGTAGAGCTGACGCGGCGTTGCGCACTGCTGCAGCCGCCCGTCGCGCAGGACCGCGACCCGATGGCCCATGGTCATCGCCTCCACCTGGTCGTGGGTGACGTAGACCGTGGTGATCCCGAGGCGGCGCTGCAGTTCGGCGATCTGGCTGCGGGTCTGCACGCGCAGTTTGGCGTCGAGGTTCGACAGCGGCTCGTCCATCAGGAAGACCTTCGGCTCGCGCACGATGGCCCGCCCCATGGCCACTCGCTGCCGCTGGCCACCGGACAGCTGCTTGGGCTTGCGGCCGAGCAGGTTGTCATCGAGGTCAAGCAGCCGGGCGGCTTCCCGCACCCGGCGGTCCCGGTCGGCGCGCGGAACGCGCTGCATCTTGAGCGCGAAGCCCATGTTTTCCGCGACCGTCTTCTGCGGGTACAGGGCGTAGTTCTGGAACACCATCGCGATGTCGCGGTCCTTGGGCGGAACCTGCGTCACGTCCCGGTCACCGATCTCGACCCGCCCGCTGTCCACCGGCTCCAGCCCGGCGAGCATGCGCAGCGCGGTGGTCTTGCCCGACCCGGAGGGCCCGACGAGAACCATGAACTCGCCATCGTTGACGTCAAGGTCAAGCGCGTTGACGGCCGGCGGCGTGCCCTTGCTGAACACCCTTGTCGCCGACATGTACTTCACACTGGCCATCGAGGACCTCCGTTGCATGCGGGGCTGAATCCACGCGGCTGGCGGGCGCGCCCGTCGCGGCTGCGGCACTGCGGGCCGGGAGCCAGGCGGCCACCTGCGGCCCGCTCACTTGATGGCTCCCATGGACAGCCCGCGGACCAGCGAGCGCTGCGCTATCCAGCCAACGAGGACCACCGGAACCGAGGCAACCGTTGCCGCCGCCGACAGGTGCGCAATGAACAGCCCCTCCTGGGGGACGGAGCTAATCAGGAACATGGGCATGGTTGCGGCATTCGTGGTCGTGAGGTTGATCGCAAGGAAGAGCTCGTTCCACGCGAAGATCACGCAGATGAGCGCGGTCGACACGAGCCCGGGCATGATGATCGGCATGATCACGCTCCGGATCTCCCTGATGCGGCCCGCGCCGTCCAGCCGCGCCGCCTCGAGCAGCTCGCCGGGCACCTCAAGCATGAAGGAACGGATCATCCAGATCGCGAGCGGCAGGTTCATCGCGGTGTACAGGATGATCAGCAACCCGATGCTGTCGAGCAGGTGCGCGTGCAGGGCGATGACATACAGGGGGCCGATCGCGGCCACGATGGGCAGCATCTTGGTCGAGATGAAGAAGAAGAGGCCGTCGCGCCAGCGCGGGACCGGATACACGGACAGGGCGTAGGCGGCGGGGACGCCCAGCAGCAGCACCAGGATCGTCGAGCCGACCGTCGCGGTCACCGAGTGGGTCAGGAAGGGGCCCATGCCCGTGACGGCCAGGCGGAACTCGGACATGGTCGGGGCGAAGGCGAACGTGGGCGGCCAGGTTTCCGCGGCGGGTTCCGGTTTGAACGCCGTGATCACCATCCACAGCACCGGCAGGAAGAACGCGATCGCCACCACCCACGCGAGGACCGCCCAGCCCGCGCGCCGCGGCCACTCAGGGAGCCTGCGCTGGCCGGCCCGCAGGGACAATGTGGTCATCCTCGTGCCTCCTCGAACTGGAAGACCCTGGCGAACATCCGCAGCGCAAACGTGGCAACGATGATCGTGAGAATGACGGTGACCACGCCTGCCGCGGCTGCTCCCCCAATGTCGAATGCGTTGTTTACCTGCTGGTACAGGTAGAAGGGGATGTTAGTGGTGGAGGTCCCCGGGCCGCCGTTGGTCATAAGCCGGACCGCGTCGAACGTGTTGACCAGGTAGATCGAGCCGAGCAGGATCCCGAGCTCGATGTAGGGCCGCAGGTGCGGGAGGGTGAGCTCGCGGAACGTGGCGAGCGCCCCGGCGCCGTCGACCTTCGCCGCCTCCAGGGTGTCTGGCGGCTGGCTCTGCAGGCCGGCGAGCACGATCAGGGTCATGAACGGCGTCCACTGCCAGACCATGACGACGATCACCGAGGCCAGCGCGTGCGTGCTGAGCCAGGCCACGTGATGGACGCCGAACGGCGCCAGCAGGTAGTTCAGCAGCCCGTAGTTCGAGTCGAGCATCGGGTACGCCCACACCAGCGCCGCCGCCGCCGGCATGACCAGGAACGGGGTGATGATCAGCGTCCGGACAACGCCACGGCCGATGAACTTGCGGTCCAGCAGCAGCGCGAGGGCCACTCCGAGGATCATGGCGGCGATCACGGCGGCGGCGGTCATCTCCACCGAGCGCACCAGCGAGTCGCGGAAGGCCAGGTTGGTGAAGACCGTCGTGTAGTTGCTCAGCCCGGTGAAGTGGGCAGGAGCGGTGCTATTCCAGAAGTAGCTCTGAAAGCTGTACCACAGCGTCACTACGAACGGGATCTGGGTGACGACCACGACGTAGATGAGCGCGGGCAGCAGCGGGATGCGGCGCAGCCACCGCTCGCGGCGGCTCACGGCCCGCGGCAGGACCCCAGCGTCGCGAGGAGGTACCGAGAGGTCTTCGACTACGGTCACCGGGGAACTCCCCTCATAGCGTGTCGCGGGCCGACGGGGCCCCGGCGGGATATCGGTCCTCCCGGAGCCCCATCATGTGCGTGCTGCTAGCCGCCAGAAAGTTGGGCCGGGGTGAAGGCAGCAGCGTCGGACTGACTCGTCTTCAGCGCCTGGCTGACGGACTCGGTTCCGGCGATCGCACCGGCGATCTGCTGGGCGACCTGGACACCGAGGCTTTCGAACTGCGGGATGTCGACGAACTGGATGCCGGTGTAGGGGGCCGGGTGGACGGTCGGGTGCAGCGGGTCCGTCGAGTTGATCGAGGCCAGCGTGATGCCCGCGAACGCCTTGGCGGCCTTCTGGTAGTGCGAGTTGCTGTAGAGCGATGTCCTGGTGCCCGGCGGGACGGCCGACCAGCCGTACTTCTTGGCAACCAGCTTGTAGTAGCCCTTCGAGGTGGCCCAGGACACGAACTTCCAGGCGTCGGCCTCGTTCGAGACGCCCTTCGGGATGCCCAGCGACCACGACCACAGCCACCCGGAGGACTTGGTGAGGTTGACCGGCGCGAAGGCATAACCGGTCTTGGCGGCGATCGGTTTGTAGCTTTCCGCGATGGAAGTCGCGGCTACCGTCGCGTCATACCACATCGCGCACTTGCCCTGGCCGTACAGTGTCAGGAGCTGGTTGAAGCTGTCATTGGCGGCACCGGATTCGCCGTAGTTGCGGATGAGGTTCACGTAGAAGTTGGTCGCTTTCACGAACGCCGGCGAGGTGAGCTGTGGCTTCCAGTTCATGTCGAACCACTGGCCGCCGAAGGTGTTCACAACCGTGTCGAGTGCGGCCATGTTGTCGCCCCAGCCCGCAAGGCCGCGCAGGCAGATCCCGGCGACCTGGCCGGGCTTGTTGAGCTTGGCCGCGAAGCCCTGGACCTGCGCCCAGGTCGGGTGCAGCGGCATCGTGAGCCCGGCCTTGGCGAACAGGTCCTTGCGGTAGTACACCATCGACGACTCGCCGTAGAACGGCACAGCGTACAGGCCGCCCTTGTAGGACAGGGACTGGGCGATGGGCGGCAACAGGTCACCGGCGTCGTAGCTCGGTGTCTTCGAGATGAACTGCGTGGACAGGTTGTCCAGCCAGCCATTCTTCGCGAACAGCGGCGTCTCGTAGTTGCCGATCATGATGACGCTGAACGCGTTGCTGTGCGTGCTGACGTTCCTCTCGATCGCCGCCCGCAGGTCGCCCTCGGCATAAGTAGCGAACTTGACCGTGATTCCCGGGTACTTCTTCTCGAAATAAGATCTGGTCAACGGTTCCATCTGGCTGGTGATCAGCGGGTTAGACACCACCGCCACAGTCAGCACGCCAGGACCGTTGGATCCCGTGCCGCTGCCTGAGCAGGCGGCCGCCGCCAGCACGGCGGCGACGCAGGCGACTACCCCAAGCACACGGGGCCTGAACGAGAGATGGCTCATGAACGAACCTCCGCACGGTGAGGGGTGTAGCTGGGACGACCTGCCAGACCCACCGGAAGGGCCACCAAGACAGGGCATCGCGGGTCGCCCTAGCTTTTGGTAACGTTACCGAGCTTGGGCTGAACGTACGCTTGCGTAACGCGGGCGTCAACCCTTCGAAATCAAATAGATACCTAGATATGCTTGGTGCGGATCGGTGGGAAGCCACTTACACGAACGGGGACCTCGCGTGGGGAACGATCCCAGTTCTGGCCGTCCAGGCGGCGCTCACCCCACGATGCGCGATGTCGCAGCGCTGGCAGGGGTCGGGGTCATGACCGTGTCGCGGGTGGTCAACGGTCGCGGCGGCGTACGGCCAGAGCTCACCGCCCGGGTGTGGCAAGCTGTCGAGAAGCTCGACTACCGGCACAACTTCACCGCGCGCCACCTGCGGCTCACCGGACAGCCGACGGCAACCATCGGGGTCCTGCTCGAGGACGTGGCGAACCCGTTCGCGGCCGAGCTGCTGCGCGCCGTCGAAAACGTGGTGAGCGAGCAGGGCTGTCTCGTACTGTGCGCGAGCTCTGACGGCGATGCCGCGCGGGAGAGAGCCCTCCTCAGCGCCTTCTGCGCGCGGCGGGTCGACGGGCTGATCATGATGCCATGCGGTCCCGATCACCGCTACCTCCTGGCGGAACTGCGACGGGGTACGCAAGTGGTCTTCGCCGACCGTCCCGCGCCGACGGTTGCCGCCGACACGGTGATCAGTGACAACTTCGGCGGTGCCAGGCTCGCCGTCAACCACCTGCTGAACAGCGGGCACTCTCGGATCGGATACCTTGGCGACCTCCGCCGGATCTACACGGCGGCCGAGCGCTACCGCGGCTACCTGGCGGCGTTGAAGGCACGCGGCTTCAGGGCCGACGAACGGCTCATCCGCCGCGACGTGCACTCCGAGCAGTCAGCCGAACTGGCGACCCGCGAGCTGCTGTCGTCGCGACCGAGACCAACCGCGATCTTCACCGCCCAGAATCTGCTGACCATCGGGGCACGCATGGCGCTGCAATCCATCGGCGCGGAGCGCACCATCGCGCAGGTCGGTTTCGACGACATCCCGCTCGGAGCCATCGTCGACCCCGGCATCACCGTCATCGCGCAAGATCCCCCTGCGCTGGGAACCCTTGCCGCCCAGATGCTGCTGCACCGCCTCCGCGATCCCAGCGGCGCGCCGGAGACCGTGGAAGTTCCCACCAGGCTCCTGACTAGGGGCTCCGGCGAGATCCCGCCCGCAAGCGAGAAGAAGCGGGCAACGAGGCACTGATCGCCGGCCCCGACGCTGCGGTGGTGCTTTGAGACCTGAGCATCGAGTTCACCGGAAGCCGCGCCTGCCCCTGAACACCTGTGGCACATCGATGTTCCGGACTGGCACGGCGAGCCACATCGATGTGCCACAGATGGTCGCCGGCGAACACCGGCGGCACATCGATGTTCGCGTGAGCGGGCCGACACGGACACCTATGGCCCATCGATGTCCGGCGGGCCGGGGCGGCTGCCGTCAGACCTCGGACTGGACGGCTCCTCCGTGGCTTCGGGCGTCCGTGTGATCACCACGACGTGACGGCCGGGCTACGGGCCTGCCGAGAGGTCGAGGCTGGCCGGGATGGCCTTGACCGCGCCGTCCAGGCGTTCGATGAGCGCCTTGCGGCCGCCTTGCCCGTCGTGGAGGACCCAGTGACGGCCGGAGACGCTAAAGGCAGTCGTCGCGAGTTCGGCCAGGACGTGCAGCCTGAGGTCCTCGGGGTCCAGCCGGAGCTTGCCGGCGAGGCAGGCGATCACCTGGTTCTTGATCCCGGCGCGGTAGTGCTCGACGTAGGCGAGCAGGGCTGGCTCGGCCGCCACTAGGCGGCGGGTGGCGAGAAATCGCTCGTCCCAGCCCGGATCGAGTCCGGCGGCTGCCGCCGCCAGCGCCTGGTGCAGCTCGCTGAGGATGACGCCCGACAGTTCGCGGTCGGCGAGCGCGGTCAGGTAGGCCGACCACAACTCGGCCTCGGCCTCGATCGCCGCGGCCTCCTTGGCCGGGAAGGCGCGGAAGAAGGTGCTCCTGGAGACCTCGGCCTCCTCGGCGAGTTCCTCCAGCGTGGTCGCGTCGAAGCCCTGCTCGGTGAACATCCGCAGTGCCGCGTCGGCCAGCGCGCGGCGAGTCCGCAGCTTCTTGCGCTCGCGCAGCGGCAGGGCACGGTCGCCGGCCGGCTGGGTGGTCATGCCTGGCATCGTACCCCAGGACGGAACCCGAAAGCTAAACATACTGAGATTTTTTTAAGATTTGACTTCAAACAATATTGAGTGTCATTATCGGAGAAGTAATCAAGGAGGAACCATGGAGTTCGAGCTCGGCATGAGCATGATGTTCGCGATACACGACGGGCTGCGCAGGGAGCTCGTGCAGGTCGGCCGGATCGCGAGCCAGCGTGGCGACAACCCGGGCAAGCTCCTGCAAGCCGCGCTGGGCTGGGAGCTGTTCAAGAAGTTCCTGCTGGTCCACCACCAGTCCGAAGATGACGCCCTGTGGCCGGCGCTCCGCGCCCGCGTTGCCGAGCGGCCCGACCAGGTGGCACTCGCAGATGCCCTGGAGGCCGAGCACGCCGTCATCGAGCCGCTGCTGACGGCCATCGACGCGGCCGCTGCCGACCCGGACTCTGGCTACCAGCGGTTCGGCGACGTCGTCGACGAGCTCGCGACGAAGCTGACCGCGCACCTGGCCCACGAGGAGTCCGACGGGCTGGCCCTGATCGACGCCTCGCTGACGCCGCAGGAGTGGCAGCACTTCTCGCAGGTCCACACCGAGCGGCTCCGCGGTGACGCCCCGACGTACATGCCGTGGCTGCTCGACAGAGCAAGCCCGCAGACCCTTGCCGCGGTTCTCGGCAAGTTCCCCCCGCCGCTGCTCACCGCCTTCCGCGAGCAGTGGGGGCCGAGTTACGCCACTTTGAACATCTGGAGCGCCGCCGACGAGCCGGCCCGCTAAGACGCCCGGAAACAACCCGGGGAGAGGGTCATGTCACCCCAAACCGCAACAGAAATCGCCCCCCAGGTCGCGGCGTCCCCCGCCGGCCGCAAACTCGGCCTCGCGCTGCTCGTCATCGCCGCCGCGCAGCTCATGCTGGTGCTCGATGACACGATCGTGAACGTCGCCCTGCCGAGCATGCAACGGCCGCTGCACCTGGCGCCGTCCAGCCTGAACTGGGTGATCAGCTTTTACGCGCTCGCTTTCGGCGGGCTGCTCCTCGCCGGCGGCCGCGCTCGGCGACCTGCTCGGCCGCCTGCGAGTGTTCCGCTTCGGGATAACCGTGTTCGCCCTGGTCTCGATGGCGGGCGTGTTCGCCCCGGACGGGGCTGCGCAGCTCGCCGCCGGCGCCGCTGATACCGCGCAGGGTGGTGCGCGACCGCAACCGCAGCGGCGCGAACACGGTGCTCTTGCTCCTGGGCGCGGGCATGCTCGCCATGTCCTACCTTCTCACGCTCTACATGCAGCTGGTGCGCGGCTAGTCGGCGATGCACACCTGGCTGGCCTACCTG
>Ga0137380_10005749_pt1 | contig 11043 bp, 10 predicted proteins | sample SagtaG_17_FD_104809 | JGI IMG/M metagenome (GOLD analysis project Ga0137380, IMG submission 104809) | Vadose zone soil microbial communities from Sagehorn Ranch, Mendocino, California, USA - Sage2_L_100_16 metaG | ecosystem: Environmental > Terrestrial > Soil > Vadose zone | place: USA... | reverse complement strand
GTGCGGCTCGGGCGCGCCCTCGACGAGGGCGGCGCGGAGGTCGACGACGCCGCGCCCGAGGACACGCCGCAGCTCGAGCTGGCGTCGCCGCCCGAGCCGGCCGCCACCCAACCTGCTCAGGAGAGCATGGCCGCGGCAGCGCACTCGAGCCCGGCGCAACCCGAGACGGCCGCGGCGCGGCCGCCGCCGATGGCGCGACCGACTCAACCGATGCCCTCGCCCGAGCCGATCGCGCCGCCGGACGGGCTGGTCGCAGCGCGCGTGGCGAGGCGATCCGGCGCCGCCGCGGAAGTGGCGCAGCTCGCGAAGGACCTGACCACCGAGCTGGCCCACGCGGGCGAGGCCAACGCGCAGCTCCGCGCCGACCTGGATGCGGCGGTGACCGCGCTGCGGCGCGCCGCCGAGGAAGCGCGCGAGCAGCGCCTGGAGACCGACCGCCTCGCCGCGGAGCTGGAGAAGCGCGGCGTGGCCGCCAAGCAGCTCCGGCGCGAGATGGAGCTGCTGGAGGGGGAGCGGGACGGCGCGCTCGGACAGGTGGCGCGACTCGCGCGCGAGCTGCGCGAGGAGCGCGCCCGCGCGGCCGGGGCCGCGCGCGACGCCGAGGCCGCTCGGGCCGAGGCCGCCCAGGCCCGGGAGCACGCCCAGAGGCTGGCCTCGGAGGTGCAGGCGCGCGCCGCGGAGCGGGACCAGGCCCGGCAGGCGGCCGGAGCGCTGACGGCCGAAAAGGACTCGCTCTCCGAGGCGCTGGTCGCTGCGCGCGCCGAGGCGGACGAGGCGGTCCAGTCCCGAGCGGCGCTGGAGGAGATCCACCGCGCGCTCGATGAAGCGCGGACCCGGGTCGCGCGCCTGCGCTGACGCCCGACCGGACTTGCCCCCGCGCGGGCCGCCGTGCTACGAGGCGCGGGCTTTTCCGGCGTCGCTCGCGCACCGGTCCCCGCATCCCGTCCGGCAACGGAACCAGCCAGGAAGCAGCAGCTCGGCACGACATCACGGACGCCGGCCGGCGGGTGCCTTCCGGGCACCCGCTTCTTTTTTCACCCCGGCAGCTGTCCCCAGAACAGGATCCGCGGATAGGTGTAGAGGAACGGCCGCTGGTCCGGGAGCCTGGGCAGGAGCAGCTCGCGGTACCGCGCGAGGAACCGATCCCACACTGGGGGGGGCAGGCGCCGCTGATAGTCGGTGAGCAGCGTCCCGCGGACCCACTCCACCACCTCGTCGCGCGAGCCGAGCAGGTGCGTGTAGACCTGGAGTCGGGCGTGCTGGGTGGCGAAGCCCAGGTGGTGCAGCCATGCGGCGTACTGCACGGGAGAAGGGAGCGGCGGGCGGCGCACGAATCCGCCGAGGTGGCGCTTGAACTCGTGCTCCATGGCCAGCTCACGGGCCGTCTCGTGCGACGCGTGGTCGTCGTTGGCGGGCACCTGCACGGCGATCTGCCCGCCGGGCGCGAGCGAAGCTCGCAGGCGCGGGAGCAGCTCCTCGTGCCGGGGCACCCAGTGCAGGGCCGCGTTGGAGAAGACGAGATCGAAAGGCTCCTCCGGAGCGAAGGCGGCGATGTCGCGCACCTCGAAGCGCAGGCCCGGCGCCTGCGGCGGCTGCGCGAGCATGGAGGGAGAGTCGTCGATGCCCACCGTCTCGCGCGCCTGCAGCGCGCGGTGCAGGTGCAGCGTCAGCGTCCCGGTGCCGCATCCGAGATCCACGGCGCGCATGCCCGGCCGGGGGCGCACGAGCGCGAGCAGATCGTGGAAGGGCTGCTCGCGCTCGGAGCGGTAGCGTTCGTACTGCCGGGGATCCCACGGATCGGCCACGCCTGGATCCTAGAACGCATCGCGGGCGCGCTCCAGCTGGTCGACGTGCTCGATCAGCCGCGCGCGGGAGATCTCGGTGCCCTGCTCGGCGAGGTCGAGCGCGGCGAGGGCGAGCCCGTCCGCCACGCGGCGCAGCCCGGAGCGGACCTCGGGCGGCGCGGTCTGGAGCAGCTGGGTGCGCGCGGCCGCCGCGCGCTCCGCGAGCCGGAGCAGCTCCGGCTCGAGCCGCGGCCGCAGGCCGGAGAGGCGCCGCTCGACGCGATCGCGCGCCGTGCGCAGGTGCAGCGGCACCGTCGCGCCGCCCAGCCACAGACCGAGGACGGCGCCCCCCACCGCGGCCGCTCCGGCAGCCGGCAGCAGCGTCCCCAGCAGCTCGGTGAGCGCCGGGAGGGAGGCCGCCGCGAGCCCCGCCCCGACGGCCAGAGCGACCGCGGCGCCGATGCAGGCGACCGGCGGAAGCTCGTCCCGCCATCGCTGCGCCACCCCGACCGCGAAGATCGCGCCCGCGGCCGCCCAGGGAACCAACGGCGCCGCCGGCATCATCCATGTCGCGTAGTACGCCGCCAGGGCGCCGCCAGCCGCGGCGAGGAGGCAGGTGCGTTGGAACCGGGCGTGGTCCTCGAACCGGAGCGCCACGGCGTCACCAGCCGGAGATCGGGGCCTGCAGCGAGTCGAAGGCTTGCTGCTTCACCCGCTTGCTGGCCACGTCGCCCCCTGCGCGGATCCCGTCCAGCTCGATCTGGTACTGGTGCGCTTCCTCCTGCAGCGCGGGCATCGAGGCCGGAGGCGCGCCAACCGCCGCTTTGCTCAGCAGGGCCCGCATCTCGCCCAGACGCTCCGCCGCTTCGATGGGGCGACCTTCACCCTTCAGCTCCGCCGCGTCGCGCGCCAGCTCGGCCAGCTCCGCGCGCGCCCCGTGCGCCAGCGCCTCGTTCGCGCGCAGGCCCAGGAGGGAGGCCCTGCCCGTGAACGAGCCTCGCGCCACCGTCTCCGAATGGTGGGCGAGGCCAGCGGGATCGGCGAACGAGAGCGCCACCCGGGCCACCTCGGCATCGCCTTCGGCGGACGGCGCGAGCGCGAGCTTCACCAGCACCCGGCGCTCCTCCCCCGCCGCGAAGTCCGGCAGGCGGATCGAGCCTCCGTCTGCGCCGTAGCCCAGGACCCGCACCACGCGCGAGCCGGACAGTCCACGGACCTCCAGGCGGACGTCGCGAGCCACCGTGCGCGCGGCGCGCGTCAGCTCGGCGCGCATGGCGGGCTCGAGCTCGCTGGCCGAATGGATGAACCGCGTCCGCCCGCCGCCCTGCACCGCGAGCGCCGCGAGGAAATCCTCGTCGTAATCCTCGCCGATGCCGAAGGTGGAGACGGTCGCCCGCCCGAAGTCGCGGGCCGCGATCCGGAGCAGGCCGGCCCGGTCCGACACGCCCTCGTTCGCCAGCCCGTCAGTGGCGAGGAAGACCTTGTCGAGGCGCGACGACGCCCTGCCCCGCTCGAGCTGCGGTGCGGCCAGGTCCAGCGCCGAAGACAGGTTGGTCCCGGTGGTGGCCTGCAGGCGCGCCAACTGCGCCAGCGCGATTTCCTTGAGGGCGGGCGTGACCGCGGCGGACGGGACGAGCAGATGCGCATCGCTGGCGAAGTCGACGATCGCGAGCCGATCCTCTCCGTCCAGCTCCGCGATCAGCGACCGCGCGGCGTCGCGGGCGCGCGCGATCTTCTCCCCCGACATCGAGCCCGATCGGTCGATGATCAGCACGGCGTTGACGGCCGTGCGCGGCCCCCGCTCGGGTACCCCGTCGGCCGCCACGCCGATCTCCAGATACGACGCTCCTCCGCGCGCATCGACCCAGCGCCGATCGAGGCGCGCCGAGAGACGCAGCCCGCCCTCGCGAGCGATCGCCGCGGGCGGATCGGCGGCCGGAACGGGCGGCTTGCGGGGAGCGCGCAGGGCGGCGATCGCGGCTGCGGTGGCGGAGGCGAGGACGAGGGACAGGACCACGGCGGTGCGGAGCATGGCGGACCCTTTCCGGCCCGAGCACTGCGGACCCGCAGGGTTCAACGCCCGGGCGCGGGGCGGGATCTACAGGTGCTCGGCGAGGAACTCCGCCACCCGCCATTCCGCCCAGAACCATGCCATGACCTCCGCGCTGGGAAAAGCTCAGCGCTGCCCTATCGGCAGCGGCTGGATCTCCGCCAGGAACCTGCGCACCCTGGCCAGCACCAGCGCGCGCTGCTCCATCTGCGGCAGGTGCCCGCACTCGGGGAGGACCTCGACCGTCCCGTTGCGCAGGTGCGTCCGGAACCACTCGACGCTGGAAGCGGGAAGGATGCCGTCGGACTCGCCCCACAGGATCAGCACCGGCTGCTCGATGCGGGCGAGGTCCTCCGGAGCGAGCGCGTGCTGCCCGACCTGCCCGAGGAGCCGCTGTACGGCGGGAGCGGCGAAGTGCCGGGCCAGATCGCGCGTGAAAAGGCGGGCGAGCCGCGGCGGGCGGCGATAGAGCCGCCCCGGCATCTCCAGCGCGGCGCGGAGATCGCCCCGGAAGACTTCGCGCACCGATTCGCGATCGGCCTCGAGCAGGGGCGCGCCGGCGGGCGAAAGCCCCACCACCGCCCGCACGCGCTCCGGCGCCACCAGTGCGGCGTGCAGGCACAGCGCCCCCCCGAGCGAGTTTCCGATGAGCACGGCCGGCTCTCCGAGCCCGGCCAGGGCGCTGCCCAGCGCCTGCGCCTGCTCGAGGAGCCCCGCCGGTTCCTCTCCTTTCCGCAAGCGGTTCCGTCCGTGCCCGGGCAGGTCGAGCACCAGCACGCGCCTGCTGGCGGAGGCGAGGCGGGAGGCGAGCAAGGCGAACGACGCGGCGCTGCCGCCCAGCCCGTGCAGCAGCACGACCGGAGGCGCGCTGCCCGAACCGCGGCGGTCGTAGACCAGCACCCGCCGCTCGCCGGAGGCGATTTCCCTGAGCTCGAAGCCGCGCGCCCGGAAGAGCGCGTGCCCGGCGGCGAACAGCACGGAAAGCCGCAAGATCATCGCGAACAGATCCCATACTGTCCGCGCGGGGAAAAGCGCAGCGCCGATTACGGCGGCGGCCGGAATGCATCCCGTGACGTCCGCGCTGGGAAAAGCGCAGCGCCGCCGATTACGGCGGCGACTGGGTCTTCAGGAAGCGCAGCGCGAAGCGGTCGCTCTGCCCGCGCCGCCCCGCCGAGGCGGCGGCCGCAGGGGAGGAATCCCAGTCTCGCGCGTCCTCCGGGTTGCGCAGGAAGTCGCCCTCCGCCTGCAGCTTGAACCCGGCGCGCTCCACCTCGGCGCGCACCGCCTGCTCGTCGATGCGGTGCAGCGTCCTCGCGTCGGCCGTGCCGGTGCCCGGCTTCGCGCTCGAGTCGATGACCACGTAGGCGCCGCCGGGCTTGAGCGCGTCGAAGACGGCCTTGTTCATCTTGTCCCGGTCGACCTCCATGTACGTGGTGTCGTGGTAGATGACGTTGATCAGCACCAGGTCCAGCCCCTTCGCCTCGGGCGGCAGCGGATCGCCAAACTCGCGGTCCACCCGGACCACGTTCTTCATCGCGGGGCGCGACAGGCGGTCGGGCCACCGCGTCTTGAGGAAGCGCTGGATGAAGAGGTCGGGGTTCTGCGCGTAGACGACCCCGTCCGGCGCCACCGACCGCGCCACGAGCTCGGTGGTGTAGCCCGCGCCCGCTCCCAGCTCAGCCACCTTCATCCCGGGCTGCAGGCGGAGGAACTCGAGCGTCTCGGCCGGCTTGCGGCCCCCGTCCAGCGCGCGGTCCTCGGGCGCGCGATCCGGCGCGGCGACCACGGCCTGCGCGCGCGTGCGCGCGTCGTCGCCCGCCGCCGGCTTCTGCGCTCCCGAGCAAGCGAAGAGGAGCAGCGCTCCAAGGGTCGAGACGTTCCGCATGTGTTCCTCCGGAAGAGAACGCCTCCTCTACACCGTCTTGCGCCGCGCCGCGAGCGACCTTGAACGCGGGTTTCGACCCCGACCCGGGCCTCGACCTACAATGCGCGCCGTGCGCCTCGCCGTCGCCCTCCTGCTCGCCGTCCTCGGGTACGAGCTGACCCGCTGGGCCGTCCTGCGGACGCTTCGCGAGCGGCTTCACCAGCGCGCGCGGCGATTCGCGCAGCGGCACGGGGTCCGCGTCGACCTGTTCAAGTTCGGCGGGAAGCTCCTCGTGCGAGAGGAGCTGCTGAACGACCTGGTGGTCCAGCGCGCGATGCTCGCCGCCGCCCAGTCCGGCGAGCCCGCCGAGGGGGTGCGCCGCCGCGTCGAGGCGTACATCGACGAGATCGTCCCTGCCTTCTCGCTCGCCGCGTACTACGAGGTCGGGATGAAGCTGGCGCGCGCCGCCATCGGAGCGGCCTACCGGCCGCTGGTGACGCGCCCCCTGCGGGACCTGCCGCGCGACGCGACCGCCGTCTTCCTCATCAACCACCGCTCGAACTTCGACTACGTGGTGGTCGGCTGGGCGCTGGCCCGGCAGGTGGCGATCAGCTACGCCGTCGGCGAGTGGGCGCGCGTGTTCCCGCTCGACGCGCTGTTCAAGGCGTTCGGCGGCTTCTTCGTGCGCCGGGGCTTCCCGGACGCGCTCTACCACACCGTCCTGCGGCGCTACCTCCAGCTCATCACCCGGGAGGGAGTCACGCAGGGCATCTTCCCGGAAGGCGGGCTCACCCGGGACGGCGCGCTGCGGAGCCCGAAGGTGGGGTTGCTCGATGCCCTGCTGCAGCTCTCGGCCGAGCCTGGCTTCGACCGCGACCTGCTCTTCGTGCCGGTCGGCATCAACTACGACCGCGTGCTGGAGGACGAAGCGCTGCTCGCGGAGAAGCGCGGCCGCGAGCACCCTCCGGGCGCAGCCGAGAAGCTGCGCGGCGCCCTGCGGCTCCTCTGGATCGTGCCCTCGCGCATGGCCGTCAATCTGATGAGGGCCGCTTTCGGGCGCCTGCACCGCAGCGGCTACGTGGCGCTCGCGTTCGGAGAGCCGGTCTCGTTCCGCCGCATGGCCGCCGCCCGCGGGTGGGACCTCTCCCGCTGTTCGGAAGAGGAGCGCCGCGCGATCGCCAAGGAGGTGGCGCGAGATCTGATGGGGCGCATCGCACGCTCGATCCCGGCCACGCCCGTCCCGCTGGTCGCCCGCGCTTTGCTCGAGCTGCGCGAGACGTCGCGCTCGCGGCTGGCCGAGCGCGTGCGCGACCTGCGCAACGAGCTGGAGGCGCTCGGCGTGCCCATCGCGCTGGGCCAGGAGTTCGAATCGCAGCGGCAGGGCCGCGCGCAGCTCCTCGAGGACGAGGACCGCAACCGCGACCTCGCCCGCCTGGAAGCCGACGTCCTGTCGCTGGAGGAAGCGGAGGAGATCGTGCGAATCGGCGTCGAGCGTCTCTCGCGCCGGGGAGCTTTGGCCTCGTCGGGCGCCGCGGTGCGGATCGGCGCGCACCCGCACGCCCTCGAGCTGCTGGAGTACTACGCGCGGTCGCTCGCCGTCCTCGACGGCGCCCCCGCGGCGCAGCCCCTGCCGGCAGCCTCGGCGCGCTGAGAGAGTTGCGCTACGCGCGCGCTTCCGCGAAAAACGCAAGGACATGCCCTCTTCGCCCCAGGTGCTGATCGTCGACGATGAGCGCGACCTCGTGCGCCTGCTGGAATTCAACCTCCAGCAGGCCGGATTCGAGACCGCCGCCGCGTACACTGGCGTGGAGGCGCTGGAGAAAGTGCGGCAGCGCGTCCCCGACCTGCTGGTGCTGGACCTGATGCTGCCCGACATCCCCGGGACCGAGGTCTGCCGCCAGATCAAGGCGTCTCCGCGCACGCGGCACGTGCCCGTGCTGATGCTGACGGCGCGGACCGACGAGGTGGACCGGGTGGTCGGGTTCGAGGTGGGCGCCGACGACTTCGTCACCAAGCCCTTCAGCGTCCGCGAGCTGGTGCTGCGCATCCGCGCCATCCTCCGCCGGGGCGGCGGCGCCGATGCCGACCTGGCGCGCGAGCAGGTGGGGCCCATCCGCGTCGACCCGGGGGCGCACCGTGCGTACGTCGAAGGGGAGGAGATCGCGCTCACCGCGCTCGAGTTCAGGCTGCTCACCACCTTCATGTCGCGCCTGGGCCGCGTGCAGACGCGCGAGGCGCTGCTGCAGGACGTGTGGGGGGTCTCCAGCGACCTGCAGACGCGCACCGTCGACACGCACGTGAAGCGCCTGCGCGAGAAGCTGGGCGCCGGGCGCGACCTGATCGAGACGGTGCGCGGGATCGGCTACCGCATGGTCGAGCCGGAGCGCTGACCTGGGAGGCAGGCATGCTGGAAGGAAAGATCGCGCTGGTGACCGGGGCGTCGTCGGGCATCGGGCTGGCCGTGGCGCGCGCCGTGGTGGCTGGCGGAGGCAAGGTGGCGCTGGTGGCTCGCACCGAGGCCAACCTGCGCGAGGCCGCGCGCGAGCTGGGACCCGAGCGCGCCGCCATCTACCCCCTCGACGTGACCGACCTGGCGCGGCTCGAGGAGCTCCCCGCGCGCGTGCTGGAGCGGTTCGGCGCCCTCGACCTCCTGGTGAACAACGCGGGCCTCAACCACCGCGGACCGGCGTTGCAGTTCACTCCCCGCCAGCTGGGCGACGTGATCACCACCAACCTGACCGCGGCGGTGGTGCTCGCGCGCGCCGCGGCGCCGCACCTCCGCCAGGGCGGCGCGATCGTGAACGTCGCCAGCCTGGCGGGCATGGTCCCGGTCCCGCACGAGGCGGCGTACAGCGCCTCCAAGGCGGGGTTGCGCGCCTTCTCCCGCGTCCTCCACGGCGAGCTGCGCGCGCGGGGTATCCACGTGGGAATCGTCTCGCCCGGCCCCGTGGACACCAACTTCTTCGGCGACCTCGCCAAGGCGCCCGCGCTCAACTTCTCCCAGCCGATGAGCACTGCCGAGCAAGTCGCGGAGGCGGTGCTCCGCTGCTGGCGGGAGCGCCGGGTCGAGATCGCGCTGCCGTGGTTCTCGGGAAAGCTCTGCACGCTCGGCTACGTCTCGCCGCGGCTGATGCGCATGCTCCGGCCGGCACTGGAACGGCGCGGCGAACGGAACAAGCGGGCCCTGATCGAACGGAGGTCGGCGCGGAAGGCGTAGCCCGCGGCTGCCGGGGAAGCGGGCGGAGCTGGCGGGCGGGTGACGGGCCCCCCGGCTCGCCGGGATGGAATTCCCCCCTCCCGGTGCGCACCCTCGACCTGGAGGGCCCTCTTTGGGCACAATGGCCCCATGGACCGGCTCGACCCCGTCCAGGCGCGCCGCGTGGTGGAGCTGATGGTGCTTTCCGCCTGGGCGGACGGGCACGTCGAGGGGAGCGAAGCGCTGGCCATCCAGAGGCTGGTGGCGGGGAACCCGATGCTGGAACGCGTCGGCGTGGTGAGCGAGATCGGGCGCGAGACGCGCAAGTGGATGCTCGCCGACGGCTTGGATGCGTGCCTGGCGGCCGCCGCGGGCGACCTGAAGGACGCCGACTACCGCGAGCTGGCCTTCAAGTGCTGCGCGCGGGTGATGGGCGCGGACCGCGTCTTCCCTCTGCAGGAGGAGTCGGTGCTCGGCCGGGTGCAACAGCTGCTCGGCCTGTCGGACGCGGAGGCGGGACGGCTGCTGGTGCTCGCGACGCGGTGAGGGGTTCGATCTGCGGGGGAAGCTGGAGGCGCACTACGACGCGATGCTGCGCGCCGAGCTGGCGCGGCCCGGCACTCGTGCGCTGCCGGACGGGTTCCCGAGGCCCCGGCTGCCGCCCGCGCTGCGCGAGACCATCGCAGCCGCAGCCGATCTCGCGGACCCCTCCGCCCTGGCGGACTTCTATTGCGAACGCATGCCGCGCATGCTCGTCGACCAGCTCTTTCGGGGCCACGACGCGGGCGGGGCGTTGCTGTGGATGCCGATCGACGGAGAGCGTGCCCCGCGGCTGCGTGCTGGAATGCGCGGAATGGCGCAGGCGCTCGCGGCCGAGGGGCTTCGCGCCGGGACGTCGCGAGATCCGCTGGACTGCCGGCCGTGCGTGGCCCGCCTCGCTTCCGAGACGATGCTCGGCTCGGGCTTGCCGATGGTAGGCGCGTACCCCGCCGAGCGCGATGCTCTCGCGCTCGAGCTCGATGCCGGCGCAGACGCGCACGAGCGGCTCGACCTGCGCCTGTCGGGGAACCTGGCGCACGAGATCTGCCACGGACCGAGGCGCGAGTGCGCGAAGCCACCGGGTCCCTGGCTCCTGCTGGAGGCGGCGGCGCTGCACCTGGGCGCGACGGCGTTCTCGCGCCACGTCCATCCCGAAGTCGCGGGGGAGTCGATCCCCGGCGTGGCGCCCTTCGTCCTCCTGGGAGGAGCGCTCGCGCGGATCTTCGGCCGGCGCGCGCTCTGGAGCCTGAGCGCCGGCGCGGCCATCGAATCCGCGTTCGGCGCGCGGGCCGGCCGCGCGCTGGCCGTGGCCGGGTGGCAAGAGTGGCTGCGCAGACCGGAGCCGCCGTTCGCGCGCGACGCGTCGCGGGCGGTGAGCTGGATCAAGCTCGCCGACGCAGCCCGCGGCGGGTCGCCGATCGCGGCGCTGATCGATCGTGCAGCGTGCCTCGATCCGCTGGCCGCGGCGCGCGATCTTCCCGACCTGCTCGACGCCGCCGCCGAGGTGCCCTGGACGGAGCTGCCCTGGTGGGCCGAGGGCGTGGCCCCGGGTGACGTCGAGCTGGCGCGCAGCGGCGTGCGCGCCATGTTCCAGGTCGACGTCATCGCCGCGACCTTCCAGACGCACCCGCACCGGCCATCGCGGCTCTACCTCGACGCCGACGCGTGCCTGCTGACCCGCGATCGCGCTTCGCACGGCGTCGGTCCCGGCGAACCGCCGAGGTGGGTCGTGCCGCCGCCGCTCTGCCGGCGGCTCGCCGCCAGCGGCGCCGCGCGCCTGTCGGCCCGGAGCGGGCGTGAGCTGCTCGCCCGCGTCCTGGAGGAAGCGTGACCGACGTCTTCTCCGTGCTCCTGCGCGGCTCGCGTGGATACCTCCGGGAGGCGGCAGCCGCCGCGGGGCACGAGCTGGGGCTGTTCGAGGCGCTTCCGATGCCCGCAGTGGCCCTCCCAGGGGCGCTCGGCGTCGGCGCGCGGCGCCTCGGGGTGCTGGTTCGTGCCCTGATCCTGGAAGGCGCGTTGATCGAATCGGAGGGAATGCTTCACCCCGGCTCGGTGCCGGCGCCCCGGTCCCTGCCGCGCGAGGGATGGGGGCGGCTCGGCCGCGTGATCC
>Ga0137380_10005747_pt1 | contig 11044 bp, 15 predicted proteins | sample SagtaG_17_FD_104809 | JGI IMG/M metagenome (GOLD analysis project Ga0137380, IMG submission 104809) | Vadose zone soil microbial communities from Sagehorn Ranch, Mendocino, California, USA - Sage2_L_100_16 metaG | ecosystem: Environmental > Terrestrial > Soil > Vadose zone | place: USA... | reverse complement strand
TTCAGCCGGCCTTCAGTGGAGGCGACGTACTGCTTTACCGCGGTGGCGCGGTGGGCGGGATGCCCGTCGACGATCAGGTATATGTTCGCGGGCGAGTCATGCAGCAGGCGCTTGCAGAAATCGATGAACACCGCGGCGTTCGTATTCCCCTCATAGACGGCAAACCGCAGCGCGCCCTTGGCGGAGATGGCGGAGATCATGTTCACCGAGAACCGGGCGCCGGTGTTCTTGACCTCCGGGGTCTGCCCGACGGGCGACCAGGTGGTGCCCGCGTGGTAGTCCGACCGGATCCCGGCCTCATCAGCGAACCAGACCGTCCCGCCGTCAGCCTCGGCCTGAGCCCGGATGGCGGGGTACTCCTCGCGCTTCCACCGCTCGACCGCCTCAGGATTCTGCTGATAGGCGCGGTGCAAAGGCCGCTGCGGCGACAATCCGAGCTTCCGCAAAAGCCGGCCCACCGAAACCACGCTCAGCCGGACGCCGAATTCGCGGCGGATCACCTCGCGGACCATCTCCCGGGTCCACAGCGCGAACTCGAACTGCATCTGCCGCGGATCCTGGCCAACGATCAGCGCATACAGCCGGGACAATTGCTGGCCGCCCAGTTTTGGCGGGCGACCGGGCACCGGCTGGGCCCGCAGCGCATCCTTGCCGCCCTCACGGTATTTCGCCAGCCACCCGTAGACGGTCTTGCGGTGCAGCCCCAGCGCGGCGGCTACATCCTCCGGATGAGCGCCTTCCCCGACCTGATCCACCGCCCGGATCCGCAGCGCCTCAAGGGTCTTGTGATCCAGCTTGCGGCCATCGTTTTCGCGCACGTTCCATTGTCGCAGATCACAAGATCAAAGTCGAGCTACTTTCGAACTCCTTAGTAACCTGCTCCTTCCCCGCCGCCCGCGCCAAGGTTGTCTTCCTACAGGTAGTGTTGCTACCTGTTAACCGGTGAGGGTAGCATGACTACCTATGAGGCCGGAAACGCTGAAGGGCCACCTGGACGGCATGCTGCTGGCCGCCCTGGAGCCCGGCCCGCGGCACGGATACGCGATCATGGAAGTGCTGCGGGCAGGCAGCGGCGGCCAGTTCGACCTGCCGACCGGCACCGTCTACCCGGCCCTGCACCGGCTGGAACGCGCCGGCCTGATCCAGGCCGCCTGGTCGGAGGCGGGCGGGCGGCGGCGGCGCGTCTACCAGCTGACCCCGGCCGGGCGGCGCGCCCTAGACGCCGAGCGGGGCACCTGGCGCGACTTCTCCGCCGCCGTCACCGCGCTCCTCGAGCCCGCTGCCCGGCCGGTGACCTCATGACCCGCGCGACGGCCGGGATGGCCCCGCCGCACGTGGTCGACTCCTACCTGGCCGAGGTCACCGCCCGGCTGCCAGGCCCCGCCCGGGCCCGCGCCAGCGTCGTGGACGAGCTGCGGGCCGGGCTCCTGGACGCCATCGACGCGTACCGTTCCGCCGGGCTCACAGCAGACCAGGCCGCCCAGGCGGCCGTCAGTGAGTTCGGCGACCCGCGCCAGGTCGCGGGCGCGTTCCGCCCAGAGCTCGCCGTCTCCCAGGCCCGCCGCGTCGCGGTCACCCTGGTGGCAACCGGCCCGCTGATCGGCCTGCTGTGGGCAGTCGCCGCCACGGCCAGCCACCTCGGCATCCGACATGCCCCGCCCTGGCAATGGGCCGGCGCGCCACCCGGCTCGCTGGTGGCCTTCCCCCTGGCCGCTGCAGCCCTCGCCGTCACCGTATGGACCGCGCTGTTGACAGTAGCCGCAACCGGGCACCTCACCCGCTGGCTCGCATTCCGCGCCCGCCTCGCGCCCGCGGCTGCAGCCATCGCCGGATTCGGCGCGATGACTTTCGACCTGATCATCTTCGTCCTGCTTGCCAGCCAGCTCGTCGCCGCGCCCGGCACGCTCGCCCCCGCACCCGTCGCCGTCGCGGCAGCCGCCAGCCTGATCCGGCTCACTCTCGCCAGGCGCGCTGGCCGCCGCTGCCTGGCCGCCCGCGCCGCCCTGAGCTGACGACCGCCCTAACGGCGCCGGGCCGCATAACGGAAGCAAGGGCTTACCCGCAGCAGGAGGTGGCAGTGGACTCGATCGTGCGGGATACGGCCGTGGCCGCGCTGCTGCTGAGCTGGATACTGGCCGGCTCTCGCTGGACAAGGCGATCGTGCAGCTTCCCGCCAGGCACCGGATGGGCGCCGTCGGCTACGCCGGCTATGCACGGCCGGCGGATCTGGGTAACGGCGTGGTATCCGACCAGGTGGCCGACATGATCCGCCAGTTCCCCGCCGTGACGTCGCTGCCGGCAGGTGCATGGAGGCCTGGTATCAGCGCGGTCAGCGCTGCGGCCCTGCGGCTTGCTGCCCTCCGGCGAGGATCTCGTTCGTATCCCGGGGACAAGGAGACGCCGCTGATCACCGCCGCCAGCTACGGCGACGCCGATGTCGCCCGGGTGCTGATCGAGGCCCGGGGCCGACATCGAAGCCATCTCCTCACCCGACTCCGGCGGCGCGCCCAGCAGTAACGCGCTGGGCCACGCGGCGGTGTTCGGCATGACCGAGATCCTCGACATCCTGGTGGCCGCCGGAGCCCGCATCCGCAGCCTGGAAGATGCCGCTGCCGCCGGAGACGTCACCGGCTGGCCGCTGGCCCCGGTACACCCTGCAAAGCCGGATCCGGGCGCTGGTGTTCGCCGCCGACCACCAGCGCCTGCACGTCATCGACCAGCTCATCAAGGCTGGAACGCCGGTGAACGAGGCCGACGCGGAATGGGGGCGGCTGCCCCTGCACACCGCAGCGGGCAACGGCAGGCCCGCCACCGTCCGGCGGCTGCTCGCCCACGGCGCCGACCCCAGCCTCCGCGACACTGGAAACGGCCGCACGCCGCTGGAGGAATGCCAGCCCAGGAACAGGTATCTCGACAGCCCGGCCCACGACGAAGTCGACACGATCCTCCGGCCCCTCACGCAGACCGGCACGCAGACCGGCACGCACGGGCATCAGCCCATAGACAAGCAAGCCCGCAGCCCGGAATGAGCCCAAACGGGCATCCGCCGGCAAAAGTCATCCAGAAAAGTCGAACCGGCCAGGCAGTGAATCAGGCTTAGCACCTTCCAGCATGCACAGGCGATATTATCGCCTCGTGGCGATGATAAATTCCGGGGCCGATGATACCCGGGCGGGACTGATGCCCGCAGCGGCGCTGTTCCGTTCCCTGGCTGACCCGGCGCGCCTGGCGATCATCCGGCACCTGGCGGCAGGGGAGGCGCGCGTGGTCGACCTGACCGGCGAACTCGGCCTGGCCCAGTCCACCGTCTCCGCGCACCTGGCGTGCCTGCGGGATTGCGGCCTGGTCGCCGTACGTCCGTCCGGCCGCGCGTCGGTGTACTCACTCAGTCAGCCTGCCCTGCCCGGCCTGCTCGCGGAGGCTGAGGCGGTGCTGGAGGCGACCGGCAACGCGGTCGCGCTGTGCCCTAACTACGGTCAGGCCCGGTGAGCGCAGCAGACGCCGCCGGGCTGGCCGGGCTGCGCCGGCGGGGCTTCTGGCTGGAGTACGCGAGCATGGCGTGGATGACAGCCGAGGCCGCCGTGGCCGTCACCGCCGGGGTGCTGGCCTCCTCGATCGCGCTGATCGGGTTCGGCCTGGATTCGGTCATCGAGTTCTTCGCCGCCGCGACCGTGGTCTGGCAGTTGCGCGGCGAGGAGGAGGGGGAGGAGCGCGAGACCCGCGCGGTCCGGCTGATCGGCGTGACGTTCTTCGCGCTGGCCCTGTACCTGGCCGTCGAGGGCATCCGCGACCTGGCCACCCACGCCCGCCCCGGGCAGTCCCCAGCGGGCCTGGCGGTGGCGGGCGCCGCCCTGGTCGTCATGCCAGCCCTGGCGGTGGCCAAGCGGCTCACCGGGCGCGCGCTCGGCAACCGCACCCTGATTGCCGACTCGGCCGAGACGGCCTTCTGTGCCTTCACCTCCGCCGCCACTCTGCTAGGCGTCGGCTTGAACACTTGGCTGGGCTGGTGGTGGGCCGACCCCGCCGCCGCGCTGGTCATCGCCGCTCTCGCCGTCAAAGAAGGCCTCGAAGCCTGGGAACACGATGCCGGCGAATGACGGCTGCCCTGCCCATGAGCGCAGGCGCAACCTCGATTATTTGTTCATCGAGGTGTTCAAGGAGCTAGCTGGGCAGGGCACACCGATGCTCTCACCGCAACCTCCGATGCGATGAGAGCTCACGAACATCAACTTCACCGAGACAGGGCCGTGGTCACCTCTCACGCATAAAAGCAAGCTACGTCGCGGGCAAGAGCGACTGGCTGGCCGCTGACCTGCCGTTCGGGGGCACAGCCCAGCTGGCCGGGATGGTTACCCGGTAGCGGCGTGACCCGCAGCCGCGGAGGACACCTCAGCCGCGGAGGCTCTGCGCCTGCTGGACGCCCACGGATTCGGGGCTTGTCCTGGTCCTCAACCAGGGCGGGAGTCATGGATGCCGTCCCCCGGGGACCGCCGCGGCGGCAGCCCGGGGCAGGGTCGGTGGTGCGGTTCGGCGTCCACGATGCGGCCCAGCCAGGACGCCCCGGCGCTGGCGGGCCGGATGAGCCAGGCCGGCGTGACCCGTGTGGTAGTAACCCGTCCCGCCGGCGCCCTAGCCGGGATGTTCTTCGCCGCGGAGGTGTCCTCCTAGCGCCCGGGCCGCCGCCGGGCCAGTGAGTATCAGGCCGGGACCGCCCGGGCGCGAGGTACCCGCAGGCACCGAGGCCACCAGCTTCACACGGCGAGCTGCTCCAGCGCGGCGAGGTACGCCTCGCTGTAGGTGGGGACTGGGCGACCTGGTCCAGCAGGACATCGACCGGAATACGGGCGCGGATGGCCAGGGCGGCCTGGCGGATCCATTCGCTGGCCAGCGGCGCGACGGCCCAGGCCCCGACGAGGATTCGCCGGTCGCGGTCGGCGAGCAGCCCGAGGCTGCCGCGCGGGTCGCGCTCGTAGGTCCACGGCCGGGCGATGGCGTCGGCGAGGCCGATCTCCGCGGCGGCGGTGTCGATGCCGTAGGCGCGGGCCGGGTTGCCGCCGGGCGTCACGGGTGCTGCATCCATTGCGGCCCGGTTGAGGTCCAGTCGGCCTCCCAGGCGGCGAGCCGCCGCCGGTCCAGCAGCCCCCGGGCCACCCTGCCCATGGCGGCCATTACGATCGCCAGGCAGGCTACCGCCACCATCGCGGCGGTGATCGCCCGGGCGGTGATCTCGTCGCCGGTCAGCGGGGTACCCGCGACCGGGCCAGACCGGTCCGCCCACACATGCACGGTGCTGCCCGCGCGGGCACCGGGCGGTGCCGGAACCGTCCCGGTGTGGTGCCGCCCCCCGGGCGGGGTCCACCATGCCTGGACCTGTGGGCCGGGCGACCAGCGCCGGAACGCCGCACGCCGCGGCGCGGACTGCAGCAGCACCACGGGAACCTGATGCCATGACCGCTGCTCGCGCTGCTCGCGCAGGCCCGCGGAGTGCACCCAGCCGCCGGCAGCAAGAGCGACCAGCGGCGCCCCGGTCAAAAACCCGGCGAGCAGCCCGGCCATAATGCAGGCCTGAAGCCGGTCCGTGCGACGCCGCAGCGGATTGCGGTCTAGTCCCAGCCGGCGGGCCATCCCCGCCGCCTGCGTCTTGCCTGTCATCACCGGTCTCGTCCGGCGGCCGTGGAACGGCCGGCCTGTCAGGGATCTGCGGGGTATCCGATCTCGGCGAGCTTTTCCCGGAGCCGGGCGGGGCTGGTGTGCTCCGGGTCGTAGGCGATGCGGACGCGCCTGGCGTCCGCGTCCACGCTCACCTGCCGGATGCCCGGCTCGCCGGCCAGGTCGCCCTCGATGTTCTGCTTGCACTTGGCGCAGAAGATGCCCGGTGCCGTCAGCTCGACGGTTGCCGGGTTCATATGCTCACGCCCTCCCCGGCGGCCGTCGGCGCCGCCGGGTGGCTGTGCCGCGACGGGACGGCCAGGGCGCGGTGCCGAAGCGGCGCAGCCGCAGCGCGTTGCCGACGACGGTGACCGAGCTGGCGGCCATCGCGACCGCGGGTGCTGTCGCCGAACTGGCCCCCGCCGCGCTCGATGCCGTGCTCGCCCACGAGGCCGCGCACGCGCGCCGCCGCGACCCGATGCGCCGCCTGGCCGCCCGCGCCGCCAGCGACGCGCTGTTCTACCTGCCGCTGGCCCGGTGGTGGTCGCGCCGGCTGGCCGAGATCGCGGAGCTGCGGGCCGACCGGGCCGCGGTCAGCTACGCCGGGCGCGGCGCCGTCGCCGGCGCCTTGCTGGCCGTCCAGGATGTACCTGCGCCGGCCGCGGCGGCCGCCCACGGCGGTGCCACCGGCGCCAGGGTCGCCCAGCTCCTCGGCGACGACCTGCCCGCGCGGCGCCCGTCCGCCGCTGTGGTGATCGGGTCGGGCGCCGGGCTGATCGCCGCGGTCTGGCTGGCGATGTGCTTGGGCCAGGCCGCCCTCGCCTGGGCCGGCCTGGCGTAACCGGCCACGCCCGCCCTGCGCCGCGGCGGGGAAAGGCGCGGCACCGAGGCTGCTTAGGTGATAATGATGCAGAACGGAAGCCGCAGAGCGGCAGCGGGAGGGCAGCGTGCGGGGTTTCGGCGAGCTGGAAGCCGCCATCATGGACCGGATCTGGTCCGCTGACGGGCCACTGCTGGTGCGTGAGGTGCACGCCACGCTGCGTCCCGAGCGCGCCTACAACACGGTGCTGACGGTGGTGGAGATCTTGTACCGGAAGGGCTGGCTGACCCGGGAGAAAGAGGGCCGGGCTTACCGGTACCGGGCCACGGCCACCCGGGAGGACTACGCCGCCGGCCTGATGGGCGAGGCGCTGGACGCCAGCACCGACCGGGCGGCCACACTGCGCAGATTCGCCGAGCGGATCGGCCCGGACGAGGCCGGGCAGCTGCACGAGGCGCTGGAGCAGGCACGCCGGGCCGGGGAGCGCCGGTGATCGCGGCGGCTGCGCTGCTCGGCTACGCGGGCCTGCTGCTGGCCGCCGGGGCCCCGGCGCTGGCGCGGGCCCGGTGGCCGGACCGGGCGCCCCGGCTGGCGGTCGCCGCCTGGCTGGCGCTGGCCGGGTCGGCCGCAGCGTCGGTGACGCTCGGCGGGCTGGCGCTGGTAGTGCCCACCGTCCGGGTCAGCGCCGACCTTGCAGACCTGCTGACCGCCTGCGTGATGGCGCTGCGAGCGCAGTACGCCCACCCCGGCGGCGCGGCGCTGGCCGGCGCCGGGGCGGTGCTGGCGCTCGCCGTGACCGCCCGCGTGTCCTGGTGCGCGGCCCGCACGCTGACCGACGGCGCGCTGGCGCGCCGCCGTCACCTTCGCGGGCTGGGCCTGGCCGGCCGCACGGACCCGCGGCTGGGTGCCGTCGTGATCGACCACCATGAGCCCGCGGCCTACTGCCTGCCCGGCGGCCGCCGGCAGGTCGTGCTCACCACCGGCGCCATCGCCGCCCTCGACCACGCGCAGCTCGCCGCGGTCCTGGCGCACGAGCGGGCGCACCAGCGCGGCCGCCACCACCTGCTGGTGTCGCTGGCCGGCGCGCTGGCGGCGGCGTTCCCGCGCATCCCGGCGTTCCGGCAGGCACATGAGCAGGTCGCCCGGCTGGCCGAGCTGCTCGCCGACGACGCCGCCACGGCCGCCTGCCCCCGGCTTGCGGTGGCCGGGGCGCTGCTGGCCCTCGGCGCCGCGGCGCCCGCCCCGGCGGCGGGGCTCGGCGCGGGCGGGTCCGCCACCGGGGCGCGCGTCAGGCGGCTGATCGCCGCGCCCAGGCCGCTGAGCCGCGCCGCCTCGGCGGCCGGGATGCTGACGGTGGCCGCGCTGGTCGCCTTCCCGCTGCTGACGGCGGCCGGCCCGGCCCTGGCCGCCCGGGGGGAGAACTACTGCTCCCACGCGGCTGCTGCCGCGCCGGCCGCGGCAGCCCGGTCCGCAGGGACGGCCGGGTGGTGCGGGCTCTCTGCTGGCTGCTGACCGCATCCTGCCCCGGCACGGTGCTGGCCGCCGCCGCGGTCACCTGTTCCCGCCGCCGCGGTAACCTGTCCTCCTTAGGTCGTTAGGTTGGGCAGGCTCTCAGATGGCCGCCGGGGTGAGGCCACGGTGAACGCTGACGCCCAGCGAGCGGGATGCGCCACCGGGAGTGCCGTTATCCAGATCGTCCCGGCACGCATCCGGGCCATCATGACGGCACCGGATCACCAGGATGACCCGCCAGGAGGCGGAAACCGGTGAGCGAGCCAGGGGAAGGCCAGCCGCTCGCGGCATCACTGCCGCGACGGTGGTGGGCCCGCATGCTCCGCGGCCGGGGCGGCCGGGCCAGGATCGCGCTCGCGGCCACTGCGGTTCTCTTGGCCGTGGCGGCCGCCGTGTCGCTGGCCGGCGGTTCGCCGCGCGGCGGGTCCCGCGCCCTGCCCGCCGCGAGGAACTTCACGCTGCCGGCCCTCGGCCATCCTCGCCAGCGCGTCGCGCTGGCCGCCTTCGCGGGCCGGCCAGTGATCGTGAATTTCTTCGCCTCCTGGTGCGTGCCGTGCAAGAAGGAGACCCCGCTGCTGGCCCGGTTCTACCGCGCCGAGCACGGGCGGGTCACCATCCTTGGCATCGACTCCAACGACGCCGCCGCCGCGGCGGCGCTCCGGTTCGTCCGCGCAGCGGGCGTCTCCTACCCGGTCGGCTTCGACCCCGCCGCGGCGACGGCGACGGCCTATGGCGTGATCGCCATCCCGCAGACGTTCTTCCTCGACGCCCGGCACCGGGTCGTGAAGCGGGTCTTCGGCGCGGTGACCATGCAGGATCTGGGCGCGGGGATGGCGGCACTCCGGCGGTGACCCGCGGCAGTGCCGCCGCGGGCGGGTGGCGAGACGGGCCGCTCCCGGTCGGCTTGCTCGCTGTCCGCCCGGCGTACGAGCTGCTCCCGGCACGCAATGCTCGGCGCTGCTGGCCGATGACCGGATCACCTAAGGTGTTTAAGTGTAAGCTGGGCCGCGACCGGATCACCCGAGGGGAGTGGCATGCATCAGGTGCTGTTCGGGACGGCCCTGCTGGTCTCGTTCCTGGGCGGGGTCGTGGCGCTGCTCGCGCCGTGCTGCGTGTCGGTGATGCTGCCCGCCTATTTCGCGACCGGGTTCGGGCGGCGGTCCGGGATCGCGGCGGCGACCGGCGTGTTCGCCGCCGGGGTGGCGACCCTGATCGTGCCGATCGGGCTGGGCGCCTCGGCGCTGTCGGCCGCGCTGCCCGCCCATCACCTGCTCATCTTCACGGTCGGCGGGGCGGCGATGCTGGCCGGCGGGATCGCGGTGCTGGCGGGGTGGAAGCCGATGCTGCCGATGCCGGCGCTGCGCTCCCCGTCCGGGCACGGCTACGGCGCCGCGTACGGGCTGGGGCTGTTTTCCGGGATCGCGTCGGCGTGCTGCGCGCCGGTGCTGGCCGGCGTGGTGGTGCTGACCGGGTCGGCGGCCTCGTTCGGCGCGGCGCTGGCGGTCAGCGTTACTTATGTGGCGGGGATGGTGGCGCCGCTGGCGGTGATCGCGCTGGTGTGGGAGGGGCGGGACTGGGGGTCGTCGCGGCTGCTGCACGGCCGCAAGGTCCGGGTCGGGTTCGGACGGCTGGCCAGGGAGATGCCGCTGGGCACCGCCGCGTCCGGCGTGGTGCTGACCGGCATGGGGGCCGTGACCCTGGTGACCGCGGTGACCGGCCCGTCGATGCCCAGCTCAGGGTGGCAGGTGAGCTTGGCCGCCTGGCTGGGCCATGTCAGCTCGGTGACCAGCCGGGCGCTGTCCTGGCTGCCCGGCTGGGCCGTGCTGGCCGTGCTGTCCGCCCTGGCCGCCGCGCTGTCCTGGCAGGCCCGGCGCGCACGCCGGCGCGCAGGCGATCCCGCCGCAGGGGCAGAGGTGGCCGGTGGCCCGGTGCCACCGGCTCCTTTGCCGCCCGAGCCTGCCGAGAGTAACGGTGTCACCACGGCGAGCGCCCTAGCCGGGCAGGAAGCGATCTCCCATGAGCGGTAGTAAGTCCAGGACCCGCCAGCGGCAGCGCCAGGCGCCCGGACCCCGGCAGGCCCGGCCGGCCGGTGAGGGCAACGGCAGGCCTGGCGGCCAGCCCCCGGCAGCGCCGGCCGGGCAGCGCACGCCGGCGACCGCGGCGGAGCGGAAGGCGACGCTGGCGGCGGGGCGGAGGGCGAAGGCGGCTGCCGCGCGGCAGCCGCAGCGGCGGGCCGGGCGGCGCCGCCGGATCGGGGTGCGGGCTGCCATCGCCGCCGGGGTGCTCGGGGTCGTCGCCGGGTTGTTCGCCCTCTTCCACAATGCCTCGTCGCACCAGGGGGGCGGCGCCTACCCCTACCAGGTCGGCAGCCCTGGGCCAGGCCGCGCCGCGCCGGGGTTCACCCTGGCCGCCAGCACCGGCGGGCAGGTCAGCCTGTCGGCCTACCGGGGCAAGAGCGTGCTGCTGTTTTTCCAGGAGGGCCTGACCTGCCAGCCGTGCTGGAACCAGATCGCCGACCTGCAAAAGCACGCCGCGCAGCTGCGGGCGGCCGGGATCAGCCAGGTCGTCTCGGTCACTGGCGACCCGGCCGGGCCCATCGCCCAGAAGGCCCGCGACATGGGCCTGACCATCCCGGTGCTGTCCGATCCCGCCCTGGCCGTGTCCGGGCAGTATCACGCCAACAGCTACGGGATGATGGGCGCCGGCCGGGACGGGCACACGTTCATCCTGGTCGGCCCGGACGGGGTGATCCGCTGGCGGGCCGACTACGGCGGCGCGCCGAAGTACATCATGTTCCTGCCCACCGCCAGCCTGCTGGCCGACATCAAGGCGGGGGAGCACCCGTCGTGACCGCGATCACGCTGCTCACCCAGGCCGACTGCGCGCTGTGCGAGCACGCCAAGCGGGTGCTGGCCCGGGTCGGTGCCGGTCACCCGGTCGAGGTCACCGAGATCGACCTGGCCAGCGAGCACGGCCGCGCCCTGGCCGAGCGGGCCGGGGTGGTGTTCGCGCCCGGCGTTCTGGTCGACGGCCGCCCGTTCGGCTACGGGCGGCTGTCCGAGC
>Ga0137380_10005745_pt1 | contig 11049 bp, 10 predicted proteins | sample SagtaG_17_FD_104809 | JGI IMG/M metagenome (GOLD analysis project Ga0137380, IMG submission 104809) | Vadose zone soil microbial communities from Sagehorn Ranch, Mendocino, California, USA - Sage2_L_100_16 metaG | ecosystem: Environmental > Terrestrial > Soil > Vadose zone | place: USA... | reverse complement strand
GCGGTGGCGCCGACGTACATGTCGAGGGTGACGCGGACGTTGGCGTGCCCGGCCATGCAGGACACGTCGGTGGCCTCCAGGCGCCAGGAGAACAGGGCGGCCGTGCAGAACACGTGCCGCAGGCTGTGCCAGGTCCAGGTCCAGGTCGAGGTTCCGGTGCCGCCGGCGTCGCGCCACCCCGCGGCCAGGTAGGCCGGCGCCAGGACCCGGCGGTCGAAGTTGGAGGACCGCCAGTACCTGCCGCGAGGGGAGGGGAACATCAGCCCGAGGGGGTTGGCGCCGGCGTCCCGCTCAGCCCGGGCCTGCTCGGCGCGGGCCGCGATCTGCTCGGCCAGCGGGTAGCCCTGCGGGGTGCGGACGGGGTAGATGGTGCTGCGGCGCTTGCGGCCCTTGGGCGCCTCGAGGTAGAGCTTCCCGCCGACCTCGACGACCTTGCGGTCCACGGTGATGACACGGGCAGCGGCCGCGACCTGGTCCACGGTCAGGGCGAACAGCTCACCCTGGCGCAGCCCGCTGTAGGCCGCGGTATTGGCCATCAGCTCGCCCAGCTCCCCGTACCGTCCCCGGGCCAGGGCCCGGCCGAGCCGGGCGACGTCGGCGCCGGCGGGGATCTCGGCGGGGTCGACGAACTGCGCGGATTCCCCGGCGATGCTCACCGCCGGGCCCGGCGCGGCCCGGCCAGCGGCCTGCCAGTGCACCTCCCGCAGCCGGGGGCTGGCCAGGTACCCGGCGGCGATGCCCGCCGTGACCATGGCGGACAGGCACCGGCGCAGCCGGGCGCCTTCCCCGGCGGTGGGCGCGGCGTTGACGATCTGCTGCATGTCGGCGACCCGGATGTCCTGGCAGGCGACCGCGGCGATGACCGGGGCGACGAACCGGGCGCACAGCCGCCGCTGGGTGTCGGCATGCTTGCGGGACCACGGCCTGCCGGCCGGGTGCCGGTCAGGTGAGAGGTACCAAGCGATCAGGTCCGCGCCGGGCCGCTCCATGTTCGGCGCCTCGGCACCCAGCCGCTCGGTCACCTTGGCCAGCTTGACCGCGAGCTTGTCCTCGGCCACCGCCTCGCACTGGCGCCGCTGCCCGCTCTCGTACCACACCGCCCGCCAGCGGTCCCCCTCCCGCCGCGCAGGGTACACCGTCACCCCGCACTCCAACTCCACCACCACACGACCGTCACCCCGTGTGGCCGCGCGTCCGGTTCCGCTCACCAGGGTGGGGCGGCGTGCCGTGCGCTCCGGCCGCGCCCTCGCGGCGGGTCGGGTTACTCCTGAGCGGGATGGTTGTGGGTTTTTTGTGGGGATCTTGGCCCGAGCGGGCGCTACCTGCGCCATGGGTCTCCCTCTCTTCTGCGCTTTGCGCAGGTGAGAGGGCTGATGGAACGCTTCCAGATGGTGGTCAGGGGCAGGGTCGAACTGCCGACCTTCCGCTTTTCAGGCGGACGCTCATACCGACTGAGCTACCTGACCTGGCTGGGACCCCAGTGAAATCTCACCAGGGATCCCTGCGGTCCTGACGGGATTTGAACCCGCGACCTCCACCTTGACAGGGTGGCGAGCACTCCAAGCTGCTCTACAGGACCTCATGCTGACAACCGTAGCCGGCGTGTGCCCCCAACGGGATTCGAACCCGTGCCGCCGCCTTGAAAGGGCGGTGTCCTAGGCCGCTAGACGATGGGGGCGCCGACGGCCTTGGCCGCCGTAACCGTATCAGCCCGCCGTCGGGGACTGACTCAGCATAGGGGAAGACACCGCAACCAGCAAAGCGGAACCACCACGACCAAGCTGGCCTGGGATTCAAGGCGAACCTCTTGCAAATATGGGCTGCATCCGACACGGTAAGCGATATGAAAGTTACGCAGTGATGACAACCGCCGACGATCTCGGCGGGCGTCACTGATGACCGGGGGGCAATTTATCATGTTTGACCGCAGAATCGGCCATACACCGCGGGCGACCCTGGCTGATGCCCGAGGGTGACACGGATCGTGACGTCTGAGCCGGGGACTGAGCTCCGGGCTGAGGCCGGCCCGGCCTGGGATCCAGACGAGCAGGTTCCGGCAGGCCAGGGAGCCCAGGCCGTCCACTCAGGACGCCACCGGCGAGCGCCTGAGGAGCGGTCGTCGTATCGCGAGGTCTTCGCGATCGGCGAGTTCCGTGCGCTCTGGAGCGCGCAGGTGCTCTCTTACGCTGGCGATCAGTTCGCCCAGGTGGCCATCGCCATCCTGGTCTACGGCCGGACCCGCTCGGCCTTCCTCACCGGACTGGCCTATGCGCTCACCTACCTGCCGCCGATTGCAGGCGGCCCGCTGCTCTCCGGACTGGCCGACCTGTTCCCGCGTCGCCGGGTCATGATCGTCTGTGACCTGTTCCGGGTCGGCACGGTCGGGTTGATGGCGGTTCCTGGCATCCCGTTCGCCGCGCTGTGCGCTCTGCTGTTCTGCACCGTACTGACCAGCGTGCCGTTCTCTGCGGCGCGCACCGCGCTCATGCCTGACGTGCTGCCCGGCGATAAGTTCGTACTCGGGTCCGCCGTCGGCAATATCACCTTCCAGGTCAGCCAGATTCTCGGATTCGTCGCGGGCGCCGCCGTCGTAGCCATCATTGACCCACACAAGACGCTGGGCATCGACGCCGCGACGTTCGGCGTGTCTGCTCTCATCGTCCTGATCGGCGTGCGAAGCAGGCCAGCCCCGGGTCGCGACGGAACGGCCCGGTCCTCCTTGTGGTCCGTCTCGGCGGACGGCATCAGGATCGTATTCGGCAGCCGACTGCTGCTGACTCTGCTGCTTTTCGGCTGGCTAGCTGGCTTTTATATTGTCCCCGAGGGCCTAGCCGCGCCGTACGCACGCTCGCTGCACGGCAACACGCTGACCGTGGGGCTGCTGATGGCGGCCGTGCCGGTAGGCATGGTGATCGGCGCCTTCCTGATCGGCCGGGTCACCGTCCCGTCCGCGAGGATGAGGATGATGGGCTGGCTCGCCGTCCTGTCCTGCGCCCCGCTCATCGGCAGCGCGTGGAATCCTCCGCTATGGGCTGTGCTGGCACTGTGGACGCTGGCGGGCGCGGGTGGCGCCTACCAGCTAGCCGCGGCCGCGGCGTTCGTGCAGGCGCTGCGTCCCGCCACCAGAGCCCGCGCGTTCGGCGTGGCCCAGTCCGGTCTGTATGCCGTCCAGGGTCTCGGCATCCTGGCTGGCGGCGCGGCGGCGCAGGCTATCGGGGCGCCGCTCGCCGTTGCCCTGGCCGGCCTGCTGGGCCTGACCGCCGCCACCATGCTCGCCGTGAGCTGGACGCACCTGCGCACCAGGCTGTTCCAGGCCCAGCAGGCCGAGGGGGAGGTGCCGGGCGGTTAGCCCCGGACCTACGAGCGCCGCTTGTTAACGAAGGTCTCGGCGATGGAAGCGCCGTCGCCGCCTTCTTCGGGGATCAAGATCCAGGCGCACAGGTAGAGCAGGACGCCGGCCCCGCCGAATATGGTGAGGAAGGCGAACGCCAGGCGCACCAGGGTCGGGTCGATGCCGAGGTAGGCCGCCAGGCCAGCACATACTCCCGCGACGACACGCCCGTCGCGGAGCCGGTACAGGCGCTTGGTTCCGTTGCTACTTGGTTCGGTCATGGCTAGATCATGCCCACTCCTGGGCCGGGCTGACATCAGGAACATCCCGGTTAATACCCTGATCTTGAGCAACGAGAGAGGAGCCGGCCATGTCCACGGGCGCGCCGAGCACGGATCTGCTGCAGATCGATGATCAACTGACCGACGAGGAGCGGCTCATCCGGGACACCGTGCGCGCCTTCACCGGCGACCGAGTGCTGCCTCACGTTGCCGACTGGTTCGAAGCGGGTCTGCTGCCCCGTGAGATCATGCCGGAACTCGGCAAGCTGGGGGTGCTCGGCATGCATCTGACCGGCTACGGCTGCGCCGGCGCCGGCGCGGTCGCTTACGGCGTCGCGTGCCGAGAACTCGAGGCGTGCGACTCGGGTTTGCGCAGCGCGGCGTCTGTCCAGGGTTCCCTGTCCATGTTCCCGATCTGGCGCTACGGGTCGGAGGAACAAAAGAACGAATGGCTGCCCCGGATGGCGGCCGGGGAGGCTGTCGGCTGCTTCGGCCTCACCGAGCCTGATCATGGTTCCGATCCGGGTGGCATGCGGACGTTCGCCCGGCAGGACGGCTCCGACTGGGTGCTGTCAGGTACCAAGATGTGGATCACCAACGGCGGCATCGCCGACATCGCCGTGGTCTGGGCCGGCACCGAGGAAGGCATCCGCGGGTTCCTCGTCCCGCGCGGTACGGCTGGCCTCACTACCAGGGACATCCACAAGAAGCTTTCGCTGCGCGCCTCCATCACCTCCGAACTGCACCTGGACGAGGTTCGGCTGCCTGCCGACGCTGCGCTTCCCGGCGTCACCGGGCTCAAGGGGCCGCTGTCATGCCTGACCGAGGCCAGGTTCGGCATCGCCTGGGGGGTCACCGGCGCGGCGCGGACCTGCCTGGAGAGCGCCATCGACTACGCCAGGACCCGCGAGCAGTTCGGCAAGCCCATCGCGTCCTTCCAGCTGACTCAGGCCAAGCTCAGCTGGATGGCGGCGGACCTGTTCCGCTCCCAGCTGCTAGCTCTGCACCTCGGCCGGCTAAAGGAGGCGGGCTCGGCTAACCCGGTACAGGTCAGCATCGCCAAGATGACCAATGTGCGGTCGGCTCTGGATATCGCCAGGCAGGCCCGGACGATTCTCGGGGCCAGCGGCGTGACGCTGGAATACCCCCCGATCCGGCACGCGAACAACCTGGAAGCCGTGCTGACCTACGAGGGCACCGAGGAGATCCACGCCCTAGCCATCGGCCAGGCGCTCACCGGTATCTCCGCGTACCGCTAGCCTCGATCACGCGGCCGGGCCGGGAAGTCGGTACGCTTCATCTGGAAGGGCGTCGGCTCACCCGGCGCGGGCGGGGCGTTAGCTCAATGGCAGAGCAGTGGGCTTTTAACCCATTGGTTCAGGGTTCGACCCCCTGGCGCCCCACCAGGAGGTCTTCACGTTTCGGCGAGGCCTATTTTCACGTTTAGGTCTGACATTTCGGCACGTGTGTAGCTGCTGCCAGTACTGTGCGCGGTTCGTGTCTGCCTGGTGGCTTCCTGTGTGTCCAGGATGGTTTCGGGGCGTGCTGCGGCTGCCTGCGCCCACTGTCCGGGTGTCGCAACACCCAGCACGAGGGAAACGGCCGTCTCTACGCGGGACGCCGGACATACGCGCGAATAGCATCACTATGTGCTGAAATAATCCGAATCTAGGTTAAAACTGACGCTTAGAAGGTCTCCTGGGAGCCGACTGCGGTGACCATGGTTGCCGTCGCCATGGTTGTTAGGGTAACTAATGAGCCGTGGCGGGCTAGGGAGAAGTTGCCGCCGATCGAAGGGCCGCGCCGATGAAGCTGCCTCCTGTTGAGTACGAGGCGCCGACGACCGTTGCTGAAGCTATCGATTTGCTGGCTGAGCACCTTGACGAGGCGAGCGTGCTCGCCGGCGGCCAGAGCCTGATACCGCTGCTGGCGCTGCGGCTGGCCCGCCCGGCGGTGCTCATCGACATCAACGGCATAGATGAGCTGTCCGGGGTGTCGGCGACAGACGGCTGGGTGGCGATCGGCGCCATGACGCGGGAGTACGTGGCCGAGAAATCCGAGACCGTCGCCGACACCGTGCCGTTGCTGGCGGCCGCTCTGCCCTTGATCGGTCATGAGGCAATCCGCAGCCGCGGCACGATAGGAGGCAGCTTGGCGCATGCCGATCCGGCCGCCGAGTTGCCGGCCGTCGCCAGGGCGCTCGATGCCGAGTTCGTGGTGCGCGGCCCGTCGGGGATGCGGGTGATCCCGGCGGCGCAGTGGTTCGAGGGTTACCTTACGACGTCACGCCGTCCTGACGAGCTCCTCCTGGAGGTGCGCTTCCCGGCCGCAAGACGGGGCACGGGGATTAGCTTCGCCGAGGTCGCCCGACGCCACGGTGACTTCGCCATTGTCGGCCTGGCGGCGTCACTGGTGTTGTCCGGCGGGGTGATCAGCGATGCCCGGCTGGCGTTTGCCGGCATTTCTGATGTGCCGGTCCGGGCCGCCGCCGCGGAGGATCTGCTGGTCGGCGAGAGGCCGTCGACGGAGCTGTTCGATGAGGCGGCCCGCCGTGCCACCGGCGATGTCGACCCGCCGGCCGACCTGCACGGGTCGTCGGACTACCGGAAGACGGTCGCGGCCGCTATGGTGCGTCGCGGCTTGCGAGCGGCTGCGGACAACGCCGCGAGAGGCAGTGACTGATGGTGGACATCACCCTGAGGATCAACGGTGCGACGTGCACGGCTTCGCCGGAGGCGCGCAAGACGCTGGCGGACTTCCTGCGGGATGACCTCAATCTCACCGGCACCCACGTCGGCTGCGAGCACGGGGCCTGTGGTGCGTGCACGGTCATCGTCGACGGCCGGGCGGTGCGCTCGTGCCTGATGCTGGCGGTCCAGGCCGCCGGCAGCGAGGTAACGACGATCGAGGGGCTAGCCCCTGACGGCGGGCTGGGCACACTGCAGCAAGCGATGTGGGATTCGCATAGCTTCCAGTGCGGTTTCTGCACGCCGGGGTTCGTCATGCAGGCTGCCGCGTTCCTCAGCGACCACCCCGACGCCGGCGAGCAGCAGATCCGCGAAGCGCTATCCGGCAACATCTGCAGGTGCACTGGCTACCAGAGCATCATCGATGGCGTCCTGCTGGCCGCCGAGCGCAACCGTGAACGCTGAGGCAGGGAGACCATGGCAGGAATTGCGGCTGAGCGCTACACCGGCGCCAGCATCAAGCGTTCGGAGGACCCGCGCATCCTTACCGGCGCAGGCCGGTACGTCGACGACATCAAGCTGCCCGGGATGCTGCACGCTGCGTTCGTGCGCTCGCCGCTGGCTCACGCTCGGGTGCTCTCGGTCGATGTCTCGGCTGCGCGGGCGCTGCCCGGAGTGGTCACGGCGCTCACGGGAGCGGACCTGGAAGCGATGACGGTCCCGGGACCGGACCCGCTGATGGCTCTTATCGGCGGCGCAGGGCCCACCCCGGAGTTCACCCTGCTTGCCACAGACAAGGTGCGCTTCATGGGCGACCCCGTGGCGATCGTCATCGCCGAGAGCCGTTACCTCGCCGAGGACGGTTGCGAGCTGGTGGAGGTCGAGTATGACGACCTGCCTCCGGTCACGAATGCCGCCTTCGCGCTCGACCCGAACAGCCCGCCGCTGTTCGCCAACCTAGGTGACAACATCGCCCGCCCGCACTCGCGCAGCGAGTTCGGCGACGTCCGGAGTACGTTCGCCAATGCTGATCGCATTTTCGACTTCCACATCGACGTGCACCGGCACCAGAACGTGCCCATGGAGGGACGCGGCTGCGTGGCGAGCTACGACGCCGGCCTCGGTGTCATGACGGTCTACGCGGCAACGCAGAGCGTTCACGTCAGCAGAATCGGTATCGCCATGCGCCTGGGCCTCGAGCGTGACAAGGTGCGCGTCCTGGCCGGCGATATCGGCGGCTCGTTCGGCCTGAAGATCGGCGCATCACGCGAAGAGCTCGCCGTTGCCGCTGCCTCGCGCCTTGTCGGCCAGCCGGTCAAATGGGTCGAGGACCGCAGCGAAAACCTCACCGCGTCGGGGCAGGCACGCGAGGAGAGCTTCGACGTCCGGGCCGCCGTCAGCAACGACGGCGACCTGCTCGGGCTGGACGTGAAGATGGTCATCGACACAGGCTCATACCCGGGTATGGGCACGATGGTCCCGGCCATCATGGAGGCGATGCTGCCCGGTCCGTACAAGCTCGCGGCCTTGGGTTTCGAGTCAACCGCGGCGATCACGAACAAGGCATCGTACGTCGCCTATCGCGGGCCGTGGGCGTCCGAGACGTTCGTGCGGGAACGCGTCCTGGACCTCATCGCGAAAGATCTCGGCCTCGATCCGGTCGAGATCCGGCTGCGTAACGTCGCCCCGCGCACCAATCCGCCGGCCTTGATGATTACCGGGCGACCGCTGGTGGGAGTCACCTCGAAGGAGTCACTGGAGCGGGTCGCCCAGCTCGTGGACTTTCCCGCGTTCCGGCGGCGGCAGGCCGAGGCACGAGCGCAAGGTCGCTACCTCGGCATCGGCGTGGCAACGTTCATCGAGGCCGCTCCGGGCCCGCGCTCGCCGGAGGGGCCCAGCGGCCCCATGGGCACTGAGTCCATGCGCCTCCGGCTCACCGAAGACGGCATCGTCGCGCTGTTCACCGGCCAGATGCCCCACGGCCAGAGCCACCAGACGACCCTGGCCCAGATCGCCGCCGACGAGTTCGGCGTGCCGTTCGAGCAGGTCCGCATCGTAGTCGGCGACACCGACGTCGTCCCGTTCGGACTGACCGGGGGCAGCCGGTCGGCCACCATGACCGGAGGCGTGGCGCTCCATGGCGCCCGGCAGCTCAAGGCTAAGGTGCTCGATTTCGCGGCGCATCTCATGGAGGCCAGCGCGCAGGACCTCCTGATCACCGACGGCAATGTGTGGGTGCGCGGCGACCCCGCGAGCGCGATCGCCGTGAGCGAGGTCGCGCGGCGCGCGGCATCAGGGCAGTTCGGTGCCGACGTGGACGCCACGCTCGAGGTCGAGGCCACGTTCGACGGCGGCGAAGGCGGATGGTCCGGCGGCACTCACTGCGCGATCGTGGAAGTCGATGTTGAGACTGGCATCGCGAAGGTGGAGCGGTATGTCGCCGCTGAGGACTGCGGCGCACTTATCAATCCCGCCGTAGTCGAGGGCCAGATCCGAGGCGGCGTCGCGCAGGGCATTGGCGCGGTGCTGCTCGAACGATCGGCGTACGGCGAGGACGGCAGCTTCCAGTCAGCCACGTTCATGGATTACTTGATGCCGACCGCCTGTGACGTTCCCCGCATCGAGATAGAGCACCTCGAGACTGTGCCGCTCGACGCTGACGTCAACTTCCGTGGCGTGGGCGAAGGCGGCATGATCGTCGCACCGCCCACGGTAGTGAACGCGATTGAGGACGCACTCTCACCCTTCGGCGTGCGGATCTACGAGCAGCACTTGCCTCCGGCTCGCATCCTGGAACTCATGTCATCGTCGCGTCCCGGCCCGTGAACCGGCGATGTCCGCTGGGAGCAGAGCACAGACCTGACCGTCGCCCAGAGGGCGGGCGTTCTGACGGATGGGCGCTCACCGCGCGTCCGCGGCCGGGTCGGGGCCGGAGATCGCATCGCTCTCGTTCGCCGTATGGTCATCGGCCCAGAAGCTGATGAGCTCGTCTTCGCTGAGCGACTGCGGCGCGACGCCCGCGGGCAAGGTGCGGCCGGTGGCCAGCATCCAGCTGGTGATGATGACACACGCCGACGCCAGGTGCGCCGTCCGGGCAGACGCCAGTCCCAGGGCACAAGCTGCCCTAGCGCATGCCCGTAGCGTGACGTCAGCGATCGGGGGCAGCACGACGCGGAAACCCCAGTCTGGCCGGCCGACGTCGGATCCGGTCAACGCGCATCACCAGCCGGGCGGCCGGGGCCGATCCCTGGCACCCGTCCGCGGGAAGCTGGGAGATTCATGCGTGACCCGGAATCGGGGCGGATCCTGACGCGATCGTCGATCCCGGAGCCGACAGCGCCGCCCGCGCCGGTCACCATGCCCTATCAGCAAAGAAGTCTGGGCTCGGAGCGGGGCCTGGCCACCCCGAGCCCAGACGGAAGAGGCGAGATAACTCTCAGCCCTTCGATCAAGATCATGCCGCTTGAATCTTAAGACATGCTAGGACGCAGCTGTGAACCCGCTTATCGATGAATTTGCCAGGCACAGGGACGCTACGCGCTGGCCGGCGGCTGCTCGGCAGCCGGCGGCATGCCCGGCGGCCACGAGGCGAGCTGCTCGGACACCTGGCCGGGAAGCTCACCCGAGGTCCAGCCGGCCAGTTCCCTGGCCATGTCCCGGGCCTGATCCGGCGACTGGCGGCCGCGGCCGAGGGCTCCCGACGCGCTGCGCAGCGCCGGAGCCGGGTATTCACCGGTGCCTTCTGGCGCTGCTTCGGTCAGCTTGACCTTGTGCAGCGGACCTGACTGCAGCGGTCCCGGCTGCTGCGGGACCTGCCGAAGCGGGACCTGCGGCGGCTTGGCCTGCTGTGGCGGGGCGTGCTGTGGCGGGGCCTGCCCGCCCTGTGCGCACTCATCGCGGTCGAGGAACTCGGCGAGGTACTCGGCCTCGTCGGCGTCGATCCCGATGACGACCCGGGGCTCACCCCAGGGCTCTTTAAGCGAGTAGCCGACGTAGCTCACGACCGGCTGCCCCGGCGCGACTGCGAGTCCGTGCAGCGCGCGCCACTGTTCCCATGCAGATTCCAGCCGCGTCGCGGCGCGCTGAGCACGTGCGACCAATTCTGGATCACGCATCGTGCGACCCTCCCCTGAGAGCGGACCGGCCCCGGCAACGTGCCTGCCAGGATGTGCCCGGCGGCAGTATCCCTGCCGGACAGCACCCTCGGTGCGGCACTTCGCCACCGGGGCCGACCCCCCATTCCATTGATCGAGTGCTGCCGCATTCACCCTGGGCGGCACCGGCGGGTGCTCGCGTGGCGAAGACGGCAGAAGGTCACTCGGAACGCTGCTGCGGAATACCCGCGAGCAGTGCACGAACCTCAGTCTCCCGGTAGCGCCGGTGTCCCCCCAGCGTGCGGATCGAGGTCAGTTTGCCGGCCTTCGCCCACCGTGTGACGGTCTTGGGGTCGACACGAAACATCGTGGCGACCTCCGCCGGCGTCAACAGCGGCTCGGCCTCTGGTGTACGTGCGGACATGTGTGTGGCCTCTCCTCCTGGACCAGTGTTGCGATCCTGCGTTTCTTGTATTGCCTGGTGCTCCGTGCGGAGCCTGTCGGGGATGTCCTATATGGCCGACAGAGACCATATTGCCATCACCAGCGGTGACGCGTCGACCACCAGGCGCAAAGTTTCTGTACCGGGATGCCCAGTTACTCCGCCGATCACTGTCACTCAGGGTGATTCTAGCGATACTTATCGTCGCATCGCG
>Ga0137380_10005743_pt1 | contig 11052 bp, 9 predicted proteins | sample SagtaG_17_FD_104809 | JGI IMG/M metagenome (GOLD analysis project Ga0137380, IMG submission 104809) | Vadose zone soil microbial communities from Sagehorn Ranch, Mendocino, California, USA - Sage2_L_100_16 metaG | ecosystem: Environmental > Terrestrial > Soil > Vadose zone | place: USA... | reverse complement strand
TTCATGACCTACAATGCCGCCGTGACCGGTCCCCCCTCCGCAAAGCGCGCGGTCTTCGGGGCCAAAGGCGCCCTGGAGGAGGACTTCGGGAAGACGGTTCCCGCCCTGCTCATCTTCGACAAGGAGGGGGAGCGTTATCCGACCGAGGCCTTTCCCCGGAGCGATCGAGAGTTGAACCGGGTCGTTGGCGTCGAGGAAGCCCTGAAGAATCTCCTGAGCAATCCCTGAGGGAAGGAGGGCGCAGGGATGACGAGGATTCCAGAGGAATACCTTCCGCCCAGGCAACTTTGGCCGGCTCGAATCTATACGCTTCCGGAGTACCGGGACTACCCACAGAAGTTCAACAGCACTGAGGAGCTGCTGGACAAACGGGTGGCGGCGGGAAAAGGGGACCGACCTGCCATCCTGTTCGAGGACAAGAAAATCCCCTACAAGGCGCTCCTCGGCATGGTGAACAAGCTGGGGAGCAGCCTCAAGGCCTTGGGCATCAACGAGGACGACCGGGTCGCCCTGCGCGCCCCCAATATCCCCCCCGGACTGGTGGTGAACTTTGCGGTGCTGAAGATCGGCGGCATCTTCCTGCCGACCTCCGGCTTGTTTTCCCGGGCCGAAATCGCCCATGTCTTCAATAACGCCGAGGTGAAGGCGGTGGTCGTGGTGGCGGCGCTCTTGGAGGAACTCGAGAAGGCCAAGCCCGATCTGAGAACCCTCAAGCACATCATCGTCATCGGCGGGACGCCCGAGCAGCAGGCGCGGTACAAGCAGCAGGGCTACCTGCTCTACCAGGAGCTGCTCGACGGCGGAAAGCCGGAGTGTGATCCGGTCCGCCGCGATCGGATGGATGTCTCGGTCCTCCTCTACACTTCGGGGACGACGGGCCTCCCCAAGGGGACGGTCCACTTCATGGAAGAGGCGCTCATTGTCCCCGACGGGTTCGGCAAGTACTGCTGGGCGGTCACGGAGAACGACGTCATCCTGAGCAGCGCGCCCATCGCCCTGGCGGCCGGGTACTCCGCCGTCGCCACGATCCCGTACCGGTTTGGCGCCGCTGTGTCCATCTTCGCCCGGTTCACTCCGGAGGGGATGTTCGAGCAGATCCAGAACCACAAGGCGACCATCCTCTCGGCCCTTCCCACGGCTTACCGGAAGTTGCTCCAGGTGCCGGCCGCGGAGAAGAAGTACGATCTCAGTTCCCTTCGGCTCTGCACGGGCGGGGGGGAGTCGCTCACGGCCAAGACTTATCTGGATTGGAAGGCGAAGTTCGGCCAGGACATCTTCGAGGGGCTCGGTACCACCGAGATGATGTTCGTTTTCATCTCCTCCGCGGCTACCAAGAAGGTCAAGCCTGGCTCCATCGGGCCCGCCATCCCGGGATACGAGCTCAGAGTGATCAACGAGGAGGGAACGGACTGCAAGCCGGGAGAAACCGGACAGCTCGTCGCCCGAGGGCCCACGGGGACCGTGTACTGGCGGGACCCCGAGAAGCAGCGCTCCGTCATTACGGGTGGCTGGTGCCGGGCCGGCGACATGGTCAGCATGGATGAGGACGGCTACATCTGGTTCCTCTCTCGCGAGGACGATCTGATCAAATCCTCCGGCTACCGGATCGGGCCAGAGGAGATCGAGGACGTCTTGGTCACCTATCCGGCAGTGGCAGATGCGGGGGTGGTCGGGGTGCCCGATCCGGTGACCGGACAGAAGACGAAGGCCTTCGTCCAGCTCAAAGCGGGCACACAGCCGTCCGAGGGCTTGCGGCAGGAGCTGATCGAATTCTGCCGAGGGAAGATCGCGGTCTACAAGTTTCCGCGCGAGGTGGAATTCGTCGACCAGCTACCTCGAGCGCCGGGCCCTGGAGGCCCAGGAACGGGCAAGCTCCTTCGGCGCCTGCTTCGGCAGCGGAAGGCGGAACAGGCCACGGTCTAGTCGAGGCGCCGGGGAAGGTCCAAGAGCACAAGAGGACGGAGAGCCCTTCTCGTTGGTGCACGGTCGAGGGCGCGGGAGGGATTCGTGGTCTGTAGGCGGTGCGGGGTTGCGGAGCAATTTCACCGGATCGACAGCTTCGAGCGGATCTCGTTAGCGGACGATCCCGCTGATCCCAACTGCGGCCACTACTATATCGATATGGTGCACGTGATGCGATGTTCCGCCTGCGGTCATCCACAGGAAAGGGTGGAGAAACGGTCGCCCTTCCCACGCTTGAGGGAGGCTGAGAAGGAGTTGGATAGCCATCTCACCGGCAAGGGCTGACGTTGATGTCGCGACCCAACGACGCTGGCGCGTTCGGCGGGTTTTTCGATGTCACCGAGGTTCCGTTTCGCGAAGTCATGTGGGCGAGTCGGAGACGGCATGCCAGGAGGTCCGGGCATCACCTGGCGCGCCGGCGCGTAGCAGCGGATCTGGTCCTCTGCCTCCCGGTCGCTCGTCCGCCGCGTCTCCATCAGAAGCATCCCGCCCAACAGCGCCCGCAGGTGCGGAGGGCGATCTCTACGTTTTTGACCCGTGGCATTCACGGGAAGCTGCTATACTTCGACGACGTTCTTCCGGCCGGCCATGAATCGGTCGCACACTTTTCGCCCGCTGGCAGAGGTCAGGTCTTGATGAAGTGGCCGGCGTAGCTGGTTTGCTCCGGGCAGGTCTCTGGCCACACCACGGGTTTCCCATGATCGAACGTCGGAGGGACTGGTGATGGACAAGGAGCGAATCGCCAAGGTGTTGATCGGAATCGTCAGCTCAGACGGTGTCGTCACCGATCCCGGCGAGCTCCAGGTCTACGAGGCGGACGGCTTGACCGTCTTCAAGGCCACGCCGGAGATCGTCGTCCTGCCCCGCTCGGCGGAACAGGTGGCCGAGGTCGTGAAGGTCTGCCAGCGAGAGAGGATCCCCTTTGTGGCGAGGGGAGCGGGAACAGGGCTTTCGGGAGGGGCCCTTCCAGTCGAGGGGGGGATTCTCATCGGGCTCAACCGGATGAATCGGATCCTGGAGATCGACTACGCGAACCAGCGGGCCGTGGTGGAGCCCGGTCTGGTGAACGTCTGGCTCACGAACGCCCTCGCCCCGGGGGGCTATTATTACTCGCCCGATCCAGCGAGCCAGACGGCGTGCAGCATCGGGGGGAACGTCGCCGAGAACTCTGGCGGCCCCCGCACCCCGAAGTACGGGGTAACGACGAACCACGTCCTCGGATTGGAGGTCGTCCTTCCCAACGGGGAGATCGTCAACCTCGGAGGGAGAACACTGGACCCTCTCGGCTACGACTTCACCGGGATCTTCGTCGGCTCGGAGGGGACCTTTGGGATCGCCACCAAGGTCATCGTCAGAATCATGCGCAAGCCCGAGGCGGTCAAGACGTTGATGGGCGTCTTCGAGACCATCGAGGATGCGTCCAACACCGTCTCGGGAATCGTGGCACGAGGGATCATCCCGGTCGCCATCGAAATGATGGACAACAACAGTATCCAGGCGGTGGAGAAAGGAGTGGCGGCGGGGTATCCCCTGGACGCCGTGGCAGTCCTCCTCGTCGAAGTGGACGGGCCGAAAGACGAGGTGGAGGCCCTGGTCGGTCCTATCATCGAGGTCTGCAAAGAGAACCACGTCCGGGAGGTCCGCCTGGCGAAGGACGAAAACGAGCGGCTGTTACTCTGGAAGGGACGGAAGGCCGCCTTCGCCGCCATGGGGCAGATCAGCCCCGAATATTACGTGCAGGACTCGGTGATCCCGAGGACGAAGCTTCCCTCGATCATGAAATTCATCGGGGAGCTTTCCCAGAAGTACGGCCTTCGCGTGGCCAACGTCTTTCACGCCGGCGACGGGAACCTTCACCCCCTCATCCTCTACAACTCCGCAAACGACGGGGAGCTGCGCAAAGCAGAAGAAATGGGCGCGGAGATCATCAAGGCCTGCGTCGAGATGGGCGGCAGTCTCACCGGGGAACATGGTATCGGCCTCGAGAAGCGGGACTTCATGCCGCTCATGTTCACCGAGGACGACCTGGGGGCGATGCGGAAGGTGAAGAGGGTCTTTGACCCCGATGGACTCGTGAACCCCGGGAAGATCTTCCCCGCGGCCACGCCAGGTGGAGAGGTCGGTCCTACGGTGCAGCGCGAAGCGTTGGATACGGTGCTCGGGCGCGCGTTGGCGGAAGGCGTCCAACCGGCGCACGGAGGAGACCATGCTCTCTGAAGGGGCGTTGGTCCAACGCTTGAGCGACCTGGTGGGCGCAGACCACGTCGTGGCCGGCCCGGGAGCCTCACCGTACGTCGTCGATGGCAAGCTCGCCCGGGCTGTCGTCTTTCCAGGATCGGTGGAGGAAGTCTCGGCGATCATGACTTTCGCCTCCGCCGAGGGCTTGAAGGTCGTTCCCTGGGGAAGCGGGACGAAGATGGCGTTAGGCGGTATCCCGGAACGAGTCGACCTCGTGGTCGTTCTGTCTCGCCTGAACGGGGTGGTGGACTACGAGCCAGCAGACATGACCGCCACCTTCCGGGCGGGCAGCCTGCTCAAGGAGGCCCAGGCCATTCTAGGTCGGAACGGGCAGTTCATCGGCCTGGATCCGCCTCATACCGACCTCGCCACGCTCGGTGGCATCCTGGCGACGAACTCGAGCGGTCCGCGGCGGCTCCGGTACGGGGCCTCGAGGGATCTCGTGATTGCGATCCGAGTCGCCCACGCCGATGGGAAGGTGACCAAAGGAGGGGCAAAGGTCGTCAAGAACGTGACCGGGTACGACATGAACAAGCTGTACATCGGCTCCCTCGGGACTCTGGGGATCATCGTCGAAGCGACCTTCCGGCTTCACCCCAGGCCCGCTGTCGAAAAGACTTGCCTTGCCCTGCTCGATTCGATCGACGCGGTGCGGGGAGTTGTCGCGCGGATCCTCGACTCGCCGTTGGTTCCGTTCGCAGTGGAGCTCTTGAACCAGGAGGCGTCCCGTCGGGTCGCGGAGCAGGCCGGGCTCCCTTGGCCGAAAGAACGTTATGGACTGGCCGTCGCGATCGGCAGCATTCGCCCCGAGGCGGTCGATGCCCAACTCGAAACGGTGAGACGCCTCTGCCGTGAAGCGGGCAGCGCCGAGGGATCTGTCTTGGATGGCCGGGTCCACGACGCCTTCTGGCGCGCGACCCGGGACTTCGCCTTGGGCGATGGCCTTCAGGCGGTCCTCAAGGCGAGCGTGCTGCTCGCCAAAGTGGCCGACGCAGTGAGGGTGGGGGAGGACGTGGCCGCGAAGCAGGGTTTGCGTCTTGGGGTCGTCTCCGAAGCGGGGTCGGGGATCGTCCGGTACCACCTCGCGGGCGAGACCGCCTCAGATGAGCGGTTCCGGCAAGGCGTGGCCGAAGCGGTGAACCGGCTTCGCGCCTTTGCCCAGGAGGCCGAGGGAAACGTCGTCGTCCTCAAAGCGCCGCCCGAGCTCAAGAGTCGTGTAGACGTCTGGGGATTGGCAGAGAAGGCCCTTGCGCTCATGCGGCGGCCAAAGGCAGAGTTCGATCCCCAGAGGATCTTGAACCCGGGACGGTTCGTGGGAGGCATCTGAGATGAGCGTCCAACCGACGGGGAAGGTCGCCGCCAGCGCCTTCGATCGGATCGATCCGCCCGACACCGAGCTCGAACTCGACTGCGTCCACTGCGGCTTTTGTCTTCCCACGTGTCCGACCTACCTCGTCCTCGGCAACGAGATGGATAGTCCACGCGGACGGATCTATCTCATCCGGGCGGCTTCAGAGGGAAAGATCGGCATCTCCGACCACTTCGTGAAGCACATGAACCTCTGCCTGCTCTGCCGGGCCTGCGAGACGGCCTGCCCGTCGGGTGTCAAATTCGGCTTCCTGATGGAGAGCGCCAGGGGCCAGGTCGAGCGGCACCATCAGTATTCCCCGGCCGATCGACGTTTCCGGAACCTCATCCTCCATACGTTCACCAACCTCAGGCGCTTACGCGTCGTTACCGGCCTTCTGCGCTTCTACCAGCGCTCGGGCCTCCAGAAGCTGGTCCGGGCCTCGAGAACCCTGCGCTTGTTCGGTCGCCTGGGGAAGATGGAGGCCCTGCTCCCCGCCATCCCCCGCCCGCGGCTGCGCAAGATGTTGCCTGAGGTAATGCCGGCCAAGGGGGAAAAGCGAGGGCGGGTGGGGCTGCTCGCGGGCTGCGTCCAGCGCTTCTTCTTCGCTGGCGTGAACAGTGCGACGGCCCGGGTCTTGAGCGAGAACGGGTACGAGGTGGTGGTGCCCAGGGATCAAGGCTGCTGCGGCTCGCTCCTCGTCCACGAGGGAGAGCGGGAACAGGCCAAGGCGCTGGCGAGGAGGACCATCGACATCTTCGAGCGGGCTCAGGTGGATCTCGTAGTGGTCAACGCGGCGGGGTGCGGCTCGGTCATGAAGGAGTACTGGGAACTGCTCCATACCGACCCGGCCTACGCGCAGAGGGCCGAGGCTTTCAGCAAGAGGGTGCGTGATGTCTCCGAGCTCCTGGCCCACATTCCATTGAACGGCCGGCTCCGAGCGCTGAAGCGAACCGTCACGTACCACGACGCCTGCCACCTCGCGCATGGTCAGAGGGTCCGGCAGCAACCCAGGACTGTCCTGAAAGCGATCCCGGGGCTCCAGCTCGTCGAGCTGAAAGAATCGGACTTCTGTTGCGGAAGCGCCGGCATCTATAATCTCCTCTATCCGGAGTTGGCCCAGCAGTTTCTCGATCGGAAGATCGAGCGGATCAAAGAGACGGGGGCCGAGGTGGTGGTGAGCGGGAACCCCGGCTGCTCCCTCCAGATCGAGAAGGGCCTCAAGGAGCGCGGGCTGAACATTCGCGTGGTTCACCCCGTAGAGCTTCTGGACTGGTCGTATCGGGGCACGGATGGCTAGGCTGTTCAAAGAGATCGACCTCGCGGAGGCGGTGCCTCCCAACACGGTCGCCATCACCTTTCGGTATCACATCAAGCGTCGAGCCGAGGAAGTCCCGCCTCTCGCCGAGCTCGCGGATAACGCCAAGGGCGAAGGCCCCGTCGTCCTGGCCGGGGAGTCTGGGGAAGTGACCGTCCGCCTGCGGACGCCTCAAAAGCTTTATTACAGCCTCGGGGACCCGCAGCTTCACCTGAACCTGTGGATCGTCGGGTATCAGGCGCTCAACAAGTATTCGTGTTGAAGCCGGCTCGCCTTGAACGCCGGATCGGGCAGGTCCGTGTGGTTCAGGTACCCGTCGTCGAAGCGCGAGAGGATGCGGACCGCCGGGGGCGGGCGGCTCAGACTCATCTTCGACAGCGGCTTTGGCGAACCCGAGTCGTTTCGAGGTGTTGGCAGAGGCAGCTCGGCTCTAGGCACTACACGGCGCGGACCTCCCGGGGCGGCGCTGGGCCGAGGTGGGTGACCACGCAGGGAGGCCTGACGCCGGCGGCGGCGAAGGCGGCCGAGGCGGCGCCGACGAGATCGGTGCGCAGCCGGTAGCGTCCGCCGTCGAGCGTGAGGTCGACCGCCTTGACCTCGCCGAGATCGCGCATCAGGTCTGGCCACGAGGTCTCGACCTGGCGCTCGTCGAGCCGTCGCTGCAGGTCCACCTCGAGCCGCAGGGCGAGGAAGCAGCCGACGATGTGGCCGATGATGGTGTCATCGCGCTGATGGAAGATGGGCCGCACCTCGAGCGTGCTCTTGGTCTCGCGAAACGCGCGCTCGACGCGCCAGAGGCTCTTGTAGGCGCGCGCGACCTCGCCCGTCTCGAGGTCCGTCGAGGTGCGCAGCACGAACTTGCCGTCGAGGCGCGCGTCGCGCTCGATCGCCTGGCGATCGATCGTCACCGCGCTCTTGTCGAGGTGGAGGAAGCGCGCGAAGCCCTTGTTGCCGAGGACGCTCTTGGGGCTCTGCGCGAGCGCCGTCTCCAACTTCGCGATGATCGCCTCCCTCGCCGCGGCGTCCTTCTTGGCCTCGGCCGGGTTGCGACAGACGACGTAGCGCCGGCCCTCGACGACGACCTCCTTGACCTCGAGCTGCTCAGCCACCTTCTTGTAGCGCCCGGCGCGCGCCAGCACCTCCTCCGAGACTTCCTTCTGCTGCCGCATGCGACAGCCAAGGATGAAGTCGAACGGCGCCTGGGCGTGGTCTGCGAGGAGCGCGATGGTGTCCTTCGAGATCATGCCGCGGTCGGCAACGACCACGGCGCGGCCGATGCGGAAGCGCTCGCGCAGTTTCTTGATCATCGCGACGAAGGCCGGCCGGTCGGCGGTGTTGCCCGGCAGGATGTCCCAGGCGATGGGCCAGCCGTGGCGATCGACGGCGAGGCAGAGGATGACCTGCGGCTGGTCGGGCATGCGGTCGCGCGAGTAGCCGCGCTTGCGCAGCTCCGTCTCCTCGCTGCCGTAGAGGTACGAGCTGGTGGTGTCGATGAAGACCAGGTCGAGCGTCTGCGAGAAGAGATCTCGGTCGCGGGCGAAGAGGTCCTTCTCGAGCGGCTCGCGCACCTCGGCGAGGAAGCCGACCGTGCGGTAGAGATGCTGCAGCTCGATCGACGAGAAGCCGGGGCTCTCGACGGTGCGCAGCCAAGCCGAGCCCTGCAGGTCGCTGCCCGGGGCGCACAACCGCTGCAGAGCGAGGGCGAAGGTGACGCGCTCGAGGTCGAACTCGAAGCGGCGATCGCGCCCGAGCCGCCGCAAGAGGTCGGGGAGTCCCTGCTCGCGCCACAACCGATCGAAGACGAGAGCTGGGCCCCACGAACGCGAAGTGTGCGCGTGGAGCCCCTCGGTCCGCACCTTCTCGACGACGCGAAGACGCTCGCTAAACTTGGCGAGAGACGCGAGCAGCGCATCGAGGGAGCCGTCGGCGACGAGCCGGTCGCGGCGGCCGAGGTTGCCGATCACGCGCTGTCGGACCTTGGTCCCCTCGCGCACCGACTCGACGATCTGGAGGTACTCGTAGCTGCCGCTTTCCTGGACGCTACGCTTGACGCGGACGAACACGCCGGCACGATGGCAAACGACGAGCGGCAGTGCAAGGGCTATCGGCCTGCCGGCAGGCCGATTCCAGGCACTACATTCTACGCCGCGGCCGCTCGCACTCCGCCCAAGTGATCGAATCGACTCGGTTCCCGATCGCGGCACAGCCGGGGACTGTCGAAGATGAGTCTGACCCAAGTTTGACACGCCGATTCTAGAAACGGCATGAATTCGCCGGCTTGCGCGGAGCGTCCAGGTCTTTACCACTACAGTTTCAGGGTGCTCAGGCGGCGGCAGGTTGCGCGAGCGGCGGAGGCTTGATCCCGACTGCGGCCAAGATCTTGCCGGCTGCGCCCTGGAGCGGCGACCGCAGCAGGTACAGCTCGCCGCCGAGGTCGACGGTGACGGCGCGCATCGCGCTCAGGTCGCGGATGATCTCGTCCCACGGTACCTCCAGATCGGCCTGCGCGAGCTTGCGCTTGAGGAGCGCCGCCAGGTAGAGCGACAGGAAGCAGACGAAGATGTGGCCCTTGACGTTCTCCCGCTTGCGCCAGTGGAAGACGGGACGCAGCTCGACGACATCCTTGAGGTCGCGCCAGAGCCGCTCGATCCAGGTCAGGTGCTTGTACGCCTGCGCCACCTCGTCGGCGGCCAACTGCGTGTTCGTGCGCAGGACGTACTTGCCGTCGTAGCGCTCGTCTCCCTTGACGCGCGCCTCATTGATCGCGGCGCTGCCGCGCTCGACGTCGAGGTAGCGCTTGTAGCCGCGGTTGTTGATGAGCTGTTTGATGCCACCCTTGGCGAGCTTCTGCCGGATCTTCTCGAGCGTGGCTTCCCGGTCGGCGCGATCCTTGCTCGCCTCGTCGGGATTGAAGCACACGAGGTAGCGCCGTTCGTCGACGAGCACCTCCTTGACACGGAGGTTTCACCTCGTGGTAGCGACCCGCGCGTCCGAGCACCTCGTCGCGCACCTCGACGAGGTTGCGCATCTTCATGCCGACGATGTACTGGAAGCCCGCCTTCTCGACAGCGGCGAGGTTCTTCGTCGAGACCATGCCCCGATCGCACACCAGCACCACCTTGCGGATCCGGAAGCGCTTCCTGAGCGCCTGCACGATCGGCACCAGCGTCGTCATGTCGGAGGTGTTGCCCGGCCAGATCTCGCAGGCCACCGGCAGGCCGTCGCGCCGCAGGACCACCCCGATGACCAGTTGCAGATGGTCGGGCCGATGATCCTTGCTCTTGCCCAGCTTGGCCCAACCCTTGAGGCTCGTGCCCTCGAAGTAGGTCGAGGTCGTGTCGAAGAAGGCCAGGTCGAGGTCTCCATTGAAGAGATCGCGTCCGCGCTGGTAGAGCGCGTCTTCGATCCGCTCCTTGTTCTTCCACAGTCTCCCGAGCGAGCGATAGAAGTGCTCGAGGCGCAGCTGCGCGAACGATGGTTCGTGCATCGACCCGACCCACTTCGAGCCGCGCAGGTCCGAGCCCGGCTCGCAGAAGCGTTGCAACACCTGCGCGAAGATCATGCGCTCGAAGTCGAAGTCGAGGCCGCGCACGAGCTTGGGCAGAAGCAGCTTGAGCCCCAGCTCCTCCCACAGGCGGTCGAACACCAGCACCGGGCCCCAGCTCCGATCGCTCCGTACCGCCAGCGCACCGGCCTGCTCGGCACGGAGCAGCCGGACGCTCGGGCAGCGCTCCACGAGCTGGGCGATCACGCGCTCGAGGTCGCCCGAGGCGAGCAACTCGTCGAGCCGCCCGAGGCTGCCGAGGATCCGCTGCCGGACCCGCGCGCCCTCGCGGAAGTTCTCGACGACGTGCAGGTACTGGTAGCGCCGCCCGTTGGCCTGCACGGTCTTGACCCGGACAAACATTGCACCACGATGGTTAGCTTTGGCAACGTCATCATGTCAAGAGATAGCCCGCCATTATTTGCACTACATTGTCCCCGCCACCAACGGTCCGCCCCGAGGGAGAACGCGCGCTTACGCCTTGTCAGCCCCCGCGAAACCCCTTCCAAGTGTCAAACTTGGGTCTGATATTCGCGGATCGAGCACGAGGCTCGCCGTCATGGTCGTGATCCGTCGGGAGCTGCCTCGGACTTATCGCGCGGGTCCGGGCCGAAGCCCTGTCGCAAAGCGCGGCCGAGGGTT
>Ga0137380_10005740_pt1 | contig 11053 bp, 10 predicted proteins | sample SagtaG_17_FD_104809 | JGI IMG/M metagenome (GOLD analysis project Ga0137380, IMG submission 104809) | Vadose zone soil microbial communities from Sagehorn Ranch, Mendocino, California, USA - Sage2_L_100_16 metaG | ecosystem: Environmental > Terrestrial > Soil > Vadose zone | place: USA... | reverse complement strand
CGAAGGCCGGTGACGATGTAAGGCAGCGCGCCGGGCAGGACGACGTGCCGAAACAGCCGGCGATCGTCCGCGCCCATGGCCTGCGCCGAACGTAGCCAGATCTCCTTGACTGCTTTCACGCCGGTCCAGGAATTGTAGATGATCGGAAAAGCGGAAACGAAAGCGACCAGCGCAACGGCGGGAACGTTGCCGGCGCCGAACCACAGTAGGAAGAGCGGAGCATAAGCAAGGCCCGGAATCGGCGCGCCGATGCTCACCAGCGGCAGCAAAATATCTTCAGCCTGGCGCGAACGGCCCATCAGGACGCCCGCTGCAATTCCCGCACAGGCCGCCAGCGTAAAACCGACGATCAGCCGCGCGAGCGTGTCCAAGGCGTGATGTGGCAGAACGCCATTCGCGGTCAGCCGCGCAAAAGTCGCGGCGATCGCCTCCAAAGGTGGGAAGAACTGAACGGGCAAAAGTCCGAGATGCGCGATGGCCTCCCACAATGCGCCGACCACGACGAACGGATAGGCGTTGCGCCAGACGCGCCAGAAAGGATTACGGTCGCCGATCGCCGGAGCGGCGCCGATTTTTCCATGTTCGACGACATCGTGCATGGCGTTCACAGGATAATGTGAGCCTGGACCGGCGGACAAGCATTCTTCCGCTGCCGCCGTTGCAGCAGTTGCGCGCTGTGCTAGGACATCATGGAACGTGAAGGAGTTGGCGATGGCACCGAGTAACGCGCAGAAAATCGGCTGGATCGGCATGGGCCGCATGGGCTTTCCCATGGCCGAACGGCTGATCAAAGCGGGCCACGATGTGTCGATCTGGAATCGCACCCGTGCCAAGGCGGAGCCGCTTGCCAAGATCGGCGGCAAGGTCGTCGATCGCCTATCGGATTTGAAATCGGTCGACGTGCTGTTCTCGATCGTCGCCACCGGCAATGACGTGCAGGACGTGCTGTACGGCGAGCACGGCGTGGCCGCCGGCGGCGGCAAAATGCCACCGGTGGTCGTCGATTGCTCGACCATTGCGGTCGAGGAATCCGCGGCAATCCGTCAACGGCTCAAGGCACTCGGCGCCGATTTCGTTGCTGCGCCGGTGAGCGGCAACGCCAAGGTGATCAAAGCCGGCCAGCTCTCGGCCGTAGTCTCGGGCGTCGAAGCGGCCTGCAAGATCGCTATGCCCCTGATCGAGGTGTTCGCCCCGCGCGGCGTGTCATATGTGGGTGAAGGCGAACTGGCGCGTGTCTGCAAGATCGCGCACAACGTGATGCTCGGGGTGGTAATAGAGAACCTGATCGAGATCACGCTACTCACCAACAAGATGGGCGTGCCGCGCCACGCCTTCCTTGCGTTCCTCAATAATGGCGTGATGGGCTCGATGTTCACCCGTTACAAATCGCCGGCCCTGGTCAATCTCGACTGGACGACAACGTTCACGCCGGAGCTCCTGCGCAAGGATCTCGATCTCGGGCTGGAACTCGGCCGCGACATGGACGTGCCGATGCCGGTTACGGCGGCAGCGCGGGAAGTGTTGCAGAGCCACTTCGGCGCCGCGATGCTGCAAAAGGACCCGCAAGACTATCTGCAGAAGGATTTCGCTGCGCTTGCCGAAACCATGGCGCTTGCGGCCGGCATGAAGCTCACGAGTGAAAACAAAAACGTGCCGACCGGATTGGAAAACTGAGGGCGAAGCAAAAAAGTAAATTGCGAAGCGGAGGAGAGCAAACCGTGAAATTGCGCCGGTTTTTTGCATTTGGTTCCAGTGTCGTCCTCTTGGCCGCGCTGATGCTTGGCGCGCCGCTTTTGTCCTCCATGGCGTCAGCGGATCAGGCGTGGCCGACCCGACCGGTGAAATTCATCCTGACGCTCGGCCCGGGCAGCGGCGCCGATATCGGCGCCCGCCTCTTCGCGGATCGCCTCGCACAGCGCTGGGGGCAGCCGGTCGTAGTGGAGAATCGGCCGGGCGGGGATGGCATTGTCGCCATCAATGCATTCGTCGGCGCGCATGACGATCATGAATTGTTGTTTTCGCCAACCTCCTCTTTCACGGCCCATCCGTTCCTGCACGATCACTTGCCGTACCGGACGACCGATTTGCTGCCGATCGCGCGCATCTCCAACACCATCATCGCGATTTCCGCGCCGGCGAGCTTGAACGTCAATTCGCTCGATCAATTGATTGCGCTCGCCCGCGCGCAACCGGGCAAGCTGAACTGGGCTGGCGTCACTGGCGCGCTTGATTTCATCTTCGGCGGATGGCTCAAGCGCGAAGGACTGGACATCGCGAAGGTCGCTTACAAAAACCCGGTCGATGCCGCCAACGACCTCGCCGAGGGCCGCGTGCAGGTCTATGAATCGGCGCTGGCGATTGTGCGGCCGCAGCTGCAGTCCGGCAAGATCAAGCTGCTTTGCGTAACCAATACCGTGCGCGCACCGAGCGAACCCAATGTGCCGACGGTGCAGGAAGCCGGCCAACCGGCGCTTACGATCGACGGCCTGGTCGGCTTGTTTGGACCGAACGGCATGCCGCTCGCGCTGCGTCAGCGGATCGCCGCCGACATCCGCGCGGTCGCCGATGACACGATCAAACAGCGCTTGATCACGTCCGGGCAGATTCTCAATGTCGGCGGGCCGGAAGAATTTGCCAAATCGACCGAAGAGCAACGCGCTCAAGTTGCGGCATTCGCGAAAGAGCTCGGCGTTGCCGAGCTGCCGCAGGACTAGGGCTTTTCGCTAGGGGGACTGCTAGGGCGTCTGGATATCAGTCTGCACGCTGATCGCCATCAACCATTGACCGTTGCGCCTCACCCATACTCGCGCCGCGCGATAAGGCGGGCGCGAATTGTCCGGAACCATTTCAGTTGCGATCATCGCCGCCGCATCGCCATAGACTGCAAGGCGCACGGCCTGCAGTTCACCGACTGTCACCGGGCTGCCGGCCTCTTTCTGCCGCTCGATCGTCGCAATCTGCGCCATCTTGCTGATGGGAGACTTGCCGGACCGGTAGAGCACGAATTCGTCGGCCACGTGCTTTGACCATTCCTGTGCATCGTGGGCAATGCTCGCCTTTTCAATTGCGAGAAACGAATTGAGGACCTCTTGCTCGGCCGGCGAGCGCACCCGATAGGGCAGGGTTTGACACGGGTTCTTGCATTCGCTGGGCTTAATTTCTTCGCCACGAGCGGCCGACGCGGCGGGTGCGCTAGCCTCGGCGAGCACGACATTCTGCATCGCCAGGGCGCGCCAAGCACCCTTCTGCTTGACCCAGATATCCAGGAAGAACCTCGGGTTGCGATCGCCCGTAACCGCCGCAACCAGACCGTACATCGCCACCTTTCGGTCGCTCGCCGGCGCAGCCGATAGGTTTTTTAGGTCAGCGAGAAAATCTTTTCGCGAATAGGCCCTGCCGCCTTCATCGGTGTAGGTGAATTGCAGTGAGAGCAGCCGACGCGCGGTGGATCTATCGGCGCCCCGCATCGCATCGTTGAGCGCTGTATCGGCGGCCAGTAACGCGGGGTCCTCGCCGGCGGCGGGTTGCGCCCGCGTTTCGACAAGAGCCACGATCGCCAGGGTCACCGCCAGGACCGCCAAGGCGAGACATCGCACAGCTCGCTGGCTGCCGAACCGCCTGGCCCGACGCATGTCCTCACCCCGCGAATTGCCGATCTGCGCCGGCCGCCTGCACCTCGGCGGCACAATGGCACTTTCCGGCGCGGCCGCTCAAGCGGCCGCTTTCAATCGCGACGCCCGGTCGCAGGCGCGGCAAAACGCACCACTGTTGAGCGGCGGTCAGTGGCAGTGGCGGCAATGGCGATAGTGGTGGTAATGGCCGCGATGGTGACGCACCCGCGTGGTCCCTTTCTCGCCGCGCATTGCCAGACGGCAAGCCTCGCTGACCTGAGACGATTTCGCCTTCATGCAGGCGGTAATCTTCGGCACGTCCGGAATCACATCGGAACAAAGCCGCATGGCGTCCGGGGTGCATGCCTGGCGGACAGCATCACTGGCCTGGGCGGCCGCACCGTCGACACGACAAAGGAGGACGGCCGCGAGCAAGATAAGCGTGCAGGCCAAGTAAACGATCCGCATGATGATCCCTCAGGTTAAGGCTCAGTGGGTGACTCAGTTGGCGACTGTTCGGCCGACAACGAATGGTGCTGGCGAAATCACCACCGGTAGATGCATTTAAGCTCCGGCGGAAGCACTGCACCAACACCTGCTTGGTCAAGGTGGCGAAAGTACGATTTCGCCATCAGGAACCGGTTCGTGTGCTATTTTTCTGGAACCGAGGCCAGCGCATCGCCTAGCGCGTTCGTTCATGAGAACTCAAGTCGTCATTATTGGCGCCGGTCCTGCCGGGCTGTTGCTGGGGCAGCTGCTGCACAAACACGGCATTGCCACCATCATTCTTGAACGGCAGACCGCGGAGCACGTCCTCGGCCGCGTGCGCGCCCCTGTTCCGCTCGAAAGCGGCAGCGACCGCGTTTGCCGAAAATTACGTCGGCCGGCCATATTAACGAGGTTGCTCAACGCTGCACGCTTACGCGACCGCGCTGATCTCGTCGCTTGGCGATCACGCGGCAATGCGACGCCGCATCATTCCCAGCAAGCCGCGCGGAAAAAACAGCACGACCAGAATGAAGATCACGCCAACGAACGACATCCAGTTCACCGTCATGGATGAGATGTAGTCCTGCAGCATCACGAACACCGCCGCTCCAAGGAGCGGGCCCCAGAATGTGCGCATACCGCCAATGACGGTCATCACGACGAAATAGCCCGACAACGAGTAGTGCAGCGTCAGCGGATCCGCGAAGTTGTTGATGAGCGCATAAAGCGTGCCGGCAAGCGCGGTGAAGAAACAGGAGATCGAGAACGATAGCCAGATATGGCGCTCGACCGGAATGCCCAGAAAGCGTGCGCGACGCTCATTCTCGCGGATCGCCAAGAGAGTCCGTCCGAACGGCGAGCGCAGCACAAAGCCCATCAGTCCGACCGCGATGGCAAAGATCGCCAGCAGGAAATAATAGAACGCGGTGCCGCCCTGGCTAATATCGAGCGTGAGCGGGCCTAGTCCGATCGCTTCGCGATGGAAATCGCGCAAGCCATCGAAACCGCCGGTAACGCTGTTCCAGCTATAGGCGAGATAGTACCAAAGCTGTCCGAAAGCGATCGTGCACATCGCGAAATAGACGCCGCGGCGGCGCACGATCAGGAGGCCGAATAAAGTACCAGCCAAGCCGCCGAGCAGCGTGCCCGCCACGATCGCCGCCGGCGTCGAATGCGCCAAGTAACGCAGTGTGAGCCCGGCGCCATCTGCGCCGAGACCAAATACGCGGCGTGGCCAAAACTCAACACGCCGGTGAAACCGAGCAGCATATTAAGGCCCATCGCGGCCAGCCCGAACACCAGGACGCGTGCGGCCAGCGCGGTATAGCCACCGAGTAGCGGCAGCCAAAGCGGAACCGTAAGCAGCACCGCCCATATCGCGATTGGAGCCAAAACACGCCGGCTAATTGCGCGGCTCTCGTTTGCGGCGACCACGGCGGTGCTCATGACATCATGCCTTCTTCGCCAATGAGCCCGCGCGGACGCAGCAGCAGCACCGCCATCATGATCGTATAGATCACCGCCTCGCTAGCGGCCGGATAGACAGCCGTGGTCAAGGCCGCTGCCCTGCCGATTAACAAACCGCCGAACAAAGTGCCGATCAGGCTGCCGACCCCGCCGACAATAATGGCGATGAAACTCGGCATCAGCAGTTCATCGCCCATGTTCGGATTAAGCCCGATCTGTCCGGCAGCCAGAACACCACTCAGTCCAGCCAACAGACAGCCAACCGCGAAATTGAAGGTTCGCAGATGCCGCACGTTGACGCCGAGCGTCGCCACGGTTTCCAGGTCGAAGGTCCCGGCGCGGATGCGCAGACCGATCCGGGAATAGCGCAGGAAAGCAAACAGGCCGACCACCGTCACGATGACGATCGCCACCATGAACACGCGGTACCAGGTGATGAAGAACAAGGTTGAGGTGATCGGTTGCGCCAAGACAGCCGGCAGGCCCATCGGCAGACCGTTCGGGCCCCAGATATAACGTGCGCCGTCTTGCAGCACGAAAGCTAATCCGAAGGTCAACAGCAGGCTATAGACAGGGTCGCGATTATAGATTCTGCGGATCATCAGCCGCTCGACCACGACGCCAATGAGCGCAGTGAGCAACGGCGAGATCAAAAGCGCACCCCAATAGCCCAGCACCGGCGACAAAGTGAAGGCGAGATAGCCGCCGAGCGCCAGGAAGTTGCCATGCGCGAAATTGATGACGTTGCTCAAGTTCAGGATCAGCGACAGGCCGAGCGCCATCAGCACGTAGAAGGCGCCGATGATCAGACCGTTGGTGACGTTGAACAATATGACTTGCGCCATCTGCCGCTCTTTGCGTCACGCATGATCACAACAAAGCGAAGCAACCCGATTCCCGATCGGATTGCTTCGCCATTTCGTTTGTTCGATCGTGACGAAAGGGATTTCGGCGCTAGTCGGAAGCTCAAGTCGGCTGCACCATCTTGCAGCCTGTCTCCGCGACCGAACCGGCCGCTTCCTCACCGGGCACCAGGGCAGCGACCGTGAACACATCCTCCGCGGCGCCAGCTTTAGATGGATGGACGTTGCCGACAAAGATGTTCGGCATCAGCTCGTGATCACCGGCGCGGTAGCGTACGCGCCCAGGCTGCAAGGCGACGTCGGGCGGCAGCTCCAAATCCTCCAACGCCGCAGCAAGCTTCGGACCGTCGAGTGATTTTGTCTTTTCGGCGGCAAGCCGCACCGAGTGCATGGAGACATAACCGAACCAATCGCGGGCGGATGGCGTCTTGTTCATCATCGCGCGATAATCGGCGACGAACTTCACCACTTCCGGCACATTTGGCTGATTCCACCACCATTCCATGTCCCACCAGCCGGTCTGCGCCTCCGGCGGACAGCCCTTGATGCTTTCCAGTTCAAACAGGCCGCCGCCAAGCGCCATCTCGTTCTGCATGCCGAACTGAGTGAACTGCTTCATGCAATTGATCTGGGTCAGGCCGCCCATATTGTTGAGCAGCACATTGGGCTTGTAGGCCTTGGCCTTGATCAGCGTGCCGGAAAAGTCGGTGCTGTTGATCGGCAGCATGTCACCGTCATAACTGCCGCCGGCTTTGATCAGGGCTTTGACGAAGGCGTCCTGCAAGGTGTGGCCATAGGCATAATCCGGCGTGATGAAGAACCATTTCTTGCCGAAGCGCTTGACCAGCTCGGGCGTCACCGCGTTGGCCTCCATCGAGGTGGTGTTGCAGACGCGGAACACATTCCATTTGCAATTGGTGCCGGTGATCGGATCGGTGTGCCCGCCCGGCACGATGTGAAAGACCTTCTTTTCATTGGTGACCTGCGACATCGCATAAGCAATGCCGGAATTCACGTCGCCGAGGATCACATTGACATTATCGCGATCGATCAATTTGCGCGTCTTCTGCACCCCGGTGCCGACGTCATTGGCCGAATCTTCGACTAGAAGCTGGACCGGACGGCCGAGGATTCCGCCCTTTTTGTTGATTTCGGCTTCGGCATATTTGGCGCCATCGACTTCGCTTTGCGCCAAGGCTGCCAGCACACCGGTCAGCGGATTGACCATTCCGATCTTGACCGGCTCGTCGCCACGCGCGGTGATGATGAATGGCGCGCCCAAGACCTGACTGGCGCCGAGCGCAATGCCCGCCTGTATGAACGTGCGGCGGCGTACCGGCATTGTGATCTTCGACATTCGAACTCTCCCTGGTCGACCCCTCGGAGTTGTTTGTTCTCACGAAACCAGTGTGAACTTCACTTCATTGCCGCTAAGCAATGCGGTCCGGACCAAATCCGTAACGCGCTTTAGGTCAAATATCCTCTACCCGGCTTGCGGCGCGGTCAAGAAACGAGAAGCCTCATCGCACGTTCATGCAATGCGCGTTAAAAGCGTGCCGGCGACTCTCTCGCAATACACATACGGCAGGGAGCAGCGACGCGTAGCGCCAGTCTAGCGGGCCCGCTACCGGCCAGTATGAGCCATATTCTTCTTCCGCGTCTTTGCCTGCTCGGCGAGAAAGCGCGACAGGCGGGTGCGGACCGCGTCGGCCTCCTGCGCGGTCCACTTCCGAAGGCCCTCCCCGGTCTTCATGCCGAGCTTGCCGGCTTTGACCTTATCGCGCAGGAATGCATGTGGCCCGGCCGTGCGGTCGAGATGTTGATAAAGCACCTCCGCTATGTCGAGCGCGAGGTCCAAGCCGACCAGATCGGACTGCTCCATGGGACCCAGCACGGCGGTACGGGCACCGAATCCTTCGCGCACCACAATGTCGATCGTTTCGGCATCGCAGACACCCGCCGCAACGAGCGCGATCGCTTCGCGTTTCATCGCGTGCTGAAGTCGGTTGCCGACAAATCCCGGAATGTCCTGCCGCACATGCACCGGCACTTTGCCGGCTCTGCGCAATAGCTCTATCGTCCGCTGCACGACATCGCCGGCGGTCCTTTCGTTTTGGATCACTTCGACCAACGGCACCAGATGCGGCGGATTCCAGAAATGCGTGCCGACCACCCGTCCGCGATGGACCAGATACCGGCCAATTTCAGTTGATGGAATGGCCGAGCTGTTGCTGGCGAGCACGGTCGATGGCGCGACAAGTTTCTCAAGCTCGGCGAAGATCTGCTGCTTCAGCGGCAGCTTCTCCGGCGCGGCCTCAAAAACCCAGTCCACTCCGTTCATCGCCTGCTCGAGCGACTCGTGCGATGCAATGCGCTGGAGCAGACTCGGATCATCCTCAAGCAGCTCCACGATGGCCTTCAAGCGGCGCGGCAGCGAAGAACGCACTTCGGAGGATGGTTCAAACACATTGACGTGATGATCTGCCGCAGCGAACAGATAGGCGATGCCGTGACCCATCAGGCCGCCACCGACCACGCCGATTTTTAGTTGAGTATGTTCGTTCATCGTTTCCTCGAGCAAACAAATTTCCGGAACTGCGCTCACGCTAAAACGTTAAATGAAGGCGTTCAGGTGACCCATTCCGCAAAGGAGGAAACGGTCATGCCTGCCCTGCTGTGGGTTGCTTTTTGGTCTTCGCTTATGGCGACTGCCGCATGCTTCGGTGAGATGTCACGGCAGCTGCCGATTGACAAGCATGATCACCGCGACCAGTCCGACGCTTAATCACGTTACGGGCTGACGCTGAGACGCCACGGCGCCGCCAACTGATAGGTGCCGCCGCAAAGCAGCGCCTTATCGTTAATTTCCACCCTTCCGCGAACGCGAAAGAAAGCGCCAAGCGTCGGCGCCTCGCTATATTGCAGATCGTAGACCCCGCCGGTATGTATACGCGCGATTTCGCGCCGGTCCGGTGACGACATGCCGGCCGGCGCAATTGCATCGGCTCGCGGCATATCCAGCGCATAGTTCGGCTCATGGCTCGCCTTGTGATGAAGTTCGGCGGAACCTCGGTCACTGACATCGACCGCATCCGCAATGTCGCGCGCCACGTCAAGCGCGAGGTCGATGCCGGCCATGAGGTTGCCGTTGTGGTCTCGGCGATGGCCGGCACGACCGACCAGCTCATCACCTGGTGCGAGGAGACTCTCAGGCGGCGCGGCATCTTCGACGCGCGCGAATACGACGCCGTTGTTGCAACGGGCGAGCAGGTCACCGCCGGGCTTCTGGCCATCGCGCTGCAGGACCTCGACATCAATGCCCGGTCCTGGCAGGGCTGGCAGGTGCCGATCGCAACTTCGGAGGTGCACGGCTCGGCGCGAATACTCGACATCAATGGCGAGGAATTGGTTCGGCGTCTCGCCCAACGCAAGGAAGTCGCGGTGATCACCGGATTCCAGGGCGTTCACCGCGAGAGCGGCCGCATCACCACGCTTGGCCGCGGCGGATCGGATACATCGGCGGTGGCGATCGCAGCCGCGATCCGCGCCGACCGCTGCGACATCTACACCGACGTTGATGGCGTCTACACCACCGATCCGCGCGTCGTGCCGCGCGCGCGACGGCTCGCACGTGTCGCTTTCGAGGAAATGCTGGAGCTCGCTTCGCTTGGCGCCAAAGTCATGCAGGTCCGTTCGGTTGAACTTGGCATGTTGCACAACGTGCGTATTTTCGTACGTTCGAGTTTCGACCCGCCGGAGAAAATCGATCCGCACGACAGTCCGCCTGGAACGCTAATCTGCGACGAGGGGGAGATCATGGAGCAGCATACCGTCACCGGCATCGCCTTCTCGAGGGACGAGGCGCAAATCTCGGTCCGCGAAGTCTTGGACAAGCCCGGCGTTGCGGCGGCCATTTTCGGACCGCTTGCGGAAGCCAATGTCAACGTCGACATGATCGTCCAGAACGTCTCGGGCGACGGCAAAACGACCGACATCACTTTCACCGTGCCGGCGGCGGATTATCAACGCTCGCTGGATGTGATCGCGAAAGCAAAGCGCGCGATCGGTTACGCGCGGGTCGACGGCGCTACCGATGTCGCGAAAGTCTCGGTGATCGGCATTGGGATGCGCAGCCATGCCGGCGTCGCGGCAGAAGCGTTCAAGGCTCTTGCCGCGCGGTCCATCAATATCCGTGCCATCACCACCTCGGAGATCAAGTTTTCGCTCCTAATCGACGCCGCCTTCACCGAACTTGCGGTGCGCACGCTGCATTCGCTGTATGGTCTCGATAAAGCGGCGTAAGCCGCGACCGTTGGGTTGCGGCGCACAATAGTCCTGTATCGTCATATCGCTGTCTTGGCTTGCGGTTTGCATGCCGCATTCGATATAGGCTTTAGGACATTCGCTGCGGGCCGCAATCCGGGCGAATTTCTCTTGATCACGACCGGGCGCGAGGCGCGGGCTCCGCTCCGGTCATAGCCAGGCCGAGGGACCTCACGCCATGCGTGGCGCGCTTGGCGGTCCGCGCGTGCTGTTACGTCGGCTTCGCGAAGTGATGGCGGAGCCGGTCAGCGCGCAGGAACGCCTCGACAAGATTGTGGTGCTGATCGCCGCCAACATGGT
>Ga0137380_10005731_pt1 | contig 11060 bp, 10 predicted proteins | sample SagtaG_17_FD_104809 | JGI IMG/M metagenome (GOLD analysis project Ga0137380, IMG submission 104809) | Vadose zone soil microbial communities from Sagehorn Ranch, Mendocino, California, USA - Sage2_L_100_16 metaG | ecosystem: Environmental > Terrestrial > Soil > Vadose zone | place: USA... | reverse complement strand
TCGAGACCGTTTTGCGTCCACCGAACGGCGGACGAGGTTTCTCAACTCCCCAACTCTGCCGGCATACCCTGCATCGGTTTCCCAAAAACCGAAATCCACTTCCGCTGGCTTGTCCGCGAACCACGCTACTTCACGCTGTAGTCCGGCACGATCGTTTTGGATACTTGCAATCCCCATTAGAAAACCATGAATAATCGAGACGTCGAGCTTCGCAGCGGCTGCCTTTTCGCATATGGCTTTTGCCTCCTCAAAGCGATTGAGACTCATATACGTTCCGGCGAGATTTGCGTATGAGTTTGCGTCGTGTGGCGCTAGTTGCATGTTCAACTGCGCCCACGACAGAGCTTTCTCCGATTGACCCAGTTGCTCATACTGGAGGGCCAGGTTGTTGGTCGGGACATTATCGCGAGGGTAGGTTCGGTGAAAGAGTTCATATGTGGCCAAAGTCTTATCTACCTCTCCCGTCACGAAATCATAATAATGCGCCGTAATGTACAAACGCTCGCGTTCGCTCACCCGCTCCCGCAGCTCGAACGCCTTCTTTGTGTTTTCATCCGAAATATTGTTTTCCCCCAGGTTGGAGTAAGCGGTACCCATTTGTGCGTAAGCCAGAGCGAAGTTGGGATCGAGCTCAATCGCACGTTTGAACAAGGGAATCGACTCCGCCTCCCCTCCCTTAGATCGCTCGGCCATCGCCTGGGTGAAGGCCTTCAAAGCTTCTAGTGAAGGCGTAGTTGCATGTTCGATGGGCGCATCAAATTTCTGAATCGAGCTAAGAGATTCGCCAAGCCTCCGCCGCAACCCGGCCGCAGCCTTTCCCAGCGCGTTGAGCACTTCTTCTTTCTGCGTCGCCTCTACCTGCTCGCTCGCAATGGAGTCGCCATTCTGGCAGTTGACCGCGTTCAGATTGATTACGTAATGGCTGCCCAGAGGATCAATATTGCCAACCAGCATGGCTTTGATGCCCCCGCGCTGGCACACCTCTCGCGCCACTGCACCGGTCAGGCGTTCTTCCGGCGATCGACCCATGAACCGCATGGTTTCCGCAATCTGCGATTCTGGAACCAGATTCAAGAAAGGTGATTCGCGTAGCTTCACCGCCAGTGCTTGCTTCAGTGTTCCGTCGAAAACCGGGTCACCAGTTGTATTCACAAAATCGGAAAGCAGGATGGAGTCTTTCTCGGTTAGCGCTCGCGCTTTACGCGTGTACAAAACACCTATCAGGGTAACCGCCACGATCGCCGCGAGGGCACCCACCACATACCATCGCTTGCGTCTGTCCGGGGTTGCGATCGTGCCCGAGGAAGCACGATCTACTGGCTGAATTGCGGACGCGGATGGAGTGGGAGTTATGGCACTTGGTCCCGAAACCGGTGTTATCGCGGACTCTACCGAACTCACCGACGCGCTCTTGCCAGAATCAATCTCCCGCTTGAGCCGTTTCAGATCGGCGCGCATTTCGGAGGCAACCTGGTAACGCAGATCGCGGTCTTTCTCCAGTGCTTTATTAATGATTCGTTCCAGCTCCGCCGGCAAATTCGGATTCAGCCGCACGGGAGCCGTAGGTGCCCGGTTCAGGATGGCGTCGAAAATAACTGCTGACGTATTTCCGGTGAAGGGCTGACGTCCCGTCGCCATCTCGTACAACACTGCTCCAAAAGAAAACAGGTCGGTGCGGGTATCGAGTTCTTCGCCCCTCGCCTGCTCCGGGGACATGTAAGCCACTGTGCCCACCGTGCTTCCCGGACTGGTCAGGTGCGCGTCATCCACTCCCATGGTCGGCAACGATGCGCCTACCGGTTCCAGTCGCGGTAACGGTCTGGCGGCGACCTTGGCTAATCCGAAATCGAGAATCTTGGCTTGCCCGCGCTTGGTGGAAAACAAATTCGCCGGCTTCAGATCGCGATGAATGATCCCCGCTGTGTGCGCCACATCGAGCGCATCCGCGATTTGGGCTCCGAAGTCCACAACTTGCTCGACCGAGATTGGCCTGCCCTCGATGCGGTATTTCAGGGTTGTCCCTTCGAGATATTCCATCACGATAAAGTGACGGCCCTCATCCTCGCCAATGTCGTAAATCGTGCAAATGTTGGGATGGTTGAGAGCAGACGCCGCTCGGGCCTCGCGCTGAAAGCGGTCCCGCGCCTGCGGATCCTGCGCAAGTTCATCAGGCAGGAATTTGAGGGCGACTCGACGTCCTAAGCGAAGATCCTCGGCCTCGTATACCACTCCCATGCCGCCGCCGCCCAGCTTTTGAGTAATCCGATAATGGGAGACGACTTGGCCGCTCATGGTGTTTTTCGCCGGAGGGAATGGTCGCCCATGTTAGGCCGCGATTCTTCGCAAAGTCAATGGGACGGCTAAGGAACAAACTTAGCTTCGCCACTCCTCCGTCACTGGAAGAACTGGGGGGCTCTGCTACTATCCGCTCATGCCCCTGCTTGAGATTCGCAATCTCACCAAGGTCTTCCCGCTGGGAGAATCCATTTTTGGCGGTGGCGCGAAAGGTGAAGTACGGGCTGTTGACGATGTCACGCTCGACATTGAGCCAGGCGAAACTCTCGGCCTGGTCGGTGAGTCGGGTTCAGGCAAGAGCACCTTGGGCCGGCTGGTGCTGCGTTTGATTCAGCCGACGTCAGGCAGCGTGCTCTTCGAGGGGCGAGACCTGCTCGCCGCCAACCATAACGAAATGCGCCGTCTGCGCCGCGATATGCAAATCATCTTTCAGGATCCCTTCGGCTCGCTCGATCCTCGCATGAGAGTGGAAGACGTCATTACCGAGCCGCTTATCGTCCACGAGCGGATGAGCCCGTCCTCACGGCGGGCTCGAGTCACAGAGCTGCTGCGCTCCGTAGGCCTTGACGAATCTTCACTACGCCGCTTCCCTCACGAATTCAGCGGCGGTCAGCGGCAGCGGATCGGAATCGCTCGGGCTCTGGCCTTGCGCCCGAAATTCATCGTCGCCGATGAACCTGTATCCGCCCTCGACGTCAGCGTAGGCGCGCAGATCGTAAACTTGCTGGCAAAACTTCAGCAGGAGTTCAAATTAACTTATCTCTTCATCTCACACTCCATGCCCCTGGTCCGATATCTGGCCACCCGCATTGCGGTGATGCATCATGGAAGAATTGTCGAGGCCGGCTACACCCAGCAGATCACCGAGCGGCCACAACATGCCTACACACGGAGCCTGCTCCGGGCCACGCCCGAAATCGCCGTCTAGGACGCTTTCCGTGCGCTGCCTTGCCTACCGGTTACCCAAGGTCTACAATCCGCCGCGTCCATCTTCTCAGGAGGCCGCATGACTTCTACCGCCGTTACTCCTGCACCGCAAGCAGCGCCTCCGCTCTCTCAGGGCCAGCGGATTATCAACACCTTTGTCGCACCCAGCAAAACCTTCGCGGATCTGAAGCGAAGTGCAAGTTGGTGGCTTCCATTCCTGCTGATGTCGCTGGTCTCCTTGCTTTTTGTGTACGTGGTGGACCAGAAGATTGGCTTTCGCAAAGTGGCCGAGAACCAGTTGCAGATGTCGCCCAAGAACGCCGCACGCATGGAACAACTGCCTCCCGAGGATCGCAACCGGCAAATGCAGCAACAGGCGAGCTTTTTCCGCTATTTCTCCTATGGCTATCCGGCGGTAATTTTGATCTGGAACGTCCTGATCGCGGCCATTCTGTTCGCCACCTTCAAGTTTGCCGCTAGTGCAGACGTGAAGTTCAAGGTCGCACTTGCCATCGTGATGTACGCCAGCCTGCCACTTCTGATCAAGTCCTTGCTCGCCATGCTTTCCGTGGGAGATGGGGCAATCGCCGATTCATTCACCTTTCAAAATCCGATTGCAAGTAATCCCGGGTGCTTTATCAACCCAGCGGAATCGCACTGGCTCTACAGCTTGGGCACCGCGCTGGACATTTTCATGATCTGGACGCTCGTGCTCACCGCCATTGGATTCAGTAGCGTCAATAAGGTCAAGCGATCCACTGCCCTGCTCATCGTCTTTGGCTGGTACTTGATCTTTGTTCTTGCCAGCACTGGCCTGGGCGCGGCGTTCTCGTAAACATTCCGGAATTTACGCGGAGGTAAGATGAAACGCGCGATTACGATTATCACGCTGCTGGTATCAGCCGTGAACCTGTCTGCCCAAACCAAAAATCCAGTCACGACTGTCGTCAAAGGGATCGTGCCCAAACAGCAGAAGAACCTGGTCGCGGCCGTCGAGGCGATGCCTGCCGACAAGTTCGGCTACAAACCTACGCCGCCGCAAATGAGCTTCGCCCATCTCGTGTTGCATATGACCGAGTCGAACTATGCTCTCTGCGCCAAAGCCAGTGACATGCCGCAGCCGAAGCACGACGAACTGAAAGATGCCGATGGCAAGGACAAGCTGCTGGCGGCACTCAAATCCTCATTCGATTTCTGCAACACGGCTCTAGCGAAAGTGGATGACTCCAAGCTCGGCGACACTATCGAAGCCTGGGGTAGCCGCAAAGAGCCCCGCGCATGGGCGCTGATCGCTCTGACTAACGACTGGGCCGACCACTACGGTGCCGCCGCAATGTATCTGCGTCTCAATGGCCTGTTGCCGCCCACCGCACAGCCCAAAAAATGAAATCAGATTCGGATGCCTCGCCCCATCGGCGTTAGCCTGATTGCCATTCTTTTTCTATTAGCTGCTGCTTACCTGATTGCGGTTGGTGCGGTCATGCTACTCACCCCCGGTAACGTTTCCATGTCAGCAGGCGCTGACTTGCTGGGCGGACTCGAGGTCGCCGGGCCGTACATGTTCTTGCTCATCGCCGTGGTCGCCACGGCAATCGGGGTGGGAGTTCTGCGGCTGTATAACTGGGCACGCCGCCTGGCTATTCTTGCAGCCTTACTTGGGATGGTGTTACTGCTACCGTCGGTGTCCAGCGCGGTCCTTGATTTTCGAATTGCGCAGCTGGTTTGGGGAGGCTTGGGTGTGATGGTGCGTGCGATGATCGTTTGGTATTTGTACCAGCCCCCTATCAAAGAAGCATTTACTCACTAAGAACCGAGAACTCAAAACTAAGAACTGGTGTCCAGTTTCCGGTTTCCTGTTTCTTGTGATTACTGTGATTTCCGTTCTGTCCTGCTGCTTGTCTACTCTTCCTCATCTTTCACCTCTCCGCGCTCCGCCTTCGCCTTATCGATGATCTTCTCCTGCAACTGAGAGGGCACAACATCGTAGTGATGCATTTCCATATTGAAGCTGCCCCGCCCCTGTGTCATCGAGGTCAGATCTGCCCCATAGGTCAGCATCTCAGCCATCGGCACTTCCGCCTTCACCACTGTGTTGCCGCCCTTATTGTCCATGCCTTGAATGCGTCCGCGCCGGCTGTTGAGATCCCCCATGATCGTGCCGGCAAACTCGTCCGGGACAGTAATTTCCACGCCCATCACTGGTTCCAGCAGCGTGGGTTTAGCTTGCTCCATGGCTTTTTTGAATGCGATTCGGCCCGCCATCTGGAATGAGAGATCGTTCGAATCGACGTCGTGATATGACCCGTCATAGAGGATGACTTTAAAATCTGTCATCGGAAATCCAGCCAGATAGCCGCGCGCCGCCGCATCTTTAATACCCTTTTCGACCGCGGGGATAAAGTTCTTAGGAATCGCTCCGCCGAAAATGTCATTGACGAACTCGAACTCTCCGCCTCGCGGTAGCGGCTCCATCTTGATCTTGCAGTCGCCATACTGCCCGTGTCCGCCGGTCTGCTTCTTGTGACGGCCTTGCACATCGGCCCTGCCGCGGATGGTCTCCCGGTAGGGCACCTTGGGCGCTTTCAAATTGACTTCGGTGTGATAGCGCTTCTTCATCTTGGCGACAGCCACTTCGATATGCTGTTGCCCTGTTCCCGCAATCAAAAACTCCTTGGTCTGGGCATCGCGGAAGAAACGCAGCATGGCGTCTTCCTCCATCAGCTTATGGATGCCGACGCCCAGCTTGTCTTCATCTGCCCGGCTCTTGGGTTCAATGGCAAACGTAATCGCCGGCTCCGGCAAACTCACCTTGGGATACCGGATAGGTGCCGACTTGTCGCCCAGTGTATCTCCCGTCAGCGTCTCGCGCAGCTTGGCCACGGCTCCAATATCTCCTGCGTGCAGCTCTGGAACCGGCACTGCGGTCTTTCCCTGCATGATGGAAATATGCGCCAGTTTCTCCTGAGACCCTCGAGTGAAGTTCTGCAAGACGGCGTCGTTTTTCACGACACCAGAGAAGGCTTTGAAATAAGAAATCCGTCCTGCAAAGGGATCGGAGACCGTCTTGAACACGTAGAGTGAAGTCGGTTCCGAATCCGCCACCTTACGACCCGGCGGCTCGCCATTCCCTGACGTCACTTCCCCCTGCACCGACTCGCGCTCGGTCGGAGCGGGAGTGTAGTCCACAATAAAATCCATCACCCGGTCGGCGCCGATATTGCCCAGGCCTGAACTGAAGATCACCGGGAAAATCCGGTCCTCGCGGATAGCATCATGGAGCGCTGGAATCAGATCCTCCTCAGGGATGGTCCCCTTGTCGAAGAATTCTTCCATCAAAGTGTCGTTGCCCTCAGCGATCATCTCCACTAGCTTTTCGTGTGCTTCCTGCGCCTGATCTTTGAGATTCGCAGGGATCTCCGTTTCTTTGCCCTTCCCGTTCCCGCCCAGTTCGTATGTGTACGCCTTCATGCGGACCAGGTCCACCACCCCGCTCAGGTTCTTCTCTCTGCCAATCGGTAACTCCAGGGGAATAACGGTTCGTCCGAAAACTCTGGTCAAGGATTGCAGTACTCTCTCCGCGTCGGCGCGCTCGCGATCCATACGGCTAGCAACGATCAGCCGCGGCGTTTGAAACTCTTCGCAATAGCTCCAGATTCGCTGTGTCACCACTTCCACACCGGCTACTCCGTCCACCACGACGATCGCCGCCTCCACGACCGGCAGCACCATCTTGGCTTCGTGGACGAACATGCTGAACCCTGGCGTATCCACCACATTAATCTTGGTCTTGCCCCACTCCACATGAGCCAGGCCGCTCCCAATCGACATCTTGCGCGCGATCTCTTCGTCGTCATAATCGGTAGGAGCGGTGCCGTCGTCCACGCGGCCCAGCCGCTGCGTGGCTCCTGCGGTATAAAGCATCGCCGACACCAGCGAGGTCTTTCCCGCGTGCCCGTGACCCATCATCACAACATTGCGGATATTCGCGCCTTCATAGACTTTCACGGGTTCGCTCCTTAACCATACTCACAAAAATCCGGCTGACGCTTACCCCTGCTCACCCGAGCGAAGCTCGGCGGATCGACAGCGAACGCTACGGCGGGCCCATAATAGAAGAGGAAGATATAGGCCAGCATCGAACAGCCTGCCGAAACCTTGGATGCTAACACAGCAGAATTTGCCCACTCAACTGCCTGAACCCGTATCCACCCACGTCGACACCGGCGACCTCGCCTGTGTAGCGAGCGAAGCTCGCAGGTCCCCGCAGGTTGAGCTCACACGCCATTGCATTAACACGTCCTCAAGCGTAAGTTGTTGCCGCGTCGGAAAGCAGAGTATTCATGGTCCCCCGCCTGACTCAGTTCACCGATTTTGGAATCCTTCTGCTCAGATTGATGGTTGGAGTAGTCTTCATCACCAGTGGCTGGAGACACCTCAAAGATCCTGAGATTCGCAGCAAAAGCATTGGCATCAGCAAGAATTTCACCATTTTTCTCGGTGCCGGCGAAGTCCTGGGCAGTTTGGGGGGCATGTTCGGCGTTCTGACCCAACTAGCCGCTTTCGGCCTGATCCTGATTCTGTTCGGTGCAATCTATAAAAAGATTTTCGAATGGCATATCAGTTTTTGGGGAGAGAAAACCTATGGCTGGCATTACGACTTGATGCTCATCGTGATGAATCTGGTCATAATCTTCACCGACGGCGGGCGTTTCAAATTGCTGAATTAGAAGATATGCACGAATGGCCCGTTCTCAGGATTGATAGCCTCCTTCATGTGATTTTCAACTGGCTTCCCATGCGAATGGAACCAATCGAGAATCCTTCGCTCAAAGTCCGTACGGTTAATGTTGACCGCACCACCGTGGTCCGCGCCTTGCACGACCCAAAGTTCGCTATGTGTGCTACCTGCCTGCATCAAGGCCACCGAGTGACGAAGCGGAATATTTCTATCAGCAGTGCCGTGAATGAGTAGAGTCGGCACTCGCGAATGGGCAATCGCGGACGCTGGAGCGGATTCGGTGAGGTCCACATGGTAGCGAGCCCGAGAGTAAATTAGCGCAAACTCAAGCGTTGGTCTCGCAATCGTCCGAGCAAACCATAATCCAAGTCCACTGTGCCGCGAAAACCTGTCGTCTGCGACCTCTCGGAACGTCGAGTACGGCGATTCAACAGCAACCGCACAGAGTTGCTGGGTCACAGCACTCGCTTGCAGTGCGATCGCCGCTCCCATTGACTCACCAAACAGGTACACGCATCCAGGTGCACGCTGTCGCAGCCAATCGGCCCACAGATGCACATCCTGGCGTTCTTTTATTCCATAGGTTGCAATGTCACCGCCACTTTCCCCGTGAGCCCGAGAATCGGGTAGAAGAACTGAATAGCCGTTATGCAAGAACATCCGACCGTATCCCGCGACTCCCTCTCGGTTATCACTAACGCCGTGAAAAAGGATAACTGATGCGCCATTGGAAACTTTGGGCTGTATATACCAAGCTTTCAGGTCCGCACCATCGCTCGCGACGATGTGTACATCCAAGAGTGGGGCGTGGAATTCTTGGAGCGCAACCCTCTCGATCTCGGAGCGGTGTTGGATTGGGCGATGATTAACGTGCAGCGCGATCTCTGCCAGGAAAACCGCGGACACCACCGAACCAATGACGTACAGCGAGATGGCAAAAATTATGCTATTGATGACGCGCCGACGAAAAGTAATGGGCACAATAGAATGTACGACAGAGATGCTGACAATTGTTCCGGATTAGTGTGCAAAATCATCCAGCTGCAAGCAATAACACAGCGCGGCGCAAAGACAACTGCGCGCAGCGACAAACTTGCATCCTTGCTCACCGTAACCTATTCTTGCAGAGGATCTGCTCCAGCCCCTATGCACCGCCTGACCGCCAGATTGCTGTTGATCTTGATGCTCTCGGGCACTTTTGCTCCGGCAGCTCTGGCCATCTCCGCCGAATCCCCTCACGCTTGTTGCAAGCGAAAACCCTTGCACGATCACGGCAGCGACAGCTCTGAAGTCCGAGCTCCTGACTCGGCCAACCATGATTGTTGCCGACCGTTAACCATTTCCCAGCGGGCTCAGCCCCGCCCACCAATCAGCGGCTCCGTTAGCCAACCATCCGGGACTCTACTCCAAGAAGCTGGTCCGAGCTATTGCATCATCGATTTCAGCGATTCCCGCTCTGCCCGCGCCCCTCCAATATTGTCCATCGCCTGACATTCCAAAAATAAGTGTCTCAAGGCTGCGTCCAGACTCCCGCTGCACGTGCAGGCGGGTTTCTGAATCATTCCGCAGTGCCCGACATTTGTGTACAGGAACAATCGACCCCAAACCGGCAATGTTCGGAGGAACGATGACGTCCCATCGTGTCGCACGCTTACTCGGAATTCTCTTGCTCGCAATCGCGGCGAGCGCCACCATCTTCGGCACCGTCCGCGGCCTGATCCACGATCCTCAACACCGTCCCGTCCAAGGTAGCCGGGTCATCCTCCGGGCTGAAGCTTCCGATTGGACTCAAACCACCACCTCTGACAGCTCCGGCGAATTCCACTTCGATGCCGTGCCTCTCGGCGCTTACACAGTCACAGTCGAGGTCCCCGGATTCGCTCCCCAGGAGCAACGACTCGCGCTTACTTCTGGCCGCGATGCCCGCTTGCACTTCTCGCTCGCTATCGCCAAAAGCAAAGAAACCGTCGAGGTCGTTGACACTCCGGCGACGATCAATCCCGAATCTTCCACTACCACGAGCGTAGTCAGCCGCGAACAGATTTCCCAAACTCCAGCCGCCGACCAGACCAACAGTCTGGCCATGATCACGAATTATGTTCCCAGCGCCTACGTGGTCCACGACCAGCTTCACATCCGGGGTGGACACCAGGTCACATGGCTGCTCGACGGCGTTCCCGTTCCCAACACAAATATCGCTTCCAACGTCGGTCCTCAGTTCGATCCCAAGGACATCGATTATCTCGAGGTCCAGCGCGGCGGCTACTCCGCCGAATATGGCGACCGCACCTTCGGGGTCTTCAACGTAGTTACTCGTTCCGGCTTCGAGCGCAACCGCCAGGCCGAACTGGTCACCAGCTACGGCAGTTTTAACAGCACCAACGACCAGCTCAGCTTCGGCGACCACGGCGAACGCTTCGCCTACTACGGGAGCCTGTCGGGATACCGCACCGATCTTGGACTGGAAACTCCGAGCACTCGCGTCTTGAATGACCAAGCGGCTGGTTTGGGAGGATTTGCCTCGTTCATCTTTAATAAGACCCCCGCCGACCAGCTTCGTCTGGTGACATCCCTGCGCGGCGATCACTATCAGATCCCCAATACTCCGGACCAACTAAGCTCCGGCATCCGCGACGTCCAAAATGAGCGCGATGCTTTCGTGAACTTCTCCTGGCTGCACACTATAGGCAGCGGCACAGTATTGACCGTCTCGCCCTTCTATCACTTTAATCGTGCCCACTATAGCGGCAGCTCCGTCGGCCAGCCTGATCCGAACCTCACCATTCCCGAGGACGACCGAGGCTCCAACTATTTGGGCGGAGTCACCTCTATTGCCATCAGGCGGGGAAAACACAACGCCCACGCAGGAATTCAACTGTGGGCTGCTCGTGACAATCAGCTCTTTGCCACTGTGCAAGGGGACGGCAGCAACCCGCAATCGCAGCGGCAGAGAATCTGGGGAAACGTGCAAACGCTGTTCCTCGAAGATCAATACAAGCTCACTAGCTGGCTCACCCTCAACGCCGGCGTTCGCCTCACTCATTTCGGAGAATCCACGGTCAGTGAGAACGCCGCCGATCCTCGCGTCGGCGCCGCCATT
>Ga0137380_10005730_pt1 | contig 11060 bp, 10 predicted proteins | sample SagtaG_17_FD_104809 | JGI IMG/M metagenome (GOLD analysis project Ga0137380, IMG submission 104809) | Vadose zone soil microbial communities from Sagehorn Ranch, Mendocino, California, USA - Sage2_L_100_16 metaG | ecosystem: Environmental > Terrestrial > Soil > Vadose zone | place: USA... | reverse complement strand
TTAGCACTTAGTAATTAGCACTTAGTAATTAGCACTTAGTAATTAGCACTTAGTAATTAGCACTTAGTAATTAGCACTTAGTAATTAGCACTTAGTAATTAGCACTTAGTAATTAGCACTTAGCACTCAGCACTCAGCACTTCCCCAATCCGCGTTTATCCGCGTTCATCAGCGGTAAGCTTTTGGCTTTCCGATCACGCGCGATCACGGCGATCATTCTTTCCCAAATCCGCGTCTATCCGCGTTCATCCGCGGTAGAACCTACTTCTTCCCTGGCTGAATCGGTTCCGTCACAATGCTCACATTGGTGATGCCCGCGGACTTCACTGCGCTCATCACCGTGGCAAATGCGCCAAAAGCCACGTTCTCGTCGGCCCGCACATACACCGCCTGCCCACGAGGATCGCGAAAATGCTTGCGCAGCGCGTCGCCAATCTCGTCCAGCCGTACGTGATCGTTGTTCAAATAAACTTCCTGCCCCTTGGTGATGGAAATCACCAGCCGCTCCTCGGAAACTTCCTTCACCACTTTTGTTTTGGGAACTGAAACCTCAATGCCCGACTGCAACACCGGCGCAGTGACCATAAAAATGATCAGCAGCACCAGCACCACGTCGACAAACGGCGTGACGTTGATTTCCGATAACGACGTTTGCGTGCGCCCGTTTTTTGCGGTGAATGCCATCACCGCACCCCCGCGGTGGAACAACGGCCCGTGACGGAGGAACGGCCTTTGGTGGAAGAGCGGCCCCAGCCCTTACCTTCAGGTAAGGGTGAGCGAAGCGAATTGGCCGTGTAAAGTTGCATGGTGGAAGAGCGGCCCTTTAGGGCCGCGTAAAGTCGCTCTAAAATTTGGGCTTTAGCCCCGGAAAATTGTGTCCCTCGCGGGGTGGAGCAGGCATTTATGCCTGCGTTCTCTGCCTCGATCAGCACGGCTTTAGCCGCTGCGGTAAAAATGTCCACGGCGAAACAAGTGCCAGGGCACGACTTTAGTCGTGCCGCAAGGCGCTCAAATTGGACAGGGGCTTTAGCCCCTGAGATAAACATCATCACCGCACCCCCGTCGTGACCCCAGTCGTGCGCTCAATGAAGTTCATGATCTCCATGGTGAAATCGTCCATGCGCGCGCCAAATTCGCGCATGCTGTGCGTGAACTGGTTATAGAAGATCACGGCCGGAATGGCCGCAAACAATCCAAACGCGGTGGTGATCAGGGCCTCGGAAATTCCCGGAGCCACGGCCCGCAGCGTGGCCGCGCCGGCATCGCCCAGGCCGTTGAACGCGTCAATAATGCCCCACACCGTGCCAAACAGTCCGATAAACGGCGCCACGGCGCCCGTCGTCGCCAGCATGGGCAACCGGCGCTCCAGCCGCGTCAACTCTTCTGAAGCGGCAATCTGCGCCGCGCGTTGGACAGCATTGATGTTGCCCTCGCCCTGCCGCCGATATTCGTCATAAGCGTTGTCAAACACCGCCACCAGCGGACTGGGTTTGAACTGCTCAGAGACGGCGGCCACGTCCTGCAAGCGCTGGGCCTTGCGGAACGCCCGCAGGAACCGCCCGCTCTGCGCCCGCGCCCGCTTGATCGACGACCATTTCGTCAGAATCACCGACCACGAAAAGATGCTGAAGATCAGCAGTATCACAAGGACCACCTGCGCTACGGCCCCGGTCTGCCGTATCAGGTTAAAAATCTCTCCGCCAATAAAGGAGGCCAAAACCGGAGCAACGACCGGCGCAAAAGCGGGTGCAGGAGTAAAGACAGGCGCGATCATGGACGCAAGCAAGGGGAATTGTGTAAGTATCATTGCAAAGTCAACCGCCTCTATCAGTTAACTCTTTCGACCGTAACACCACCGGCTGCTCACGTCAAACGGGTGAATCCATTGGCTAAACAGGATTAAATATGGGTTAGAACCCGAGGGGATCGGGAATGTTCCGCACCAACGCCTGCCACCGAGCGGCGCTCTCCGCTTGACACTTCATCGCATATGTCGCTACCATGCCGTCCTCACCCCCTTTTCGCTTCGTACTCAAAACCTGCATTCACATTTTCAGGAGGAACATCCTATGGGCAGCATGGCGATGAGTTTCAGTCTTGGGGCTCTGGTAAACCAGACCGCCGACCAATTTGAATCAGCACATGGCACTCCTGTGACTCAGGACGGGCGCCAGGCGCTGATCGAACCCGCGCGTCCTTATGAAAGCCACGTACAAACGGAGCTGGCACGCGGCAATGTGACCTATCAATTCCTCGAACAGTCCGTGACCACAGTTCTTGACAATGGCCTCGATATAGCCAAATCAGAAAACATGGCCGTAATCAACGCCTACGTGGTCAAGAAATCAATGAAGAAGTATTGTCCCTACATTATGTGGTGCTAGCCATGCCCGATAAAGCTGGATTAGAGAAGACGGCAGATTACGTGAACTATCTTTTGGCGCTTGGAACAGGAGCACTCGTTTTCAGTGCTGAATTGATCAAAAAAGATTACACACTGACCTATGTCGCCAGGATCTTCATTATCGCCTCCTGGGTGGCTCTAGCCGCCTCAGTGCTGCTCGGAATTGTCGCCTACATGCGAATTCCCGTGATGCTGTCCGAGCAGAACTACGATCTTGAAGACAAATATATGATTCGTCCGGGGAAGGGCCAGCAAATTGCTTTCCTGATCGCAATTCCTCTCCTTGGAGCCGCTTTGGGAATCTTGCTGTTCAACCGGCCGCTGCAGGCGGCTGAGCCTGACAAGCCTCCCCCGATTTCCATCACCACCGCACCACCTCTCCCTGCGCACCATTTCACGATCGTGAAAAACTCAAAAGCTGTATCAGCGCGAGGTGGCATTCACTATCACACGTTTCTACTCGATGAAAGCAGCGGGCAGGTGTGGGAACTGCATTGCTCAAAGAACACCGTGGAATTCCGCAAGATCGCAGTCGAGGGTCTTCCCGTAACTGTTGAACCACAGAAGAAGTGAGAGACTCAATCCTGAGCCCCCCGACGGGGACGGCTGGCTGGTAATAGCCCGCCATTTTAACGGCGGGGATAGAACTCACGAAATTATTTCCTCGCTGCCGCAGGCCAGCCCCAGCGAAGTGGAAAGCGAAAGCTGCTCTATTGAAAGCGGCGCTTCAATTTTCTTAGAAGCTCTGGCAAATTTATTTCCATGAACTTTAGGTCATATTTCTTAACTGCAACCATATCTTTCACAATGTCTTCCTTGTCCTCGTTTTTCTTCTCTTCTTTCTTTGGCTGGAATTCCCTTAAGTCGATTCTCTCCTGCAGTAAAGCAATCCGCTCATCTTTCGCTGCCATAGTGGCATTCTTCATCTCCAAAGCTGCTTTCGCCAGCATTATTTGGGATCGGAGATGATAAACATTTGCCTGCAACTGAGATACTGCTACGTCATTGAATTGTGTGGCGACCGTGATGAATTCTGGAACGTGCGGCAGCCGGAGGTAGAGCTGTAAGGCCTCGCGAATCCTTCCTAACGCTTGGTCCTTATCAGCCGGGGTAACACTAAAAAGAACCTTGCTCGCGTGCTCTTTGATTTCAGCGTTCGCCTCGATACCTAAGTCGCGTAAAAATTGCACGAAATAGACTAGGTACTGTTCACACGCGCTCTTTATTGTGGGAGGGAATTCAAATGCCATGTTGACTGCTGCTTGTTCTTCCCCAAGTTCGTCGCGCACAAGGTGGGCTAGCGGCAGCAGTTCCGGCTGGTGTTGAAGAGCAGCGCCGAGAGACTCCGCCGATGACATTTCTATGCTGACGCCAAATCCCTCAATGCACGTATTCTCATCTTCCTGCCAGTAGGAAAAGGGCAATCGGCTTTTTTCAAGGACGCTCTCAATTGCGGTGGCAATCTCCGCGATGCTGTAAGGTTTAGCCCAAAACTCAAGGTCATAGACAATCCGAAATGCAACCTCGATCTTCTCTGACTGGTTTGCGGTTAAATTAATCTCGATGGATCCAAAATCCCAATCCACCGGATTTTGGTCCTCATCAGAAAACGACACCTGAATTGAATCAAAATAGCCCCCAAGGCTCCGAAATGACAATTTGCTTAAACTGTCGAGGTCCTCGCTCGAAGCGCTAAGGTTGCGAAATCCGGATTCTGTTTCCCAGACTTTGACTCCGGGCAGGATTTCTCCATCTACAACGAATTGCTGCGCTTTGTTCACAAAAAATCTAGTGTTCGCAGCTTGAGATGATTGCTCCGTCTGTACCTCACTCAAAGGCGTGGAGGCGGTTTGTGGGTCTTTACCCAATTCCCAGCCTAATTGGACTACCGCGCTTCGCAATACCGCTTCCATACCGGCAAGATTTTCATTTTCCATCTGCCGCATTTCTTCGTCCGTTGTATCAGTACTGAAAACCATGCTCTGCGACGTATCGAAAGTTTGTAAGAGGCTAGCAGTCACTCCCGACCTTTCGAGTGCTGCCCGCGCGGTATTTGTCCATTCCGATCGCTTAGGTGAGGCAAATGGCTCATGAGTCAAAGAGGTCGCATCTTTAAGAAGAGCCGAAAGAATCTCCACCGCTTTTTGTTGTAGCAACGGGCGAGGGGAATCCTGTGATTGTTGATGACTAGGCACGATGATTCTCCTATCCGGGAATTTTACACGCCTTTCGCATTCACTCCATCCCCCACCCCAAATCCCTCCATACCTTGCTCAGTTCAATCACCTCCACTGGACACTCCGGCCAATTATGGATCCAGCACACCAGCATGTCGCACCCGCTCGGCAGGTGCCCATGCCGGAGAAAATTACGGCTCTCATACTCAGCTTCCACCTTCACTTCCTGCCATGTCTGCTCGTCGATCTTGCGCAGCGCCACGATGTCGGGAAACCCCTGCTGGATCTTCTTCACCACAAATCCCAGCTGCCACGCCAGCATGCCAAACAGGAACAGCACACCGTTTTCATTCTCCGGCCCGCACAGCATTCCGGACTCTGTCATCGGGGGCCCAAATGTCGGCCGGCCTTTCAGCAATTTCCAGCGCCCGCTTGCGCCCCCGCCGCCGGCCGGTTTTGCAGGTGCCCGTCTCTTCCATGTCGCCGGACGGTCCCGCCCGATCGCCTCCGCCACGTCCCTCCAGGCGTCCATGATTCGTTGCTTTTCCATATACGCGAGCATCATCTTGGGCACACGCCGCCAGCCTTTGCACCGGCTGGCCAGCGGCTTGGCACTGTACGGGCTCTCCCGCGTGTACTCGTACATCGTTGGCACTCTTTTTAGCTTGCGCACCACCTTTGCCCAATCCGGAAACAGCACGTCGAGCGAAAGGGGTGCGCCACACCGATGCTTCATGCCGCATGCCCGTATTGCCATTCCGTAACTGCCAAACAGACGTTTCATCCTGGACCGGCTCAACGGAGTCCTCTTTGTCAGCTCCCTAAAACTCGGGGCGTGACCCAGTTCCTGTGTGCACTTCCTGATGGCGGCAACGATTTCCTTTTTTGACATGTTTTTCTCCCATAAAAAAAGCCACCGCTTGGGTGGCTCGATTTCAAAATTGTTTTTTAGATGTTGTGGAGCGCAGGCGCCCTCGCCTGCGTATTGCATTGCATTTTCTTGAAGTTGTTCTAGGCGTCTAGATCGATGAATGCAGCTCAGACACAAGACCTGATTGCCAACTGCTAATTGCTAATTGCTTTTCCGCAGTCAGCTCGCGTGCGTCTTGCTTCCTGAAGTTTTCAAGGGATCAAAAATCGATGATTGCAGCTAAAACACAAAAGCTAATTGCCAATTGCTAGCTGCTGCTTCATCAGACACAGCTCCGCCCCACAATCTGGCGGCAAATTTACAAGCTCAAAAGCTCAGTTTTTCCCAGAGCTTAAGTCCACCAGAGGCCGCGGTAACTGTCGCCCAAACGGTAGGCCACAGACTGCAGGGGTGCTGGCCTTTCTGGGTTTCCCCACTCAGCGAACTTTTATTGCTCGCCGCTGTCTGTCCGGAGCCGCTCCCGTCAGAACTACCCTCACTTTAGACGAAAATGAAACGAAAGTCAAATGTTATTTTTGACGCTTTTCCCTTCCGCCTGGCTCCGCCCTCAGAACCACCGCTTCTTCTTGAAATACACCAGCGTGGCCGCGGTGGTCACCGCCATCAGGCCAATGGAATAGAGCGTTCCGTGCGGATTGTCATGCCAGGGTAGCGGCAGGTTCATGCCGAAGAAGCCGGTGATGATCACCATGGGCAAGGCGATGGTGCCCCATATGGTCAGGACCTTCATGACCTCGTTGGTGCGGTTGGCCACCGCGGAAAGGTAAATATCCAGCGCGCCGCTCAGCAGGTCGCGATAGGTTTCAATGAATTCAGTGGTGCGGACAACGTGGTCGTAGACGTCGCGGAGATACGGGTCAAATTTATCCGAGAGCAGGCCGCCTTCGCGACGGACCAGCGAGTTCACCACCTCACGCATGCCGCCGGCGGCGCGGCGGAACTCAATCAGGTTGCGCTTCAGCTTGAAGATGCGCGCCAGCACTCTGGGCTCCGGAAACTCCAGCACGATGGATTCAATCTCTGAAGTTTCGTCGGCGATGCGGTCCAACACCGGTGAATACTCGTCCACGATCGTGTCAAGGAGGATGTAGAAGATTTTGTCCACGTTGGTGACCTTGCTCTGCTCGGCGCGCACGCGGGCTTTCTCCAGGATGTCCGAGTTGGGTTCGTGGACGCTTACCAGTTCGTTTGCGGTCAAGAAGAGGTCAAAGTCCTCGAAGGTAAAGTCCGCGTCGTTGCGCAGGTGCTTGAGCACGCAAAAGATGTATTTGTCGTACTCCTCCATCTTCGCTCGTTGCGGCCGATGGCGGCAGTCTTCCACCTGCAATTCGTGAAAGCCGAGCCGCCGCGCAAGCTCGTCCAGCTCAGTGGAGTTGGGGTCTGAGACGTCAAACCAGGAAACACCAGGCAGCGGCTGGAGGGTGGAACTCATGGAAAAGAAGTATATCTGGGCCGCGCCCTACGCCGCGGCCCCACGCCAGACAGCAACAAACGCCGGAATGCCGCACCAGAGCTGCATTTTGTCTTAGTTTTACAACCTCTTATACCAAGCCTTAGTTCTAACAGTTTAAGGCCGTCCTTCCTGGGGTCCAGCGTCATCCATATGCGTTCGCTTTATATCAGCCTGGTTTTGTTTTTCACCTGCGCTCTTGTGTCCGCGCAGGCGCCGCCGGAAGCTTCTGAACCATCTCCAAACGCCCTCATGGCCATGGCGGAAGCGCCGCTTGTCTCGCCTCCGCCGCGGTTCGTGATGATGAAGAACCTGATCAAGCGCCAGGTGGCCCGCGCTATCGACGGAAAAGCCTACCCGTCGGTGACTGAGTGGCAGCCCCTCTCAGCGCGCCAAAAGTTTGACGTTTTTCTCCACAGCACTTATTCGCCACGCACCTTTGCCAACGCCGCCATTGACGAAGCTGCCGACCGCGCCAAAGGCAGGCATCTGAACCGCGAATATGAGACGGGCGCGCTCGGCGTGGGCCAGCGCTATGGCATCAACCTGGCCACCACTGAAACGGATGTCTTTTTCCAGCGCTTTCTTTTTCCCACGCTGCTGCGGCAGGACCCGCGCTATTTTCGCAATCCCAACCTGCCATTTTTCCAGCGCGCACTGTACGCCATGAGCCGCGTTCTTATCACCCGGACTGATGGCGGCGGCCAGACCTTCAATTCGTCGCGGATACTCAGCATCGCCGCTACTCGCGCCGTCTCTGATCTTTATGTTCCCGGCGAGCGCCAGGGAATGCGGCCCGTTGCCGCGTGCGTCAGCTTTACCTTAGTGCGCGATGCCGGCATGAACCTGGTTCACGAATTCTGGCCCGACGTGCGGCGCAAATTCCTGCATCGCTAAAAATCACGCCTTTCCTTCCGGACCGAACAGCGAAAGCAGATGCCCGTCTACGTCCATGAAGTGGACTGCCCAGTCCGTAGGCGTGACCTGGCGCGGTTCGTCCTGGAAGACTATGCCTCTTTCGACCAGTGCTTTGTGCGCGGCGCGAAGATTGTCCACCCCAAAAGAAACTTCCGTGGCCCCGGCGACGGGCGCTTCCGGCCTCACATGCCTCGGACTCAGCCCCAGCATCACCGTGCCGCACTGCAGCAGCGCCAGTGCCGGCTCCTGCATCAGGACTTTGAGCCCCAGTTTGTCTTTGTAGAATGCCACGGCCTGGGGCAGGTCGCGCACTCCCAGCATGATGGCCGCGATCCGCGAAAGCTGGACTGTTTCTGCCATAACCGTTATCTCCCATCTGATATAGTTAGCAAGGCTAATTAAATCGGAGCGTCGTGTCAAGAAAATAGTTAGCCTAGCTAATCAATGACGAAACTCGGCAATATCGAAGACTTGGCCGACCGCCTGCACAGCACCGCGATCCATCTTCTGCGCCAGGTGCGGGTGGAGGATGCGGCCACAGGAATCGCGCCCGCCCGGCTTTCGGCGCTCTCCGTGCTGGTCTTTGGCGGCGCCATGTCACTGAATGACCTGGCTCGGGCCGAGCAGGTACGTCCGCCCACCATGAGCCGCATCGTCGATGCCCTGGTGTCAGGATGCCTGGCCCGCCGCACCGTAAATCCTCAAGACCGCCGCGCTGTAGTGATCGAGGCCACGGAGAAAGGGACGGCCATCCTATCGCAGGGAAGAAAGCGGCGCGTAAAATTCCTGGCCAAACGTCTCTCGCGCCTCAGCGCGGCCGAACGCAGGCAGATTGAAAGCGCCGTGCAGGCAATCCAGAAAGCGATGGCGAAGTAACCGAGTGTCATCGTTCGCGGCCGCATGCAGGCCGCTGTTATAAGATAGCCATTTCCTGAAGGGACTTACTGACCGATGCTGACTCTCTCTTCTTCGCGCACGCGGCTTACGCTCTCAATATTTATCTTTCTCACGATCGCAGCAACCGGTCTTCATGCGCAGCGTCTGCCCACCACCGTTGTCCCCAGCAATTACAAGCTGTCTCTAGACCCTGACATCGCCGCGCAGAAATTTTCCGGTGAAGAGACGATCACCGTGCGGGTGCAACAGCCTGTGCATGAGATCGTGCTGAATTCGCTGGGGCTGGAAATTTCCGTGGCGGAAGCATTACCGGGACTTGATATGCCCACTCTGCCCGCGCAGGTAACATATGACGAGCCGAATGAAATGGCGCGCCTTATTTTCACCAGGCCGGTGCCTGCCGGCATCATTAGTCTGCATCTAAAATTTTCTGGTAAGCTTACCGCCGGGTTGCGCGGACTCTACCTGAGCAAATCGGCGCGGCGGCAATACGTGGTCACGCAATTTGAAGGCACCTATGCCCGCATGATGTTTCCCTGCTTCGATGAGCCGGGCTTCAAAGCTACGTTCGATCTCTCGGTGATCGCGGACAAAGGCGATAAAACAATCTCCAACGGGCACATCATCCATGACGAACCGCTGCCGGGTTCCGGCCGGCACAAGCTCACATTTTCAACTTCGCCCAAAATGTCCACCTATCTGGTGGCGCTGGCCCTGGGCGACTGGCAGTGCCTGGAGCGCACCGTCGATGGCATTCCCATCCGCGTCTGTGCCGAGCCGGAGAAAAAACAGTATGGACAATTCGCGCTGGAAGCCGCCGCGCAGTCCATCCATTTCTATAACCAGTGGTATGGAATCAAATATCCGTTTGCCAAGCTCGACATGCTGGCCATTCCCGACTACGAGTGGGGCGGCATGGAGAACACCGCTTCCATCTTCTACCGCGATACAGCGCTGCTCATGGATGAAAAGACCGCGTCAGTCTTTACCCGGCGCGGGCACGCCACCGTGGTGGCACATGAAATTGCGCACCAGTGGTTTGGCGATCTGGTGACGCCCGCATGGTGGGACGATATCTGGCTCAACGAGGGTTTTGCCAGCTGGATGGAGCGCAAGCCGATCATGGCATGGCATCCGGAGTGGCGGCTGGAAGAAGACGAGGCCGCCTCGGCGCAACGGGTGATCGGGCAGGATTCACTGAGCGCGGCGCGGGCCATTCATGGCGATCCACGCACCTCGGCCGAGATCAAGGAAATGTTTGACGGCATTACTTATCAAAAAGGCGCGGCCGTGCTGGGTATGCTGGAGTCTTACGTGGGGCCGAATGTGTTCCGCAAGGGCGTGAACGCTTACCTTCAGGCGCATGCCAACGGCAATGCCACGTCGGCGGATTTCTGGCAGGCCATGGCCAAGGTTTCCGGCAAGCCGGTCGACAAAATCATGCCGACGTTTGTAATGCAGTCCGGCGTGCCGCTCGTCACAGTGAGCGGAAGCTGCCATACGGACCACATTCCGCTTCTGGTAGACCAGCAGCGTTTTTATTTCTCGCCGCAGAGCTCCACGAAAGCGCCAGACCAGCAATGGCAAATCCCGGTATGTACAAAGAGCGCAAAGCCGTGGCCGTCAAAATGTTTTCTGCTGGCGACTAAACAAGAGAAACAGGAAATCAACCACTGCGGGTGGCTTTTTGCCAATCGCGATGCCAAAGGCTATTACCGCGTCTCATATCAGAATACAAAGGACCTCATGGCGGTGGCCGCCACCGCGGAAAAAGAGCTGACCGTGCCGGAGCGAATCGCGTTCGTGGAAGACACGTGGGCCATGGCGCGCGCGGGCAGACAGCCGGTCGGCATTTTCCTGAACGTTGCACAAGAGTTGCGCTCGGAGCGCAATCGCATCGTGGTCGATTTCATCGCCGAACATTTCATTGGCATTGCGCGATCGCTGGTGCCGGAGCAGGAAAAAGCTAAATACGATGAGATCATCCGCCGGCAGTTTGCGCCGCTGGCGAAAGAAATCGGCTGGATCGGCTCCGCCAATGACACGGATGACCAAAAAGCCCAGCGCGCCAATTTGCTGGGAATCCTTGGCTTCGCCGGCGATCCTGAAGCGGTGGCGGAAGCGCGGAAGATTGCGCAGGCTTACATCAAGGATCCAGGCTCGGTAGAGGGCACGATCATCGGCCCCGCGCTGAGCGTGGCAGCGGCGAATGGCGATGCCGCCCTTTATGACCAGTTCGCAGACGCAATGGAACATTCTCACAACGCGGAAGAGTACTATCAC
>Ga0137380_10005729_pt1 | contig 11061 bp, 16 predicted proteins | sample SagtaG_17_FD_104809 | JGI IMG/M metagenome (GOLD analysis project Ga0137380, IMG submission 104809) | Vadose zone soil microbial communities from Sagehorn Ranch, Mendocino, California, USA - Sage2_L_100_16 metaG | ecosystem: Environmental > Terrestrial > Soil > Vadose zone | place: USA... | reverse complement strand
GTTGGAGGTGTGTTTCAACAGTGACGCGATTTGCCGTCGTTGTGGGATTAAAGGGCAATGGCATGATCTTCTATGTGCTTCCCTTCCTGATGGCGACTACTCGTATGTGCACCGCTACGGACTTTGGGCGCGTTAAGTCTATGCAAGCGCAAGAGCTTCTCACTTTCAATTTTCGCTGACGGCCCAGAATGGCCACTCCAAAACATTCGCCTTTTTCGCGTTCATTCGGGGCCAAATTCTGATCTGCGCTTATGTACGCAAATCTGCGGCGAACCGTCCTGCTACCACTTGAACCTTTTGTGCCCTTCCATCACGATCTTCCGCGCCGCCTCGCCATCGGCCCAGCCGGCCATCTCCGTCTTCTTCCCTTCCAGGTCTTTGTAGATGGAAAAGAAGTGCTCGATCTCGCGTGTTGTGTGTGGAAACACCTGGGAATAGTCGCTCACGTCGCGGTACAGCGGGTCGCTTGCGGCCACGGCCAGGATTTTCTCGTCTTTCTTGCCCTGGTCCACCATTTGCAGCACGCCAATGGGCCGCACCTCAATCAGGCATCCAGGAAAGCTGGGCGCTTCCACCAGGACGAGCACATCCAGCGGATCGCCATCCTGCCCCAGCGTGCAGGGAATAAACCCGTAGTCGCCGGGATAATGCACGGGCGAAAATAGCGTGCGGTCCAGCTTGAAAACGTGGAGCTGCTTGTCATACTCGTATTTGTTGACCGAGTCTTTGGGAATTTCAATCACCGCGTTGATGCGGTGCGGGGCCTTTTCACCAATGGGAAGTCTGGTGTAATCCGTCATCTTTAAGTTTTAACCTGCCGCGCTTCCCATTTTAGGGTATTTTAATGGCCTATGAGATGCACGGCTATGCGTCTGAGCATCGTTTTCTTTGTGCTGTTGCTCCCATCCTGGGCCGCGGCGCAGGAGTGTACCGTCACCGTGCTGGCGTCTTTTTATGACCAGCTCACAAAAGATGAAATCGAGACGCTCAGGACCGAAGATTTTGAGGTAAAGATCGATGGCAAGATTCTGCCGGTGCAGAGCGCCAGCCGCGATTTCCATAACCGGCTGCTGATCCTGCTGGAGACCGAGGGTTCGGCTAAAAATGAAAAGCTGGCGGACCTCGTCAACACCGTCACGCTCCAGGCGCGCCAGGCGCCGGACGGCGAGCCTGTGGCGTTCGGGATTTTTGCCGAGAAGTCGCTTTTCACAAAAGAGTTCGTGGCCGACCCGGAACAGCGCGCGAAGGCCGTCAATGTAGTGATCGAAGAAGCCGGCTCCATGGGCAAGGACCTGGCTTTGTGGGACGCGCTGCATCAGGCGCTCGCCGTCTTTGGCCCCCATCAGCCCGGAGACACCATTCTTCTGCTCGGCGATCCATATGACAATGCGAGCCGCCACTCCGCTGAAAGCGTCGAAAAAGAATTCATCGCCAACGGCACCCGTCTATTCATGATGCGCCGGATGCATGGCAGCCGCGTGGATCGCGACTTTCTATGGAGGGCGCATGAGCTGGAAAAAATGGTGCTTGATCGAATGACGCAGGAAACCGGCGGCCTGCTGAGCGAGTATGTGGCGTCACTCATCCGCTTTGCCTGGGCCGGTTACATCCTGGAATTCAAGCTGCCGTCCGGGACAAAACGCACGCACAAGTGGAAGGTACAGTTCCGGGGAGCGGCCGCGGAGAAGCATAAGAAAACAAATTATTATTTCCCAGCGCTCTTGCCACGCTGCGATGCGGCAAAACCATCGTGAACCAAAAGAAAAGCGCCCGCAATGGGCGCTCTTCAAACATACGGTGGAGCTGAAACCTTACTTCTTTTCTTCCTCGCCGCCGCCCTGCTCCGCGGCTGCTGCGGCCTGCTCTTCTTCCATCTGCTTGCGGACTTCCTCCTGGCGCTTGGTGCGGACCTCCGCCCGCTTGGCGCGCTTGGCCTCGATTACTTTCTCGCTGCCCAGCAGCTCGATGTAGCAGGTTGACGCTCCGTCGCCGGCGCGCCATCCTTTGTGGATGATGCGCAGGTATCCGCCGCTGCGGTCGCCGAAGCGCGGCGCAACGGTGTCAAACAGGCGGCTCACCGATTCACGCGTCATCAGGTAGCTGCCCGCCAGGCGGCGCGCAGAAAGGTCGCCGCGCTTGCCCAGCGTGATCATCTTTTCCACGTGCGGACGCATGGCTTTGGCCTTGGCCGGCGTGGTTTCAAGCCGTTCTTCCATAATGAGCGAGGTCACCAGGTTGCGCAGCAGTGCCCGCCGATGGCTGGTGTTACGTCCGAGTTTTTTCGTGTGTCTCTGGTGACGCATGTCAGATCCTTAGATTTGGCAATTGCAAATTTGTAATTTGGTGTTGCTGGAACATTGGGCAACCCGGCTCAATTACCAGATTACCCGATTACCAGATTTTCAATCTTCTCAGAACTCCTGTCCGTCGCCTCCGCCCAGATCACCGCCGCCGCCCATGGGCACTGCGGAAGGCATCTGGCTGGTCGGCCCCGGAACGGCGTTGCCGTGCTCATCGATCTTCATGCCCAGCGAGAGGCCCATGGAAGCAAGGATTTCCTTGATCTCATTGAGTGACTTGCGGCCGAAGTTCTTAGTCTTGAGCATCTCCGCTTCCGTCTTCTGCACCAGTTCGCCGATGGACTGGATGTTCGCGTTCTTCAGGCAGTTGTAACTGCGCACGGAAAGCTCCAGCTCTTCTACAGACCGGTTCAGATTTTCATTTTTGATCAGCGGCTTCTCTTCGCCACGCGACTCGGTCTCCAACTCCTCTTCAAAGTTGATGAAGATCGTCATGTGATCTTTGAGCAGCTTCGCTGCCAGGCCAAGTGCATCGGCCGGAGCAATGGAGCCGTTGGTCCAGATTTCGATATCCAGCTTGTCGTAGTCGGTGATCTGTCCCAGTCGGGCCGCCTCAACGGTGTAATTGCACTTGCGCACCGGGGAATGGCCGGAATCGATGGGAATAAAGCCCAGCCCCAGGTCTTCGTCAAAGTTCTTGTCGGCAGCCACATAACCGCGGCCGCGCTTCAGACGCATCTCCATGTCCAGCTTGCCGCCCTCGGAAACCGTGGCGATATAGACCGTCTTGTCCAGGATTTCCACGTCGCCGTCAGCCTCGATCATGGCAGAGGTAATCACGCCCGGCTGCTCGGCCTTCAGGTAGATGGCCTTGGGGCCGTCGCCGTTCAGCTTGAACGGGACTTGTTTCAGGTTAAGGATGATGTCGGTGGCGTCTTCCACCACGCCGGGGATCGACTGGAATTCGTGCAGCACGCCTTCAATCTTCACGGCGGTTACTGCCGCGCCTTCAATCGAAGACAGCAGCACGCGCCGCAGGGCGTTGCCAATGGTGGTGCCGAATCCACGCTCAAACGGCTGGGCGTAAAAGCGGCCGTATTTATCGGTGAGCGTCTCGGTATCAGTGGCAAGACGCTTGGGTTTTTGGAAACCTCTCCATAGAACCATGTGCTTTTTGTCCTTTCAACTCCGCTCCGTTTGGCGCATGCGGCTGGGAGGCCACAAGGCTGTTCTGGTGCGGGCAATTGAGGAGCTACTGGCTGTGAGCCACTAGCTCCTGGCTTAAATCTAATTTTTAAATGGATGAATCAAGTTGGAGCCTATTTGATGCTCGAACTCCCTTCCCTGATTCATCATGCCGAAACCGGCCTTGCGGCCTTTTTTCCGGCTAGCAGCTAATAGCTAGAAGCCAGTAGCTCTACTTCGAATACAGTTCGACGATCAGCTGTTCGTTGACCGGCGCATTGATGTCTTCACGCTTCGGCAGGGCCAAAACGCGGCCCTTCAGGTTCTCGCGGTCCACTTCCAGCCATCCCACAACAGGCTGGTGGCTCGAGTAATCACGCGCTCCTTCGATGACGGTGAACTTCTTCGCTTTGTCGCGCACCTGGATCTCGTCCCCGGCGCTTACCTGGAATGACGGGATGTTCACGCGGCGTCCGTTCACGTCAATATGGCCGTGGCGCACAATCTGGCGCGACTGCCGCCTTGAAGTGGCGAATCCCAGCCGGTAAACCACGTTGTCCAGCCGGCGCTCCAGTTGCTGCAGGAGCAACTCGCCGGTGACACCCGGCTTGCGCGCAGCTTTCTCAAAGTAGTTCCGGAACTGGGTTTCCAGGGTGAAATACATGCGCTTGGTCTTCTGCTTTTCCCGGAGCTGCAAGCCGTAGCCTACGACTTTGGCTTTGCGGTCCTTGCCATGCTGGCCGGGAGCGAAGTTGCGCTTTTCCACGGGGCACTTGTCAGTAAAACACTTGGCCCCTTTCAAAAACAATTTCATGCCTTCGCGACGGCAAAGGCGGCAGACTGCACCTTTATATCGTGCCATTTATTCTCCTCTTTCTTGTGTCGATCGGTTTACGGGGTGGCTACCCTTTCTTCCCGATCCGTTAAAAATTTGTAATCGGGTAATTTGTAATTGGTAATTGAAAAGCGTATGTCCGGCTGTTTTCAATTACCCGATTACCCGATTGTGGCAATTACCAATCCCGGCCATGAGCCGATATCCTAAACTCTGCGTCTCTTCGGCGGCCGGCATCCGTTGTGCGGAATCGGCGTGACGTCTTTGATCGTCTTCACGTCCAGCCCGGCTGCAGCCAGCGCGCGGATCGCCGATTCACGTCCTGAGCCCGGTCCGTTTACGCGGACTTCGATCGTACGCATGCCGTGGTCACGGGCCTGGCTGGCGGCGTTGCTGGCGGCCTGCTGCGCGGCAAACGGCGTGCCTTTGCGCGATCCGCGGAAGCCCAGCGAACCCGAGCTCTTCCACGCCAGCGTGCGGCCTTCACTGTCCGTGATGGTCACAATGGTGTTGTTGAAGGACGCCTGGATGAACGCCACGCCGTGCGGAACGTTCTTGCGCTCCTTCTTTTTGAAAACTTTTTTCTTGCCTTTTGTCCCGGTAGCGCCGCTTCCGGGTGCCGCTGCTGCTGCTTTCGCCATTCTCTTTATCCTTCGCGTCGCCGCTGGGCGACTGCTTCGCTGGACAGCTATTAGCTCCTAGCTCCTAGCAAAAATCTTTCTTCAATCTGACCATAGGCATTTATCGCTAACCCGACTACCATGCGTTACCGGGTTACATCACAATAGCTAGCGGCTAGCAGCTACTAGCTAGCAGCTCTTTACGTCTTGGCCGCCGTTTTCTTCTTGTTCGCCACGGTGCCTTTGCGCGGGCCTTTGCGGGTACGCGCGTTGGTGTGCGTGCGCTGTCCGCGGACGGGCAGGTTACGGCGATGGCGATAACCACGGTAGGAGCCGATTTCAATCAGCCGCTTGATGTGCATGGAGATGTCTTTGCGCAGATCACCTTCCACGTCGCCTTCGGCTTCAATCGCCTGGCGGATGCGGTTGACCTCGTCCTCATTCAGGTCCTGGACCTTCTTCATGGGCTCGACCTTCGCCGTTTCCAGAAGCCGCGTGGAACGCGAATTGCCAATGCCATAGATATACGTTAGCGCGATGTTCACATGCTTGTTGCGCGGAAGATCAACGCCTGAAATACGTGCCATGTTTTCTCCTTGATGCTTCTGCTGATCGGTTTACAGCCTGGCAAGGGCCTTCATCCCGATCGAACCTTCAAATTGCCAGTATTGCCATGATTGCCAAAATCGCCTAAATTGGTTCGCCGATCAGTTCCCGTTCCACCAAGCAGCCTGGAGTAAAGGTTCTCAATTTTCACTCTTGGCAGTTTTGGCAATTCTGGCAATTTCTTTAGCCTTGCCTTTGTTTGTGTTTCGAGTTTTCGCAGATCACCCGCACCACGCCCTTGCGGTGCACGATCTTGCACTTGTCACAAATCTTCTTTACTGATGCTCTGACCTTCATAATTTCCTGATTCCCATGTGGCACAGGCTCTTCTGCTCTTCTGCCCACACTCTTTATTTGTACCGATACACAATGCGTCCGCGAGTGAGGTCATAGGGTGAAAGTTCCACCGCGACCTTGTCGCCGGGAAGAATACGGATGAAATTCTTGCGCATTCTGCCGGAAACGTGCGCCAGCACCTGATGTTTGTTTTCCAGTTCCACCCGGAACATGGCATTGGGCAGCGGCTCCAGCACCGTTGCCATCACCTCAATCGCGTCTTCTTTACTCACCTAGCTCCTTGAGAGTCTCGATCATGGAGATCCCTCGATCTTCTTAACGCGGCCCTGAAGGGCCGCTCTTTCACCAGCTACTCCGTCAGCACCAGCGGCCCGTTTCGCGTTACCGCCACCGTGTGCTCGAAATGCGCGCTATAGCTACCGTCTTCTGTTACGGCGGTCCACTTGTCGTCCAGGACGCGCGCTCCCGGCTTGCCGATATTCACCATCGGTTCAATAGCAATCACCATGCCTTCGCGCAGCCGTGTTCCATGGCCACGCGTGCCGAAATTCGGCACCTGCGGGTCTTCGTGCAGCCGAGTGCCGATTCCGTGGCCTACAAACTCGCGCACCACGCTGAAGCCGTTGGCTTCAACGTATTCCTGCACGGCCGCTCCCACGTCGCCAACGGTCTTGCCCAGCCTGACCTCGGCAATCGCTTTCTTCAGCGAGGTCTCAGTCACGTCGAGCAGCTTCTGCAACTCCGGCGCCAGGGACTTGCCCACCGGCACGGTGATCGCCGAGTCGCCGTAGTAACCATCTAAAACCACGCCGCAGTCGATGGAAACAATGTCGCCTTCCTTCAGCACCCGTTTTTCTGACGGGATGCCGTGGATGATTTCATTGTTCACCGACGTGCACAGCACGCACGGGTAATCGCAATAGCCCTTGAATGCCGGCTTAGCGCCAAACTCGCGTATCTTTTCTTCCGCTGCATTTTCCAGGTCCATCGTGGAAACGCCGGGGGCAACCATGGCTTTTACCGCATCCAGCACCTGGCGGACGATCTGCCCGCTCCGCTTCATCTTTGCCAGTTCGGATTGTGATTTGCAGTTAATCATTCTTGCTGTCAAATTACTCGGTGCCTGCCGCAGCAGCGCCGCCTTCAATAGCGCGAAACATATCCGCCAACACCTGCTCCACAGGTTGTTCGCCGTTGATCCGGCGCAGGCGTCCCTGTTTCCGGTAAAAATCCTCCAGCGGCAGGGTCTGGCGCTCATAACTTTTCAAGCGCTCAGAAATAACCTCTTCTGTATCGTCAACGCGCTGAAACAACTGGGTACCACAGACGTCGCAAACGCCATTTTCTTTGGGCGGCTGGAGATAGATATTGTAAATCTTGCCGTCGACAGGACAAGTACGGCGGCCCGTAAGCCGTTGCAGTAATTGATTATAACTCACATCAACGTCCACCACAACCGTTGGCCGCGTGTTCCCTGCCTTCCCCGCCAACTCACGGTCCAGCCATTCCGCCTGTGCCACCGTCCGCGGAAATCCATCCAAAACAAATCCCCGGTCACAATCCGGGTGCTTGATCCGGTCTGCCACCATGCCGTTCACCAGGTCATCGGAGACCAACTCGCCCCGTTCCATGACGGCTTTCGCTTTCCTGCCGAGTTCCGTGCCCCGGGCCACGTTGCTTCGCAGAATGTCCCCGGTGGAGATGTGGGGAATCCCATAATGCCCGGCAATCAACTTGGCCTGTGTGCCCTTGCCCGCCCCGGGCGGCCCCAACAGGACAATCGCACCCACAGGAATACTTCTCGAGCTCATAGCGTCCCCACCGCCGCCGGCCGAAATTTGTCTAACCCCAGAGCCTTCTGCCGCGCACACGGCCGCTGCGGGAAGTAAAGCCTTCATAATGGCGCATAACCAGTTGCGATTCGATCTGGTTCACAGTGTCCATGGCCACGCCCACCACAATCAGCAGAGACGTGCCGCCAAAGTAAAAATTCACGTTCAAACCGTGCAGGACCCATGTCGGCAGGCCGCTGAACAGCCTCGGCCCAATCCACGGGATGTGATCGAGATGGATACCGGCGATCATCCATTCCGGAATCAGCGAAATCAGGATCAGGTACAAGCCGCCCACCAACGTTACCCGCGTCAGCACGTCATTGATGTAATCGCGCGTGCGATGGCCGGGTCGGATGCCCGGAATAAAGCCGCCATACTTCCGCATGTTGTCCGCTACGTCTGACGGATTGAACACGATGGATACGTAAAAGTATGCGAAGAAGATGATGCCGACCGCATACAGCAGGGTGTAGAGCGGCTCGCCCCATTTGAGTTGGTCCAGCGTCCCGCCAAAGTAGCGATACAGCGTGCTGCCCGGCTTGAATGCGTTAGAAAGCGTAAGCATTTGCGGAATGCTGAGCAGCGAGGAGGCAAAGATCACGGGCATCACGCCGCCCGAATTCACGCGCAGCGGAAGGTGAGTAGACTGGCCGCCCATGATGCGGCGTCCTACCACGCGCTTGGCGTACTGCACCGGAATGCGCCGCTCTGAGCGTTCCATGAACACGATAAACGCCACCACCAGGACCATGATGGCGACCAGGAAAATCAGGGCAGGAACCGTAAAGCTACCCCAGGCCGATGACCGCGCTTTTTGCGCTAGATCCACAACGGCTTTCGGCAATCCCACGACAATGCCGGCGAAAATCAGCAATGACATGCCGTTGCCCACGCCGCGTTCGGTGATCTGCTCACCCAGCCACATGATGAAGATGCTGCCTGTGGTCAGGGTGATGATGGTCTTCAGGATAAAGCCCGTCCCCGGGTCTACGACAAAGTTCTGCGATTGCAGCGTAAAGGCGATGCCCATGCTCTGCAGGATGGAAAGGATCAGGGTGAGATAACGCGTCCATTGCGTGATTTTGCGACGCCCCAGGTCGCCTTCTTTTTGCAGGCGCGCCAGCGGCTCCCATACCACCGTCAGCAACTGCAGAATGATCGATGCCGTGATGTACGGCATGATCCCCAGGGCAAAGATGGTCAGCTTGCGCAGATTGCCGCCGCTGAACAGGTCATAGAAGCCCAGCAATCCGCCGCTCTGCTGTTCAAATGCCTTCTGCAGCGCGTCAGTATTGATGCCCGGTGTGGGAATGTGGGACCCAAAGCGGTAAACCGCCAGCATGGCCAGCGTGAACAGCACACGCTTGCGCAGGTCCGGTACTCGAAAGATATTCGCCAGTTTCTCGAACATTTAGGTCACTTTTTTCTTTAGTTTCGAAGGTGCCTTGCTTTTGCCCGTCTGGGATTCGTCCGTGGCCGGGGCCGCAGCGCCGCCGATAATTTCAATCTTGCCGCCGGCCTTGGTGATTTTTTCTTCGGCCGACTTGGAGAACTTATGCGCCTGCACGGTCAATGCCGTCTTTAGTTCACCATCGCCCAGGACTTTGATCAGATCGTTCTTATGTACTACGCCGTTCTTGACCAGGAGTTCCGGAGTAATGTTCTTTTCTCCCAGCCCAGCCAATCGGTCCAGGTTCACTACCTGGTATTCCACGCGGAAGATGTTGGTGAATCCGCGCTTGGGCAAGCGGCGATGTAACGGCATCTGGCCGCCTTCAAAGCCGCGCATCATGCGCGAGCCTGAGCGCGAGCGCTGGCCCTTGTGGCCGCGCGTTGACGTCTTGCCCATGCCGCTGCCCATGCCCCGGCCCACGCGCTTCTTGTTGGACGTGGCGCCCTTGGGAGGCCGTAAGTTCGATAAATTCGTTGGCACTTGATTTCCCTTTACGCAATCACCGCTGGTTCAACGTGCGATGACTACTCGGTTTCCCTGTCATTGATTGCCAAAACTGCCAAAATTGCCAATGATCGTCGAAATTGCTTGCTCCACTGAATCTCGACGTTTCATTTCCAAACTGCCTGCAACACAGCTTCTCAATTTGGATTTTTTGGCAATTGTCAATTCTGGCAATTGCTCGTGTCCGTTTACTTCTCCAAGATCTCTACCAAGTGCGGAATCTTGGCGACCATGCCGCGGATTGACGGCGTGTCCTCACGTTCCACCACCTGATAAAGCCGGGTAAAACCCAGCCCTTTGACTACCAGCTTGTGCTTGATCGGCGTACAAATTTTCGAGCGCACGTATTTGAGGCGAATTGTTTTTTTCTGTGCCGTCATTGCCTTACAGCTCCTGCAGCGTCTTGCCGCGCAGTGTGGCCACATCCTGGCGGTCGCGAAGTTTATAGAGCGCATCAAACGTGGCTTTGATCACGTTGTGCGGATTGGCCGTGCCAATCGATTTGGTCAGCACGTTCTGCACGCCCACTGAGGTCATCACCGCGCGTACCGCGCCGCCGGCGATTACTCCCGTGCCTTCCGGGGCCGGCTTCAGCAACACCCTGCCGGAACCAAACGTTCCCAGCACGGCATGCGGAATCGAGGTTTTGCTCAGGTTGACCCGCATCAGATTTTTCTTGGCCGATTCAATCCCCTTGCGGATGGCTTGCGGCACTTCCTTGGCCTTGCCGGAACCGTATCCGACTACGCCCGCACTGGGATCGCCCACTACGACCAGCGCCGCGAATGACATGTTTTTGCCGCCCTTGACCACCTTGGTCACGCGGTTGATGGCCACTACCTGGTCTTTCAACTGATAGTTTCCGGCATCGAGCTTTTTCTTCGTTGGTATTGCCATTTTATTTAGAACTCCAGACCTGCTTCGCGCGCCGCGTCCGCCAGCGCCTTGATGCGTCCGTGGTAGAGATATCCGCCACGGTCAAATACCACTTTCTTGATTCCTTTTTCCTGCGCCCGCTGCGCAATCTCTTTACCGATTTCCTTGGCGCTGGCTACGTTGCCGCCCGTCTTCTTGCCGCCCTTTTTCCCTTTGACCGTGCTTGCCGAGGCAAGCGTCTGGCCCGAGGTGTCGTCAATCACCTGAACATAAATGTGGTTGAGTGAGCGGTAGACGTTCAGCCGCGGCCGCTCCTTGGATCCGGAGAGCCTGCTCCGCAGCCGCTGGTGAATCCTTCGCCGTGTTTTGTCTTTCGAACTATCTGGAATCATATCGTTACCCTTTGCTTCGTAGCGCTATTGAGCGCCACGATCAAAAAATCTGTCTCGCCTGCCGGCAATCGGGTGATCCGGTGATTGGTTCATCGGGTGATCGGACTTAGATCACCCGGGCTCAGCATCACCCCATCATCCCTCTGCAAGCTTCACGT
>Ga0137380_10005727_pt1 | contig 11062 bp, 13 predicted proteins | sample SagtaG_17_FD_104809 | JGI IMG/M metagenome (GOLD analysis project Ga0137380, IMG submission 104809) | Vadose zone soil microbial communities from Sagehorn Ranch, Mendocino, California, USA - Sage2_L_100_16 metaG | ecosystem: Environmental > Terrestrial > Soil > Vadose zone | place: USA... | reverse complement strand
GGCGCGCTGGCGTCGGGCCGGCTGGCCGGGCGCGCCCGCGATGACGAGCTGACCGTTGCCGACCTGACCGGCCTGGGTGTCCAGGACGCCGCGATCGCCGCGCTCGTCGACCGGCTCGCGGCGGAACGCGGCGCGGGCCGGGACGTGGCGTTGGGGGAGTCATGACCGTGACCAGCCCGATCGCAGGCCTCGGCGCGACGATTCAGCGGCAGTCCACGACCGGTCAGGTTGCCGCCGCTCTGCGCGATGCCATCCTGTCCGGCGGAATACCGCCCGGCACGCCGCTGCGCGAAGCCGCGCTGGCCAGTGAGCTTGCCGTGTCCCGCAACACCATCCGCGAGGCCGCCCGCATCCTCGAAGGCGAAAGCCTGGTCCGCTACCAGATGAACCGCGGCATCGTCGTCGCTGCGATCACCGCCGAGGACGTCCGCGATATCTACGCTTCACGGTCAGCCGCGGAGATGGCCGGGCTCGACGCCCTGGTCGCGAGCCGGGATCCAGTGAGCTACGAGAAGCTGGCTGATCTCGTGCAGCGCATCGAGGATGCGTTCGCCGGAGGGGACGCCGCCAGCGTGGCGGAGAACGACAGGCTCTTCCACGCGGCGCTGGTCTCCGCCGCCGGCAGTCCGCGGCTGTCCCGGTTCCACGCGCGGCTCCGGCAGGAGCAGCGCCTGGCGCTGACCCTGGCCGAGCACTCCAGCCGCCGGCTCGGCCGGACGGCCGACGACCATCGCGACCTGCTCGACGCGCTGCGCGGCAGCCGGGCGCAGGCCAGCGCTCAGCTCGCGGCGCACCTGCACGCTGGCGCCGCCGAGCTGCAACGACTGATCGCCTTGCTCGCCCAGGAAGCCGCCGAGTAGTCCGGCCGCTGCTCGGTCGGCCTTGTCGCACCGCACGATCAGGAAGGAAGGTATCCATGACGCTCAGGCTGATCAACCCGGGGAACCTGCCGAGGCCCGAGACCTACACCCAGGTGGTCGTCGCGACGGGAAGCACGATGGTCTTCGTCGCTGGCCAGGAGCCCGAGGACGAGCACGGCGACCTGGTCGGCCCCGGAGACCTGGCGGCCCAGGGCCGCCAGGTCTTCGCGAACCTGAACCGCGCTCTTGCCGCCGCGGGCGCCGGCCCCGAGCACGTCGCCAGGATCACGATCTTCGTCGTTCGCTACCAGCGAGAGCTTCTGCCGGTGATCGAAGCGGCCCGTGCGTCCGTTTTCGCCGAGCACAAGCCCGCGGACACGCTGGTCGGCGTGGAGACGCTGTCCCGCCCCGAATACCTGATCGAGGTCGACGCGATCGCCGTCATCGGCAGCTAATGGCGAGCCCGCGTGGCGGCCGTGCTTGGCGGCCGTGCTGGCGGGCAGAATGCTGGTCATGCCTGGGCAAGAAGGCCGGGACCCGATCGTCATCCTCGGCGGCGGCCTCGCCGGGGGCAACGCCGCGGCGACCCTCCGCGATGAGGGCTTCCGCGGCCGGGTGATGATCATCAGCCAGGAACCCGGCGTTCCCTTCGGTCGTCCTCCGCTCTCGAAGACGTACCTGCGCTCCGAGGAGGACCTGCGAGGCTGGTACGTCCGGCCCGCGGGCTGGTACCAGGAGCACGACGTCGAGCTGCGCACCGGAGCGCGCGCGGTGGCCATCGATGCCGCCGCCCGCACGGTCGTCCTGGATCCGGACATCGAACTCAGGTTCCACCAGCTGCTGATCGCCACCGGAGGACGCAACCGGCGGCTTCGCGTGCCCGGCGCCGAGCTACCGGGCATCCACTACCTGCGCACGCTCGCGGAGTGTGACGCGATCAAGGCCCAGGCTGCCGCCAGCCGGCACGCTGTCGTGGTGGGAATGGGGTTCATCGGCTGCGAGGTAGCGGCGTCGCTGACGCAGCTCGGGGTGCGGGTGACCGTCATCTTTCCCGGGAAGGTGCCGCTCGCGAGGGTGCTTGGCGAGGATGTCGGCGCGCTGATCGCTAACATCCACCGCGCGAACGGAGTCGACCTGCTGGCCGGGGAGCAGGTCGCGGGGTTCGATGGCGCCACCCGCGTCGAGGCCGTCGTGACTGGCAGCGGCAAGCGCGTCGCCTGCGACTTCGCGGTGGTCGGTGTCGGGATCGCCCCGGAGGTTACGGCCCTCGCAGGATCGTCGATCGGGCAGGAGAACGGCGTCCTGACCGACGAGCGGTGCCGGACAAGCGCGCCCGGCGTCTACGCGGCAGGCGACGTGGCCAACCATCAGCACCCGCTGTTCGGGCGGATCCGCGTCGAGCACTTCAACAACGCGGAGAAGCAAGGAGCGGCTGTGGCCAGGATCATGCTTGGCTCAGCCGATCCCTACGCCTACGTCCACACCTTCTGGTCTGACCAGTACGAGCACAAGATCGAGTACGTGGGGCACGCCGCGACGTGGGATGACTTCGTCGTGCGCGGCAGCATGACCGAAGGGAAGCTGGTGGGGTTCTACCTGCTGGACGGCGTGGTGCGGGCGGCCGTGGGCCTGGACCGCGGCGGCGACCCTGAACTCGACCACGACGGCGAGATGGCTGCCGCCGGGCGCCTGGTGGCGCAGCGGGCGCGGCCAGCGCCCGGCAGGCTCGCCGATGGCCGCGCAGACCTGTGGTCGCTTGTGCCAGGCGGGTGACCGAACAGTTCAGCGCCGCTGAGCGTGCGCACAGTCCGGCTACCGCTGCCGTCACGCGTTCGAGAACAGCGGGATGTTCGCCCCGCTCGCCGGGGCCATGGGGCTGTCGAGCAGCGCGAGGATGAGGTCAGCGACATCGGCAGGCGTCAGGCCGGGACGCAGTTCCGGGTTGGCGCGGCGCAGCATCTGCGTGTCGACAGCGCCGGGGCTGACGCAGATCGCGCTGATGCCGTGCTTCTTTCCCTCGACCGCAACCGCCTCGGTGAGCCCAACGACCCCGTATTTGGAGACGTTGTAGGCGGCCAGGCCAGGGAACTTCTCGGTGGCGTAGACGCCGGAGAGCGAGGCGATGGTGACGATCCTCCCGCCTCCGGTTCGGCTCATCGCGGTGAACGCCGCGCGGCAGCAGAGAAAGGTGCCCGTCAGGTTCACGCCAAGCGTCTCGTCCCAGATCTGTGTGGTCGTCTCCGCGAACGGCACGGACGTCAGCGCGCCAGCCGCGCAGACCAGCGCGGCGGGACTGCCCGCCTGCCCGGCCGCGGCGAACAGGCGGTCGACGTCTTCCTGCTTGGTCACGTCGGCGGGTACCGCCCGGGCCGTCCCGCCGTCGCGCGCGATGCGGCTGGCCACGACGTCGAGAGCTTCGTGGTCACGGGCCGCGAGTATCACCTCCGCGCCAGCGCCTGCCAGGGCGCTGGCGGTGGCGGCGCCGATCCCGCGGCTGGCGCCGGTGACGACCGCCACCTGCCCGGCCAGCCAGTGCAGCGGGTCACCCATGGTCTGCCTCCGCGGTGCCAGTGCCGGCCATCCGGCGATAGACACGCTCGTGCGCGTCCAGGCTCTGCTCGAGATCGAGATGACGCTCGGCATGGCGGCGGCAGGCCGGGCGTGAGATCGCGGCCGTCCGCACGACGGCGTCAGCCGCCGCGCGCAGGTCGCCCGGGCGCACCAGGAAGCCGGTGAGGCCGTCCGCGATGACCTCGCTGAGCCCCCCGCGCCGGAACGCCACGACAGGGGTGCCGCACGCTTGCGCCTCGGCGGCCGCCATCCCGAAGGGCTCGTCCCAGCTGACGGGGTTCAAGACGACCGCCGCTTTGGCCATCGCCGCCCAGAGCGAAGCCCTGGCGACCGCCTGGTGGACCGTGACGCCCGGCAGTGCCAGCCGCGGGCCGATCTGGTCACGGGCATATCCGGCATCGTACGGGTCGCCGTACACGTCAATGGGCAGCCGAGCCGCGGCGGCGATGTCGATGGCTTCCGCGGCGCCCTTTTCCGGGCTCAGGCGGCCAGCGAACACGGCGCCGGACCCGGCCGCGGCTGACCAGGGGATGACGCGCGTGGGCACGTACGGCGGAAGGATCGCGTCGACGCGGGTGACCCGGCGCCAGGCCGTCGCCTGGAAGCCGGACACGGTCGCGACCAGGGGAGGGCTGCCGGAGCGCCCCGCCGTGTCCAGCGCCGTCGTCACCGGCCCGTCGGGCGGAAGGTGCAGCGTGTGCAGTACCGGGGCGGGCAGGGCGGTCGCGAGCCGGATGGCGGGTACGTCGAAGGCGTGGTTGTGGATCACGTCGTAGCGGCTTGCCCGCATGCTGGCGTACGCGGCGGCGAAGGCCGTCTCGGCCGCGGCGAAGGCGGCCTCCGCCACCTCTGAGGATGCGTCTGAGGATGCGCGCGACGATGCGGCTGAGGATGCGCGCGACGATGCGGCTGAGGATGCGCGCGGCGCCGCGGGCGCGAACGCGGCTGCCGAGCCGGTACCGGCGGGCGCGATGGCCCGGTAGAGCGTCCCCGCCAGGGCAACGGGGTCGGCTCCGGTGTCGATCACCCTGACCCCGGGAATCTCCGAGCCGGAGGCGGCGTAGACGTGAACCTCGTGCCCCCGGGCCGCCAGGCCGCGGGCCAGATCGGACACGAAAGCTTGCGAGCCACCGAGCTGCGGCTCTCCGATGGCGGTGACGAGTGGCGCCATGATCGCGATCTTCATCGAGGCAGGACTTTGAAGGCCACGTCGCGGGGCGGATTGATGCCCAGGACCTCGAACGGCACCTGCCGCAGGCCCCGTCGGCGCACTTCCTCCGCACCGCGCGGATAGAAGATCTCGGACAGCTCGACCGCCTTCTGGTGGCTGGGGAACTCGACGGCCATCGGGCCGTCGAAGCTGACGTACTGATAGCCGCGCGCGGTGAGCCAGTTGATGTTGTTCGGCCAGATGATGGCGACGCATCCGCCCGGCCGGCACACCCGCTCCATCTCGGACAGCCCGGGATCGCCCCCGTGCCCGGCCGCTGGCGTGAATGCCGAGCACGCGACGACGAGGTCGGCGAACCCGCCGGGAAGCGGCAGGTCATCGAAGAACCCGTGGAGCACGCGAACCTGCTCGTGTCCCGGTCCCGCGGCTGCGAGCTTCCGCAGCAGGATCTCGCGCAACGGCATCGCCGGCTCGATCGCTACGACCTCGCAGCCGCGGCCGATGAGGTCGAGCGTCAGCCGGCCCGTGCCCGCCCCGACCTCGACGATCCGCTTCGCGGCGCGCGGCAGCCAGCCGATGAGGCCCGGGTGGAGCCGCTCGGCGCAGGCGAGCTGGTCATAGAGATCAGGCTCGAGCCGATAGAGCAGTTCCCACGCCAGCGCCGTGTCCGTCAGGGGATCACCGGACCCCTGGGGGACGAACCGGCGAGCCTCCTCGGCGGTGAACACCCGTAGGTCTGCCGCGGTGTAACGCGCACGCAACTCGCGACCCGCTCCCGGCGGGATCTCAGGCTCGATCACCGACCTCTGCCCAGTTCTTGTCCGTCTCCCACACGCGCAGCCTCCGCAGCCGTCCATCGGGAAGGTCGGTCTTGAGCCGCTCCCAGAACGTGAGGGCCAGATTCTCGGCGGTCGGGATGCACCCGGCGAGCCAAGGGACGTCGGTGTTCAGGTTGCGGTGGTCCACATCGCGGATGACTCGCCTGCAGATGACGTCCGACAGGTACTTCAGATCCATCACGTACCCGTTGGCCTGGTCAATCTCTCCGCCGACGACGACCTCCAGGACGTAGTTGTGGCCATGCAGGTTGGCGCATTTCCCGAACACGCGCCGGTTCTCCTCATCGGAAAGGCCAGGGTCGTAAAGTCGGTGCGCCGCATTGAAGGACTCCCGGCGCCCGATCTGGACGGCTACCACACGGTCATCATTCCCAGGCGCCAGGGCACGAACCGGTCGTCGGATCGTGGCAGCAGGGCATGACAAGGTGAGCGGGCCGGACTCCCGCCACAGTGCTGCCAGCGGAGGTGTCGCCATGCAATTCCTCGTCACCATGACCACCCACGTCCCTGAGGGGACGTCAGCGGAGGCCGTCCAGGAGATCAGGGACCGCGAGGCCGCGCGTTCGCGCGAGCTGGCGGCGCAGGAGCACCTGCTGCGCCTGTGGCGTCCGCCGCTGCTGCCAGGGGAGTGGCGCACGCTCGGGCTGTTCGCCGCGGACGATGGTGCCGATCTCGAGGATGTCCTCGCCTCGATGCCGCTGCGGATCTGGCGCACCGACGAGGTGACGCCGCTGCGCCCGCACCCCAACGACCCGGCGCTGCAGGCCGATCCGGCCCGGTCGTCGGCGGCACAATCCGGGGACATGGCCGCGGAGTTCCTGACCACGTTCGTGATCACGGTCCCGGAGGGCACCCCTGCTCTGGTAGCCGACGACGCCAGCAACCGCGAGGCGCAGCGCGCGCGTGAGCTGGCGGGGCAGGGGCACCTCATCCGGCTCTGGGCGCTGCCTGGCGAGGGCCGCTCGCTCGGCCTCTGGCGGGCCAGGAACCCGGCCGGCATGCAGGCGATCCTGTCGTCGCTGCCGCTGGCCTCCTGGATGAGCGTGCAGACAACGCCGCTCACGCCGCACCCCAGCGACCCGGCGCTCACCAGCGGTTCATGACAGGGCAACGGCGACAAGCGGACCTGACCGCGAGATCGCTGTCGTCACCGGGGGTCCCGGGGCATAGGCGCCGGAATCGTCACCGCCTACTGGCGGCTCGTGCTGCGGCTGCCGCGTGACCGGGCGCCGGGTCGCTGGCCGGCTAACCAAGAGGGAGGGTTTGCGGTAGCAGGGAGAGTTTGCGGCATATTCTGTCGCAAACTCTCCCTGCTAGCCTGATCGCCGCATAAGCCCGGCAGCCAGCGCAGCCGGGCAGCCGCCGTCAGCCGGATTCGGCACCGGCCCGGGCGCAGCTACTCCCGCCGCGATGGCCCGGTGTTCGAAGGCCCGTGACTCGCCCAGCCATTGCTCGCACCGCGCATCTCCAAACCATTCACTGACCGGCATTCTCGAAGTACAGGAGCGCGGCGGCGCCGCTCTGCGCGACCGATGTCAGCGTCAGGTTCCCTGACCTGGCGCCGGGCGCATCGAAGAGGCGTCGTCCGGCGCCGAGCACGGTCGGGAAGATGAGCAGGCGGTACTCGTCAACGAGGTCCTCGCGCATCAGGTGGTGCGCGACGCCGAGGCTGCCCATGACGATGACGTCGCGGTCGTTCCGCTGGCGGACGACCTCCTCGCTCAGGGAGCCCTCGATCAGCGTGGAGTTGGCCCACGCGCTGACGTCGGTGAGTGTCCGCGACGCGACGAGCTTCGGGGCCGCGTTGAGCTTCGCCGAGAAATCGTCGGTGCGGCCCGGCCAGATCTTCGCGAACAGTTCCCAGGTCCGGCGGCCCACCAGGATCGCGCCGGTGTCCAGCCGCGGGCCGAGCCTGAACTTGTCCCCGGCTACGGCCTCGGGGCCGAACCGGAACGCCCAGCCACCCGCTGGCGTGCCGTCCGAGCCGTCCGGATCCTCGACGACGCCGTCCAGCGTGATGAACTGGATAACGATGACGCGGTTCATGATCAGTCCTTTCCCGGCCAGGTACCACCCGGCCTGCACGTGACGCGGTCGGGTGTACATACCGGCGGCAGCCGGCGAACTCATCGGCCCCGCGGCGATAACGTCGGGACCGTGACCAGGCGGCAGGCATGACGACCACGCTGCGCGCGGATTTCGAGGCCGCGACGGCGCCGTACCGGCGTGAGCTCGTCGTGCACTGTTACCGCATGCTCGGGTCGGTGCACGAGGCCGAGGATCTCGTGCAGGAGACGCTGCTGAGGGCCTGGCAGGCCAGGGACCGCTACGACGCGGAGCGCGCGTCCCTGCGCACCTGGCTGTACCGGATCGCAACCAACGTGTGCCTGACGGCGCTCGAAGGCAGGCAGCGCCGGCCGCTGCCGTCCGGCCTCGGCGCGCCGAGCGACGACGAGCACGCGCCGCTGGTGCCTGACTTCGCCGTGCCGTGGCTGCAGCCCTTGCCCGACGGCTACCTCGGCGGTGACCAGCTGGATCCGCAGGCCAGGACGATCGAGCGCGACAGCGTCCGGCTCGCGCTGGTCGCGGCCATGCAGCTGCTGCCGCCGCGGCAGCGTGCGGTGCTGCTGCTCCGCGACGTGCTCGGTTTCAGCGCCGCTGAGGTCGCCGCGCAGCTCGAGACCTCGACCGCGGCGGTGAACAGCGCGCTGCAGCGGGCCAGGGCCGCGCTGGCCGAGTCAGGACCGCGGCAGCACGAGCTGCGGCAGCCCGATGACCGTGCAGTGCGGACGGCCGTCGAGCGCTACATCCGCGCCTTCGAGGCCGCCGACATCGACGCGCTGGTCGCCTTGCTGACCAAGGACGCCGTGCTCGAGATGCCGCCGGTCCCGCTCTGGTACGCCGGTCGCGCCGGCTACGGCCGGTTCATCGCCCGCGTCTTCGCGGCGCGCGGCACGGGCTGGCGCATGCTCCGGGCCGCGGCGAACGGACAGCCCGCGCTCGCCGCCTACTGCCCCGACGGCGCCCGCGGCTGGCGGCTGCACACGGTGCAGGTCCTGACCGTTACCGAGCATGGAATCTCGGCCAACATCGTGTTCGGTGACCCGCGGGTGTTCGAGACCTTCGGACTCAACCAGGCGCTGTTACCTGACCATTGACGGAACTGTAGTCAGCAGCGCGGAGCTACTTCCACGTGCTGCCGTTCCACCGCAGGATCAGCGCCGTCGGCCGGCTCGCCGGACCGGCGTGGCCAACCGCCCACGCGTTGCTGCTTGACGTGGCCGCGACGCCGAAGAAGTCCCCGCCAGTGGGCGGCATTGGCACGTGCGCCCGCGTCCAGGTGCCGCCCTTCGAACGCAGGACGAGCGGGAAGTCGAGGCCGTCGCCTCCGGTGCCGCCGACCGCCCAGGTATTGCGCGTCGAGGTAGAGACCGCGCCGGACATTCCGTATCGCTCGATGCGCGCCCGCGCGTTGACGGTGGGCACGAAGCCGAGCCCGACGGACCAGGCGGCGGACGTGCCAGGCACGGTCGCGACATCGCGCACGATCACGCGCTGCTGGCCCGCGATCACGGCGCCCAGCACCTTCGACCAGCGATGGCCGTTGTAACGCAGATAGGTTGCCCGGTTTCCCGTTTGCTGCCCGAAGTCGAAGATCCACAAGTGGCCGGCTGCGTCGCCGGAGATGCCGGTGAGCTCACCGAGAGATGGCGCCGTCAGGCCGGCCGGAACGCTCACCCGGCGCCATGAGGTCCCGTTCCACCTGAACAGGAGCATCCTGCTCGAGTTGTTCACGCCGCCGACCGCCCACGCGTTCGTCGCCGACGCCGCGAAGACGCCGGTCAGGTAGCCGAACCTGACGAACGGGACCGGGGTCGAGCGCCATGAGCTGCCGGTCCAGTGCAGCGCGAGGGGCCCGCCGTCGAGGCTGGACGTGACGTAGTTGCCGACGGCCCAGGCATCCTTGCCGGTGCGGGCGACAATCTGGTCCAGGTTGCAGAAGGTGAAGGCGCACGGGTAGGACTGCTGCCTCCAGCCCGTGCCGTTCCAGCCGAAAATCTGCGACGAACCAGAGGCCGACGCGATCAGCCACGCCCTGCCGCCGGGCGCCGCGGTGAGGCCCAGGTTGCCGTAGAAGGTTCCGTGTGTTCCTGGAAAGGCGCTGTTCCGCCAGCCGTGCCCGTTCCAGTGCAGCAGGTGCTCGGTCGTGCCCGACGGCTCTTGCCCGAGCGCCCAGGCATTGGTCGCCGACGATGCCGCGACGAACCCCAGACCTCCTGGCCACGCTGAGGGCAGGCGGGCGCGAGACCAGCCGCGCCCGTTCCAGCGCTCGATGAGCGGGCTGCCCGGCCGGCTGCCGTTACTGCTGAACCCTTCGACGCCGACAGCCCAGGCCAATCGCTTGCTCACCGGCGCGAGGCCATTCAGGACGTTGTTCGGCGCCAGCCGGGGACCGCGCACAATGGTCCACGTCTGGCTCGCTGCTGGTCCCCCGGCAAAAGCCGGGGCCGTGCCCAGGCTGGCGACGGTCAGCGCGGCCAGCAAGCCGGTCAAGACGGCACGGTTCCCTGGCACCTGCCTGACGGGCGAAGCGGCCATCGAACCTCCCGGCTCCTGGCTGACTGACATAAACTGATCTATCAGTATGCCGTTACGCATTTCGGGACGACGACGTTTCGCTCGCAGCCGTTCTCATCTCCCGGGTGCGGGGGCCTAGCGGCCACACGGCAGCGTCCGAGCCTGTGAAGCCAACCGGATTCAGCCAAGGGGCGCTGAAACAGCGCTGAAACGGCGATGAGATCTGCTCGCCGCCAGCAGTCGCAGCATTGCCTATAGGGAGCAATCCCCGGGCGCCGCCTGCCGGGGAGGGGTCCGCATGCGTGCTGTGATCTAGCTTCGCTTGCCAGTCGTGGCCTAGCGTTGACCGGCGCGGCAGGAGATCCTGCGTGTGACGGCACCTGTGGAGGTGGTGGTTCATGACGGGCGAGACAATCTGCGATCTGCTGAAGCCTCTCATTGGTAAGTCCGGGTCGTTTTCCCTGATCGTCAGCAGGATCGGGCCGATCGGCTTCGCGGAGAGCGAGGGCAAGAAGCTGACCGGCGTGGAGCTTCGCGAAGACGGCCTCGTTCGCCTCGAGCGCGAGACCGGGTGGACCGTCCTCGATCCGGCGGAGGTCGTGGCCGTGGCGTGGACCGGCGAGACGGAAAGCTCCCCTGGCCTCTTCCTGTGACGGGACGTGCTAGTCGTTGACGTGCAGCAGGTCTTGCTCGCTCAGAAGCTTGTCGAGCCTGGCCTGGTCGACGCGGCTGACCAGATCAGTTTCTTCGTGGCGGTCACGGACGACCTTGGCCAGCGTGAACGCCGAGGTGACGACGTAGAGCAGCCCGAGGGCAAGAAAGGCACGGACCCACGTTGTTGTTCTGGGTCGCAGTGGAGTGCTCATGCGCCAATCCTCACCGGCACCGTCCGGGGCCGCGTGAGTACGACTACTCATTCCCGCTAGGCGCTCCGCCTCATTCCCGCCCCCACAGCGTGGGCGCGAAGCTGCTGCTAGAACGACAGCACCGCGCCCACGCTGTCAGTTATCAGCCAGCGGGAGCGGCGCGGGGCCGGGCCGGCT
>Ga0137380_10005724_pt1 | contig 11063 bp, 12 predicted proteins | sample SagtaG_17_FD_104809 | JGI IMG/M metagenome (GOLD analysis project Ga0137380, IMG submission 104809) | Vadose zone soil microbial communities from Sagehorn Ranch, Mendocino, California, USA - Sage2_L_100_16 metaG | ecosystem: Environmental > Terrestrial > Soil > Vadose zone | place: USA... | reverse complement strand
CGGCGGGGGCCTGGTTGACGGCCAGGTCCTGGAGAGCGGCGGAGGCCTCGAGCAGACCGGGCGGGGCGCTGGCGCGGAGACGCGCGCGCAGGTTGGTGGCGGTGACGGCAAGGTCCCAGAGTGACGGCTGGGGCTCCTGGGGTGTGGGAGAGGCTGGCTGGTCGGAGGGGGTAGGGAGGGCTTCGACCAGGGGGCGCAGGACGCTGCTGACCAGGCGGGCGGCGCTGCGGGGGTCGCCCTGGTGCGCGCGTACCGTCTGGCAGGCGGAGCCCAGGAGGGCGGCCACGCCGGCGAGCGCGGGGTCATCGGCGGAGGCAAGAGGCAGGGCCGTTCGGTAATAATCTTCGGCGCGGGCCAGCAGGGTGGCGAGGTCCTCAGCCGGAGCGGGGGGTTCGGGGACGTAGCGGGCCGGCAGGTGGACGGCGAGGGCGTCGGCGATCCCGGCCAGGCTGGACCGGACCTCCCGCAGGCCGTCGGTCACCTGCATGTCGCAGGGGCCGCCGGGTTCGCAGAAGTCGGCGGCCTGGCGGATGCGCTCGGTGAGCAGGATCCAGGCCGCCTCGCGGTGCGGCAGCACGTAGTCGGACTCGTAGAACAGCTCGAAGCTGGGCCCGGCCGTGCGGCCGGGGTAGTCCGGGCCCGCCGGGAGCGTCGCGACCAGGTCGCCGAGCGGCTTGATGGCCTGGAACATCAGCGCGATGGTCGCGTCGGCCAGCGCCTTGAGCTGCGGATCGGTCTCCTCGGTGTGGGCGAAGAACCGCTGCAGCATCAGCAGCAAGATCTCGTAGGAGACGTTGAACAGGTCCATCACCCGCTTGGTCACCGGGTCGGTGACCAGCGGGATGTCGGTGTCGCGCTCGGCCGGCCTGACGTTGACCGGGAGCACCGGCCGGACCGGGTCGAAGGCCGGGTTGGCCTCGCAGAGCTGCGTGTACTCGTCGAGGATCGCCACGAACTGGCCGAAGTGCGCGCGCTGCCAGTGCCCGCGGGGCCCCTCGCCCTGCTCCAGGATCTCGTCGATGGCCCGCTGCGCCGAGGCCACGTCGGTGACCGCGACCAGCTCGGGCCAGCCGAAGTACGGCTGGGTGGCCTGCGCCCGGGGCGGGCCGACGAACAGCCACCGCTCGCCGTACTTCTCCGCCAGGTGCGCGATCCCGGCCTCGATGGACCGGTACAGGTGCCCCACGGTGGCGAAATCCTGGCCGCGCGGGACGATCTCGCCGTGCTGCATGGCCGGCGCGGCCCGGTGGAACGCGGCCATCCCGGCGGCGTCCTCGATGTCCATGCCCTCGGGGCGCTCGAGGAACATGAAGTGGCGCAGCGCCTGGTCGCCGAACGGGATCAGCGCCAGGTGCACGCCGGCCGGGTAGTGGCTGGCGGGCTGCGGGTAGTTCGGCCGGGACAGGTGCGGCGCCGCGCCGATGGCGGACAGCAGGTTCTGCACCAGCGACAGGTGCAGCATCTCCTGGGTGGCCACGTGCGAGATCTGCTTGCGCCATCGCGTGACGGCTTGTTCTTCCTCGGCCGTGAGGCCCTCGTCCTGCGACTGCTTCAGGCTGAAGGCTGCGTACAGGTACTGGCACATGATCCCGTGCTCGAGCTCCGCGGCCTCGCAGAGCATGTAGATCAGCGCCTCGCGGTGCTCGATCACGAACGGGGCCTCGGGTGGGGCCAGGCCGCCCCGGCTGGCGATCACCTGCGCGAGCCGTCCCCGCGGTAGTGGCTCTTCGGTCATTGCTGTGTCAGCCTCCCTGGCCTTAGTTTGTCCCCGTGGGCCGGGCTCGCGCGATGGTTAGGATTGAGCCCTCGATGAACATAGAAATGCGGCACCTTCGTTATTTCGTCGCGGTCGCCGGGGAAGCGAGCTTCACCGCCGCGGCGCAGCGCGTCCACGTGACCCAGCAGGTCCTGTCCACGCAGATCCGGCAGCTCGAGGACGCGGTCGGCGCCGAGCTGCTGCGGCGGACGAGCCGCGGCGTGGCGCTCACCGCGGCGGGTTCGGCGTTCCTGGGCTTCGCCCGGGAGAGCCTGGCGTCGCTGGACCGGGGGGTGAGGGCGGCCCAGAACGCGGCGCATGCGGTATCCGGGCAGCTCAGGGTGGGGCTGAGCGCGGCGACCGGGGGTCCGGCGCGGACCCGGGTGCTGACCGCGTTCGAAAGCGCATACCCCGAGGTCACGGTCCGGCTGCTGGTGTACGACCTGGCCCAGCCGGCCGCGGGGCTGCTGGACCACGCGAGCGACGTCGCGATCTTGCGGCCGCCGGTGGACGCGCCGGGCATCTGCCTGGAGCAGGTCTCGGCGGAGCCGCGGGTGTTCGTGCTGCCTTCGGGTCATCCGCTGGCGTCCCGGTCGTCGCTCGGGCTGGCCGACGTGGCCGGGCTGCCGTGGGTGGCCGCGCCGCTGGCGGTCGACGGGTGCGCGCCTGCGGCCTTCAGGGACGACTGGCTGATGTCCCCGCGGCCGGGCGGCGACGTGCCGGTCATCGGCGCGGAGGCCAGGACGATCGAGGAGTGGCGCGAGCTCATCGCCGCCGGGCGCGGGATCAGCCTGTGCCCGGCCTCGTCGGAGGCGTTCAGCGCCCGGCCCGGCATCGTGTTCGTGCCGGCCCGGGACGTGCCTTCGACATCGCTGTGCGTGGCCTGGCGGGCGGACGACCTGCGGCCCGCGGTGCTCGGCTTCGCCAAGGTGGCGGCGGGGACGTAACGGCACATTCCGTCTATCCTGGCCGGCACCGGCCGGGCGGGCCAACAGTTAGCCCGGATGGCGCCACAGCTCGCGGCTGTGGCGTGATTTCACGGCTTGTCTTACGGCTTGATGTGGTCGCGCCAGGAGTGGGCGGGCTCGAAGCCGAGCACCTGGCGGGCGCGGTCGATGGCCAGCAGCGTGCCGAACTCCGGCACCTCGCGGGCCAGCGGGACGCCGGGGTAGACCTCGGCGAGGAGTTCGGCCGACGGGCGGTTCATCACGGTGTCCGCGGCGGCGATGATGAAGGCCGGGCTGCCCTGGACCGCGTCCGCGGGGGCTTGGAGGGCCAGGCGGCAGGACGCGGCCACGTCCCGCTCGTCGATGTAGCCCCACAGGTTCCACTTGCGCGCGTGCGGGTCGTCCCAGAACCCGGGGAACTCCTGGTACCACTCCGGGGCCATGATGTTGGAGAAGCGCAGCGCGACGAAGGGGATGCCGGACCAGTCCGCGAGGTGGCGGGCGATCGTCTCGCTGGCCACCTTGGACAGCGCGTAGGTGCTGGTCGGCACCGGGTAGTGGTCCTCGTCCACCGGCGCGTACCGCGGCGGGGTGTCGAACGGCAGGCCGAGCGTGGTCTCGCTGGACGCCCACACCACGCGGCTCAGCTTCAGGCTGGCGGCGGCCTGGAACACGTTGAAGTTCATGGCCATGTTGTCGTTGAAGGTGACCGCGGGGGTGCTCAGGCCGGGCGCCGGGATGTTGGCCAGGTGCACCACGGCGTCGGCCCCGCTGAGCGCCTCGACCGCCTGGCCGTAGTCGGTCAGGTCGGCCCGGAGCATCCCGTCCTCGCGGTCGGCTCTAGTCACCGCCACATCGGCCGGGGTCACGTCGTAACCGTGCGCGCGCAGGTCGGCCACCACCGCCCGGCCCGCCTGCCCGCTCGCTCCCGTCACGCAGATCCGCTGTGCCATCGCAGCCCCTTCTCCTGTTACTAAGGGTGTCCGGTGTCCCAATGGCGGACCAGGTTCTTGCCCTTTATCGCGGCTCCGCATGTCTGGCATTTATACAGGCTCTCCATGCCGTTGTCGCGAATGAGGGCTTTCACCTCGTCTCTGGTCAGCACGCCGGGGACCACTCGCTGCTCAGCCTCGCGCTGCATCCGCCACTCATGCTCACGCAGGGTCTTGCGCTGAGCCTGCTGCTCAGCTTCCCGCCGGGCCTGCTCGTCGGCGGAACGCCGGGTGCGGTCCGCTGCCCGCTGCCCAACGGCACGCTGCGCCTGCGCAAACTCGTGACCTGCCTGACTATCGGCCCGCGGGTCCTCCCCGAGTGCTCATGGTCAAGATGGCTGAGCAGGTTCCTGCCCTTCACCGCCGCTCCGCATTCCGGGCATTCATAGAAGGTCTCCATGCTGTTGTCGCGCAGGAAGGTCTTCACCTCCTCCCTTGACAGCCAGGCCGGGGGGACGGGCTGTTCGCCCGCCCAGGCGCGTTCCTCGGCTTCACGCTGGGCGCGCTCTTCGGCTTCACGCTGGGCGCGCTCCTCGGCTTCACGCTGGGCGCGCTCTTCGGCTTCACGCTGGGCGCGCTCTTCGGGCTGGTCTGGCGGGCGCGGGGTAAGCAATGCTGACTGTGCGCCGGCGGATGCCAGCAACGCTGCTGCCTCGGCCGACACCATGCGGCTGTCGTCCTCGGCGAGACGCTCGATTTCCTCCTGCACGGTGGCGCGCACGACAGGGCTGCCGTTCTTGTACAGGCGCGTCAGGTCCCTGAGCGCGTTCAGGCGGTGCTGCGCGATGGGGCTATCCAGCGCATGACGCATGTATTCCGGCAGCGACCAGTGCACGTTTCTGGCGATAAGAAGACGGCCCTCCTTGTCGGCCTGCAGCTTAGGCCGCTGCCGCGGCATCTCCTCGACGACCTTGTCATGCACGTAGTCATAGAGTTCTTCTATCGTGATATCCCCGTCATGGTCGAGATCCGCGCTTCCGTCTTGCCGGCCGGCGACCAGGTGCCGGGTGAACACCGATTGCTCGGCGTCGCCCTGGAGGTTGTTGCCCTCGAAGGCGTATTGAGTGGAATCGGTGGCGGTCAGCACGGTCCGCCCCCGGCCATGGAAGCGCTCGAGCGTATGGACGGAAGGATCAGCCCTGGGGATAAGTCCGACCGGAAACGCGCCACTGTAGCAGCAGTCGAGCACCAGGACCTGCCGGCGAGCCGGGCAGGCCTCCATCGCGCGATGGGCCTGCACAGCAGGCAAAGACGTGAACAACAGGCTGTCCCGCCTGGTGTTGGCCATAGCGAAATACAGCTCACCGTCGTCGTCTTTCAGGCCATGGCCGGAAAAATAGACCAGCACGAGATCATCGCTTCGCCGGTTCCGGAAAAAGTCGCCCAGCGCTGCCCCCACCTGATGGTGCGGCTCGTTGATCAGCGTCGTCACCTCGAAGCCGGCGATGGCTGGATTCCCGAGCACCGCGGCAAGCGATTCGGCGTCATGCGCGGGTGCCGCCAGCTGCTGGAGCCCGGGATCTTGATACTCGTAGGTAGCGATCAGCATCGCCACGCTGGCGCCCATGGCTACGTTATCGAGTGCCTGCGCATGAAAGCGCTCATGAGCTCGGCTTTTTGTCTGGCCGAGGCTCGCTCGATCTCAATGGTGTCGCCATCGATGGTCACCACAATGCGGCCATTTCCCGAACCCCTATTGAGCCAGTCGCGCATCGCCCCGATCAGTGCGGTAAATACCCCGTTCGAAGCGCTCAGCGCGACCACAAGCGCGCCGATGGTGACCGGATCACCCTTAGCGCCGGCCGGCGCGGTTCCGGCCGCCGCCGTTTCAACCGACTCAACGTCCAGGCCCGCGAGTTCGGAACGCAGCTGGCGGGTCAGCCGCTCATGTCTGTCCGGGTCGGTTTCCGAACCTGGCTCAAACGTCACGTGCACCCGTACCGTGTCACCGGAGTCCGGAGTCCCCCTGTAGCCGCTCATCTGGCCTCGCCTGTCGTCCGATTGCCGGCTCCATCTTCCGCCGCGCCGCTAGCGGGGAGCAAGCCATTGCGCGAGTTTGACGCACGATCGGGGAAGGAATGCCCGCAGCGGGCTAGCGCAGCTGCCAGACGGGCCCGTCCGGGGTGTCGGTCACCTGGACGCCGAGCTCGTCGAGCTCGGCGCGGATCTGGTCGGCGCGGGCCCAGTCGCGCTCCTTGCGGGCCTGGGTCCGGTCGGCGACGAGCTCGGTGATCGCGTGCCGCTCCTCGGCGGACAGGTCGCCGAGCGCGCGGCGCTGCTCCAGGTCCCCCGGTTCGAGGGTGGCCAGGCCCAGGCCGAGCAGCGCGTCGGCGGCGGCCACCACCGTGCGCAGCCCGCCAGGGGTGAGGGCCGGCTCGCGCAGCGCGTCCTGCAGGGCGGCGAGGATCTTCGGGGTGCTCAGGTCGGCCGCGATGGCCGCGTCGATGGTGTCCAGGAGCCTCATCGCGGCGGGGTCGCCCTGGACGGCCGCGGCGGCGCCGGCGAGGGTCTCGACGGCCAGCAGCGGGCGCAGCGGCTGCACCCGGGCGACCAGCCGGCGCAGCGTGGCCTGGGCCGCGTCCACCGCCGCGGTGGTGAAGTCGAGCTGGCTGCGGTAGTGCCCGCCGAGCAGGAACAGCCGGTACGCCATCGGGTGGTAGCCGGCCTCGGTCAGGTCGGCCAGCCGCGGCGCGCCGCCCGCCGACTTGGCCATCTTCTCGGCGCCCAGCTGCAGGAACTCGTTGTGCAGCCAGTACCGCACCCACGGCTGGCCGTCGCCGAGGAACGCCTGGCTCTGCGCGATCTCGTTCACGTGGTGCAGCTCGCGGTGGTCCACGCCGCCGGTGTGCAGGTCGAAATGCCGGCCGAGCAGGGCCATGCTCATCACCGAGCACTCCAGGTGCCAGCCCGGCGCGCCCCAGCCCCACGGGGAGTCCCAGCGCAGCACCCGTCGCTTGCCGGGCTCCTCCGCCCGCCACAGCGCGAAGTCGGTCTTGCGGCGGCGCCCCTCCACGTGCTCCAGCCGGGCCGCCTCCAGCTGGCCCTCGGTGCTCATCTGGGCCAGCTCGCCGTAGCCGGGGTCCTTCGCGGTGTCGAAGTACAGGCCGGAGGGCAGCTGGTAGGTGAAGCCGTCCTGGTCCAGCTTCCTGGCGAACTCGATCATCTGCGGCACGTAGGCGCTGGCCCGGGGGTACTCATCGGCGGGCAGGATGTTCAGCGCGGCGGTGTCGACCAGGAAGACGTCGGTGTAGAAGGCGGCGATGTCCAGGACCGAACGCCGCTCCCTGGCCGCCGCGACCTCCAGCTTGTCCTCGCCGGTGTCGGTGTCGGCGACCGCGTGCCCCACGTCGGTGATGTTCACGACGTGCTTCACGCCGATGCCCCGCCAGCGGAAGGCGCGGCGGAGCGTGTCCGCGAACACGTACGCGCGCATGTTGCCCAGGTGCGGGAACGCGTACACGGTCGGCCCGCAGGTGTACATGCCGGCCACTTCGGCGGCAGGAGCGAAGTCCTCCATCCGCCGGCCCAGTGAGTTGTACAGCCGCAGCTGATGGTTGCTCGACACGATGCCCCACCCTACCGGGGCGGGCGGGCGCCGGTGCGGCGGCGCTTGCCGTGGAACTCGTGGTCCCGCCGGATCAGGCCCTCGATCTCGGCGCGCTGCTGACGGGTCAGCTGGCCGTCCGGCGAGGCGCCGATCAGGGCCAGCACGTCGGCGGTGGACGTGACGACGATGACGGCCGGGTGCCGGACCGTGCCGAGCCTGGACCGCCGGTGGGCCAGGATGACCACGCGCCGGACCTCGGCCGGCTGGCCGCGCTGGCGCAGGAACCGCTCCAGGTCGTCGGCCGGCTCGTTGAGCTGCCCGCTGGGCGAGCGCCCCAGCCGGTCCGCGACCGGCCGCTGCTCGACCAGGTTCCCGTAGTTGTCGTGCTTGTCGGCCCGCCAGCGATCGCCGTCGACGTGCACGGTGGCGTTGAGGTTCTTCACCTCGATCGCGAACAGGCCCCGCGGGCCGAGGAGCAGGTGATCGATCTCGCCGCGCCGGTTGCGGTACCCGCGCAGCAGCGTCCAGTCCGCGCCCAGCGCCCGGCCGAGTTCGGTGGCCACCAGCTGCTCGCCGGCGATCCCGGCCCGGATCTTCTCCTCCAGGTCGGTGGGGTGCCCGGCGGCCGGGACCGGCGGACGGGGCAGGCCGCGCTTCTCCCGCCAGACGCCGAGGGCCAGCTTCAGCCAGGGCCACCAGCGGCGCCGGACGCGGGCCCGGTCCCGCTGCACGCGCAGGGTCTGCACCCGGGCGCGGTACCTGACGAGCTCGTCCTCGTACACGGACAGCACCCGCCGCTCGGCGGCCTGCCGCCGGCGCGCGGCGTCACCGAGCATGTCGCCGGGATGGTTGGAGAGCTCAACCACGTTCATGGGGGCGGGCACCAGGTCCGTTCGGTGTCATTTTCTGACTATGTACCCGGAGCCGCCGGCTTGTCCCCACGACGACGGCGGTGATCAGCCCGCCAGGATCATCATCCGGCGCGGCAGCTCAGGGGCCGCGACGACGCACTGACCCGGCTTGATCGTCGCGCCGGGCGCCTTGACCAGCCCGGGGCGGCAGATCGCGGGCAGCATGACGCACTGGCCCCGGGCGGTGCCGTGCGGCAGGACGACCCGGACCGGGAGCAGGACATGGGAGAACCGCGACCCGGCCTTGATGTCGGCCCTGATCTCGGCCTTGATCTCGGCCGGGCCGACGACCATCACCGGCCCGCCGGGCGCCGACGTCCGGAAGACGCAGGCGACGCCGGTCAGGCGGGCCGGCGCGGGCGGCGCGCTGCGGGCGCTCGCCGCGGCGGCCGGGCCCGGCGGGCGGACCTGGGCGGCGACGTAGCAGCTTCCGGCCACGGCCACCAGCGCCGCCATGGCCATGGCCACCGCGGTGCGGCGCGAGTCGGCCAGCGCCCGTCCCCTTTCGGCGGCCGCGGCGGAGGCCAGGTTGAGCGCGCCCTGCGCCGGGGTGGTCTCGCCCGCGGCGATGAGCTCCTCGGTCAGCCGGACGACCTCGGCGCCGTACCGGTCCCGCCAGGCCCGCGGGTACAGCGCCAGCAGCAGGCGGACCAGGTGAGCGTTCATCCGGCGGTTCATGACGACGCCACCGCGATGCGCTGCAGCCCGACCTCGGCGATGCGGGCCGACTCGGTGAGCCGCGCGTAGAGGAACTCCTGGCCCGCCGGGGTGATCCGGTAGGGGCGCCGTCGCTCCTCCGCGGGCAGCGCCTCCACCAGCCCGGCCTGCTCGAGCTTGGCCAGCGCGCTGTACAGCGTGCCCGCGCCGAGCTTGACCCCGGCGAAGCCCTCGATGTCCTTGATCAGCGCGTATCCATGTTTCGGCCAGTCGGCGAGGCTGGTCAGGATCAGGATGCTGCGGTCCGAGGAACCGCGGATGGAGTCACTGGTCATGGGCCGCCTCCTCGATGGCTCCAATAAGAGTACATCGGAAAGTGTAATAACGGAAGGCGCGGGCCGGTCAGGGACGGACAGACCAAATAGCCTGATGCGAACCGAGGGGAGCGTGACCGCAATGTCTTTGTCCTGCGCCGCCCGGCTGCCACAGCTGGCCGGCCGCCCGATGGTCACCGACGGCGGCCTGGAAACCGACCTCATCTTCCATCATGGGGTCGACCTGCCCCTGTTCGCCGCCTTCCCGCTCATCGACAGCCCCGGGGGACGGTCCTTGCTGACCGCTTACTACGACGAATACGCGACGATCGCCCGGCGGGCCGGCGCCGGGCTGATGCTGGAGTCCGCTACCTGGCGGGCGAACCCAGACTGGGGCACCCGGCTCGGCTACTCCCCGGCAGGCCTGGCGCGGGTCAACCAGGCCGCGATCAGCATGCTCGCGGAGCTGCGCGACAGCTACCGTGACGGCCTCACCGACGTCGTGATCAGCGGGATGGTCGGCCCGCGGGGCGAGGGCTACCAGCACGGGGCCGCCGACCTGGACGAGGGCGACATCGGCCTGCTGGCTGACGGCCACCGGCAGCTGCTCTCCGCCCTGCCGGCCGTGACCATCGTGGGCGGGTGCTGCGGGACCGACGCCCGGCACGTCAACGCACTGTGGGATTAGGACGCGCTGCGAGTTTATCTGCCGTGCTGACCGGCTGGGCGGCATGGTGGGCGGATGAGCCACTCTGCTGCACGCACCCATGGCCACTCCCCCGGCCACGACGGCCAGCCGGTGACGGTCCGGGACACCGTGCTGCGGGCCGTGCGCCTGTTCTACCGTGGGGGCCATGCCTGAACGGTTTCAGGCCATCGAGCCGTACGACGCGGGGATGCTCGACGTGGGCGACGGCCAGCGGATCTACTGGGAGGCTAGCGGCAACCCGGCCGGCAAGCCGGCGGTGGCGCTGCACGGCGGGCCGGGCGGCGGCAGCACGCCGGGACGGCGCCGGTCGTTCGACCCGGAGGCCTACCGGTTCGTCCAGTTCGACCAGCGCGGCTGCGGGCGGAGCACGCCGTCGGCCGCCGACCTTCGCACCAGCCTGGAGAGCAACACGACGTCGCATTTGATCGGGGACATCGAGAAGCTGCGGGAGCACCTCGGCATCGAGCGGTGGCTGGTCTGGGGCGGGTCGTGGGGGGTGACGCTCGGGCTCGCCTACGCCCAGCGCTACCCGGAGCGGGTGACCGAGATGGTGCTGGTGTCCTGCACCATGACCCGGGCGTCCGACGTGCACTGGCTCTACCACGAGTCGGGCCGGTTCTTCCCCGCGGAGTGGCAGCGGTACGCGGCCGGCGCGGGGTTCGCCGACGACCTGGTCGCGGCGTACGACCGGCTGCTCAACGCGCACCCCGACCCTGAGGTCCGGTTCCGCGCGGCGCGGGACTGGTGCGACTGGGAGGACGCGGTCGTCTCGCTGGAGGAGGGCTGGACGCCGTATGAGCGGTTCGGCGATCCGGAGTTCCGGATGACGTTCGCGCGGCTGTGCGCGCACTACTTCTCGCACGCGGCCTGGCTGGAGGACGGGCAGCTGCTGCGCGACGCCGGGCGGCTGGCCGGGATCCCCTCCGTGCTGATCCACGGCCGCCTCGACATCGGCGGGCCGCCGGACGTGCCCTGGCTGCTGCACCGGGCCTGGCCGGGCTCGGAGCTGCACCTGGTCCGGACCGGACACCAGGGCGGGGACGAGATGACCGAGCGCATGATGACGGCGCTGAACCGCTTCGCCCGGACCTAGCGCCGTACCAGATGAGGTTGGCCCGGGCGCTTTGGCCGTGTGCGCGGGCGGCCGGCCTGAGATCGGGCCGGCTCGATGTGGCAGCGGGCCGGCTATGTGCTCGCAGATTATTAACCCGTTGGTTTGGTGGTGACGGG
>Ga0137380_10005722_pt1 | contig 11064 bp, 20 predicted proteins | sample SagtaG_17_FD_104809 | JGI IMG/M metagenome (GOLD analysis project Ga0137380, IMG submission 104809) | Vadose zone soil microbial communities from Sagehorn Ranch, Mendocino, California, USA - Sage2_L_100_16 metaG | ecosystem: Environmental > Terrestrial > Soil > Vadose zone | place: USA... | reverse complement strand
TGCGGGCGGTGCGGGCGATCCGGCCGCGCGCCTTCCTGTTCGAGAACGTGAAGGGCCTGCTCGCAGGGAAGTTCGCCGCCTATCGGCGCGACGTGATCCTCGGGCCGCTTCGGCGGCTCGGGTACGACGTGCGCATGTCGAAGCCACCGCTGAACGCGGCCGACTACGGCGTGCCGCAGGCGCGCGAACGCGTAATCACGGTGGGGTTCAAGAAGGGCCTCGGAGTGCAATGGGAATGGCCGAAGCCGACGCACTCCAAGGACGTCCTGCTCGCCGCGCAGTACGTGGACGGGTCGTACTGGAAAGAGCACGGCCTGCCCGCGCGCGGGGAGCCCGTAGAGCTCGTGGAGCACGTGGGCCGTATGCGCCCGCCGCCGCTCCCGCGCTGGCGCACGGTGCGCGACGTCGTCGCGCCAGGCGCCTCCACGGGGTTCGAGCTCAGGCACGAGAAGGGCATCGTGGAGGTGCACGAGCCGGACGTGCCGGCGTGGACGGTCACGGCGACGAAGTGGAACAACAAACTCTTGCGGACGGACGGCGGCTGCGGGCTCCGCTACCTCACGATCCCCGAGCTCGCGGCGCTCCAGGCGTTCCCCGAGGGCTGGCCGTTCGCCGGCCCGGAGGAGGAGCAGATGCGCCAGATAGGGAACGCCGTCCCGCCGCCCATGGCGGAGGCGCTCATGCGCGCGGTCGCGCGGGCGCTCGCGTAGGCTCTCTTGACGCCCGGCAAGTGGCGACATAGACTCCTTGCCGTCCACTAACTGGGAGTCTTTATGGTAGTCAAAGCAGCACTCCGGCTCGTGCTGATGGCCGACGACACGGTCGTCGCCGAGTCGGAAGATGCAGGGCTGTGGCAGAAGGTGCTCGTGGCCGTGAACGGCGGGCAGACGGTCGCGCCTCTCGCAGGGCCGCAGCCCGAGGCGCCGGGGCTGGACGGGGACGTGTTCGTCGTGCAATTCGCGCAGGAAATCGGGGTTGAGCCCGCGCAGCTGAGGGGCGCCTGCGACCCGCGCACCGAGGCGCCGTACCTGAACCTCGACACGCGCAGCTGGGAGGCGCTGAAGAGGAACACGCCGGCGCGCGGGCGCGGCGCGGTCAGCCCGATGGCGCTCGCCGCGACGATGCTGGCATTGTGGTTCCGGGCCGCGAAGCTCGGCACCCCGACGCAGGCCCAGGCGAAGGCCGTGCTCGACACGCTCGGCGTCGAGGACAAGAACCCGAGCCGCGCGATCAAGCTCTCAGACTGGCTCCAGGCGCGGCCCGGCGGCGTGATCGCCATCAATCCGGCGCAGATCACGCGGGCCACTCAGGTCGCGCGCGCCTTCTGCCTGAAGCAGGCGCCCAACGGCAAGAAGGAGGACTGAGACGGAGGAAACGAGAAAGCCCCGGCGGGCGAGCCGGGGCTTCTCTCTCCGTGGCATCCTTAGTCCCTCAGCTGCACGGTCAGGGAGGCCTCCCCGGTCGCGCGGGCGCGCGCTATCTCGCGGCCGATCTGCTGGCCGTACCCGAAGTCCGGTGTCACGGCGACCGGCGTGATGTGCCCGATGACGAGGCCCGTGTCGACGTGGACCTTCAAGCCCGCCGCGCGGACCTTCTCACAGAAGGCGACATCCTCGCGGATGTCCTCGGCGTTCGCCTCGAACCACGGGCGCGCGACGATCTTCTCGACCACGCGGCGGCGGATCAGCAGACAGCCGGCGCCGACGCCCTTGACCTCCGCCAATCCGCGCATGTCGCCGATTGCACGGTCCGCGCCATCGCCCTCCCACTCGACGACGGGCTCATACCCGTGCGGCCCGCCGCCCTTGTAGGAGTAGAGGCCCGAGACGACGTCGACGTTCCAGTTCAACAGGCGACGCAAGGTATGGGAGGGAAACACCATGTCCGCGTCGAGGAACAACAGCCACGCGAGCTTCGGCCTGGCCAGGAACCGGTCCACGAGGGCGTTGCGCTTGGCGACGAGGGCGGTCGAGTTGGACGTCAGGCTGACCTCACTCCCGGGCGGCAGTTCGAGGTCGCGGAGCGAGGTGACCGTCCCGGTCCACATCCAGTCGAGCGTAGGCATCGCGACGAGCCCCGGCGCTTGCTGCTTGCCGAGCCAGCTCATGCGTTCACCACGGCACGGAGCGCCTCGGTCGCCGCGAGCTCGTCATCCGTGAGCGTCGCTTGGACGGCGCCCACGAGCTTCTTGCCGGCGCTGAACTCGGCGGCTGATGCCGCGTCCGCAAAGAGCAGCGCGTCGGCCGGGTTCTCCGAAAACGAGACGTTGCCCTGCCCGTCAGGGCCCGTCACGTACAAGCGCTTCACGAGACTGACTGCCATGTTGCCATCTCTTGCCGGTTCATGAGGCCGTGTAGAATGCGAGTTCCGTGAACGCGATGCTGTCCACGCAGGCGGCGGCGTTGAACGTCGTGAGGCCGGACTGCGACAGCATCCCGCTGGTCAGGGCGAGTTTCTTGAAGGTGTGCCCGTCGTAGAGAAGGGTTCCGCTCATGTGTCGATCCCGAGCCCGCTCGCGACGATGTCGGCCCAACGATCCAGGAAGTCCGCCGGTATCTCGTCGGGGAGCACGGGGCGGGCCGGCATGTTCCGCGTGCCGTGTTCCGTGAGCTTGAGAACGGGGTCGTTCGACCCGACGTGCAGGCCGTCCGACTCGAGGACGGCGTAGCCGAGCGCGCGGCTCGACGACTTCCCGCCGACGGTCAGGCCGAGGCTCCCCTCCTGCGTGAAGCTGGCCTCGAGCGTGCCCCAGCGGTCGAGGACGGCGTTCCCGAGGCCCTGGACGGCGCGCTTGCGCAGGGTCGCCGGGGAAAGATCGGGCCACCGCGCGCCGCCGTAGGCGCCCTGCGACTCAAACCGCATGCGAAAGAGGTCGCGGACCGAGTCGACGAGCGGCCCCGTCGCGGCCGGCACTTGCCTGGCCAGCTCCGCCGTGACCTTCCGCAGCATCGGCGTGACATTTTCCCGCAGCGTGACCGTCACGTCGGTCATGCGCGCTCCCTCTCCTGTTTCGCGATCGTCCACCACGCCTCCAGGAGCTCGCGATGGAGGCCCGCATGCCGCGCGAGGAACGCGGGGCCGAGTTTCCGCATCATGACCCGGACGTCGAGCGCACGTTCGAACGTCAGCGGCTTGTCCCAGCCGGGCGGGGCGTTCGCGAACAACACCGTGATGCTCATGCGTCTTCCTCCTGAAATAATCCGGGTATGGACCTGGGCCACGAGGGGTTCACCTCCGCCAGCACCCGCGACGTGTCTCCGATGAGACCGAGCATCCGGGTACGCAGCACGCTGAGGTCGTAGTGCAGGGCATGGAGCCTGCGCGAGGCGGCCCCGCGGATGTCGCCCTCGAGCTTGTCCGCCTCGGCCGTCAGCCCGTCGTGGAGGCGGCGGAGCGCCATCTCCCAGCGGGCCAGGTCGGCGGCGGTCATGCGGCCCTCCGATGCCAGCCGCAGCCGACGCACTTCCACGTCAGCGCGCCCCGCTCAATTTTGGCCCCGTCGCTTTTCCAGTCCCACGTCCGATCCTGCACCCATTCCGTGCCGCCACAGTGGCACGGATAGGGGAGGACCACGGCGCCAGGCGTGGCCGGCTTGACGTCCTTCGGGCCGACCCTGAAGAGTGTTTCGCCCATCTAATCCTCCAGGAGGCCTAAGGCCTCAAGCAGCGCGACCAGTTGCGCGTCGTCCTCGAGGTCCAGCCCGGCCGTCGGCGCGTCCGGCGCCGGCGGATGCGGAACCCGCAGCGAGACCCCGCGCAGGGTCACGAGCGACGACATGATCGGCGGCGCCCTCCTGCCGCGCGCCAACGTCTGCGGCGCGTCGGGAACCGTCAGGGCGGCCCGGAACACGAGCCATGTCTTCGCGGGCCTGCGCCCCGGCTTGGGCATGACGCCCCAGATGCGGCCAGCGGCGATGCCCATGGCCTTGACGGCCGCGGCGAGCGCCGTCGCGAGCGACGCGGCGACGGACGTGACGGCCGCGATCGCGACGAGTTTCGTCTTCTGCGTGGCGACGGCTGGCGTCGTTGTCGTCACCGCATTCACGGGCTGCTGAAACGTGATGGGCGACCAGGACGGCGCAGTCGGCGGCACGTAGAACTGGCCGACGGCGTTCGGCGAGGACCCGCCTGGGGCGCCGGGCATTTAATTGCCCTTGCTTCTCAGAATCCGGACGGCCTTCGGCTTCGACTTGGGCGGTGCGGAGACGTCCCCGCTCCGGGTCGGCGCGGGTTCGTCCGGGAAGAGGCGCGGATTGCCCTCGCCGTCGACCAGCCCGGAGAACGCGCTCTCCCGGTCCGCGGGGTCGAGCGTGACGGCCCTCGCGTATTCGTTTAACTCCCAGCGCGTGCGCGCGATCCGCTCGAGGCGCGCGGCGGTCACGGTCTGCTCCCACGTGCCGGTCAACTTCTCCGCCGTCTCGATAAGCCCCCTGAGCTCCGCCGAGCCGCGCCACAGGTCACCGGCCTCGTAGAGGCTCTTGAGCATTGGCAGGATCGCGGCCGCCTTGGCCGGGTCCTTCGCCTGCGCCACGTCGGCGATGTACTCCGCGAGGATCGGCGCCCCGTGCGTCGGGGTCGTCCGCTCAAGCTGGAGCATGACGTCGACGGCCGCCTGCACGTCCGCGGGCTTCGGCGCCACGCGGGTCGCGTCGCGCTGCGTGCGGACCTTCGCCTCGGCCGCGGCGATCTCTTCATGGAGCGACTTGAGCGCCGCGTCGATCGCGCCCCGCCGGTTCGTGGCGATGTTGCGCTTGGCATCGGCATAACCCTTGTCCGTCATCGTCCCGCGCTCGCGTATTTGCGCGTCGAGCGCGAGCCACTCGTCGTGGTACGGGTGTATCTCCGAGTCGCCGCCCTGAAGCCGGCCGTTGTTCAGCTCGGCCTGCTCCCACTGGGTCGGCCCCGGTTTCCCGTGCTGGTTCTCGGCGCGGGCCAGCTGCGCATCGAACGCGCCGAGCAGCGGCTCCACGGATGCACGGACCTTCGAGCGGATCGGATGCAGCAAGGGGTCCGAGCCGTCGAGCTCCTTGGTGGCGATCGTCGCCTGCTGCGTGACGTACGCGCCGACGGCCTCTTCCAGGTGCTCGGGCCACGGCGCCGCGTCGAGCGGCGGCATGGAGACCTCGTTGGACTCGAGCGTCGCGCGGTCCATGGTCGCGTTGATGTGCTCAGGCATGTGCGTCTTCTCCTTCGGGTATGGCGGCGAGGATCGCCTCGGCGAGTTCACGCGCAACGGACAAGTCCAGGTGGCGCATCGCACCGTTCGCGTGGAGCAGGAAACCTTGCACGTCGGTCGTCAGCTTGATGCCCGGGCCCACGAACAACACGTCGGCGAACGGCCCGGGGTCGGGCCTCGACTCGACGACGGGAAGCGGGATGTACGGGGCGGTCATGCGCCGCCCCTGCGCTTATTCCAAGCGACGAGACCCTCACCTGGCTTCCGCTCAACCGGCGCGGGGCCGGCCGTATGATTTTCTGGTGCGTTCGCGCGCTCGGCGCCATTGATCGGCTGCGTCGCGTCCTTCACGTCCAGGTTGTGCAGCGGATGCGCCGCCGCCTTGTCCGAAACGCCTAAAGGCTTACTCATGCTGCCCTCCTTTGCCTTCGATTGTTGGCCTGCGTCTTCGCGTCCGCCCAACGACAGTTGCCGGGGAAGTACCCCTTGTCGTTATTGATCCGGTCGAGCGTCGTACTAGCCGGCCGTTCGCCCATATCCGCGAGGAAGTTCTCGAAGGAATGGAGCCACCGGTCGCACACGCTGATGCCGCGGCCGCCGTAGTCGGCGTACCCCCGCGTACCAGGATTTTGCGCAACGTTCCTTCATGCTCTTCCACGAGCAAAACTCGGGCGACGCTCGGCCGTTGCGCGTATGTCCGTGTTTGACGTTCATCCGGCCGATCGCGGTGAAGTACGCCGTCCCGCGCGCCGCCCATTCGCGTTGGAAACACCCACATGATCGCGTGCTGCCGCTCCGCAGGTGACCGGAGTCGACCCACTTCTCGACGCCGCAGTCGCACCGACAGAGCCACCGCCTACAATGGCCGGCCCCGCCCGGACGCCATGCGTCCGTCACGAGCCACCGCCCGAAGCGTTGCCCCGTCAGATTGTTCAAGCGGAAAGCCAAGCGGCGAGAACGCTGGAAAGCTCCGCGGCGGCGGCGGCGTCGAGCCCGACCGTGCCGACCGTCGAGAAGATGATCGCGCCGTCGTCCTTGCCGGTTACCCTGAATCCGCTCCGCTCGAACAACAACTCATCGTGTACCATCTGTCCGTCCTTGTTTGATGGTTGGAATAACGAGCACTCAGGATAGCGCGTCCCGGGTCTGCCGTGGGCCAGAGTGCATAGACGCACCACTCCGTCCCTAAACCCGCGGTAGGCGGTCCCACAGGTTACGCCAACCGTCGAACAGGCCGAAGAACTCGGCGAGGACGAGGGCGACGGTCTTACGCGTCCACCTCTTCCCATCGCAGCCGAGGGCGGCGGCGCACCAGGCGACGGCAGGGGACGCGGACGAGAGCATGAGCGCGTGCCGCGTCCCATTCCATCCCGACTCGCCTTGGGAGGCGAGCAGGCGGCGGCCGACGCGGACCGCCACGGCGCGGCCGACCTTGTCATCCAAGAGGCCGGGCTCGGCGGCGTACCAGTCGCGCACGGCGGGCGCGAGCTCGGACAGCACGCGGTCAGAGTCCATACGGCCCCAGCAGCGCGTCGAGCATCCGGGCCAGGCGCCGGAGGCGGGCGCGTTTCAGCGCGCCCCGCGTCCCGTAGGCGCGCTTGGCGAAGTGGGTCCACAGGCGGTCCAGCGCGCGGAGGAGGGCGTCGGTCCCGGGGGTCACTTGTCCAACCCGATCGCCGCGCGGAGCGCCAGGCGGGCGGCCCTCACCGCGTTGTCGTCCGACCGCATCACGGCCTCGGCCAGCTCCGGGACGCGCATGACCGCGCCGGCGAGCTCGGCGAAGCGGACCGTCTGCTCGGCCGTCTTGCCGGACCCGTCGGCAAGTCGCCACTCGGCGCACATCGACTTGATGGCGATCGCCTGACTCGAGGACAGGCGACCCTCCGCGCAGGCCACGGCGGCCCAGCTCGTCAACCGGGCGATGTCGGCCACGCTCTTGATCGAGCGGACCGGCGACCGCACGCGGCCGGGGCCGAGGTCCCTGTGGTATCTGCAAAGCGGCCCCTCCGGCGTGTCGACCGTCATGATGATGTTGCACTTTACGCCGGCCTTCGTCTTGCCGACGCAGCGCCTGGCCTCGTCGATCATGCCGCCCTCCGTCGGTTGTTTGCCTGCTGGTCCCACGTCGCCCACCGGCAGTTGCCGGGCTCGTAGTCCCCGTCGTTGTCGATGCGGTCGAGCGTCATGCCGTCCGGCCGCGGGCCCATGTCGGCGAGGAAGGTCTCGAAGGAATGGAGCCAACGGTCGCACACCTTGATGCCCCGGGCGCCGTACCAGGCGTAAGTCTCTTGGCGCGAGTTCCCGCAGCGATCCTTCATGCCCTGCCACGTGACGTACTCGCGCGATCTTCCGTAGCCCCGCGTGTGGCCGTGCGCGAGGTTCAACCCGGCCGCCGCCTCGCGATGGAGGCAGCCGCACGACCGCGAGCGCCCCCTTCGCAGGTTGTCGAGCCTGACCCACTTCTCCGCCCCGCAGTCGCAGCGGCACAGCCACCGCGTGACGCGGCCGACCCGCCGCCTTTCTCCGGTCACGGTCCACCGGCCGGACCTCTGACCGGCCAGGTTCACGATCCCACGGGGGGCACTGGCGCGGTCCGGGCCACGGGAACGCGTCCCGGCGGGGACAGTGCCGTCCCGGGTCAAACCGGGCACGGTTTCAAGCGCGTCTGACGCGTCCATCCGTTTCCTCCGTCCAAAGTTCGAGGTCCATGAAACCGCCAAAGGGGTCCCGGAAAAAATCCGGGGTTGGTGCCCGGCTGGGTTTTCGTCCTTTTCCCCCGCTGGGTCGTCCTCCTCCGGCCTTGGTCCACGGTCCGGTGCGGGACGTCCTGCGCGATCGCCCGCGTATGTCGTGCGGCGGGCGGAGGCGCGGGAAACGTTGCCACGGCTGAACGTTCTAAGCCCTTGTCTTTGTTATCGTCAACCCGGTACAGCTGGGTGATGCCACGCGCTTGTCATGCGCGCGGGGATCGGGGCCGACGGTCCACGGGCCAGTCATCGGGGTTGACCCCCATGCGGCACAGGTACCGACGGCAGCACCCGGGCGGTCGCTCCGCGACTAATGCACGGGGGTGTGAAATCGACGTGAGCAAAGACGTGCCCACGTGTACACGTAGTTTGTTCACCTCAAGTCGTTGCGGGAAAACCGTCTAGGGCGACGTGAACCACGTGTACGCGCCCCGTAGGGGCGCACGTGTTCAGGTCGTTAGACCACGTGGGAATTGATTTTGACGTGAACGGGCATTCCGTTCACGTGGAGATGACCGCCGACCATAGACGCGCCCCGCGTGGACCGTGGTCCTCCTTGACCCGCCCCGCCGCCTTGAGCCGTTCAAGCGCCGCCGTCGCGTCGGTCCGCCGCCAGCCGAGTTCCTCGGCGATCGTCTTCGTGCTCCGCAACTCGTGGTCGCGGACCCAGGCCCATAGGACGCCGTCCTCGTTCGCGTCTATGGCGTCCTCGTCCGCCGCCTCCGCGATCCGGAACGCGTCGCCCTCCAGGCGGACGTCGAACGGGCGCCACCCCGTGACGCGGCCGAGGCCCCAGACCTTCCGGACCATGTTCCCGCTCCGCGGTTCCGGGTTCTCGTAGTAGAGGACCTGGTCGACCGCGGCGGCGACCGCCGTGGACCCGCGGAACTCCTGCGTCCCCTTCGTCGTGTGGTGGACGAGGACCCGCGCGGCGGCATACGGCTTCAGCCGCTCGCGGAGGAGCGTCAGGTTGTTGACCCACTCGTCGGCCTGGTTCGAGTCCTCCACGAGCATGAACGCTGAGAGGGAGTCGATGACGACGAGGGCGGCCTTCCCCGTGGCGACGAGATGGGCGAGCCAGTCGAGCCGCCCCGTGAAGTCCGCCGGGGGCGGATAGCGGAGGTCCATGCGGTTGACATCGCCGCCGAACCGGAGGAACCGTTGAACGACATCGCCCTCGGGCTCGATGTCGGCGGAGACCCAGAGGACCTTGCCGCGCGGGCAGGGCAGCCCGAGGAACGTCCCGCCTGTGGTGACGGCAGCCGCCGCTGCGGTGAGGAGGGTAGACTTGCCCGAAAGCTTCTCTCGCCCCGAGAACAGCGTGTCACGCCCCTCCCAGGCCAGGCGGGGGACGACGGCGACCGGCGGGACGAGGACGGCCGGGTCGCGGGCGAGCTCCGCGAACGGGCGGTGCGGGATCGCGGCGCGGGCGACGGGGGTTTGCGCGAGCGCCTTCCTCACCGTGTCGATCGTGTAGCCGTAGTAGACGCTGAAGTCCACGTCGTTCTTCTTCTCCGTGTCGCCGCGATTCGTGCCGCGCGGATACATCGCCTGGACGACGTAGAGGAACTCATAGAGGTGGCCCTCGTCGCGCGTCTCGCGCGCCGCGAGCTTCGTGACCTCGAGGTCCCACCACGCCTTGTCGCGTGTCTTGAAGCCGCGTTCCGCCCGCTCGAACTTCTCGGCTTCGAGCATCTGGAAGTCGCGCGTGGGGATCAGCCGCTTGGACAGTTCCATAAAAGACGTCCAGCCCGTCACCGCGGGCATCCCGTTCGCCGTCCGCGACGCGCGGGAGCCCATGACGGACTCCTCGACCGCAAGTTCCGCGGCGGCGTGGTCCTCCGGAGTCCATCCGCTTTCCCGGTAGCGCTCCGCCAGCCATACGGCCTTGTTGGGGAAGTCGGTCCCCATCCACGCCTCGAACCGCGCATAGGCCCCGCCCGTCTCGTCCTCCGCGTTGACGATCGCCGCGCCCGCCTCGTCGAACTCCACCTTGCGGAGCGGTTCACGGAACGCTTCCTCATCGTAAAGCTCGCCCGCCTGAAAGACCTCTCCGCCCGCTATGCGGATTTCGTCCGGGTCGCGCTCGGGCGCCTGGAAACCGAGGTAAAGGCCGGCGACCCCGCGCATCTCGTCCGTATCGGGCGGCCATCTCAATTCCGCGGGCCAGCCCGCCGGCCGCTCGGCGGGCAGCATTTCCATCGTGGCGCCTTTCATATGGCCTCCCCGGCGTTCCGCGCCTCGTCGATGAGGGCCTGGAACGTCACTGGGTCGAGCAGGCGGAACGCGGCCCTCTTGAACCGTTCGAGGAACGCGTCGTCGTCGCGGTTCCGGCGTTCCCGCTTGAGGCGGGCGACCTCGGTCTGGAGCCGTTGGCAAAGCTGTCCCTGGAGGCGCACGTCGTGCTCGAGCGCCGTGTACTCGGCCTCCGGCATGAACCCCCTGCCGGTATATGCGGACCGTTTCGCGGCGGTCAGCCTTTCCCTCAAGGCTGCGGCCTTGGTGTGCTCGACCTGGAGGCGTTGCAACGCCTCTTCGTACGTCTTCATAAATGCCCCTTCCTTGGTGAGTACCGTGGCGCCGACGGACGCGGGTGCCCCATCGGCCGTTTTCGTTACGGGGATTTCCTACCGGTCGAGTTGATCGCGTACCGCGAGCCGCGAGAGCTCGGCGGCGAGCAACTGCCGGAGCCACACGGAGACGGGCACCTCGGCCCGCGCGGCCGCGGCTTCGAGCCCGCGCCGCTGCCTGACCGTCAAGTAGAACATCACCGGCTCCACGAGCCGGATCGCCTTCGGCCTGCCGACCTTCGCCATCGCCGTGCCCTCCCGAAAAAAGAGAGCGCCCCGGATTGTTTCCGAGGCGCTCATGGTGTGTCACATCAGTTGTCGAACTTCAATTTACATTTGCGCTGGTCCTTCCCGCCACTGTTTGTCGGATGTTTCTATCCGGCAATCTTCCGCCTGCGCGCGGGCGGGAGCGCGAACCGGATGACGAGTTTACTTTTCAACGCGACCCGGGTGGAGCCGGCTCGACAATACGTTCGAGGGCGTGGCGGTGCAGCTCCTGCTGGAACGCGCGGGGGTGAAACCCGACGCGCACTACTGCCTCGTCAGCGCCGAGCAAGGGTTCACCACCAACC